>PPYE01539725.1_pt1 | contig 26059 bp, 19 predicted proteins | sample 1559881 | NCBI WGS metagenome assembly PPYE01 (sample SAMN08240022, study PRJNA423297) | Human gut metagenome, whole genome shotgun sequencing project. | reverse complement strand
CATTGCAGGTGCAATTTCGGCATTTAAGGCAACAATCTCCGATGGAGATGTATTAATTCCTGAATGAACCACCTACGCCCTGTAAGACTTCAAAATCTTGCAGGGTGTTTCTCTGTCTTAAAATGTATGTAATCCCGCAAGGCAGGGGTACTGCCCTGCGGTGTTGTTTTCGGCATTAAAGCTATCTTTCTCTGTCGTGGGATTTTCGCTTTGGCTGGCTTCTCTGTCTGCCCTCTGCCTGTAGCCGCCTGAGCTGGTCACGAATACTTTTCTTTTCGGGCGGTGTAAGCCTTTCTTTTTCGGCTGGTCTGCGGTTCTCCCTGACCTCCCGCTCCCATGCGGCAAGGTCACGGTTGTACTGCTCCACAACAGCCTCCGCCTTGCGGTAGGTTGCCATGAACGCCTGCACATCGGGATAACCGTCCTCTTTCAGAACATCGGGTAGTTTATCCAGCTTTTCAGCGATTTCCTTTTCTGTCCGCTGTATCTGCTCTGTGAGCGCCTTGCGCTCCTTACCCTTGAAAATCCCTTTTGTATCGGCAAGTTGCTGTTTCAGCTTCGGAAGTACCGTATCCTGCAAATGCCGGATTTCTTTCGCCTTATCCTGCGCCTTTATCATCAGCTTTTGCATGGTGCGGAACTCTGCCATATCTATCTCAAGGACAGGCTTAGGCGGTATATCATGTTCACAGATTAGGTTTTGCAGGAAGTCCTTTGCCTTGCTGACAATACTGCGAAACAGACCCGGCAGCCAGCCCTTGCTTTTGATAGACTGGCTCGTTTTTTCGTGTATCTCTGTCCGCTTGACTTCTAAAATCTTTGCTTCGGAGATACCCGATAATAACGCCATATCCGCTGTCCTGTTCCATTCCTGCCTTGCGGCATTGTCGGCTTTGATTTCGTCCTCTTTGGGATTGTTCTTGCCGATTTTCTTGGTCGGCAGATAGACGCTGTTTTTATCAAATACCTTTAAGTGCTGCTCAGGATCAGAGATATGGCGGTTGATAAGTTCCGTATACACTTCCTTTATCTCCCGGAGAAAAGGCTCTCCCTTAAAGCGTGTATCTTTGGTAGTAAACAGATGGCTTTCGTATACCTCGCCTTTTTTGATGACGGTACAGCCTTTCCGTATCTGCCCGTCCTCCCCCGTGATTTCCTTTTTGGTGCGGACACGCTTTCCAGTCTCGTCAAAGAACACGCTGCGGGAAGCAATCTTCACATCGGGTTCGGGGAGCAGTTTCCTCTCGCTGAAAATCAGATGGATATGATAATTTGTCTTGCGCTTGTTGTGGTGGAGTGCGGACACGCATTCCACACCGTACCGCCTGCGGAACTCCTCTGTAAAGTCCGTGAGTACCTGCTGCGGCTCGTATTGCGTATAGATTTCGGGCAAGGCGATAATCAGCTCCCTTGCTTCAATACACTTTCCCTCTGCGCCGCTTCTCTTAAACTCCTGCTGGCTTTCCCTTGCAAGATTGCTCCAAAAGGTGCTGTCGGCGGTGCGGTAGGTGGCATAGAGATTTTCCTGCCTTGCATGGCTTGTAATATACGATATTCGCCCTTTGACATTGGGCAGCTTCGACATCTGGATAAAACTGTGTCTCGGCATACATCATCTCCGTTTTCTGTTGTCAAGGTGCGTCCTTTTTTGCAACCGTTTACGGTTGCGGCTGTCGCTGCGGCAGCGGTGACAGCCCCGTATCATACGCCGAAGGCGGTTGATACGGAAGCCCCCTGCAAGGGCGAAATACCCGGAGTACAAATCGAAGATTTGTGCGAGGGGTGTATTTCGCTCTCAAACGCCGAGGGCTTAGGGTTACTTTCCGAAAAGAGAATGGATGGTCATTCCACTCTGCGGACATCATCGGGTTTCAGAAGATTTCTTCCCTGATTGACCGTCAGAAACCGTTCCAGCGTGTCCCTGCGGATAATGGTCTTGCGCCCTACTTTGAGGACGGGCAGCTTTCCCCATTCCACCAGCTTCCGCATGGTATTCCTGCCGATACCCGTACATTCTGCGGCTTCCTCTATGGTAAGTCCCATTTTGACTGCGCTCATTCTATCAACCTCCTTTTAGAATACTCATTTTGCAACTATTGTTTTATCATTATACTTATTCTGTCATCTCTTGTCAACCTATTTCGCAACTATTCATAGTTTATTTACAACTTTTATTGAAATGAGGGTTGCAAAATAAGTATCGGCGTGTTATACTGATACCAGTCAGGAGGTGAACACCTTGAAAAAAGAAACCACATTCACCGCAAAACAGGTCGGCGGACGGATTAAGGAACGCCGCACAGAGTTAAACATTACCATGCCGGAACTCGGCAGGCGTGTGGGCGTGAACAAATCCACCATTCAGCGGTACGAAGCGGACGGGGTTGATCCGAAGCGCACAATGGTTATCAACGGTCTTGCGGAAGCGTTGCTCACTACTCCCGAATGGCTGACAGGTCTTTCCGATGATAAGGAATATGACACCTATACTCTCTGCCAGCGGGATATTGAGGAACACATCAGGAAGTATCTGGACACAGTTTCCCATACAGTAAAGGGCGAGCCGCACCAGCAGCTTCTCACGACATTTCTCGGCAAGATGGTTGACCTGTATACGGTTATGACCTGCTACTTTGCTGACGCTATGGAGGAAGTTGACCGTGTGGCGGAGGACAAAGGGCTGAAAGAGTCTCTTGGGCGGTACGCCATAGAGTCCGGGGCAATCATGGAGCAGGTATACCGCAAGAAGATGGAAGTACCGATTGAAGATATGAAACGGTTTTTAGACGGGATTTTACATATCCACGATGAGGGGCGCACAAAAATGTCGATGGGCGCACTTTTCGGGATAGTGGAGGAAGCCGAAGAAAGGCTATCCGAAAAAGAAAATTCCGTGGCACCTTGACAAGTAAAGACGCCAGTTGACTTTCACTGGCGGAAGTGACACAATTACTTTACGCACACCATATGTCACAGTCCCGATTGCCACGGATAGAAAGGAGTTTTTTATCTATGGCAAAAGGTTCTGTAAGAAAGAAAGGCAAAAAGTGGTACGGACGCTTTTACATTGAAGATGAAAGCGGCAGAAAAGTGCAGAAAGAGTTTGCAGGCACAGAGAGCAAGGCGGAAACAGAAGCCATGCTCCGCAAAGCGATAGCGGACTACGAGGAAAAGCAGTTTGTCGGGAAAGCGGAAAACATCACGGTAGGCGATATGCTGGATATGTGGGTAGAGGAAGAACTGAAACCCGGCAACTTAAGCAACGGGACGGTCATGTCCTATCAGGGAACGGTCAACCGTATCAAGCAATATCCCATTGGCAAACGCAAGCTGAAAACAGTGACCGCCGACCATTTGCAGGCGTTCATTGATTTCCTGAGCTACGGTGGGACAAACCCGGACGGGACAACTTCAAAGCCCATGAGCAAAGGGTATATGCTCCTGTTCTCGGCGGTGTTGCAAAATTCCTTCCGCTTTGCGGTTTTCCCGAAAAAACTGATTACCTTTAACCCTATGCAGTATGTGAAGCTGAGAGGCAGGAAGCAGGAAACGGATATTTTCTCGGACAGTGAGGAAGATACTTCCAGTATTCCTACTATCACGCATGAGCAGTTCCAAAAGCTGGAGGAATTTCTCAAGGCAAAGGATAATCCTGCTTTGCTGCCTGTGCAGATAGCCTACTATACGGGGCTTCGTATCGGGGAGGTATGTGGCTTAACTTGGCAGGATATTAACCTTGAGGAACAATATCTTACAGTACGCCGCAGTATGCGCTATAACGGGACAAGGCACACAACCGAAGTAGGAACGACAAAGCGAAGCAAAGTCCGCACCGTTGATTTCTGCGACACGCTGGCGGCAATCCTGCGGGCGGCGAGAACAGAACAGCGCAAAAACCGTTTCCGCTACGGGGAGCTTTATCACCTGAACTACTACAAAGAAGTAAAGGAAAAAGGGCGCACCTATTATGAGGTTTACAGCCTGCAAAGGACAGAGGAAGTCCCGGAGGACTACAAGGAAATCTCCTTTGTCTGCCTGAGAGAAGACGGGGCGTATGAAGCGCCGAGTACGGTGGGGATTATGTGCAGGGCGGCAAAGAAGAAAGTGAAAGGGCTTGAGGATTTCCATTTCCACACGCTCCGCCACACCTACACAAGCAATCTGCTTTCCGGCGGCGCAAAGCCGAAAGATGTGCAGGAACTTCTCGGACACTCTGATGTCAGTACCACAATGAACATTTACGCTCACTCTACAAGGGAAGCGAAGCGCACTTCCGCAAGGCTGCTGGATAAGGTGGTCGGCGGGGAATAAAAAGTTGCCCTTGTTTCGGCTCGTAAGGGCAAAAACAAGGGCAAACAGATAAGGTTTGAATGAAAAACAGGCGTGAAACCTTGAAAAATCAATGGTTTTTGAGGATTAGATAGTTAAATCGAAATTTATCGTGCAGAAACAGATTGATGATTTACAGGAATTGCTCGACAGTAAAATGGATGAATACTTTGGTTAACAGCAAAAAGAAAGGAGTAACCTATGAATTTTGATTACTTAAAAAATATAGAAGAACTCCAAAACCTGTATATAGCGGTTTCATCGGACAATCAAACAGATTCCGCTTATTTGCGTTGTATCAAGTACGGCAGATGTTTGGAAAGCCTTGTCCGTTATACTTATGCAAAGCATTTTCCGAAATATAAAGCAGCTTCAAGCGAACTTATCAAATTGTTAAAGGATAAAACTTTTAAACAGTTTTTGGGTAAAACGGAGTACTATAATAAACTGCATTTTACATATCTTGCCGGAAATAATGCTGCTTTTGACCACGACATCGATAAAGAAACCGCCGACCTTGCTTTAGAAAACTTAAAAGAAGTAACATTTCAAATTTTCTCCAAACTAAATAACTTTGACGAAACGCAGAAAAGAACATTTGAATATGTATCAAAGGTTGAATACTCTATTACAGAAGCAAAAACAAGAGAACTTTACATCGATACCAACTTGAAAAGTGCCGGGTATTCCGTTCTGAAAGAAAAGGGAAAAATTGTGCCAAATAAGGTTGGTATTGAGATAGAGGTGCACGATTTACCGAATCAAAAAGTCGGGTATGTTGACTATGTTATATACAACAAAGTAGGATTGCCTGTTGCCGTAATTGAAGCAAAGAGAACAAGCATATCCGAAGAAGCCGGCGCACAACAAGCGAAAGATTATGCAGACGCACTGGTGAAAAACTTAAATTTGAAATACAGACCGGTTATTTATTACACCAATGGATATATCATAAAAATTCAAGACCGTTTGGGTTATCCGGCAAGAGAGGTGGGTAATTTTGCATCTCTTGATGATTTGGAGTTGCTTATAAAGCGCCAACTTCCAGGTGTTGAAGATAAACGAAAGCCTATCAAAAATAAGGAAGTTGACACTTCGATTATTGACAGAAGCAAGCTTGTTGAAGCAGTTAAAGAAATGATTGATTCGATGAACACCGATGGCGCTATGCGAAGAAAGGGCTTGCTTGTTCTTCCTTGCGGTGTTGGCAAAACGAGAACCGCTGTTGCACTCAGCAAAATTTTAATAAACAACGACTGGGCGCAGAATGTACTCTTTCTTGCGGACAGAAACAATCTCGTTTCCAACGCACTGAAACCGTTCAGCAAATATATAGAGGGTGGCGTCAGCGATATTTCCGCCGAAAATCCGGACAGAGATACCGGTGCTCGAATTTGCCTGTGCACCTATAACTCTATGCTTAATTTTTTGAACAAGCCGAAAAAGGAATTTTCAGTAGGACATTTTGATTTGATATTCGTTGACGAAGCACACCGCTCTCTTTTCAATGTGTACCGTGCTATTTTTGAGTACTTTGATTCGTTTATAATCGGCTTGACTGCTACTCCAAGCAAGGCCATTGATAGGTCAACTTATGAAATATTGGATTTGAACACCGACGAGCCAACATTTGAAGTGAAGTTTGAAGAAGCGGTAAATCTCAATTATTTGGTAAGTTATCGTGCTTTTGACAAAACTTCGGCGGTTATGAAAAACGGTTTGAAATACAATGACCTGAGTGAAGCAGAAAAAGAACAGTACGAGGAAATGTTTGCTGATGAAAACGGAAATATTCCTGAAGAAGTTGCAGGAAAAGCGTTTTACAGAGATATTTTTAACAACGATACCATAGATAAGATGTTTGCTGACCTTTTTGCGAACGGGTTGCGAGTAGAAAACGGTAACAAAATCGGTAAAACGCTGATTTTTGCGGTTGACCATAATCACGCCGTGAAAATCGCAGAGCGTTTTAAGAAAAAATATCCGCATTTAGGTGATGAATTCTGTCAGGTAATTGACAATCAAATAAAAAAGAATAAAACCCGCCAAGACAACTTTGCAAAGAAAGACTCAAATCCTCAAATTGTTGTATCTGTGGATATGATGGATACGGGCGTGGATATTCCGGAAATTGTAAACCTTGTATTTTTCAAGCGTGTTCTTTCGAGAATTAAATTTGACCAAATGTGGGGTCGAGGAACAAGAACCTGCAAGGATTTACATGTAATTACCCCACCGAGAGATTATTTCGAGGGAAGAACCTTAGACGATGAGCGCAAAGATTATGTGGACAAGCAAGGTTTCTTTGTTTTTGATTATTGCAATAACTTTGAATATTTTGACTTGCATCCGGACGGGAAAGACCCTTCAACACCGCTCAATCTAAACCAAAAAATATATGCTTTGCGACTGGATATTCTTGCAAAGTTGCAAAGCATTGAGTATCAGGAGCAACCGGAATACAAAGCATATCATCAACAACTAAAAAACAATCTTGTTGAGAAAATTAAAAAACTTGATACAAATCGTATAGATGTTAAACCGAAACTGTTTTATGTAGATAAATACAGTAAACTTCCTGCTTTTGACTATTTGTCAGACAAGAATGTGTATGAAATTAAGACGCAGCTGTTGAAGCTTATAGACCAAGATACTACCGATGATAATTACTCCAAATCTTTTGATTACAGAGTAAGCATAGTTCAGCTTTCGTTATTGGACGATTCGGTTGATTCTTCAAAGCAACAAGGACAACTTCTTAAAACGGCATTAGCATTATTAAAAAAAGCAAGTATTCAAGATGTTTTTGATAAAAGGGAAATTCTTAAACGCCTTGCCGATGAGGACTATTACGCAGACTTAGATTTCTTTGAACTTGAAAAAGTAAAAAAGGAAGTCGGACCGCTTATTAAATATTTGCGTGGGGAGCCTGATGGCGACAAGATTTCAGATTTTAATGACAAGATTGAAACCAAAGCGCGTGATGTAAAGTATGATTTTGATAATTTCAAAACATACAGAGAAAAAATCATTACATATTTGCAAAAACATTTCGGTGAATTGGAATCTGTAAAGAAAATCATAAATTTGGATGAGCTGAACAGCAAAGACCTTAATGAGCTTCAATCAGTATTGGATTCATTAAAAACACCGGAAACAAGCGCCGAAGAAGAATTTGCAAGCACACAGGAGTTAATTATCTTTATAAGAAAAATTGTCGGGCTTGATAAAAAAGCCATTGATGAAAAATGTGCAAAATTCTTAAACATCAATGACTTTAACAAGAAGCAAAGGCAGTTAATTAACTTAATCATAGATTTTGCAATACGCAACGGAAATGTTACAAAAGATGATTTAGTTAATACAGAGCCATTTTCTGAAATTGAAATTCCTGAGTTGTTTGATAATGAGCTCGCTCCTATTCTTCAACTTGTGGCAATGTTCACAAATTCGCTCAATGTTGCTGCTTAATCTCAAGTGAATATTTTTTTGAAATTACCTCCTGTGAAATATAGGAGGTAATTTTTATGAGCACTAAAATTATTACAGAAATTGTCGAGAGTTTAAAAGATAATTTTGACGAAAACGCATTGCAGATTATTGAAAGAACTCTTTACAAGGCATTAAAAGACAAGGAAATTATTGATGTGGTAAAAACACAACCCCAGTCCAACGAAGAAGCATTGGTGTCGTTCTTGGCGGCAAAGAAAATCGAAGGTTGTTCAAGTCGTTCCATTGCGTTTTATCAAACAACATTACAGAAAATGTTTTCTCATATAACTAAAATCTATTACTCCGTTACGACCGAGGATATTCGATTGTATTTATCAAATTATCAGGATACTAACAAAGTTTCAAAATCCACTATTGATAATATGCGAAGAATAATTTCATCGTTTTTTTCTTGGCTTGAAAGTGAGGATTATATTGTAAAAAGCCCCGCCCGAAGGATACATAAAGTTAAAACACCGAAACTTGTGAAAGAAGTATTTTCGGATGAAAGTATTGAGCTTATGAGACAAAACTGTAAAAATCCAAGAGACCTTGCCATAATTGACCTGCTTTATTCAACCGGTATTCGTGTAGGAGAACTGGTAAGGCTTGATATTTCCGATGTTGATTTTTCTAATAAGGAATGTATTGTTTTTGGTAAAGGCGATAAACAGAGAAAAGTTTATTTTGATGCTAAAACAAAAATACATCTGCAACAATATATTGAAACGCGAAAAGATAACAATCCTGCGTTGTTTGTAAGTCTGTTATATCCATACAACAGATTAAAAGTCAGCGGTGTTGAAATTGCTTTGCGTAAAATCGGAGAACATTTGGAAATTGGTAATGTTCATCCACACAAATTCCGCCGTACCCTTGCAACAAAAGCAATAGATAAAGGAATGCCCATAGAACAGGTTCAGCACCTATTAGGACACGCAAAGATCGATACTACCCTTGAATACGCTATGGTGGATGATGAAAATGTGAAGATTTCACATAAAAAATATTTAGGGTAAAGTAACCAACAAATTTCGATTTGTCGATTAGTTTAACAAAGTCTGCAAATTCGTTTTGAAGCGAAATATTAGCAACTGGTACTTTGATTTTAGAAACGTTTGTTTTAGAAATTTCCTTGAATGTTGTACCGGTTCCAAGAGAATTCAAATATTCGTTATTGTTTTTTAAAAGGGTATAAAGATATATGGGATTTAAAATCGTATTATTACAATGAAAGTTTTTGAATCCTTGATTACAACACATTTCTATACCTGCTATTGCAACTTTACCGATAGGTGCCCTTGTACTTAATAACACGGTATTTTTAGGCATCAATGATAAAGATTTCGATTTTAATCCTTTTTCTGTAATTTTTCTTTCCGAATCAAAGACAAAAAAAGAGTCTTCCGATAATTCTGCAGGTGTAATCCACGGTATCTTACCATCCCAATTTTCTTTTTCTTTTGTGCTAGGTGTTGTCCCCGTATATATTGTTGATATCTCTGACAAGGGAAGCCAAGATTCACCTTGAATAGAAAGGTCAAGGGTTCCAAACATCTCGATAAATCGTGATTTTACAAGGTCATCGAACTCTTTTAGTTGTTTCTGCTTTGTAGAAATCGTTTTTTCAAGAGTGGATAATTCGTTGACTATTTTATCTTGTTCTTCAAGTGAAACAACCGTTATTTCAAGACGGGCTAAATCATCTTTACTAAAACCTGCTTGTGCGGCACGCCCACCTAAATTCAAAATATAGTTTTGAAAATTCGGAGATAGAAAATAATATCTCAAATATTGCTTTCTGACCACAGATGTATCAGGAACAGCTTTCATAATGGCTACATTATAAGCCCCCGATTTACCTGATAATATTTTGCCGACAGAAGCACCATATCTGCCAATTAGAATATCGTCCTCTGTGCATAATCGCAAACGATTGGAGATTTTTACATACTCTGGAGTTACTCTTCCTTCCTGTGTAAAATCTCTAATCTGCAACATCCTTATATAACCATCTTTATATTCAGATGACCATTCACTTTTAGGAGGTTGTGAACCTCCATGAAATTCGCATATATCTGTCAATTTCATCACGCCACCTCCTGAAAGATAAATCGTGATTTTACCAATTCATCAAGATGATTTAAAATAGATTCTTTTAATGAAATCGCCAAATTAATTTTGTCTAATTCGTCGATTATGGTATTTTGAATTGATTTATCGTATTTGCGAATTTTCGTTTCCTTTAATAGTTTGAAGTGTCTACTATATCCTTGATGTTCTACAGGATTAGCCAACATAGCATAATAAACAAATTTAGGAATGAAATCGTTATTATAAACTTTTAACAACTTAACACCATCAGCACCTATATAACACGGTTCATTAATGTATTTTATAACACGAGTATGGTCACCAAAAACAATATAAGGATAATCTGAAGCTACACCGTTTGCTGTGTTGCAATATCCACCGATATAATTTTTTCCTTGGTCAAAAATTTTATATGTTCCATCAGATAAATATTCGCCCTGTGGAATTTTTCTTGTAGTTTTTGTTACATCTTTACACACAGATAAAAAGTTTTCAAACATCACGCCACCTCCTGAAAGATAAATCGTGATTATTCTTTCGGAACAGGTCTTAGGGTGTCACCCTAACGAGGTATTTATGGAATGTATCCATAAATACACTGCTCGCTGAAAGCACGAGCGACAGCACCGTTTTGGACAATCTGTCCATAAATGGTCTGCTCGCTCAGTATGTGCAGAAAGCGGGCAGATTACCGTTTGGTTATCCAAATGGTCTGCTCGCTCAGTATGTGCAGAAAGCGGGCAGATTACCGTTTGGTTATCCAAATGGTCTGCTCGCTTAGTTTGCATACGCCTTTTTATCCCATTTTTTTAACATTCAAAATTAATTATCAAACAAAAATTTAAGCACGGACAACTGATTATTCTGCAATCCGTGCTTAATTTTTATGCGTATCCGATGTAGAGTTCATACTGTGTATCGGATACTTTTTCTGCCCATATCCACACCGATGTAAATCCATCAACATTCTTGTATCTGTTCAATCTGCTTTCAATATCAGCGCCGATATTTTTGTTGTTTGTATTAGCGGATATTGGATTGTCCCAACATTCGGTAGCAGTTTCATCGAAGGTTAAACCTATACTTTGAGCATAATTTTGTGCATAAGAAATCCAATACGATATATCAAATTCTTCATTTTCTTCAACTGTTGTGATGACTTCCGAAACAGTATTTGTTGTTATTTCGGGCTCAGATGCTTCGCTTTTAGGCATTTCTTTTTGTGTGTGAATATCTTGCTTCGGCTCGGTATTTGCTGTTGTTGTTTGAGAAAAAATCGGCTCTTTTGACACCTTTTCTGTACTGGTTTCAGCGGCAGGCGAATGTGTTGTTTCTTCCAAAAATGTGCTTTTCTCAACTGTTCGACCCTCTGCTTTCTCGGACAATTTTTCCACTTGAGTTGTATCAATTACAGCGTTAGTCGATGAACTTTCAACCGCCTTTTTGTCTGGTTCGTTATGGGCAGTGCAACCTACCAAAGTAAAAATGAATGTCAATATCATTGCGAATATTACGATTTTTCTCATACAAAAATCACCTCGCTATTCACAATTTCCATTGCTCTGTTACGGATGCTGTTCATCTTCTGCACCCATAACATAGGGTTATCCGATTTCAGCTTTTCTGTAATATTTTCTTTTTCGGCAAATGATTTGACAAGTTGTGAAAACATTGTTTGTGCCTGTTCCTCGATGTCCGCAAGGTAAGGGTACAGCCTTTCCGTTGTGAGCAGATTGTAATATCTTATTCGATGATGTTGTTTAAGATACTGTCTGTGACGGTTTGCCCACACGCCGATATGCAATTCATTCTGCTTTTTTGTTGCGATGCAAGGCAGTTGATAATCACCTTGTATTTCGTAGTTGCACACGCTTTGTTCAAATAATGTGTTCATAATGAAACCTCCTTAATTTTGTTGATTTCATTATAACGAAAACACAATCTAAACACGAATGTGCAAAAAAATCCGCCTACCGATTTATTCGATAGACGGATATTTTTTAGAAAATCACTTCCACCGTTATATCTTCCCATTGTGATTGGCGAAGATATTGACCGTTGGCGTTACGAAAAGCTTTTGCCTGTTCGTAGTTTATTGTGAAGCAGAAGTAAAAATTACTTCTCATCCCCGCTTCTAATAGCTGCCTGAGCAGCAGCAAGTCTTGCGATCGGCACACGGAATGGTGAACATGATACATAGTCAAGACCAATCTTATGACAGAACTCAACTGATGATGGGTCACCGCCGTGCTCACCGCAGATACCTACGTGGAGCTTGTTGTTTACAGGCTTACCGAGCTTAATAGCTGTTTCCATAAGCTTGCCAACACCTGTCTGGTCGAGCTTAGCGAATGGATCGTTCTCGAAGATCTTAGCATCGTAGTAAGCGTTGAGGAACTTACCTGCGTCATCTCTTGAGAAGCCGAATGTCATCTGTGTAAGGTCGTTTGTACCGAAGCAGAAGAAGTCAGCCTCTGTAGCGATCTCGTCAGCTGTAAGAGCAGCTCTTGGGATCTCGATCATTGTACCAACTTCGTACTCAAGCTCGATGCCTGCAGCTGCGATTTCAGCGTCAGCTGTTTCAACAACCATCTTCTTAACATACTTAAGTTCCTTAACCTCGCATACGAGCGGAATCATAATTTCAGGCTTAACTGTCCAATCAGGATGAGCCTTCTTAACATTGATAGCTGCACGGATAACAGCCTTTGTCTGCATCTTAGCAATTTCAGGATATGTTACTGCAAGACGGCAGCCACGGTGACCCATCATTGGGTTGAACTCGTGGAGTGAAGCAATGATAGCCTTGATTGCTTCAACGCTCTTGCCCTGAGCAGCAGCAAGCTTCTCAATGTCAGCTTCCTCTGTAGGAACGAACTCGTGGAGTGGCGGATCAAGGAATCTGATTGTAACCGGGTTACCCTCAAGAGCCTCATAAAGAGCCTCGAAGTCGCCCTGCTGGTAAGGAAGAATCTTATCAAGAGCAGCTTCTCTCTCTTCTACTGTATCAGAGCAGATCATCTCTCTGAATGCAGCGATTCTGTCCTCTTCAAAGAACATATGCTCTGTACGGCAAAGACCGATACCCTCGGCACCGAGCTCACGAGCCTTTTTAGCATCAGCAGGTGTATCAGCGTTTGTTCTAACCTTAAGCTTTCTGTACTTGTCAGCCCAGCTCATAATTCTGCCAAACTCGCCTGCGATAGTAGCGTCAACAGTTGGAATAACACCGTCATAGATGTTACCTGTTGAACCGTCGATTGAAATGTAGTCACCCTCGTGGAACTCTTTGCCTGCGAGTGTGAACTTCTTGTTAGCTTCGTCCATGTTGATGTCGCCGCAACCTGATACGCAGCAAGTACCCATACCACGAGCAACAACAGCAGCGTGTGATGTCATACCGCCACGAACTGTGAGGATACCCTGTGAAGCCTTCATACCTGTGATGTCCTCAGGTGAAGTCTCAAGACGAACGAGAACAACCTTCTCGCCCTTTGCGTTCCAAGCCTCAGCATCTTCAGCTGTGAATACAACCTTACCGCAAGCAGCACCCGGTGAAGCACCAAGACCCTTGCCGATTGGTGTAGCAGCCTTAAGAGCAGCAGCATCAAACTGTGGGTGGAGAAGTGTGTCGAGGTTACGAGGGTCGATCATAGCAACTGCCTCTGCCTCTGTTCTCATGCCCTCGTCAACGAGGTCACAAGCAATCTTAAGAGCAGCCTGAGCTGTTCTCTTACCGTTTCTTGTCTGGAGCATATAGAGCTTCTTGTTCTCAACAGTGAACTCCATATCCTGCATATCTCTGTAGTGATCCTCAAGAGTTTTGCAAACAGTCTGGAACTGAGCAAATGCCTCAGGGAATGTTTCAGCCATCTGAGCGATTGGCATTGGTGTACGAACACCTGCAACTACGTCTTCGCCCTGTGCGTTTGTAAGGAACTCACCCATGAGCTTCTTTTCACCTGTAGCAGGATCTCTTGTAAATGCAACACCTGTACCGCAATCGTCACCCATGTTACCGAATGCCATTGACTGTACGTTTACTGCAGTACCCCATGAATAAGGAATATCGTTATCACGACGATATACGTTAGCTCTTGGGTTATCCCATGAACGGAATACAGCCTTGATAGCGCCCATAAGCTGCTCCTTAGGATCGTCAGGGAAGTCAACGCCGATTTTAGCCTTGTACTCTGCCTTGAACTGTGAAGCGAGCTCCTTAAGATCGTCAGCGTCAAGCTCAACGTCCTGTGTAACGCCCTTCTTAGCCTTCATTTCGTCGATAAGCTCTTCAAAGTACTTCTTACCAACTTCCATAACTACATCAGAATACATCTGAATAAATCTTCTGTAGCAGTCCCAAGCCCAACGAGGGTTGTTAGACTTCTTTGCAATAACTTCAACAACTTCTTCGTTAAGACCGAGGTTGAGGATTGTATCCATCATACCTGGCATTGATGCTCTGGCACCTGAACGAACCGAAACGAGGAGCGGATTCTCTAAGTCACCGAACTTCTTGCCTGTGATCTCTTCCATCTTGCCGATGTACTCGTTGATCTGACCCTGAATTTCTTCGTTAATCTCTCTGCCGTCCTCATAGTACTGAGTACAAGCCTCTGTTGTAATTGTAAAGCCCTGTGGTACAGGAAGTCCTAAACTTGTCATTTCTGCAAGGTTAGCACCCTTACCGCCGAGAAGCTCACGCATGTTAGCATTACCTTCTGAGAAAAGGTATACCCATTTGTTTGCCATTTTGGTAATCCTCCTAAAATAATAAATTATACGGCTGTGGCGAAAATTGTGTCAAAATTCGCCCGCTTGTATAAGCCTACACATAATTATAACAAAGTTTGTTCAAAATAGCTATAGATTTTTTAAAATTTTTTCCTATAAAATTCAATTTTATACTTCATCAATATTGTATAAATCGTTTAAATTTACCCCTAATGTTGTTTTTTTGTAAAATACTCTTGAAATTTGTATTTTTTATGCGATAATATTAATATGTCTTGTTGTGTGTACATATTAAAGTAAACACACAAATTACAGAATACCAAGGAGATTACATATGAGTAATTGTGCGATTATTCTTGCGGGCGGCGAAGGCAAGCGTATGAAAAGCGACAAGCCGAAAACACTTTCGCTCGTACTTGGCAAGCCTATGCTTGAGTGGGTTATTTCTTCACTTAAAAAGGCAGGCGTTAATGACATCTGCATTGTAAAGGGCTTTAAAAAAGAATGTATAGACGAATTTGTGTCAACACTTGATTTTAAGGTTGAAACGGTTTATCAGGCAGAGCGACTCGGTACAGGCCACGCAGTAATGATGGCTAAAGACTTTCTTGAAAGTCACAAAGGCGACAGCGTGGTGATTTTAAACGGCGACGCACCTTTTATGGACAGCAAAACCATTGAAAAGTCACTTGAACAGCACATAAACACTCAATCAAGTGCAACTGTAATTTCCGCAATGGTTGACGACCCTACAGGCTATGGCAGAATTGTCCGTGACGAAAACGGCGACGTAAAGTCAATCGTAGAACAGAAAGACGGCAGTGAAGAAATCCTTAAGATTAAGGAAGTAAATTCGGGCGGTTTCTGGTTTGACGCAGAAAAGCTTTTGTCTGTGCTCGGCAGAATTTCATCCGATAATAATGCAAAGGAATATTATTTGCCCGACGCATTAAAACTTTTGCTTTCGGACGGCTGTAAGGTAGGCGCTTATACCGCAGAGTGCAGCGACACAGTGCTCGGCGCAAATGATCCCGCACAGCTTGAGGAGCTTAACAATATTGCAAAAGACAGGGGATATACCTGTTAAGATAATAGTAGAATACAAACTATAGAGTAAAAAGGAGCGATTACAATGAATTTTCACGGAAAAGACATTAAAATCTTTACCGGAAGCTCAAATGTAAATGTAGCCAAAGGAATTGCAGGCAGCCTTGGAGTTCCGCTTGGTAAGAGCGAATGTACTCAGTTTTCTGACGGTGAAATAGCGGTTTCTCTTCAGGAATCTGTAAGAGGCAGCGATTGCTTTATCGTTCAGTCAACTTGCACTCCGGTAAATGACAATTTAATGGAAATGCTTATTATGATTGACGCCATGAAGCGTGCTTCCGCTGCAAGAATTACAGCAGTTATGCCTTACTTCGGCTATGCAAGACAGGACAGAAAAGCTAAGGCAAGAGATCCGATTTCGGCAAAACTTTGTGCTGACATCATCACATCAGCAGGTGCCGATCGTGTGCTTACAATGGATCTTCACGCAAACCAGATTCAGGGCTTCTTTAATATCCCTGTTGACCACCTCTATGGTTCTCCTATCCTTGCTAACTATATGAGAGAGAAAATCGGCGGAAACTTTGATGAATACATCGTTGTTTCTCCTGACCTCGGTTCGGTTACCCGTTCAAGAAACTTTGCGTCTAAGATTGGCACAGGTCTTGCTATTATTGATAAGAGAAGACCAAAGGCTAATGTTTGCGAAGTTATGAACATCATCGGTGACGCAAGAGGCAAAAAGGTTATCCTTGTTGACGATATGATTGACACAGCAGGCACACTTTGCAACGCAGCAAACGCTATAGTTGAAAAGGGCGGTGCTACTGAAGTTTATGCTTGTGCTACACACGCAGTTCTTTCAGGTCCTGCTATCGAGAGAATTAAGAACAGCGCAATCAAAGAGGTTGTTCTTCTTGATACAATCCCTGTACCACAGGAGAAGATGATTGACAAGTTCACAATTCTTCCTACTGCTCCTACATTTGCAGAGGCTATCGCAAGAATTTACAATGACAAGCCATTTACACCTGCATTTGGTTAATGAAATAAAAATTAAATAGCGATTATACAGGCGGGTTTCAAATAACCCGCCATTTCGCCGTTAAAAAGGTTTTGGGTTGTAACGACAAACAAACTAAATTTATATATAAACACAAACCATAGTTTATTAGCAGTTATTCAGACTGCACGAGGTATAATAAGAAAATGAGTTTTTTTAATTTAACATTTAACAATAACGAAAATACAGAAATCGTTGATAAATTTATTGACGAATACGCTCAATGGCACAATACGGGAAAAACTCCCGATATGGGCTCTCTTGATGTAAACTACACTCTTGAACTTCAGAAAAAAAGACTTGATGAAAATAATGTCAGAAAAGAAGTTGTGTTTGATACAAAAGAAAGCTCGTTTAAGCAGGCGCTCAAGTGCTTTACCGTCACCGACAGAGGCGACTACAAAAGTGATGTTGCCTGTAAAGACTATAAGGTGACAGAAACCTTTTTTGTAAATAATAAAAAGAAAAAGAAAAGAAAGAATAAACGCAACTTTTATGCTACCATCACAAGACTTTTAAATCAAAATGCAGGCGGTGCGGTTGCGTGCCCAAACTGCGGGGCTATCAGTGATGTGCAGGACTTACTTACAGGCTGTAAAAGCTGCGGAACAAGATTTATTATTGACGACTTATTTCCTAAGGTTACAAACTTTTATCACATTAAAGACGAGGCAGACCTAATCAGAAAAATACTAAAGCCGTCAATGCTTATATGCGTTCTTGGTATGATAGCCACCGTTATGAGCTATTCTTTGATTTCTAATATTAATAACGGAAACATAGTGCAGGGCAGCGATGACTTTGTATTTCAGATTGTGCAGTGCGTAATTGTAGGATTGATTTATGGCGCTGTTTCGGGTTATATTTTGTGGGCGGCTTTTATACTCATATGGATGATGATTGGCGCAATAAAAAGCCTGTTTTTGCTCGGTCCTCATGTAAGGGCAAAAACTCAACTGCCAAAGGTTATGCGACAGATTGACCCTAACTTTTCGTATGAGTTTTTCATAGGTAAGGTTATAAATCTTATGAAACTTATGATATTCAGCGATGACTACACCAACCTTGCGGCTTATGACGGCAAGCCTATGCAAAACACCTTTAAAGACATTGTGGACATTAGCTATGACGGTACGGTAAGGTATAATACGCTGAAAACAGACGGTAACTACTGCTATGTAGATATTACCGTATATACAACAGTAACAAAGGTTGACGGCGGTGCTCTCAAAAGTTCAAAGGAAAAATTCAGGGTTGTCGTTTGCAAAAATATACACGCAATAGCAAATGCAGGTTTTTCTATAAAGAATGTAAACTGTCGCAGTTGTGGCGGCAGCTTTGATGCCACAAGAGAGCATAATTGCCCATATTGCGGCACACCGTATCACCTTGGCAATGACGATTGGGTTGTTGTTGATTTTAAGCGAGAATAATAATTTTATATAAGGAAGGTATTTATGTTTGGTAAGAAAAAGAGTTTTGGCGGCGGAGTTGAGCTTTTAGTAGTAGGACTCGGGAATCCCGACAAAAAGTATGAAAATACCCGTCACAATGCAGGTTGGCTTGCGATTGAAGCAATAGCCGAGAGCCTTGACTGCAAGGTTGACAGAGTAAAATTTAAAAGCTATGTCGGCGAATGTAATATAGCAGGCAGAAAAGCAATGCTTATGAAACCTACCACATATATGAACAACAGCGGTCAGGCAGTGGTAGAGGCGATGAATTTCTACAAAATTTCGCCTGAAAATGTGATAGTATTATTTGACGATATATCCCTCGATGTAGGCAAAATGCGTATCCGTTCAAAGGGCAGTGACGGCGGTCAGCGAGGTATGAAAAGCATTATTTACCTCAGCGGAAGTGATATGTTCCCACGCATCAAAATAGGAATCGGTGCAAAACCTACACCGGAGTGGGATTTAGCGGATTGGGTGCTTTCAAGATTTTCCGACGATGAACAGAAGAAACTTGCGCAGGTATTTGAAAATGCCGCAAAAGCCGTTGAACTTATGGCAGACGGAAAAATCGACAGAGCAATGAATTTGTTTAATTAACATTTTTATAAAACAATGTTGAAAAAATCGGTAATTATCCCAATTTTTGATAAATAAAAAGTGAACAAAAAATTAAAGCAAGATGAATTATGAAATTTTTAGTTGATGTTTTTAAAAACAGTGAGGTTTTTAACTCACTCGAAAAAGCTGTTGTGCGTGGCGGCAGTGTTTGCGCTACGGGACTTTCCGCCGTTCACAAGGCACATATTATCTATTCGCTGTGTTGCCGCAAGAGCACCACAGCCTTTTGTGTTGCCTCCGACGAGCGAGAGGCGCAGACAATCTGCAATGACCTTGCAAGTATGGGTATGCGTGCTTATTTTTACCCCGAGCGTGATTTTAATTTCAGAGATATTCAGAGCGCCTCAAGAGAGTACGAACACGCAAGACTTAAGGTACTGCTCAAACTCATTGACGGCGAATGTGATGTAGTTGTCAGCTGTATTGATGCAGCGTCGCAGTTCACAGTGCCAAAGGAATTTTTGAGGGATTGTGTTCTGACTTTAAAAGAAGGCCTTGAAATCAGTATAGAAAAAGCCGTACGAACACTTACCCTGCTCGGATACGAGCGTTTTGATGCGGTAGAGGGCAGCGGTCAGTTTTCTGTAAGAGGCGGTATTCTCGATTTCTTTATGCCTGATGCCGAAAATCCTGTTCGTGCGGAATTTTGGGGTGATGAAATCACCGACCTTTCTTTCTTTGATATTGATACACAGCGAAGAGGGGAAAAGGCAGGCGAAATCCGTCTTTCGCCGTCTGCGGAGGTAATTATTGAGGACAGAACGGCGCTTGCCGACAAAATAGAAAATCTTGCAAAAGGCGTGCGAGGCAAAAAAGCTCCGCAGGTTAAGGAAACACTGCTTTCGGAGGCGGACAGCATCAGGTCGGGCGCAATGCTTTCAAATACCGACAAGTTTATTCCGCTTTTATATGATAAAGCCGAAACCTTATTTGATTATCTCGACAGAGATACTTTGATTTTCACTTCGGAGTTTAACAATATTTCAGAGCGTGGCAGAGCAATGGACTTCAGAAATGAAGAAACCGTAAAATCCGCCTTTGAGGACGGCATTCTTTGCAGAGGTCTTGACAAGTATTCACTCACTTTTGCGGAATGTGTTGATATTTTTACTTCTCACGGCATTGTTATGCTTGAGGGCTTTGTGCACGGTTCAACAACAATTCCGCTTAGAAAAATAGTATCGTTTTCCGCAAAACAGCTTTCTGTATGGAACGGTTCATACAAACAGCTTGAGGAGGACTTAAACGGTATGCTCACTGCAGAAAGCTGCGGTGTTGTGCTTGCGGGAACGGACAAGGCGGCAAAAAACCTTTGTGATTCGCTTAGAAATGACGGTATTCCCGCACAGTATGCCGATAAGTTGTCGGAAATAAAGAAAAACGCATTATTTGTATTGCCCGGTACTTTGAGCGCAGGCTTTGAATATCCGCTCGAAAAATTCTTTATTATCACACAGGGGCATATTTCGTATGTGCCGAAAAAGAAAGCAAGAAAGAAAATATCAAAGGACAGCCGGGAGGTTTACAGCCTTTCGGAGCTTTCGCAGGGCGATTATGTGGTACACAGCGTTCACGGTATAGGTATTTTCGGCGGTATCCGTAAAATTGATACCCACGGAATTGTAAAAGACTATATCAAGATTGAGTATGCAAAGGGCGATGTTCTTTATGTGCCCGTAACTCAACTTGATATGGTTGCAAAATATATCGGCCCGTCCGAAAACAGTCGTGTAAGGCTTAATAAGCTCGGCTCGCAGGATTGGCAGAAAGCAAAGTCAAGAGTAAAAGCATCTGTAAAGGACATTGCAAAGGAGCTTATTGCACTTTATTCCGCAAGAATGAAAGCAAAGGGCTATGCTTTTTCACAAGATAACGAATGGCAGCACGATTTTGAGGCTAAGTTTGAATACGAAGAAACTCCCGACCAGCTTAGGTGCTGTGATGAAATCAAGACGGATATGCAGAAAACCTCACCGATGGACAGACTTTTGTGCGGTGATGTAGGTTTTGGCAAAACAGAGGTGGCACTGCGAGCGGCATTTAAGTGCGTTGCGGATTCAAAACAATGCGCATTGCTTTGCCCGACAACAATTCTTGCGTGGCAGCATTACCAGACTGTGTGCAAGCGCTTTGAGGGCTATCCGATAAGAATTGAATTGCTGTCACGATTCAGAACGGCAAAACAACAGAAAGAAACTATAGAAAAGCTAAAGCGTGGAGAGGTAGATTTGGTGGTCGGCACGCACAGACTTGTGCAAAAAGATGTGGAGTTCCGTGACCTCGGACTTGCAATCATTGACGAGGAACAGCGCTTTGGCGTGGCACAAAAGGAACGCTTTAAGGAGCTTTGCAAAAATGTTGATGTTCTTACTCTTTCGGCTACACCTATTCCAAGAACTCTCAATATGGCAATGAGCGGTTTAAGAGATATGAGTGTAATCGAGGAAGCGCCACGAAACCGTCAGCCTGTACAGACTTATGTTCTTGAACATGACGATGCGGTAATTAACGAGGCTATCCGCAAGGAACTGAGAAGAGGCGGACAGGTTTTCTACCTGCATAACGATGTTGCGACTATTGAATCCTGTGCCTCAAGAATTCTTGAGGCTGTGCCCGAGGCAAAAATAGCCATAGGTCACGGCAAAATGAAAGAGCACGAACTTAGCGAAGTATGGCGAATGATGATTGAACAGGAAGTAAATGTATTAGTATGCACCACTATAATAGAAACGGGTGTTGACCTGCCGAACGCAAATACGCTAATTATAGAAAATGCGGACAGAATGGGACTTTCACAGCTGCATCAGCTAAGAGGACGAGTAGGCAGAAGCAACCGCAGAGCCTATGCTTATCTTACATTCCGCAAAAACAAAGTGCTTACAGAAATTCAGCAAAAGCGCCTTGCCGCTATCAGAGAATTTACCGAATTTGGCAGCGGATTTAAAATCGCAATGCGAGATCTTGAATTAAGAGGCGCAGGAAACATTATGGGTGCTCAACAGCACGGACATATGGAATCTGTCGGATACGATATGTATCTTAAGCTGTTGGGCGAGGCAGTAAGCGAAGAAAAGGGCGAAGCCGCACAGTCTGCCGACCTTGATTGTCTTATTGATATTTCGGTAAATGCGCACATTCCGGAGAGCTATGTAGAAAGCCTTACTCTCCGACTTGATGTATATCGCAGAATCGCCGATATACGCAACAAAGAGGACAGCCTTGATGTTAAGGACGAACTCAAAGACCGTTTCGGCGAAATTCCCGAATCCGTGCTCGGACTTATTGATATTGCGCTTATAAGAAACTGTGCAAACGCAATGGGTATTTACGAAATCAGGCAGACGGATACCAATGTTTTACTGTTTGTCAAAGAGATAAAATCGCCGAAGGTTATAGAACTTCTTTCAAGGCTCAACGGCAGAGCAATGCTGTCTGCGGGCAACAAACCGTACATTACAATAAGATGTGGCGGCGGTTCTTCGCTTGATATGCTCAAAAAAGTATTTAAAATCTGATAGTTGTCTGAAAATTTTGCCGAAAAAGCAATAAATTTTAGAAAATATATAGACAATACAAATTTTTTTGTGTATAATCATAAAGTACGCACCCTGTCATTTTACGGGTGAAATAGAATTTTTTAAGGACGGTAAATATTATGAAACCATATGCAAAGATCGGTTCATTGTTGCTTGCACTGATTATTGCTGTTGCAGCGGTTGGCTGCACTCCAATCAGCCTTAATGCAGAATGGGCTTACAGGACAGATAAAGTAGAATTGCCAATCGGCGTTTACAGCTACTCGCTTAAAACAGCTTACTCACAAGCTCAAAATTATGCGTCGAAACTTGCTTCATATGACGAGGCTTCCGATTCATGGCTTGACCTTGAGATTACAGACGATGACGGCGACAAGGCGATTGCAAGAGATTGGATCAAAAACGAGGCAGAAACAATGTGTCTTAATTACATTGTGACTGACAACCTCGTTGAGGAGCTCGGCATTGATATGAGCGGCGCTACCGCAGATTCGGCTAAAAAAACAGCCGAGGAATATTGGACAGTAGGTCCTTACGCTTCATACGGCTACTATATGCCTTATAAAGACCAGTACGAGCCTTACGGTGTTTCTTTTGAAAGCTTTGAATATTGCACAACACTTTATAACACAAAATACACAGCAGTATTTGAAAAGCTTTACGGTGAGGGCGGTTCAAAAGAGGTAAAGGATGACGAATTTATTTCATACTTTACAGAAAACTATACAGACTATAAGTACATAAAAGCAAATCTTTATGAGTCAACAACCGACGAGTCAAACAACAGCAAAGATGCAGCGCTTTCCGACGAAGACGCAAAGAAGATTACAGACGAGTTTGACGGTTACGCAAAGGAACTTAATAACGGTACTTCTTTTGACGATATTGTAAATAAGTACAAGACAGCTAACTCACTTACAGACGATCCGTCAACATCAGCTGTAGAAAACCTTAAAAGCAGTTCACTCGGCGATGAGCTTAAGACAGCTCTCGGCGAAATGAAAGCGAACGAGGCTAAGACAGTTAAGGTAGGTTCAGGCAATACAGCGGTTTACTACCTTATCTATAAGGGTGACATCAACTCAGACATTGACAGCTATGTTTACGATTCAACACAGCGCAACAAATTGCTTGCAGATATGAAAAAAGACGAGTTTGCAAAGTATGTTGATGACCTTGCTCAAAAGACAGATTGCGAAAAGAACCAGTCTGTACTCGACCAGTACAAGCCTGAGCTTTACTTTGTAAAGCCTGAAAGCTCATCAGCAAGCTCAAGTTCTTCAAGCTCAAGTTCTTCAAGTTCATCTTCTTCAAAGTAAAAGTTTAAAAATCAAAATGCCACACAGCCTTTGTGTGGCATTTAGTGCAGATATTTTCAACCGATTAATAACCTTTTAAATATATGAAAGGAGTCAACAGTATGAAAAGAAAAATAATTGCTTTAATTTCCGTACTTGCACTCAGTTTTTCTGTATTTGCTTTTTCGGTAAGTGCGGTTGAAGGCGAAGAAAGCGGCGGAGAAATTATTGAAACCGAGCCTGCTCCCGAGCCGGAACCGACATATGAGCCGGAACCCGAGCCGGAGCCGACATACGAACCGGAACCCGAACCGACATATGCTCCCGAGCCGGAACCGACATATGCTCCCGAGCCCGAACCGGAGCCTACAGAACCTTATTATGAAGAGCCTACTTACAGTTATGATGATAAGCCATACTACAGCGACGGCGACGATGTATATGTAGGCGGCGGTCAGTCAACATATACTGTACCCGAAACCACTGCGCCTCCTGCACAGATGTATTCTGTAAGCAAAGATACTATTGACGATAAAACGCTTTCACAGAGCGATTGGAACGATATTTCCGCAAATCTCAAAAACGCATCTCTTACCGACAGCGACGGCGATGATTTCAACTTTATCAAGAAAAACACAAGTAAATCCGATAACGGACATTGGATGCTTTATGCAGGTATTGTGTGCTTGATTTTAAGTGTTGCAGGTATTGTTTACTTTATTATTGCTACAGTAAAGAGCCGTGGCAGATACAAATTTGCTCTAGCAACAGGTAAAGCAGGCAAAACCAAAAAGAGAAAATTTGACACCGCAGATGTAGAACTTCCAAAGCAGGATGTATCAAAAGGCGGTACAAAATTTAAGCATTAATTAAAATTTTATCCCGATAAAGTGCGACTTTATCGGGATTTTTGCTTTAATTTGGGTAAAATAACAGTTGAGAGATAGACTTAAAAATTTAGGTCAAGCCTTTTTAAAGGCTTGCGGGTTTGGGCAGCGCCCATAAAATTTTTCAATATAACAATTTCTCGGACGCAAACAGCTTGACTGTTTGCGTGCTGAAACTAAGTTTGTTAAAACAGGCGGTAGCCATTAAAAAAACCTATATTTTTTAATGAAATAACGAATTTCTTTTATTATTGCTATCGCTTTTAAAGACTAACGCCGTTGTGTTCAAGCCGCCAAACAGTGAGCTGTTCGGCTATCGTTAGCTTGCATAAGCGGAAAGTATTTGTGGGCTTTGCCCACACCCACGACCTTTGAAAAGGTCGACCAAATTTTTATAATTTTTAAATTTAATTTTCATCTCAACATAAAAAATAGAACTGTGAGCATAAAATACAAAAATCCGCAAAAAATATAACCACCCGGAAAGGTGGTTAATTTTATGAATAAAAAAGAAAGCAAACGCAACGAGCGGTATCCTATTGAACTGCCGTCACGCAACAACGGTTTTGAACATTCACCGATTGTAGATGTTACCGATAACGAAATTTATCCGTATGAACTCAATTCAAGGCGAAATGCGGTATATCAGCCCAATGAAAATATTTCAGAGGTTGTGGCTACCGAAATAGAACCTGATTCGGCAGTGCAAACCATTCACGGACGGCAAATGTAGGAATAAAAACGGGGAAAGTGTCGGCATTTACCGAGCCGACACTTCCGCTCAGTCCCTGTTTTTTTGTAATTATCTGCGCCCTCAACTGGTGAAAGCCGTCTGTAACTATAGCTTTGTTTTCGTTAAGTCCGTTTGCTTTAATTATTTCTTCGGAAAATGCAATATTTTCGCCTGTATTTACCGCTTTGTCTTCTATATAAAGCCTGTCCGGAGAAATCCCTGCCTCGACAATGCAGTTGTACATAGCCTGTGCCTCACTCATCGGTTCATTACTGCCCTGTCCGCCTGTAAGTACAGCTTTTGCATCAGGATTTTCCTGCAAATATCTAACGGCGCTGTTTATTCTGCCTGTAAGCATCATACTCGGGCCGTTCTCGGTAACTTGAGCGCCAAGTACGATTGCGGTTGCATTTTGTTTTGGCTGTTGTATGCAGGCAAATGTCATCAGACCCGTAACAATCAAACCGTAGCAAAGAAGTGCGGTAAAGCAAAAATTGATGCCGTACAGAACAATTTTGCCGAATATATTTTTCTTGAGTTTTTCTTTTAATGATTTGTATTTATTGCGTGTGCCGAATGCAAAAATCAGCCACACACACAGCAATCCGCCTACAAGATTGCCGATATTGACAATTCCCCACAGAGCGCCCGATACAAACAACAATAAAAATACAATGGCAATTAAGGTAATTATAACTCTGAATATTTTAAATCCGTCATCATATACGGCGAATTTGGAAAGAATAATAACCACAAAAATCCAAATATTAC
>PPYE01720848.1_pt1 | contig 26067 bp, 23 predicted proteins | sample 1559881 | NCBI WGS metagenome assembly PPYE01 (sample SAMN08240022, study PRJNA423297) | Human gut metagenome, whole genome shotgun sequencing project. | reverse complement strand
TGTCCCTTCGGAACGAACCAACAAGAATTTCTTGTGAGTTGCCTCATAGTCCAGCTCACCGTTTTTGTATATTCCATCGATACGCGAAATAATTTTAGCTATTATGATAAAAGCGAACCTGTTTGCGTTGTAAGCAGGTTTGCTTTTTCAAATAACTATTTCGAAAAATCAGCCGGGCTATCAAACTGTAATTTATCAGAATCACTTTGATTGGGCAAAACGGTACGCCTGTTCCATCCAGTCGAATAATTCTTTGTCCAAATCCGACGGTTTGGTGATGACAAAATGCGTTGTCCACCGTCCCGGATACGGTTCGGTTTTTGCCGCCACCCGGTCGGACTCCAGCGGGGCGGGCAGTCCCAATGTAAGTACAAAATAATCCTTGGACAGATCCACCTTCTTTTTGACCTTCAGGAAAGATACGCAGGCATAAAGATGCCGATTGTAATATGAGATTTGGGCTTCTTGCACCTTGATTCGGCTTTCGGGAAAGCGGGTAAACAGCTCTTTCTGAAAATGCTCATACAAAGGATAGACGGTTTGGTGCTGATCAAAGAAAAGCAAGGTGTCTTGCATTATAGTATCCATTATGCTCGCTCTCCCACACAAATTTCGATTTGCAAAACCGGGAGCCATCTTAATCAAACAATGTTCTCAGCCATGCCCAATGCCTCAAAATGATAACGCGGTTTGCCCACGCTTCTTTTGCCATACTCGATAGCCTCTTTCGGGCAATAGCAAATACAGGCCATGCAATGCGTACAATTTGACCCCCAGACAGGTTTATCCTTATCCAGACGGATGTTATTCAATGGGCACAGCTGCACACATTTTCCGCAGCCGATACAGGCATCACTTACCGTAAAAGCATCTGCCTTGACGATTCCCTTGTAGAAAATGGGATTTACCGCGCTGCTCATAAAGCGGTCATACAAATTATTTCGCGGTGCGGGAAATTCCATCCCATTACGGATACAGTCAATGATGCTTCGGATAGCGGGCTTTGCGTTCTCGACAATCGCTTTTGCTTCCTGCTTGTCCGGTGCCGAGAACAAAGCAATATAATTTTCCGGCATAACGATTTGGGCCGTGCCCATGTAGGTAAGGGCTTTCTGTGCGGCAAGCTCCTGGTTGTACTTTGCTGCATTGCCGATCTCGCTGCCGCAATCCATCACGAACCAGATGCGTTTAGCGCTGACTAAATCCACTTTTTCAAGCCAGTCGGAAACAATATGCGGAATACGCCAAGCATAGGTGGGCGTGACCAATATTACATTTTCCTCTGTCTGAACAGACGAGGTGTCTTCCGCCTTGATGCGCTCATTAAGATTGAGGCAATCTGTTTCAAGCGCGGACGCGATACATTTTGCAATAAATTTGCTGTTGCCGGTGCCGGAATAATACAGAACCATGTTCAATCTGCCTCCATATCTCCGCACAAACGGTCTGTCACAAGGGCCTTGCAGCGCTCCCGGTGGGCAACATGCAGCGGATGATTTTGGAATGCTTGTAAGGCATCTGCATCCCGCAGCTCGGAATAGAACACGAGATCGTACTCCCCGTCGGCAGTGTTTGTATTGATTTCTGCGCAGCGGAGGCCTTCAATATGACCGACCATTGTCGCAACGGATTTTTGCAGGAACGCCAGTGCTTCCGCTTCTTTGTGTTCCGCTTTAACCGTGTCAGTGTATTTCCAGAATAAAATGTGACGGATCATAGCAATTTCACTCCACAAATTTAACCATGTACTTCAGATTTCGAACAAAATGTTCCTTGTTCTTTGGAAAACAATCACGAATATCCGTGGTTGGGCTGTCTGCAAACTTGTCTCCTCTACCAGCCCTTTCCTAAATCTGACGCAATGTAAGAGTCCACATACGCACCATCTTTCAAAGAAACCATATACAAATTTCCATGAATTCCAATGATCGTTCCCTCTTGACCACGATACCGAACCCGGACGTGATCGCCGACGCTAAATTGCAAGCCCGACATTTTACCAGAATCTTTATCCGTAAGCGCACCGAAGAATAACGCACTTAAAAGACCGGAGCGCTTATGTTTGCGTTGTGGTGTAATTTCCTCTGATTCTTCATCACACACTCTCTGCAAACGAATTCCCTGATTTTGAGCAATTTCAAGTACCTTTCGGCGAACATTGTCATTACCAGTTTCAAAGCAAATATCATCCAACTGCGTTTGCGAAAAAGTACACGAAGAAGTTTTCAGAATCATATACAGCCCTTCATCGGCTTCGCATTGGGAAAGTTCCAGAATTTGCTCAGCAGTGAATTGGATACCGGCACTGGCAGCTCGTTTCATTAAGCGCCCGGCTGCTTTTTCATCCAAAATATCCCGCGCAACATCTACAATTTCTGCCGGGTTCACCTCCGCATTCAGCATTGCATAGGGCAGCCTTTTGATTTGGGTAAAAGTAGCCCAGCCGTAAAATTTACTGTAATATTCTTCCCATGTCATAATCTGCCCGCTTTCTGCGCTTATTCAACCCCCAGCGCCTTAAACACTGCGTCCTCAGCATTCTGGTATGGGATCAGCTGGAAGGCCGTCATCAGGTCTGCCGGCACCGTGGCAAAGTCCACCATAGACACAGCCGGCAGCAGCACTTTCTTCGCACCGCAGTCTGCACAAGCCTGCAAGGTGTTGGCCAGTTCATCTACTTTAATCAGCGTGCCTCCGATTGAAATATCGCCCAGCACAGCAAGACTGCTCAGCGTCGGGCGTCCGATGGCAATGGAACACAGTGCGATCACGATGGGCAATGCCAACTTTTCCGTCATGCCGATACCCTGCAGATCCTGATAGTTGACGATGTAATCCTTTGCCGTGGTGCTGATGTTGCCGCTGATATGCCGTGCATTGGCTTTCAGGAAGTTGAAGGCAGTGTTGGCGGCTTCCTTCGCCTTGCCATCACTGCCAAGGCCGGTCTTATCAAACTTGCCGCTGCCGGGCAGCATCTGACTTTCCAGACGGAACGCGCCGATCATGCCGGACTTGCCGCGAGAAATCGTGTATAACTGGCCCGGCGCACCCATGCCTTCAGGAATCAGCGTATCGCCGCCCTGCTCCGGCACAGAAACATACTTTTCCTCAAAGGTTTCGTTATCAATGTAGGAGAAGTTCACATCATAGAACTCCATGCCGCCCAGCTTCTTCAACTGCTCCTTGACACGACGGCGCATCTCCAGCGAGAGACGCAGCACTTCTTCCAACTCGTCTTTGCTGAACTCGCCGTTGGGGTACATCAGCTTTAAGTAGCCATCCACCATGCGGCGCACGGCAATCGTATCACGCTGGTTCAGGTTCTTGCCCAGCTTGAAATACTTATCCAGCGCATCGCCATATTGCACCTTGCGCAGCTCGCGGATGAATTCCGCCATGTAGTCACTGATAAAGCCGTAGCTGTTGGTGAAATGCTCCGGACGGAATTTCGGGATTTCCCAGCCGGGCAAGTAGCAGTGAATACGGTCAAGGAATGCCGTGTCGGTGCCCATCTCCGGCGGGAACGGCTCAAACAGCGTGGAGGTTTTCAACACAACGTCCACGCTCTGGTTGATATTGCCCACAAATACCATGGAGGCTGAGGCCGCCTTCTCCTCCTTGCCGCGCGCAAAGGAGCCGGACGCCATGTAGTCCTTCATAATCTGCACGCCGTCTTTGTCCTTGAACTTAATGCCGGCAACCTCGTCAAAGGCAACGCAGTCCCACAAGCCGACCAAACCCACGGTCTTGCGTCCCATGTTATAGAACAGGTTGGCAACGGTGGTCTGACCGCCGGAGACCAAGATACTGTTGGGCGAAATTTCCTTATAGATATGGGATTTACCGGTGCTGCGAGGGCCAAGCTCACACAGGTTGAAGTTATTCTCTACCAACGGAATCATACGGGTCAGCAGCAGCCACTGTTCACGATAGGTAAGCGATTCAGGCTCATAACCGGCAGAACGCAGCATCAGGCCCAGCCATTCTTCCTTGCTGAATGCCTTGCGTCCTTGCCTGATCTCATCCAGATCGACATGGGGCATCTGGATAGGTGTCACGCGGTTGATGCGGATCGGCGCAGACTTTTTATCTTCCTCGATAAATTCATAGCTCAGCTGCACAATGCACCAGATGCCGCCGCAGAGCAGGCGGTCATACTTCTGCGGGTATTCGTCCTCAATAGGAATATCCTTCACGCCCAAGTTCGAGAACTCGGCCAGATACACATCCTTGCGCATATCCAGATGCACCGTAACCATATCAATAATGGTATGGCTGCCGTTCATCTTCAGCAAGGAAAGAATCTTCTGTGCTTCATCCGGGCGTACAAAGTTGTCAGAAAGAATCTTCTTTACCGTTTCAACGCCGGTTTCAATAATAGCCGGGTCATCACTGCTGCAATACTGCCCCAGCAGAAATTCCAGCACATAGACAGGCACATTCGCGCCCTCTTTGATTTTCTTCGTCAAATCCTTGCGGACGATGCGGCCTTGGAACACCGTTTTCAGACGTTGCTCATAGCTCAGCCCCGCCATGCTGTCGCCGCCAAGATCATACATGGCACGCTGCACTTCATCGAACAGGGTTTCATAGGCATGCTGAATTTTTTTGAACTTCTCGTCTGCATCCGCATCACTGCTTACATCAGGGTGGTACTCCTTTGCCAAGCGCCGGTAAGCAGACTTGATCTCATCCGAGGAGGCCGTTTTGCTGACGCACAGCACCGCATACAGATCCGCACTGTCGCTGAAATCCGGCTGCGGTTCCTTTTCTGCACCGGCAGCGTTATCCTGTGTGGGTTCGTCGTTGCCAATCTCGCGGCTGAATTCACTGTATTTATCATCCAAATCAGGCATTGTACTATCCCTCCGTCAATTTTTCGGTGCTTCAGCAGGCATCAGGTTTTTTAAGTAGGGCAGCAGCTTTTCGCGGTCATAGCCGCCGTTCGGATATTTTTTCATGATCTCCGAAACAAAGCAATAAGCAAAACTCATAAACTCCTGAATCAAATTATCAAGCTCATCCTTGCAGTTGCCCTTGATGGACATAATCTGCGCAATCTGCCAGAACATCGGCGGCTGGTCCCCCTGTGGCGTCATCATCTGGCTGACCAGCTTCCATGCTTCACCATGGTTTGCCATATCCAGCACAAATTCTTTAGCGGTTGTTCCAAGCTCCAGGCGGTTTTCGGCAAAGACCATTTCAACTTCCAACAACTTATCTTTTGCAGGAATGTTCCCGTACATGATAATATCCGTAATCGTTTTCCCTATCAGCATGGATAATAACAGCTGCGGGTCATCAATTTCCCGCCCGCCATCGCTGCTGTTCAAAAGGTGATCCCAGATCACCTTCATTTTCTGGATGTGTTCCATAGAGCTTCCGCTGCCCCAAACATCCACCTTGGGCGGTGGGGCATGCATTGCGCGCTCAACCCCATCTGATGCCCGGCTCAAAAATCGCGTGCCGATGGTTTCTACACTGGATTGCAGCGGCCCGCAGAATGCAAAAGCCGCAATAAATCTTTGCAAGGGCGTGGTCAATTCATCGTATTTGCTTTGCGGAGTCCGGCATTTTTTCAGGCAGCGGCCCAGGCAAGTCCAGAATTCACCACACTCATCAACATCAACCCACCCCAGCGGGATCAGCTTCCTTACGTCTGCATCGGCACCGGTGGCCGCTTTAAAATCAGAAAACCACACACCGTCCGTGCCGCTGTTGATGATGTAATCCACCAAAATTTTCCGGTGGTCGTTCCAGGTATGGTCATTGCGGTAGATCTCCGCACAAACAGCCAACAACACCTGGGTTGCACCGTAATAAAGTTCTTTGGGGTAATGCACCCCATACGAACTTTCAGCAAATTTGCGCACACTCTTAATCCATTGTTCTGCGGCCTTTTGTGCTGCTTTATAGTTCTTTACCTCAAAATTTTGGATTTCCGTTTTTTTCTTTTTCTTTGCCTTAAAGTAATCGTGAACCAGGTGGTAGGTCATATAGTTCCACATGTTAAATCCACGGCTCATAATCGTTCCTTCCTTGCATCAGAAGCCAAATCCGAAGTCATCCGCCATCGCAATGTCCATGACGACCTGACGGCGCAGCACCTCAACCGAATTTTTATCATCGTAGGCTACCAGATAATACGGCTTTTTGTTGTCGTATTTCCGGTTCTTGAAGCTGAACCGCAGGCGGAACATTCGCTCCGCCGCCGTCTCGCCGCGCTTGTCAGCCACCACGATATTCTCATTGGAGATGCGCTCGTTATCTTCTCCCACAAAGTACACGCGGAAGGTCGTCTCGCGCACGGTGTCGCTGATCGGCTCGTTCTGCATAAAGTCCAGCGCGGTGATCAGGTTCGTGATCTTCTTCAAAATGCTCACCAGCGTCAGCTGCACAGTCGTGGTCTCCATGCGGCCTTTCTCCATCCGCACGTCCAGCACAGGCACGATCATCTCCTGCGGGCTGGAGCCGCCGTGGACGTAGTTCTCGCCGCCGCCCGCCGCCTTGAACACATTGGCCGCTGTCGGGTAGGACACCGTCAGCATGTTCGTCTTGGTGTTCAGCACCGTGGCCATCGGCAGGCTGGCGACACCGGGCTGCGCAATGGGGTCAGCGTCCACAATAAAGCGGCGGTTCACAAACGCCGTCTTGGGGGCAGTGTTGGGAATTTTATCGCTCTCCGCCAGCGCGTGGCGCTTGTACAGGAAGCCGTGATCCGCCGTGACGATAAAGTGCAGCGTGTTCGCGCTGCCCGCAATGCGGCGGATCATGGCAGCGATCTCCTCCACAGCCTCGCGGCAGGCGGCAAAGACTTCGTCCTCGGTGTTGGGCTTGTCGCCGCGCGCGTCAATTTGGTTATGGTAAATGTACACGACTTGCTTGCCGGTAAAAACCGCCCGCAGGTCGTCTTTTTTCATGGATTTCAGGTCGTCAAACTGGATGCACCCGCTCTGCGGCACGCGCTTTTGCAGCACGGCCTGCCGTTGCGCCAGGTTCTCGCAGGGCATATCGTCGATCAGCACCTGATACTCCGGCGTCATCTCCATCCGCGTATGGGGCAGCAACGCCGCCATGCCCAACCGCGTGTAGGACGGCAGCACGCCCAGCCGGGGTGTCAGCTGCACAGTAGACTTCGGGTCCTCGGCCAGCAGGGCGGCAAGCTCCGCGCCCACTTCATAGCGCATGGCGTCGGAAATAATCACCACGGTGCGCTCCTTGTTGCCGGCCACACACTCCGAGAAGAAGTTCCGCTGCAGCGCCATTCTGCCCATGCCGGGCTCCTGCGGGAAATCCGTATTCCACGCAGGGATGATTTTTGCCAGATATTCCGTGTTGTAGATATTCTCAACCAGTCCCTGCAATTTGTCGTAGGCGGCTGGCTCGTCCAGCTTGTCGTAGGCCGTGTAAAACGCACGGTACTGCGCGTCAATTTTGTAATCCTCGCGGTAATACTGCGCCCAGACGTGCTCATAATCCGCCGGGGCGCGGTAGTGGGCAGCGCTGACGATATGCCACGCGCTTTCCAGCATGGCATACTGCACCGCCAGCTTGCGGCCAAAGTGGGTCTTGGCGCGGCGCTGGCACAGCTCCGGGATGTTCTCGCCGTTCAGCGCGGCGGTCACGTCCTCGGCTTGCAGGCGCTCGGTCATCCACCCGGTCAGCAGGTCATCCACGCAGGGCAGGCACTCGCAGTCGGTCAGCAGGTCGCGGGGCAGCTTGGCCAGCGCAGCCTTGGCGTGCAGCGTATCCTGCACAGCGGCGGCCATTGCGTCAAAGGCTTCGCCGTAGTTGACATTGTTCATCATGCCGTCCATAAAGGCCAGCACACTGCCGGGCTTGGCGGCGGCAAACGGCTGCCATGCGTCCGGGATGACCTTCACGCTGTGGGCAAGGCTTGTCACAAACAGGCTGATTTTCAGCTTGTCCACATTCGGCGCGGGCACGGCAAAGCCCAGCTCTGTCTCACAGTGCTTCCAGAACACCTCATCCAGCTTGTACTTTGCCAGCTCGTCCAGCTTTGGGTTGGCGTCCGGGGTGTCGGCCAGCAGAATTTCCCGCAGTGCGTCCTCAAACTGCGCGGTGCGGCACTTGCAGACGGTGCAGAGCAGCGCTGTCTCCACGGCATCCGCCGTGTACGCCGCCAGCTTGTAATCACAGAACCGCTGCTTGCGGGTCTGCTCGCCGACGACCTTGGCGTATTTCTGCAAGACGGCCTTGCCCTCGGCCCCGATGCCCAGATCAGAGCACAGCAGCGAGATCGGGTCGGCGTGGAACTGCTTGGAGTATAAAATCGTATCCTCCAAGTGGTTCTGCTCCACGGGGGGCTTGGGGAACGGTGCATAGATCAGGTAATTGCTCTGCGGGTCCTCGCGTTCCAGCAAAATCTTGGTTCTGAACTGGTTGGTAGGCGTCAGATGCCAGATTTTTGCATTTTGCAGCGGCATAGCGTCCACATCATCGGCAAAATAGCCGTTGTCATCGTACCAGAACACCAGCCTGCGCCCCTCGGACGCAAACTCGGTGTTCAGCTTATCCACGATTTGGTTGTATTTCAGTTCAGACATAGATTTTTCCTCTTACTGTGTGTATTTTCAGGCGCAGATTTGCCCTTCCTTGCAGCACTCGTAAATATATTCCCGCGACTGATAGTAAACGTCCGTGTTGTAGTTGCAAAGCACGGCATCGATCCATGAGGTATAAACTTCCACAAGGCGGTCAACCACATGGTCGTAGTCGTCATCGCAGACATCCTCGATCAGGCTGCAAGTGTAGAACAGGTCATTGTTGTTTTTCATAGTTTCTCTCAAATTTTCGCCAGAATTGCCTGCTTCTTGCCGTCGGCGCCGGTTTGGACTTTGTCGTAGTTGACTTTTACGCCGTCGTCGAGGTCGATGGGGATGCGGGCAAGGGCGATGTGGCCGAGGCGGTCGTCGTAGTCTTTGCACTCTTTCAGCTGCTTGACGAGCTTTTCTTTGCGTTTGGTGGCTTGGGCGACCTCGCGGCTGGCGCCGTTGGCGATGGCATCGTCCATGCGGGCGATCTCGCTTTCGTAGACCTGCTCCATCTTGTACAGGTAGTCGGCGCGGACAAGACCGGAGGTGTCGGCGTTGTAACGGTGCATATAGATCAGCGCCTTGAAGCCGTTCTGCTTGCCGCTGTCGTACAGCCAGTAGATGGGGCGTTTCTGGTAGATTTTTACATGGTCGGCGTAGAAGCCGTTCAGGAAATAATTGCGGATGACGGCGCGGGGGCTGGTGCCCTTGGTGCCGAGAGCCTTGGCGATGAAGGCAAGGTTATCTTCCAGGGTATCGGTACCGTACACAACTTTTACAAACTCCACAAAGCGGCCAACAATATCATCGGTGAAGTATTCTTCGTCGGTGATGGGCAGCACGTTGTCTGCGTCCGGGATAAAGGTTGTATATTTGCTGTCATCCCACTTACCGCCAGCATAGACAAGGCCGTCCACATCCAGAGAGTAGCGGCCAAACATACAGCCAACCGCATAAGAAAGCAGGCTTTTGATCTCCCGCGTCAGGTCAGCGCGGCGCACGGTAACGTCCTTATCCTCCACTTCGGGGGTCAGTTCATCCTGCAAGCCGTAAATATCAATAAAGATGCGGTTTAGCTCTTCCTCATTGGCTTTGAGCTGGTTAAAACGCTGGTCGCACTCTGCTTCCCAGGCGGTGAATTTATCGGAAATTAGGGTTCCCATAATTTATTTCAGCTCTTTTCTTCATTGTTATTGGCGGTTCTATATCATAAAAATCGATATGTCTTCTATTTTCGCTATTTGACTCATAATCTGATTGAGATAGTTTATATTCTATTTCTTGTTTCAAATTTTCATCCATGTTGCTTCCAAAATAAACAGCGCAAATACATCCTTCTACACTTTTAGGGATTGCTTCGTCACGATTAAACGGTTTCGTTTTAATAAACCTCCACTCACGTTCATTCTTCCATTTCACGTCTTTTCTTGTAAAAAGATATGGCGTTAATTGAGCGAGTTTATTATCAGCGCACTGAAATCCTACAGAAGAATACTGAACTGGATATAGCGCTTTAAGCAGATCTTCCGAAGCATGACTGAAATCATATGCGACACACATTCCTGCAAAATTTTCTGCGTAATTTACCCACATGTATTCACTATTTCCATCCTCAGAAAAACTTTTTAGATATGCATCTTTTTGCATCATCATTTTATAATCATTATTTTCTTCTTTATCAAAACATGAATGCCAAACTTTACCTTCGTTCGCATCATTCATCCGTCCTGCGGACACAAGATATATTTTGCCTTCTCTAAGCGCTGAAAGATTATACTCATCTGCTGGCGAATAACGATACAAAACCGGAAGAAATTTTCGATTTTCAAAAACAAAATTGTTAATAATTTTAACCTTACCTTTTTTGGATTCAAGACTCGGAAGATTTCCGGTTTTCGGTGGAATACATTCGTCTAATTTTTCGTGAAAAATTTTGCTGTTTCTTTCTATTTCATTATTTTCCATTATATTCTTGTCTCCTTAAACTAACGGATGGCGCTTAAAGTCCCACGATGTCTCGAAGGAGTCCCAATCGGATTTGGAAAGTAGAATGTTTGCTTCCGCCAATTCTCTAATGTGCCTTGTTTCAATTATCTCCGGCATAACGGGTACTCTTGCAACATCTCCTACTTGAAAATGCATTGAAGAATTTATCATATCAATAAAATACTGAAAAACTCGCGTATTTGAGTAGGCCAACAGCGTATACGCTTCTTCAATCGACCTAGGATAGAAGCAATGCCCCGAAATATCATGAAATGCATCTGTGGGAGCCATTCGGCAACTGTATTTATATGTGGACAAATCCGTCCATGTGCATTTTAGTAATTCGAGCTCACTTTCTGGCAAAACACGTGCGTTCTTTTGTTTCAGTATAAAAGACGGTGTACCATTATACCAAACCACATAATCCAAGTTTCCATACCATCTTCTAAATGGACCGCCTTTTATATATTTAATCCACTTTTTACTTCCAGTATCTACAAATTCGCAGTAACTGACCTCATGCCATAACCGCAAGTATTTGTCGTTGTTTGACGTTTGCATACCAACTCGCGGATTTGCAAGCTGACCAAATTTTATTCCTTGCTCAAAACAAGTAAACACCTGCTTTTCGACCCAATACGCCACCGGGCTGCCCGGAATTTTGGAGAAGTTGTCCTGCTCTGCCACATAGCGGTCCTGGCCGCTGACGAACATATCCGCTTTCGCTTTTTCGCTGTCACCGTCAATCAAACGGCAATACGTGCCCTTATAGCCCTTTGTATGGCTGCTGCGCATGACAAAGCTGGTGGTCTGCACGACCTCGCCGCCGATTTCATCAAACCCGCGTGCGCCGAGGTGCGCCATATTGACCGTGTCAATCAGCTGCAATTTTGCCCGCAGCTTTTCAAAGCTGGAAAGGAACATCCATGCGTGCTGGGTAATCATAGCCTGATACCCGCCGCGCTTGTCCATCTGAGCGCATCGCTCGATAAACACCGCAAACAAATCGCTCTTGCTGTCGGGGTAAACCTTTTTCACATAATCGGACAGCCGCGCGTTCATGCCGCTGCTACCCATATACGGCGGGTTCGTCACGACTACATCATATTTCTGCACCAGCATCCGGGCCTGCTCAATCAGCGGATACAGCACATTTACAATCTGCCCGGCCACAAGCTGGTCTGTCAGACTGCCCATGTCGGACGCACCGTCTACTTCCCGCAGCTGCTCCTGCAAGGCGTCCAGCTCTGCCAGCGTAACTTTCGGCTGCAAAATGCTGCCGTACTCTTTCGCGTTCTTAAAACCATCCAGCAGGGCGCGGGCGGTGAATTCCTGTTTACCAAGGCGACCCAGTGCGTCAGCGGTCAGTTCTCCGCTCTCCTGTATCGCATAAACGTGCGGGTTCAGATGGCGGCGCAAGAAGCGGCTGTCGTAGTGGCAGCCTTTCATCATCACGACAAAATAGGCCATCTGCGCAGCGCGGTCGTCAATGTCCAGACCGTAGAGGTTATGCTCCACAATGCTGGCGGCGGCATCACGGTCAGTATAGCCCGCGCTGCGGTAAATCTGCATCAGCACATCAAACAGATACGCCAGAATATGCCCGCTGCCCATGCAGGGGTCGATGCACTTTATATCCTCCGGCGTCAGGGCGGCGTACCCCTTGCGCAGCTCGGCCAGCTGTTGCGCCACCTGCGGCTCCTGCGGAGCTTCGTCCAGATAATACTTCCACTCGGATTTGTCAAAATCCGGGTGACCATCGCTCCACAAACGACCAAGGCTGTTTTCGACCATGTACCGCACGATCCAGTCCGGCGTAAACAGCTGCGTGGCGGCGGGGATGTTCTCGGCGCTAATCTTGATGTTCTTTTTGAGGTTGGCGAACACCTGCTCCTTCGGCTCGGTGTTGTAATACTGGTACAGCCAGCCCACGATCTGCACAGCCCCGCCTTTATTATCTTCTTCGAGCCAGTCGGATTCGGGGATGTCGTTTACCAGATGGCAGACCACGCCGTCCTTATCGGTGAAGGAGAGCGCCAGCAGCAGCGGCATATAGTCGTCCACCTGCTCAAACAGGCGGGGCAGGCAGTCGCCCAGCGCGGCGCACTGCTTTAAGAACAGCAGCCGGAACGCCTCGTCCAGCTTGTTGTCGTTTTTGAGGGTCACGATCTGCTGCTGCTCGGCAGGGGTGTAGTCCAGCACCGCGTCAAACGGGCTGGTGACGATCTGCGGCTCGGCGCGTCCGTCCGCGCTGGACAAAACCCGCGTGCGGCTGGGCAGCAGGTCGTTGACCTCCATATACCGCACCGCAATCAGCCGGTTGAACCATGTGTAGGCAACCTTATCCACCACAGTCTGGTACGCTGCCGTGTAGCTGCCCTGTTTGGCGGTCTCCTTATTCAGCTCCGCAACAAAGCGCTGCCGCTGGGTGACGGCGTCACCCTCGATGCGGTAGGGCTGCGGCAGACCAACGTCAAAGAACTGCACGGTTTCATTGGACTGTGGCAGCGGCTCGGCAACAGTGGTTTCCGTCACGCCAACCAGCCCGGCGCGGTATTTGGTATCGGCAATCAGCTTATTGCGCGCCCAGATAGCAAACTTTTTGATTGCGGGTTTGTCCATGTTATACATCTCCTATGTTTTAGGATTGACTTTGTAGGGTGGGGCGGGCGGATGCGAGCATCCGCCCCTACAGAAGCGGGTTGTAGGGGTCGATGCTTGCATCGACGCGCAAGCGGGGTTGCGGCGGGAACGTGCGGGGCGTCGAGGACGCCGCCCCCTACGGTGGGGATGTAGGGGACGCATATATGCGTCCCGGCAACATCGCGGCAGCCGTTACGTTGCCGGGCGGCATATATGCCGCCCCTACGGTATGAGGCAATGCCTTAGAACTCCACGTTCACAATCGTGTCGGGGTCAAGTTCGGATTCAAGGCGGCGGCGCAGGGCGGTGAGGTAGGCGTCAATGTCGGCGTCGCTCTCGATGCGCCAGCTGGTGGTCTGGGTCAGGGATTTGATGGCGAGGTTCTTGCGGCGCTTGGGCTGCGGTTTGGGTGGCTGCGGGATGACGGGGGCATCACCACCAGTCGGCGGTGTCGGGGGCGTCGGCGGAGTAAGTTTCTCATCCCGCTTATCCATCTCGTTCAGCAGGCGGATGCGCACGGCATCGGCTTGGTCTGCATAGCTGCGCAGGATGGTAACATTATTGCAGGTTTCCGCCTTTTTCTTCAGCTCGTCAAACTGCGCGGCGTAGGCGTTGCCGTACTGCGCCTTGTAGGGCTTTTCGTCCAGCACTTCCAGCACGCGGGCGCGGTCCGCTGCAATTGTGGAAAGTACCGGCTTGGTGGCTGCTTCCAGCACTTCAACATAGGCTTCGTTGTACTGGTTCAACAGGGCGGGCAGCTTCTGAATTTGCTGGTACGGCTTGGCAGCGCGGAGGATGGCGTAAATCTCTTTGACCGTGTTTTCGACTTTGTCGTTGACGATAAAGCTCTTGCTGTCCTCATAAATGCGCATCAAATCCAGCGCTTTATCAAAGATTTCTTTCTGCACACCGGCAAAGAACGCCTTGACGGGGTCGTAATCCTCGGCAAAATCGAGGAAGTCATCCTGCCGCTGGTACATCTGTTTGTAGAACTCCATCGGGTCGTTCCACTGTGCCACGGGGCGCAGCAGTGCAAGGCCGCTGTCGATGACTGCCTTGCCGGGGTAGGGCTTGACGTAATCGTACTGCTTGCGGTTGGCCAGCGTGGCGGCAAGGTCGGCGCAGGCTTTGCGGCAGGCGCGCATTAAGCCGTCCTCATCCTCGGTGGGGGCGTTGTTGCCGAACAGCTCACGCATGATCTCGCGCACCATGCGCACCCATTCGGGCTTCGGGTGCTCCTTGCGGCTCGTCAACAGCTTGTCGAGGAACTCGCGCTTGGTGATATAGCGGGCGATCTCGTCGCCGTTGGCGGCGCTCAGGGTCAGCACTGCGCCGTTCAGCGTCAGGCTGATCTGCCCCTTTTTGAACAGGTGGGCGACGATCCACTCCACGTCATCATCCACAAAGCCGTAGGGCGCTTTGGTGAAGCGGTCTTTCAGCGACTTCATGGAGGTGTTGGCGTGCAGGGCGGAGTTGTTGTCAATGTAGGCCAGCACATCGTCCTGCGCGGGGGCGTTCGGCTCGGCGGAGGTGACGGCGTTCAGGCTCATCTGGTGGTTGGGGCGGAACTCCTTGACGACATCGTCCTCGGTAAAGGCGGTGTCGATGTAGGTCAGCTTGTGGTAGACCGTGTCCACAAGGCGGGCGAGGGCTTCGCCGATGCGCCCCTGCACGTCCTTGGCGGACAGCTGGGCAATATCGCCGTTGACGTAGATTGTGGCGGATTTCAGCGCATCGACCAAGTAGATTTTGGCGTTGCTCAGGCGGGTGCGCATCTCCTTGGTCTTATTCTCGCAGATGGCCTCGTAGCGCTCGATTTGGGAAGCCGCGTTGGTGCGCAGATACTTCTCGATCTTCATTGCCTGACTGATCTCGTTGAGGAACTCGCGGTCATCGGGCAAGACAACGAGCACTTCCCTTCCCTGCCCGGACATCAGGCGCAGGCGCTGCTCATCGGTGCCATCACTGTAATAGGGGGTCAGCACGCGGACGCCGATGTCATAATTCTGGTTGACCTTGAACGGCTGGTCGTCCACCTGCTGGTTGTAACTGAACGTATAGCGGCCATTGAACTTGGGGTACTTGTATTTGGATTCGGTCAGGATCTGGGTGTAGATCATGTCCGCCGTGCGGTGGATGATGTCGGTCATTTCCACGTTCTGGCGGTTGATGTCGCGGCCAATTTCCTGCTCTTCCTCGGTTAGGAATACGTAGACATCACCGTTTTTCTGCACAAGCGTTTCGTGGATCAGCACGTCCAGCGCGTCCTGCACCTTCTGGGTCAGGGCAAGGCGATCCTCGTCCATGTCGGAGATGAGCAGTGTCGTCAGGTTGGTGACGGTGGCTTTCTGGAACTCCTTGACATATTTGACGAGGAACAGGGCTTTCAGCACGCTGACGGCAAAGCAGTCGTCGCCGCCGTCCGGGTTGATGTTCTTGTTGTCCAGCGCCTGCATGATGACGCGGCGGTGGGCGGCATCGAGAAATTCATCCAGCGCGTCATAGAACAGGCTGAACGGCACGAGTGCGCCGTCAGACTTGTTTTGCAGCGCTTCGGCGGACTCCTTGAACAGCGCCAGCATCGAGCGCTCGCCCTCAGACAGATGCTTGCCGGACGCGCCGTACTGGCGGATGGAGGTCAGCACGCTGCCCAGCAGCTTGAACTGGTAGGGGATGAACGGGTAGACATCCACGAAGTCGCGGGTGTCATCGTAGAGCTTCATCTCCGGCAGATCCTCAAATTTCAGCTTGTTCTTCAGGGGCGTGGCTTTCTGCTCATACAGCACACGCAGGGTCTGGTCGGCGGTGTCGGTCTTGGCAAGGATACGCTTTTTGATGACCTCGTCCACGTTGGCGCTGGACAGCGACAGGCGGGTGTCGAACCGACCCTGAATCTTGGAGAAGTCGTTGCCCTTGACCTGTGTGATGGAATCCACGTCCTGCTGGCTGGTAACGATGACCCACGCTTTGCCCTTGCACTCCTTGCCCAGTTCCTCGCGGATGGTTTGCAGGTTGAGCATCAGGCGGGAATCGTCGCCGATGTACTGGCCGACCTCGTCCACGAGGAAACAGACGTGATGATTGTGACCCTTTTTCTCGATGTACTCGCGCACCATGCGGGCGAAGTTTTCGATGCTGATCTGGTAAGGCTCGGCGGCCTTTTCGCACCAGTTGCGGGCGGCGGGTTCGCTCATGTAGTCCATATCCACCAGAACATCCACGATGTCATCTTGGATGAAATCGAACTTGCGGCGGGAATCCTCCCAGCTTTTGCCGGTGGCGGCGGCGAACTCCTGCTTGAACTCATTGTAGCGGCCATCCTCGGACAGTTGGCGTTCGAGGTCGGCCACATAGGGCATCGAGCCGTAGAAGCCCTGCATCTCGTTGAACACCTTTAGGAAAACCGTAACGATGGCATCCTTGGACTGCTTGCCAGTCTGCTCGCTCTTGGAGTCGATGTTGAACAGGACAACGTCCGTGGGAGTGTCGGCAGCCAGCTTCATGTCTGCCAGCACCATGGCATCCTCAATCTTATGATCGTCAATGAAATAATCCACGGCGCGCTTGCCGCCGATGAGCTTTTGCCCGTCCAGCAGGTAGGAGAGGATTTTCAGGAAGTGCGATTTACCACTGCCGAAGAAGCCGGAGATCCAGACGCCGGTTTTGGTGGTCTCGCCCACGATGCCCTTTTTGTAGTTGTCGAAGAATTCGCGGAAGTGCTTGGACAGTTCGCGGGTGACAACGTATTCTTCCAGTTCCTGCTTGGCGTTGCTGTCCTCGCCTTCGCCGACAACGATAACGCCCTTGATGTCACGGTCAATAGGCTTTTTGAACATATCTTTGATTAACACGGGAACTTCCTCCTTACGGTTTTACAAGTCGAAACGCGCGGTAGTAGTTGTCATCTTTCAGTTCATCAAATAGGATCAGGGATTGTTCATCATACGTGCCGGGGAAGAACAGCACCACCGGCACGCGGCCAAAGGATTGGCTGAGATTGTTCAATACCTTGTGGGAGCGCAGCAGCGGGTAGCACTTGCCGATGCCGGTCAGGAACACGATGGCGTTTTCTGGGGTGTTTTCCTCGATATGGCGGACGATCAGGCTGTCGTCATCGTTGACGCAGAGCAGGTTGCCCACGGCTTTGACGATGCGGTCAATGCCGCGGCGATCCTCAAAACGGTAGCACTGGTCGAGGAAGCCTTCTTTCTCCAGCGTGTCGATGATGTAGTCGTATAAATCAAAGACGACGAGTTTGAAATCGTCGTTGCCTGTGACATTCTTTTGCTGCATCCGTTCGATGCGGGCGCGGACTTCCAGCTCTTTTTCGGGTGGGTAGTCGAACACCCAGTAGTTGACCTCGTTAGCGCGGCCACGGTTCTTACGGAAAATCGGTTTGCGAATTTCCAGCTCCATGGCATCGAGGCGTTCTTCAAATGTCATATCAGTTTTCCCCCGTCAGCGCGGCATACATAGGCTGCAAGCCGTTGTCTTTCATCCAGTATTCCAGTTCACGGTCAATGATGGGCTTGGCGTAGCGGCGCTCGGTTTTGCCGTGGTCGGTGAGCCCGGCTTCATACAGCAAATTTTTATAATAGCTGCCAAGGCGCTTGAGCGTGTAGTCCGTCCACTCGGCCACTTTTTCATCCTGCGACTGCTTATCCTTGAAGAAAAGGCGGACGTCGGCATCCGAAAAAGCGTTGACACCAAGCTGGACTTTCTCGCGGATGACCTCATAGCAGAAATCGAAAAAGAGCGTGTCGTTGCCCATGCAACCCAGCAGACAAAACAGCTTTTGCGTGGCCGGGTCGCCAAAGACGAACATCGGCAGGAAACTGTCCGGCAGCGTTTGCATCCGGGCTTCCACCGTGTTGCAGGTCATCTCGGCGCGGGCCGGCGAAGCGGCAGAAAAGAGGTTTTCCTCACGACTGCGGGTGCGGAGTTCCTCCCACGTTACGCCCTGATCGCGCAGGATGGCGGCTTTTTTGAATTCCAAAAACCAGAACGGGTGCTTGACGCCACCTGCACTGTATTCTTTACGCACCATGGGTGGTCTCTCCTTTGTCATCCGGGATGATTTCCATAATGTCACCCACATCAGCGTCAAGTGCAAAGCAGATGCGCGCCAGCACATCCGTGGTAACATTATCGCCGTGGGTGAGCTTATTCATTGTATAGTGGCTGACCTGTGCAGCCTTTTCCAAATCGCGCTTTTTCATGTCGTGATCAATCAACAGTTTCCATAGTTTTTTATAACTCACAGCCATAGATTGGTCCTCCCTGTTGTGCAAGCTAGTATTATACCAAGTATACCACATTCTTTCTGGGAATTAAACACAAATGTTTTCTTTCGCTAACATTATGTTTGGGTTATTTCAGGTGTTCTCTTCATGAGTTTCATCTACAGGTCAACAAGCATATCGACTATACGTCGATTCTCTTTGCGGTTCAAAATCGTTGCTTTCTCTTTCGTCAATCTGCACAACAAGCCAATGAATATTTCTACGTGTTGAACACTGTTAAACAATCGCTTTGATTCATGTAAAAATTCATTTCCGTACTTTTATTCTACATCTAAGCCTATACCATAGTTGGTACTTCTTCAGCTTTCAATGAAAATTCATCAGCTTATCTAAATTGGATTCGGTGTAATTGTGCATTATGAACATCTTCTTTACAAAAAAGAATAGGGCTGTCATTCGACAGCCCTATAAATGCTCTATTATCGTGAAGAAGCATACCACCTGTTAGATGCACTCCTGAAACTGTACAACGCATAAGGAAACGATTCTCTGGGGCAGCACTTGCCTCGGAGATTTTTATGTTCTTATACAATTTAACGATTGCCATACCTTTTAACGATTTACTACACATTTTAATGATACCCCTGTACCTTTTAACGATGACCCACTAATCGTTAAAAGGTGGTGCATTTTCCCGTTCAAATTTGCCATTGCCTGCTGCTTCTTTTCCTTGGTGGCTTCGGCGTAAATGTTCATTGTGGTGGTGATGTCTGCGTATCCCATGATGTCCTGAATGACTTTTAGGTTCGTTTCATTCCACGCCTTCGAACTTGTAATTCACAGGCTGATTGCTCCGCAGCAGATAATCTCTGAACCTGGGTTTGTCGCGTCCGAAACTGGTCAGCGGCAGACCCGCCGCAATGCGCACCGAGCATTTGGGCGGCAAGCCGCGCTGCCGGATTTCTTTTGCAATCGCTGCCAGCGTCAGCAGATAGTAGTTGTCGTTCGCAGTCTTATCTCGCTGGATAGGCTGCTGCCCGGAGCCACAAACAAAAAAGCCCCCGCCAAACTCTAAGAGTCCTTGGCGGGTGTAGGGTTCGTGCTCTCCGTAGCTTGTCAGCCCAGCCGGAAATGAACAGTGGGCTGTTTTGATGGCGTAGTAGCCGTGGTCGATGCCGATAATGATGCTCATGGGAAATACCTTCTTTCTTTTCAAATCTTTCGGGAATCTATAATAAACGGCGGGGGAGAATATGTCTCCCTCGCCGAAATTTTCCTTCGGAAATTGCTGCGGCTTTGTCTTTCAAGACTGGTGATAGGCTCTCAAAACCGTACCGCCAGTGGTGAAAATTCACGCTGCAACAAAAAAGCGCATCCTGCTTTTCGGCAGGATGCGCGCAAAATCGCCTGTTTTTGCAATTTTATATCATAGCTACGACATAAAATTAGTCGATAGGCTTCATCGTCGGGAGCTTGACTGGTGGTGATTTATAGCTGTTTACAAGTGTTCATAAGCCTTTGTTTGTGCAAGATAAAAAGGTCTTATTTTTCGCAACTCTACGCAACTGTTTACAGCTATTCTCAAATTGGTGGTAAGTTAGTGGTAAGGCTGGTGGTAAACTTATTCGTCTTCGTGAGAGTGCCAACGCTTCAAGACTTCTTCCACCTGTCCAATAAGCTGCTCCTTGTTCGGCATATACAAGACATACCGGGATGCAAAAATCTGATTCGACAAACCACCCAGCGCATACTCGGCTGCTACGCTGTCCTTGTCAGTGCAGAGGATGATGCCGATAGGAGGATTATCTTCCGGGTCGTTGACCTCTGCGGCGTAGTAGTTCAGATACATATTGATTTGTCCGGCGGCTTCGGGCGTGAGCTTGGTGGTTTTCAACTCGATCAGCACATAGGCGTGTAAAATCTTATTGTAGAACACCATATCCACATAGTAGTGGGTGTTGTTCACTGTGACACGCTGCTGTGTGCCGACAAACATAAAGCCCCGGCCAAGTTCCAGCAAGAAATCTTCGATTTGTCGCACCAGTGCTGCTTCCAAATCGCTTTCAAGGAACGGCTTTTCTTCCGGCAGTCCCAAAAACTCGAATACATACGGGTCTTTGATGATGTCCTCCGGCTTTGTGTAGTCCACACCTTTTTCAGCCAATGCTAAAACTTGTTCCTTGTTGGCATCCCCACGAGACAAGAGCAGCCGTTCAAACAGGGAACTTTCCATCTGGCGTCTTAATTCACGGACAGACCAGCCAGAATTGACCGCTTCTTTTTCGTAGAAGCTGCGCTTCTCCTTATCGGAAATGGATAACAGCTCACAGTAGTGCGACCAACTCAATTTTCCAGACACTGTCTGGAAAATTGGATAGCTGAGATAGAACTGCCGCATATTGTAAACATTCGAGCGCGAAAAGCCCTTGCCAAGCTCCTTTGTCAACGCCCTGGAAAGCTGCGATAAGGTCTTTTCACCATATGCAGCACGGATGCTGTCATTTTGTTCACAACGAACAACGACCTCACCAATCTTCCAATAAGTTGACAGCAGTTCCTGATTGACTTGCTGTGCTACATTTTTACGGGAAACTTCCAGCAGAGAACGAATCTCACTCACTGCCGGAACAAGAACCTGTGCTACTGGGGCTGAAGATTTATTTTCCATCAGTCATTTTCCTCCTTTCCTTCAAATGTCGTGGTTGCAGATAAGAACTCTGCAAACTTGTCGATTTCCTTTTTCTTGAGATTTTTTGTGGCCTCGGTGTAGATGTTCATGGTGGTGGTAATATCGGCGTGGCCCAATACGTCTTGAATGACCTTCATGTTGATTCCAGCCTCGCAAAGACGGGTAGCACAGGTGTGACGCAGGGAATGACAGCTAAACTTCGGAAGCAGAACAAGGTTTTTCGGCTTGATTGTACCGCTTTCGCATTTTGCCAACTGTTCCTCGTTGCAGTCGCGGATGATACGGTCAATGCCTTTATTGATGGTGCTGTGATGCTGGCACTCGCCAAAACGGTTTACAAAAATAAAATCCGTATAGCCATCAATCGTCACCTTGCAGGAAATTCCAGTTTTCTTCTGATACTCTCGCTCTTGTACAAAAGCAGCCTTGACTTCCGGAGTCATAGGCACAATTCGGTTTCCAGCTTCCGTTTTGGGTGTATTGATTCCGTACAGACAACCTTTCTCCCGGTGGCTGTAATAAATCAACGTGTGATTTACACTGATTTCACCCGTATCAAGGTTGATGTCCTCCCAACGCAAACCCGTTGCCTCACCAGCACGGAGACCACATTCCACCATCACGGTAATGATGGGAAGCCAGTGATTGTACTTCTCGCTGTTTTTCAAGAAGTTCATCAACAGCTTCTGCTGGCCTGCGGTCAGAGCCTTGCGGCGTTCACTGTCCAGATTGTGCGTCTGTTTGAGTTCTTTCAACGCATTATCGGATGGATTGATACGGAGATATTCGTCCTCCACTGCAAAATCCAGCACCTGATGCAGCACGGTATGGATGTTCTCCACCGTTGCCACTTTCAAACGCTGTGAATCCACAAGGCCTTTGTAAAACCGCCGCACATCCGACTTTTTCAGGCTTCCGACCTTCCGCTTCCCAAACTCCGGGAATACGTACATCTTGTACATATACTCGTAATTGACCAGTGTATTGGCTTTCAGCCCCTTTTTCAGTTGCAGCCACTGCTCGTGAATGTCATTGATGGTCGCGTTCCGCGCTTCTGCACGGATTCCATCACTGCGGTCACGCTGAATCTCTGCTTCTTTCTCACGAAGTTCTTCCAGACTTTTGGCGTACACATTATTTCGCTTGCCGTTTTCACTGCGCCAGCGATATTCATACGTTCCGTTGCTGCGCTGATATTCACCTTCCTTTAGAACACGCTTCTTTGAGTCTTTTCTTCTTTCTGCCATCGTTATGTCCTCCATTGTTGGCAGAAAGCAACCTACAGCTTAATCATACCATACTGCCGAGGTGCTTTCAACTGCCGACTTCATTTTTATTGTCAAATCGAAAATAATCGGTCAAGGTGTTCATCCAGCCTGCGGCGTTTCAACAGCCGTTTCGTACCATTCCAGAGAACAAAGGTACAGTCTTTGGAATCGCTCATTTCGCGCAGCTTATTGATGCCAATGCCGGAATAAGCTGCGGCTTCTTCCAGCGTCAGATTGCTTTTCTCCCAGATCGGAACTTGTCGGGACTTGGTCCCTCCATCTTGCTGATGCAAGACCGTTCCGTCGCTTAAAAGCCCCACTGGGGCTTTCATTGCTCCGCAAACGCGAACTTGTCGGGACTCGGCCCCTCCATCTTGCTGCGCAAGACCGTTCCGTCGCTTAAAGTCCCCACCGGGGACTTCATTGCTTCGCAAACGCGAACTTCTTTCATAGGCAAAACCTCCGTGTTTTTGTTTGTAACCAACAGACTGTAACCACAACAGAAAACTTTTTCTGCAATGGTGTGCTGGCAATTTTCCGTATTTATTTTTTCTTATCAGTTACAGGTTACATGGTTACAAATAGGGAAATTATTTGGAATGATGCGACTTTGAGGCAGCTGTAAGATGTAACCAGACCTGTAACCAACAATGTAAAGCAGCCCTTCAAAACGGAAATCCCATCTGTTGGGCTTCTTTGTCTGTCAGTTCTACGAAACCATCTGCATCCACTTTTGCAGCGGTTACACGCTCCCAGCCTTTCTGCACGCCATATTTCGGGTAGCGTTTGGCTGCTTTATGGGCTATCCACCCCTTGATTTCGCCATTCGCAATTCCAGCAGTCATGATCTCACAGATGGCACGGGTTTCCCATTCCGCAGGAAGATTCAGGTTGCCCAGTGCTTCGGTGTAAAGTTGCTTGGAACATACCCGGTCACCCGTGTAATCTTCCAGAAACGCATAGATCATACCAGCCTGCGTATCTTCCTGCATGAAATCTTTCTGGCAAATCTGCAAGGCCTCCTGCATGGCAGGGCTGAATGTCAGCTTATAATCACCGCTGTTGTAAATCGTCATGGCTTCTGCCCAAAGCTGGTCGATATAGGCACGGGATTCCGCTTCGTTATCCAGAATATGTACTTCAGCCTGTGTTGCATCCACCGGGATGGGGATAAAGCGGCGGTTTCCCGTGCGGTCACGGGGCAGGAAGTCCTGTCGATTGGTCGTTCCTGCAAAGACACATTGCCGCAAACGATCTGCCGGGTGTGTTTCATACGGGATTTTGTAGGTTTCTTTCTGCTTGCTGAGAAAGCTCTTGATTTCCTCGATGCTTTTGGCATTGGCAGTCGCAATCATTTCCGACATTTCCATGATCCAGTGGCCTTGCAGCTTGCGGAACACATTATCATCGTCCATTCGCCGCAAATCATCCGAGAACCATTCATCTTTGATAGCAAGCAGCCGGAAGAAAGAGGATTTTCCTGCACCCTGCCCACCGACCAAGCAAAGCATCATTTCAAACTTGCAGCCGGGATGAAACACCCGTTTGATAGCTCCCAACAGAAAAATCTTCAAGGCTTCTGCGGTAAGCTCATCTTCTGCCGCACCGAGAAAGCGATGCAAAGCGTGGCTTATCCGCTCTGTGCCATCCCACTTCAAGTCATTCAAGTAGTCCCGGATAGGGTGATAATGATTTTCGTTGGCAACAATGCGAATTGCTGCAGACACCCGTTTTTCGCTGTGCAGGCCGTATTTTTCCATTCGGCGCAGAATGTACATCATATCGGTGTCGGTCAGCGTAGGGCCGGAACGCTGCCAACCCATCGGCTTTACAATATCAATACGTTCACTCAGCAGATTCAGCCGGATGGAATCTGCAAGAACTGGGTCGTTCTGCAAAACAGTCACACAGTTTTGAATCGTGTTCTGAACACCACCTTTTTCAGCCTGCGAGAGCATTTTGCGGATGTTGGAAATGGTCGATCTCGTATTTTCGGATTCGTTGGGCAATCTGTTGAACCTCCTTCCGATGCTCGGTGAGAAAATGTCGATTCTCTATCAGATATTGGATGTAATCAGTATAATGCAGGCTGGCAACAAAGCAGGGATGCAGTTCTTCCTCTGCTGACTTCGGCGCAAATCGTTTGCGCCAGTCACCCAGAATCGCGCTGCACTCGTACAATGTTTGGATTGGGTTTTGACCTTTATATTCCACAATTTTCGGATACTGTAGTGGAAAAACAGGATTCCCCGAAAGTCCAAAATCTGCGACCAGCTTTTCCGCCGCCTTCCGCAAGGACAGCTGAAACAGTTTTGCGGTGAAGTCGATTACATCACCATCCGCTCCACAGCCAAAACAGTGAAACCGGGAATCCACTTTCATGCTGGGATTGCGGTCTGCATGGAATGGACAGCAAATCATGCTGCTACGGTTGGGTTGAAAGCCATAGGCTTCTGCGGTCTGCCGGGTAGTGATATTCCGTTTTACGATTTCAAATAAATTGTTGTTCTTGAAAATTGACCTCCTTCTTATTTTCAAAAGTCCCTGCCGGATGGGAAAGCCCTGCACGGGCTTACGCATCCGGCAGGGTTCCGGGGTGCGGGGTGGAAGACCCTGCTGATTTACAGGCTCATATCGTAGCTGCGCTTCTTGGCTCGCGGCCGCTGTTCACGCTGCTGCAATTTTTCCATTTCAAGGATGCTGTCAACATTGGCAAGTACCGTCTGTATTTCTGTATTGCGTTCCTTAAAATAGTGGTATGTTTCATACCGTGCATCCTTTGTGCACATCAGAAGTTCTTTTTCTGCCCGGAGATCTTTCATCGAAGGGAATTTTTCGTCTAGGAAATCCCGCTTTAGAAATTGACGCGCTTCCTCGTATTTTGCAATTTCATCGAAGTGGGTTTGCCGAAAAATTTTCTTGTTAGGTGCTTTCAGAAATTCGCTATAAACAGATTTTGTAGAAAAATACTGGCCCAAATGATGAATCTGCTCGTTGACCTTTTTCAGCTTGACTTCCGTGAGTTTCGCATCACTTCGAGCCGTCGCCATTTTTCGGTCAATACTCTCGGCAGCTTCATAAAGTTTTTCGTATGAATCATATCCGTGCTCTTGCACATAGAGAACGGTATGCGCCATCTTCTGTAAATTTGAGATTTTGACTTTCTGGGCATAGGCATAGCTCTGCTGGGCTTTTACGCAATCCTGCAAATTTACAACCAGCCGGAGATTCGACTTGATGTACAGCGCATCCATAGGATCATTGACACGACACTGCTGCTTTTCTTTCTCGGCTGCGTTGCACTGAAAAAGCAGTAAAAGATGCTCACGGTCAAAACTGGTTCCCAGCGTTCTGGCAGAGATAAATTTCTCCCTGTCTGCTGGAAGGTAGCTGAATCGCCCTCGATGGTCTTTCACCAAAATGCCGTATTCCAGCTTTAAGAGGTTTTGGAAATCCATAAAAGATGCAGATCGTTTTGCTTGAACAGCACCCCATTTGTTAGACAGTATGATATACTATTTAACAAGTGGGGTGTTTTGCTATGCCAAAAGGAGTACCAAACAAACGATATACGCCGGAATTCAAGAGAATGGTTGTAGAAACGATGAAAAAAGAACATCTGAGTATCTATGCAGCGATGCAGGAATTTGGAATTAACGACCATAAAATTATAGAGCGTTGGG
>PPYE01130337.1_pt1 | contig 26071 bp, 17 predicted proteins | sample 1559881 | NCBI WGS metagenome assembly PPYE01 (sample SAMN08240022, study PRJNA423297) | Human gut metagenome, whole genome shotgun sequencing project. | reverse complement strand
GAACGAATCTCCCCGTTCAGCCTCATCGAAGAGCGAACTGAGAAGCAATGTACAGGTTTGTATAGCTTCCAGATAACGGAGCGCGTGACGAATCCACCCGGCAAATCCCATTTTCACCTTTCCGTCCTCGGTCAGACGCTCTTCAAGCTCATACTGACCCCGGTGTGCTTCATCGGTCATCACAATGATGTTTCTGCGCAGGCTCAGTACCCCGTCCCACGGTTTACCTTCATCATCCGTTCGAGATTTTTCGTAGGCATCCTTAAGTTCTCCGAACTTCTGCATTGTCGTAAATATGATGCCGTTAACCTGTCGCTCGTTGAGTAGTTCAAGCAGATGGCGTTTGCTGGTAGCTTGAATGGGGTCCTGATGCAGAAAGTCCTTGCATGCCGCGAACTGTGCGAAAAGCTGGTCATCCAACTGGTTTCTGTCGGTGACAACGACAAACGTCGGAGACTTGATGGCCTGCATGGTTGCGTGGACAAAGAAGACCATGGAAAGGGATTTCCCACTACCTTGAGTGTGCCAAAAAACGCCGATCTTCTTCCTTTGCGATTCGGGTACGTCTTGCCCACCGTAAACGGCCATGATGGCTCGGTTCACGGCCTTTTTGACCGCGTAATACTGGTGGTAGCCAGCAACGATCTTGACCTTTCTCTTCGGGGTGGAATCAAAGCAGATGAAGTTCTCGATCAAGTCAAGGAGGCGTTCGGGCGCGCACATACCCTTAATCATGGTGCTGACGCGGGCGATGCCTTCCTCTTCGGTAGTGCCATCGCTCGTTTTCCATTCCACAAAGCGATCTTCCGGTGCCGTAATGCTGCCGACCCTAGTATCGGCAAGGTCCGTCAGGACGCAGAACGCATTGGGCACGAAGAAAGAGGGAATCACCTTGAGGTAGCGCTGAATTTGCGCATAAGCCTCGGAAACATCGGTTTCCTCTCTGTTTGGGGACTTCAGTTCAAAGATCACGAGGGGCATACCGTTGACGAATAGAACCACGTCAGGCCGTTTGGTTTCGCGCTCTTGGAAGGTGTACTGGTTTACAACGCGGAAGATGTTGTTTCTAGGATTGCCGTAGTCCAGAAGCCGAACCCTTGTGTCGATGTCCTCTTTACCGTCAAAGTAGTGGATAGGAACGCCGTCCTGAAGGAACTTCGTAAATTCCATGTTGAGTTCCGCGACATTGCCGCCAGACAGATCCTTGATCTTCGTGAAGGCTTCATTGATTGCCTTGAGGGGTAGATCGCTGTTGATTTTCCTTACAGCAGCCAGGAAATCATCTGCGATGTACACGTCCTGATAAAGCGGGCTTGTTCTCGGAATATCCGGCCCGTATGTGTACTCATAGCCTTGTTCTTTGAGCAGGCCGATCACAAGGTCTTCGTAATTGGCTTCCGTAATCAGCAAGTCTTTTGGCATCTCGTTCCCCCTTTGTAGGGTCTAAAGCATGTATGGCGTTTTCGCAATAGAAAAAACTCAAGACATTCTATTCATTGCGTGGGAATGGAGGAAGTTTTGCTGCCTCCTTGCGGATTTCTCCAATCGCCATGTCCGGGCAGAATTCCTCCCAGAGTTTCAGAGTCCGCTCGTGCCCCCAGTAAATTCCTTTTTTCGTTGTGCAGGAAAAGAGTTCCTTCACCCAGCTGTAGCGGTTCGTCAAGCGATTCCTCTCGATCTCGGAAAGGCTCTCTGGCGGAGTTCCATTGAATTCCCACTTTTCCATCAGGCGTCTTTGTAGCAGCTTAAGATTTTTTTCGTATATCCAGCCTGACCGAGCTTTTGCAACCAGAAGGAGCGCCATTGGTAAGGCGTAACCTCATCGGACGGCTGTGGTAAAGGCAATAAGTCGGTTAGTCGGTCAGAAAGGCGGGCGGCTTCATTGGAACAGACAACGGGTCTACTTCTGTCCTCGTCAATGTCATCCGGTACGACAAAGGTTCCGGCATGGCTGAAAAATCCCTTGCCCTTGAAGGTTGCCAGCATGAGAGGTTTACCATGTTTCTTGCATCGGCAAACGCCACAGGAAAGCCATTCGCGCTTCCAATATTTTTCGCCGTTCTGCTCTTCCTGCTCTTTGAGACAGTCGGGGCAATAGCGGTAGGCAAAGGCCGGATAGGTCTTATCGCTGAGATTGTTTAGGACGGGAGACATCGTATGCTCGTCCACCAATTTCTCTTGTGCAAAGGCGCAGGCAAGCATATTTGCGAGATTGTCAAGGTAGGAGTATCCACCGAGGTGATTGGCTCCGAAACGTCTCTGTATTTCCTTATCGGACAGAGCCATGTGCCGCTGATACCTAGCAATCACGCTCTCCAGCGCTTCATCGGGATAGGGATAAGGTGCGTACATAGTCGGCTTAAACACTCCCAACGGGGAATGTGCTGAGTTCTGGAAGTGTCATCTTGGGCCTGCCTGCGGGAATTGGCTGCGCATCCTTTTCGGTTGAATCAAGGAGCGCCATCGCCTGCTTCATCGCTTCAGACAGGGTGATTTTGGGATTCGCCAGACACATCTTGGTGATCTCGTTATCCAGTCTTGGCGTGACCTTGTACTGCATCTCCTGAAGCCATTGGATAACCTTATCTCGGACAGGAATCGGCTTTGGTTCGTCAGAAACATCCTTTTGCTCGATTTCGCTGATCTTATCGCTCAACATCTGGGTGAAACGTCCTTCGGGCATTTTCACATCCTCGTACCGTCCCATGGCCTCAAGGTCGTTGCGGGCAATTGCACCGATCACCTTGGCAACATTGCTGAAGGATTCCTTGAACGTAACCGAAATCAGACTTGCCGTGGTGTGCTCCTTGTCTTTGGGAAGCCGCATCAATCCATTAGTCTGAGCGGTCACAAAGAGCCGCACAAGAATGTCCGGGATTCCCTGGCTGTACTTGTAAAGGGCATCCTCTACCTCACCAGGCATCACCTCTGGGTCTTGCGACAATACAGAGCAGCGCCAAAGGTGCTTCATGAAAAGCCGCCAATCCTCGCTGTCACGGCGCAGGCGATCCCATACGATCCAGCCCTGAGAGCCAAGGCGGCGATCCGTGCGCAAGTTTGAATCGAGCAGTTTTTCCAACTTGGGCGTACCAATGAACAGGAGCGGTACGTTTAGCGTATTGGACAGCGTGACAATGAAGTTGAACAACTCTTCCTTGTTTCGTCGAGCGTTGACGATGTTCTGGATTTCGTCGATAACCAGAAGGCCAACCTTGTGAATGTTCATCAACTGAGCAAGACGAACCCGCAAATGGCTTGCGCTCACGCGGTTTCCAACCATTTCCGAATACGGCTCACCCGTTACCCTACCAAGTTCCGCAAGAGCTTCCGTGCAAAGGGACTTTGGACTTCCATCATCAGGACAGTTCACCCGAAGATAAACCACCTGATCGAAGCTACCGGGCACGAACTTGGGATCGTTGTGGCTGATAACCTGCGGGTAGTAGCGCAACAGATTGGACACGGAATATGTCTTGCCATTGCCAGAAACCCCAACAAGAGTAGCCGAGAATCCGTCCCGGTAGTCCGAGCCGAAATCCTGCAACTTCGTTTCCAGTTCCGTTCCGGCTTTGGAAAGGAACTGCTTGGATTTCACGTTGTTCGGGTTGCGATCCTTGTATCCGAGTCGGATCAGGGAGTCCATCGTCTGAAACAGAGTGAAATGGTGGACGGTGGGCACAAAAAGCTCTCGTGGCAGTTCCCGCAGAAACTTGGCCCGGACACGCTTGGGTTCCGTTTTGGCAGGAACCTGCGTAACCCGCAACATCTGCTCGGCTAGTTCCTTTGGTACATACCCACTGAAATCCGGCAGAGTCATGACAAGCGGGTTGTTGTCGGCATCATTGCTCTGCGTGTAATCCGCTCTCGTTGTATCTGTCATTACCACCCCTCTGATAGATCGTCAAAGGATTGAATGGACTTGATTTCGCCATCGTCATTCTGGGTTTGCCTGGATGGTTCAGGATTTTTCAGGCTTTCCGTGCTAGCAAATGATTGTTCTCTGTTCTGAGTAATCCGTTCTTGAACGCGGCTTTCCGACATTCGCTTGATCTTTTCTGCCGCTGACAGTTCCGATGTGGGCTTTCGTGTGATGGCTTCCTCAACGATTTGATCTTGCCGCCTGCGGGTTTCACCTTCGGCAATGGCGTTTTCGTGTTGAACCATGATTGTGGTTGTCCTTTCTTCTTCCAGAACCTTGCGGGCTTCGTAGATGGACATACCCGCAAAACGGGCAAACTTTGGAGTCAACTGACAGCGATACACCGTCATGGGACGATTGGAATCCGGTATGAGATAGGCGCAGGAAACATCGGACGGATCGTAGGCCACCAGCACCCGTTTGGGTCTTGCCTTGTTGTGCGGTCCTCTGAAGAACAGCGTCTTGACTTCATCTGCAAGGCACTCGTAGCGCAGTCCTTCCAGGTTGATGCCCAAGGAAGAAATTGTGGGCTTGACATTTGGCATCAGGGCGATACGCAGGCGCAGTGGATTGTCAACGGAGATCAGCCCCCACATTCCCTCTTCCTTGGCCCATTGCCAGACAGAGATCGGAGTGACCGGGCGACCTACCGGATAGCCGACTGGGATCACAGTTCTCACATGTCGATTGACAACGCGAACTGCCTCAATGACCAGTTTCGTGTAGTCCACAAGAGTCAGAAAGGCGTTGGGACGATTATCCTTGCCGCCGGCCTTTTTCAGCGTTATTGGATCTGGAGCCGCTTTGGCGACGAACTCCTTGAGCTGATGCTGGAGCTGACGGAAACTGCTCTCAACAGTTCCCTTTTGATCGCCCCGCATGGGAGCGGTATTGCTGATCTGAACAGAGAAGGTCTTACTGAAATGCTCGATCTGCCGACCTTCAAGCTCGCCGTTGTCTGCAACCACACAGGAGGGTATTCCCTCGGCAGGCCATTCGTCCTTGTCGATCTCTATACCGTACTTGCGACAAAACTCCTGCTTGTTGCGGATGGCGTTGAACAAGGCTTGAGCCGCGCTCTTGTACTGGCTCCCTTCAAAGGAAATGTTGATGCCGACAATCATTCCCGAGAATGCGTCCGTTACCGAATAGAGAACAGGGCGACCTACGGGCAGAACACGGTCTGATGCAACCAAGAACACATTGTCAACCGTCGAGTCGATTTCGTAGCGAGCGCCAGGATATTGAGCAACTTGGAGCACAGTGCCCGTAGCCGGGGCGATGTCCTTGTTCATGACGGCACTAGGATTCCTTTTCCTTACCTTGTCAGCCAAACTGATACGGGTATCGTAGTGATACCTAAATTGCGTTTCGGTAGGAATAGCATTATCGGGGACACCGGGATTGACTGACCGATATTCTTTTGTGAATACCCCGTAAGCTTGGTGTACGGACAATCCACCGATCTTGAGAATGTTTTTCGTGATGACGTTGGTCATCATGCTGCGGATTTCGTCTGTCACGATGGTCCCAAGCCCTGTTCTGGATTTGCGCCCGGTTTTCACAGAATATGAGCGAGACGCAGATCCGTCACGCGAGCGAGCAAGGCATGTAACCGTCATGCCTTCCCGAAAATATTTTTCCATATACCTGTAGGCATAGCGTCGCTTGGTCGCAAAGTCTTCTTCTGAAATGGATTGGCTTCTGATGATCTCTGTTCGCAGTCGGCTTTCAAGTATCGCTCTGGGATTGGTGACAATGGGGGCAATCAGGTCGTACCGCTTTTGAGCAGCACTCATGTCATTTTCCGAATGCGCCGCATATCGGTTGCCGCTTGCCGGATCGGTGATCTTGATGATGTTTCCAGTGCGGATTTCACTCTCAAGATTCGAAAATGGGAGCTTATCTATCTGGAATCCACTTTTATCCATGCGAAAGAGCACTACTTCCTTTTGGTAGAAAGCGATAACACGGTAGGTTTTGCCATCCCAGAGAAGGACATCCTTCAGGTTCACTACGGCTGACATTTGAAATCTCCCACGGGTATATCGAGGATGTAGGCATTGTCAATGTCGAAATCCAGTTTCTGATGGGCTGCGAGCTTTAGGATAGGCTCGCTGACTACTGCATAGCGATTGCCAAAAATGTCGGGGCAGACTCCACCAAGTTTCCGCAAAGACAGTTCTGGGTAGGCGGAAAGAAGCGTCATGTAATCCAACATGAGCTGATGGAAGTCGTTGATTATGTCGTTTCGGTACTTGTTAAGGAACACAATGTTGTCGTACTTTGATCCGATCAAGGAAGACGTATAAACGACAGACCACGGGATACCCTTGCGCTCCCAGTACATTTTCTCAATTGTTAATTTGGCGTTGACCCGAGGCTTGCGTACCTCGTCCTCGTTCTCCTTGACTTGAAAAGCCTCAAATCTCTCTTCGCCTTCATCGTCCCTGTACGTCACGAGGAAGTCCGTGGTCATGACGATATTCTTTCCCCTGACTTGGGGGTGAATCAGATTGAGTTCGCTGCAAATATCTAGTGTGTCAATGGGGGCAAGCGGAAACTGCTCGCGGATTTCGATGACATTGGGATTCCATTCAAGGGAAAGGCAGACAAGGCGTTCGCCATGCGACAGGCAGTGAATCATGCGATGCAGGCGTGTACAAGGAACCCTGTGGCGAGGGGTTTTGGAATGGCAGTCCTGAACAGTGATCCACGGGTCATAAGCGCTATAGCGCCCCTGACCACGCCCTGTCTTTACCCACTTGTCGTAATCCTGCACATAGTTTGATCGCATCAGCTCTCCAACACAAGAAAAGAGTGGTCACGACAGCTCCCGTACCGCTGTGATCCACTCTGCAATTTTACCGAAGCGCACCAAATTTGTGACACTAGAGTTATGAAATTTGTGACATTACGAGTTTTAGTAAGTTGTGACAAATGAGTTACGATATGTGACAATACGAATTATGAAAACTCAATAACGCGGGACAATTCGGCTACAACATTACCGCCCATCTCTACAAATTTGAAGATTACGGAGTTCCGCAGGCGAGGCACCGTTATATTCTTGTCGGTTTAAGAGGTGATCTCGGGCTGGAATTCAAAGTTCCCAAACCTTCAGGCGTTATTAAAACCTGTGCCGAAGCATTAAAAGACATTCCTTCGACGGCGCCAAATCAGGAACCGACCAGACAAAGCTCGACGGTGGTCAGGAGGCTTTCTTACATTCAGCCGGGAGAGAATATCTGGCAGGCAGAAGACAGATTGCCGCCGGAGTTAAGACTTAATGTCAAAGGAGCAAGGCTGTCACAAATCTACAGGAAGCTCGATCCTAATAAACCTGCCTATACCGTAACCGGTTCGGGAGGCGGCGGAACTCACATTTACCATTGGAGCGAGAATAGGGCTTTGACCAATCGGGAAAGAGCTAGGTTACAAACCTTTCCGGACGATTTCGTTTTCCTTGGTTCCAAAGAATCTGTGAGAAAGCAAATCGGTATGGCTGTCCCGTGTGACGGTGCTCAACTAATTCTTGAGGCGCTTCTAAAGACCATTGAAGGACAGGTGTATGGTATAGACGTGACGGGGAACAGAGTGACCGCCTTCCTGGCCGACTTTGTCGTTGTATTGGACACCGAGTTCTTTTACTGTCCACTCGTACGTTGGTAAAGCTTCTTCGGTCATCGCTTTGATTTTCTCGGGATAGCCGTAACCGAGTCCGGCGGCGATCATGTCGCTTGCCAGAAGTTCAGGAGAATCTTTGATGCCTAATTTAACTTGAGCCGGACTTCCCGGAACTGCGAAAATACCGCCGTTAATGACGGAATTTCCGCCAGGCGCTCTCATCTTTTCCAGCACAATAACATTACCGGCATTTGCGTTTTTAGCTTCTGCGGCCGCAGCAAGGCCGGCAAATCCGGAACCGACGACAATTATGTCAGCCTCTTCATCCCACTTTGCTGGCATTGGGTCCTTGGCTGCTGCATTTGCAGTTACGGTAATTAAGGAAGAGGTAGCCAAAAGAGCGGAAGATGATAAGAACTTTCTTCTATTGAGGGTATTCATGATTTTCTCCTTAGAAAATAATAAGTTATGGATATAATCGTAAATACTTCTTTCTAAGTCCACCATGTTTTCTCTAAACTCTTAATTGTGAAATAGACAATTAAGAAGACGTATGAAAATCTCGGAGCGACTTCTTCCCTGGCAAGTGCTTTTATCGCTGTCCGAAGGAAAAGGCTTTTCTTTAGCAGCGGATAAGTTTGGTCGGGACGAAGCCTTTTATTGCCGCCTAACACATGGGCTTGAAACTGAAATCGGAATCCGGTTAACGGAGCCTCATTCAAGGCCAGTTCGTTTAACTCAGGATGCCATTGAGCTGCTGCCGGAGATTGAATGCTATTTGGAGGCCGCAAAGAAGTTAAAAGAAAAGATTTCTGCTTCGGGAAGTCATAAGTTATCAATAAAGCTCGGGATACCGGTTAATGTTCCTCGTACCAGTTTTGTGGAAATTATCCAAAGTTACTCTCATCAGGATCCAAATCTAAAGGTAGAGATACTTTCTGACGTGGACCATGAGGACGTGATTTCAGGCAAGGTGGATATTGCGTATTTACCGTATCGTCCGCCTGCGGAAGGGCTGTTTATTTGGGATGTCAATAAAGTAGGGAACGTTCCGTTAGCTACTCCCGAATATGTTAGGAGGAGGGGGAATCCGCAAAGTCCTGAGGATTTGAGAACCCACGACATTATTTTGAGAGCGGGCCGGAATTATCCGGCTACAACCCATTTGCAAAAAGACGGTGAATTACGCCCACTTGAGTACAAACAAATTGTTTTCTCCGGCGACGTGCTATCAGGTAAAGAGTGGCTGATGGCAGGGATGGGGGTCGCAATAGATTTATCTCTCGCCTTTTGTTGGAGGGATATAGAACAGGGAAGGTTGTTGCCGGTATTAAATGGCTGGAGTAGAGCTCCGTGGGATTTGACGGTGGCAATAAAAAAGCAAAACCTTTCCAATCAACGCCTTGTAGCTCTTGCAAGGGCTCTTGTCGAACATGAGACGAAAGCTTCTATAAAACGAGCAGAGTTTTATGCCCTGGGCCTGCAAAAGTTAAAAGCCAGGCAATAAATCAACACAGCTGGTTAACTGTTCGATTTTCTGCAGACAGCAGAAAAATCCTTGTTTTGATCATAGACGGAAGATTTAACGTCAAGAATCCCGAGAAGCGAGGAAAAAAGCTGATCATGAGAAGCGTCCGCTTTGGCCTGCTCGCGCAGGCAGACGTCGTTAAGACCGAATTTTTGCTCAAAACCTTTTGACAGCCACAGAAGCATAGGGACTTCTTTTTGCTCTTTAGGCGCGATTAATTCCGGCGCGCCGTGCAGATACATATTGTTTTCGCCAAGGCTTTCCCCATGATCGCTAACATAAAGCAGTCCCGTATCAAAACCGTCCAGACCCTTTAACCAATCAATGACGCCGGCTAAAAAGTGGTCGGTGTAAAGGATTGCGTTGTCGTAGGCATTTACAATCTCTTCCCGAGAACAATTGTTGAGCTTCTCATCCGTGCAGACAGGCTTAAAGACTTCAAAATTTTTAGGATAGCGTTTAGAGTAAGCGGGGCCGTGGTTCCCGAGCTGGTGCATAAAGACTACGGTCGTTTTGCCCGGCTTTAAGATTTCTGAGGTATCAATGCCTGCGAGCAAGGCTTCGTCATAGCATCTCGGTCCTGAGCAAAGCGAAGGGGCTTTGGTTTTAGAAATGGACAAAGATGGGACGCCTTTGCAGACGCCCTTGCATCCGGATTGGTTATCGACCCAAAAAACATTAATGCCTGCTCTCTGAAGAACCGGCAAGAGGCTTTCTTCTTTCAAAATTCTGTCTCTGTCGTAGCGATCTCGACCAACACGGCTGAACATGCAAGGCAAAGAGACATCGGTACTCGTGCCGCAGGAGATCGTTTTGCTGAACGGAATCACATTTCTGGCACGCAGCTGGGGCGTCGTATCACGGCTATAGCCCGCAAGACCCCAATTGGCTAAACGAGCGGTTTCTCCGACAACAACGATAAAGAGTGTTCCCTTGTCATTCTTGTGACTCGCTCCAAGCGCGGGCTTTGGGTCGATGACGATGCGAGGCGCATCGACCTCTGTAGAACCGTCTTTAAATACTGCTTTGTACGTTCCGCTGAAGACGTTTACTGGTGAGATTAAATTTCTAAGGACAGGCTCTGAACGAATCAGCGAAGAGACGCCCTGGAAGTTGAGCATGAGGAAACAAACTCCGATGACCAGCCCAACTAAAGCTTGAAATATGCCGCGTACAAAAGAAGAATGCTTAATCGGGACAAAGAAAGTTAGATAAAGCTGCGGGAGGCATAAAAAGGCGAATTCTAAAAAGAACTTGGCAGTTAGAAGTTCCGCAACCTCAGCCGTATCGGTAGCGAGCGCGTTGCGCATCATTTCCGAATTAATAATGGTCCCATACTGATAATTGAAGTACATAGCTCCGGCTGCGCAGACCGTAAAGAATAAGCTAAAGACTTTAATTAAGAAGCTGTGGTTTAAGAGCCGAAGAACCGTGAAAAACGCAGAAAAAAGAATAAAAGCGCAAACAGCTAAAAGCCATAGGTCCGAAAAAGAGAACTTGAGCGCTGAGCAAGCCTTAGAGAAAAAGGGAAGATTAAAAATAAAAGTCAGAGAAAAAGCTGTGATCAGGCAGTAAGAAAGCGCAGAAATAGGTTTTTGGCGAATTTTTACCGGAGCTTTAGGAAAGAAAAATAATCGATAGAACAGGGCGCAAATAGCCCAGTCCAAAAACATCGTAGCAAAGGAATGAGAGAGGAAATGTGCGCCTTGCGCCTGACGCCCAACCCCTAAAATCCAGCCTAATGCTAGAGCGAGGATAAGGAAAATCCAAGATCTCGTCACGCGGAGCTGGCGGAAGGCAAAGTAAAGGGAAAACAAACAAAAACCGGAAGAGGCGTGTCCTGCAGGGAAACACTTTCCGGCGCTCCCGCTTCCGCCGTACTGAGGAAGCGACCAAGGACAAGGAGAGGCGGATAAGGGCTTCAGGCCGCTGATGATGAGCGCACAGGCCGAAATAGAAAGCGTGACGTACAGGCAGACTTTTCGATAAGGCTTTAATCGGGCGAACTTCTTCAAATAAGAAAGCAGAAAAAGAATCAGCGAACTCACCGCAACAGCAACTGCGACATACTTGCCGCCTTTATGGAGCACTGCTGAAAAGAAAAAACTTCCCGTCCCTAACCAATTATTTCCGGAAAGATAAAACGGTGCCGCAAAAAATGAGTCGATCGGTGCGTAGCGAAACTCCGAAATTAGGCATAGCAACCACAAAGGAAGCAATACCGTTAGAATGTCATTGAAGCTCCAAACCAGGAAAGAATTGGTCTTCTTTGGCACTTTTAAATTCATCGTCTACAACTCCGCACCGATCGGAAGATAAGTATGGGTCTCTTGCCTGAAATGACGGGTTAAGCGATCGTGAAAACTACGTTAAAAACGAACAGATATGCCGACGATTTTGATTGTGGAAGACAACGAGGACATTAGGCTCAACCTCGTTGAATATTTAGAGTCCAAAAATTACCAGACCGACAACACGGATGACGGCTTGAAAGCTCTGGCTTTAACAATCGTCAATAAATATGACCTCATTGTCCTGGACATCATGATTCCCGGTATGGACGGTTTGCGCCTTTGCCGCGAACTGAGAAGCCGGGGCAACACGACTCCCATTATTATCTTGAGCGCTAAAGACAGCACAGACGACCGCATCATGGGTCTTTCCGAAGGCGCAGATGATTACATAGTGAAGCCTTTTTCCTTGGCTGAGCTTCTGCTGCGGATCCAAGCCGTCCTTCGCCGCAGTTCAACGCCGGAAGAAAAAGTTCTTCAAGTCGGGAATCTCAGGCTCGAACTCGACAGCAAGCGGGTATTTCGCGGAGATACGGAGCTCAAGCTCAATCCGACAGCTTTCCGGATTCTTGCCTTTTTGATGCAGAAAAGTCCCGAAGTTGTTTCTCGTGAAGAAATTGAGGATGAGATCTGGGGCTTCCAGCGAGTGGCCGGGGATAATTTGAGAGCTCATATCTATCAAATTAGAAAAATCGTAGACAAGCCTTTTGAAGAACCGCTGATTGAAACTCGTCACGGGTTCGGCTGGGCGGTACGAGCAAAAGAGGATCGCGGGGAATGAAAAAAGGTCGTTCGCTCAAGCAATCGTTGGGACTTTTGTGCGGCTTAATTGCAGCCGCCTGCGCAGTTCTTTATTCCATTACATTGGTTTATGTTTTAGAGACGGCAGAGAACAAGCTCATGGCATCTGTGATGGATGACATGCTGCAGACGGTTGTGACTGCCGATATTCTTCAGGGAAAGCCGCCGCGATTGGATCAGGTCACGCGTCTCTATATTGAAGGAGATCCTACCCGGCAGATTCCGGAGCTTTTTAAAAATTATCCTCAGGGCTATACAGAGTTCACGGATGGCGAAGATCTCCACACTTACACCAAAATCATCGATGGGAAGCGTTATGTCCTGACCCGTCATCAAGGCAACTTCGAAATTTGGGAACGGCATCTTTTCCGAATCGGCGTGGTCGGATTTCTTCTTTTAATCGCTATTTGCTCTTTCGTCGGCTGGTATTTGGGCCGTAAGCTGCTGTCTCCATTGGGACAGTTAACCAAGGAAGCCGTGAGAGCCGAGGGGCTGATTCAGAACGGCAAAATTTACACGGAAGAAATTTTCAAGGGTTATTGGCCGGACAATGAAATCGGAGAATTAGAAAGATCTTTTAAGGCGCTTGTTTCGAAACTCAAAGTGCTGGCGATGAAGGAGCGGGCTTTCTCTACTGAAGTCAGCCATGAAGTTCGTACTCCCCTCACAGTGATTGATACGAGCCTCGAACTTCTTAATGAACAGGTTCAAAGCAACGACCGTCAAAAAACTTTAATTCGCCGGGCGCAGAATGCCTCTTCCAGAATTAAAGGGATGGCGGAGGTTTTCTTAAATATCGGACGTGCTAGAACAGGTCAGAACAACGCGCTTTGCTCAATGCCCGAACTCATTGCCGGCCTGAAAGAGTCTTGGAAACAAAAGGCTGAAAACAAGGGATTAAAGCTTTCGGTCGAACTGAAGAATGCGCCTAAGCAGACATTTAATGAGGTGCTCGGGGCAACCATCTTTGACAACCTTGTCTTCAATTCCATTCACTATACGGACAAGGGTTCGGTGACTGTGATTATTGATGAAGATAAGGCCATTATTCGAGATACGGGCATCGGAATTAAAGAAGAGGATAGAGAAAAGGTTTTTGACCGCGGTTTTAGAGCCGGACAGGGCAGTCGCGGCCATTATCAGGGATTTGGGTTGGGACTGGCAATTTCAAAGCGCGCAGCCGAGGCCTTAGGCTGGAGTATCTCCCTCAAATCCGAAGTCGGCAAAGGTACCGACTTCGAGATTCGTTTCAAGTCGGACTCAGTTAACGAGGTTAACGGCGATTAGCAGGAAGGGAAGGACGAAGATCATCGCAACAGTGCTTGCGCCGATGGCCTCAGAGGCAAACTCTTCGTCTCCGCCGTAGGCTTTAGAGAGCACGGCAATCACGGAAGAGACAGGAAGCGCGGAAGCCAAGATGAAACACTTCCGCATGAGCGGATCCATGTCCAAAGGCATCGTGCACAAATACATCGTAATCGGACGAATGACGTAGCAGGAGAGAAGAATCAGCCAAACTTCCCTTGGGAGTTTCCTGAGCTTCTCAAAACCGATTTGCCAGACGGTAATACCGACAAAGACCAATGCTAGCGGTGTCGCTAATTGACCGATTGTATGGGTTGACTGAGCAATGAACTTAGGAACGGGAATCGACAGGAGGACAACGATTAAACCGATAAGGAAACCCATCAGCGGCGGGGAGAGCAGCATCTTGAGTCCGCGAACCGAGAAGATCTTAGGTTCTTCTGTCATGCCTCGGCGCGCACCGTCTAACTGAATGTTAAAGATGCCGACGGTCCAAATGAAGACGCAATTGGCAAAGAAGTAGACGAGCAAATAAGGAATTCCGTTCGAGCCGTACATTGTCTGTACCAGAGGGACGCCGACGAACAAAACGGTCGCGCCGGTAAATGCGGCAATGAACGTTCCTTTCATGTGAGGCCGAACCCAGCCGAGCTTGATGAATAGGACGGAGATCAAAAAGTTCAAGCCGACCGTGAGGAACGGAAGCCCCGCAAACTTCAGTAAGTTATAAAGCTCCCCGTGCGAAAACTTAGAGATAACAGAATAAAAGAGGAAGCACGGAAGAGCGGCGTTGACGAGTTTAGAAACGATACCGCGGTGCGATGGGGCATCAAACCAGCCTTTGCGTGCGAGAAAAACACCAAAGCCGATCACGATCAATAAAACACAGACCGCGGATAGTGAATGAAGTATTGTGGCGGCTAACATTATTTTTCCTTGGGATTTGCTGATAGTTTAGTCCAGCCAGTATTGTTAATCGACGATAGGAAGACTCAAAAACTAAAGCAAAAACCGCCTTAGAGAAGGCGGTCAAAAGCGCATGTGAACATGTTCACACAGGGAAATTACAGGGCTTCTACAAACTTTAAAGCGGTTGTGACAGAGGCGAAGAATGCCTTGATTCCGGCGTTTTGTGTCTTGCTGTCGATGTTTTGTTCTGCAGTCGGCCACCACGCAAGGATTTCATTTTTAACGAACTGCTGCGCCTCATCAATTTTGTCTTCGGCTAAAAGGTGGCCGAGGAAGGCAAGTTCAACTGCAAGATGATCGTCAGGCAGGTTGGAGGTGTTCTGAAGACCTCTACTGAGATAAGTTTTAAAAGCTTCGTGAGTATTCTTTCCGGTTACGGTAATCAGGCCGCCTGCCCAAAAGGAGTGCGTCATACCAATGGTTGTGTCGCCGACACCATAAAAGAGTTTGGCGGCATCGCGATCAAATTCTTCATTAAAAGTAACCTCGTTGAATCGAGGTCCGCCAAAGCCGACTTCATCGGCGATACCGTTAAAAGCTTCTGCAGCCTTGGGATAAACGGAAGTTTTATTCTCATGCGGGTCGAGAATAATTTCGCTTAAGACGGTGATGATTTTTGCTAATGCTTCGGAGCATTCTTCTCGAGAAATTTCTATGTAATTCATGTGAGTATTCCTTGGGACTGGCACAGAAGGAGCTGGCCAGCGCATCTTTTTTATTCAATGAGACTTTATCAGTTTGAGGGCTTCAGGGCTACTTTTTGGATGTCATCTAGCACCTCTCGTTTTCTCTTATTTGCCTTTCTTTTTCTTGGTATAGAAAACATAATTTCCTTGTACAAGAAGGATGGTTTGTGCTTATGATCTGTTGGAAAGTAGATAAAAACAGCCCGTTGCCGATATACAAACAGCTGGTTAATTTAGTTCGGGATTCGGTGGCTTCGGGACAACTGAGGAAAGGAGAGGTGCTTCCGTCCCAGCGCCAGCTGGCAAAACTTCTTGGTTTGTCCCGCGCAACGATTGTGAAGGCAATGGAAGAAATGACGGATGCCGGACTTGTTGATATCAAGGAAAGGAACCAAGCTGTCGTTTCCGATCTTTCCACAAAGGGCGTCCAATGGAACGTCTACTTCCGACGGTCCGGCCATCGTTACTGCAACATACAAAAAAGCAGTCGTATTGACGGCAAAGAAATTAATCTTTCCCGCCTTCGTCTATCTTCAGAATATTCGGACTGCGACACAAACTTGAAATCGCTCCGGAGGATAGAGCAGATCATCGGGACCTCTTCTGTGTTGAGGCGCGATGACATTCATGGTATTGAACCTCTTCAGACGGCAATGCTTGAATACTTAAACCAAAGAGGGGTTGCTTGTTCTCGAGATGAACTTTTACTCGTTGCTAGCCCCGTACAGGCGATTTCTTTTGTTGCCGAACTACTTTTATGTGAGGGCGTGCACCTCTACTACTCAAGCCCGAGTGATATAAATTACTTTGGTTACCTGGACTCTTATGGTGCTCAGTTACATCCATTGCCCAGTGATCCTGAAGGAGTTGTTGTTGACTCACTATTAGCGGAAGGGAATCCCAAGAATGATAAGGTCTTATTCATATGGTCAAGTTGTAATCCGCCGACGAATGTTTCACTGAGCAAAGGACGCAGGGACAAAATTCTCAGCGTGTGTAAAACGCATAATATTCCTGTGATTGATAACTGCATGCTTGAGTTATATAACTTGGAGAAAGACGGACCCAATTATGTGTTTAGGCAGGGATTCTCTGACGGAGTCGTTCAAATCGGAGCTTTCCCGAGAGGTATGGCTGCGGGAACCTGGCTTTCGTGGATCGTAGCCCCTAAATCTGTAATCTTGAGACTTGAAGATATTAAGGAAAAACGATTCCGAACGATCGACATCCTCTCTCAAAAAATTTTGCTGCACTTGCTTGAAACAGGAGAGCTGCAGAACTACCACGATTCCGTTCGAGAAAAGATTAGGGAAGATACGTTCTCGAATAATTACCTTATTCAAAAGTATTTAGGGGATATTGCGGATTGGAACCGCAGGGCAAGCGGCTGGTGTTTCTGGCTTCGCTTTAAAAAACCGATAAACACCAAAGTATTGTTTGAATCGAGGCAGGGAATTTCATTTAACCCGGGATTCTTTTACGACTCTTCTGATACGCAGCACATTATGTTAAATCCTCCTTCTCTAACTAAAGAACAATTTGAAGAAGGACTGCAAAAACTCCGAGAAGAAATCTTGTATCTCTTCCCGGAGGCTTTCACGGATGATTAGAAGCTGTGTTTGATACCGCTAAAAAGTTCTAACGCGCGAGTAATTTCTTTATGCCCGTGCGCCTTGGCTTCCGATTTTCCCCAGTTGGTTCCGGCGTATAAAACTGTTCGTTTCGAAAGAGGATATTCCTGTCCGATAGAGAAGATCAGCCGTTTGAGTTTGTCTTTATTCTCTGCGCCTTCGTTCTTACCATGGAAGTATTGCACTGCGGCTTTAAAGGTTCCGCTAAAACAAGAGACGTCGGTACCGGTGATAATTGCTATGCCGTTAATCCCTTTTGTATTCGGATGTTTTGCTTCAACAGCTTTAAAAACTAAGAGCGGTTTTTTACCTACAGATAAAGAATTTCTCGCATATTGTGCGGCTAGGTAGGGTTTGAAACCGTCAAATTGCTTATTGAGAGCAAGCCCGTAAGTCTGACCGTCTTTATAGCCTTTACCTTCGACTGTCGGATTCATTCTCCAGCCGGCAAAAGCCAGAACATTCAGACCGTTCTTCATGTAGGTCACGCCGCCGGACAAATAACGAGTGTTGTCGACATTTCTTTCGGCTTCTGTCCCCAATACGTCCAAAGAGTATTGGGCCATTACTTGCCAACCGTCCATCTTGGGAGACTGCCAGGCAAAGGTATTGTCCATTCTCAGATAATCTGACATCGAAGAGCCGGAAGCGGCTATCCCCCAACCCGTCGCAAAAGGTCCCGAGTTTGGTCCCCAAGGATCCCAGGAACCCATGCCGGACATAAAGTTGCCAATACGGCCCATGCCGAACTTTCCGTAAGCGCACTCATAAGTTAAGTTCGCTTCTCGTCCGAAGGCATAGTTTGCACCTTGGCTCTGAGCTCCGTTGTTTGAGTCAAAACCTTGTTCCAGGACGAAGCTGACGGCTCTGCCGTTACCCAGGTCTTCTTTCCCCTTGAATCCGAAGCGGCTCGGTCTCATAAAGCCTGTTTCTTCATAGACTCTGGTCTCACCGTTCACTCTAGCTACCGCAATGCCGGTGTCAATGACGCCATAGACTTCTACTTGTGACGCCCACGCGAGCGAGGGTAAAAATAAAGGCAAAGCTGCCCGCATAAGAAAATTTAATTTTTTCACAATACTCTCCTCAGTTCCGCCGGGGCTTTTTTGCCCCGGCTGCTTATTTACTTTGTTCTCACATCAAAGGAGTGGCAGTTGTTGCAATACATCTTCGGAGGAGCTTTGTGAGCGGTGTGGCAGACGGTGCAGCGGACGGGACCGGAGTGGCTGTCGTGGATTGCAGCTGCACGATTGCGACCGCTCTCGATATAGACTTTAGGTACGCCGTATCCCTGAGCATCCAACTTTGCTCCCCGATAATGCCCCGAACTGTTAGCGTGGCAGCTTAGGCATTGTTTCTCATTGGGAGCGGTTGTCGGAGTATTTATTCCATGGCACTGCTGACAAGTCACGCCCAGCTTTTCATGAGCCTTCATGGATTGGAGAGCCTGAGCTTGCGCCAGAGAGGAGAAAGCCAAAGCTAAAGAAAGAAAACAAACTGATAGTGAAATACGCGGCATATTCTTCTCCTGGAATTAATTCTTTGATTCATTAACTAAACGCATGGCATCACGGCCGGCGATTAAACCTCCGGTCATACCGAATCCGCTTGTAAAGCCCGGGTATTTGATGTCGTAACTTGTGTCATACAAACCGCCCATATCCATTCCCACGGCATACAGACCAGGGATGACGTTGCCTTTTTTGTCCATCGCCTGCATTTTTGAGTTCATGCGGATTCCGCCCAGGGTCTGGAAGAAAGCTCTGAGGCCGCGCATTGCATAATAAGGACCGTGATCGGAGAACTTAAACAAGAATTCTTTGGGTCTGCCAAGCATCTTGTCTTCGCCGGCATCCGCGGCAGCGTTGATGTCTTTAACAGTTTCGACAAGATTCTGGATCGGGACGCCTATTTTCTGAGCTAACTCTTCAATTGTGTCGGCTTTGAAGGCATAGCCTGCTTTAATACCTCTTTCCAGGCCTTCGTTCAGAGCGGTCATGGGTTCTCCACGGATGACAATTTGATTGAAGTCAGTGAGAGGTCCGTCTTTAATAAGTTTGTTTTTCATGTTCTCATCGAAAATAGAAAACATCACGCCACCGTTTGCCGTCATGGCGTTATGGTTGTCATTCCAGTAACGGCCGTTACCTTCGTTATAGAAACGCTGACCGAACTTATTTACCCACAGAAACGGCTGACTTAATGCAGCCCTGGACTCTTTGAGCCATTGAGGACCGTTAAACTGGAAGATGACGGGTTCATATTCAAGGTAAGGACTGTTGCCGGCAATGGTATCCATACCTGCCAAATCAGCTCCGATCGCTTTGGCCATATTGATGCCATCGCCTGTACGGCCTTCAATGCCGGGGCCTCGAAGCATGATTCTTGCCATCCCTTCCTTGCCGATGTCCGGAACGTATTTCTTCAGCATTTCCTGATTTCCAGGGAAACCACCGGTCGCCAGAATGACGGCTTTGGCTTTAACAACAACCTTTTCGCCTTTGTAATTTTTGGCTTCTACTCCGATTACTTCACCTTTATCGTTTTGAATGAGTTTCTGAGCAGGGGTTTCGAGAAGAATTGTTCCGCCTTTCTTTTCAATATCTCTGTAGAAAAGTTTGATGAAGCCGGCTCCAAATCCGTCCGGAGCCATATGACGGTCTTTTTTGCCTCTCTTATTTAACTGAAATTTATAACCTTTAGTTTCAATCCAGTCCATAGCCGGACCGCTTTCATTGATAAGCGTTCTCAGAACGACGGCATTGATTCGGTAGTTGTAGAACCGAACGACGTCTTTGTAGACCTGGTCTGCTGTCGGTTCTTTAAGTCCGTTTCTGCGTTTGTAATCCGAATCTGCTGCGAAAGCACCTTCGAAGTAATTTCCAGCACCGCCGAGGCCGGGAAGTTTTTCTAAGACAACAACTTTGCCGCCATGATCCAAAACCGACATTGCCGAACTTAAGCCCGAGATTCCGCCTCCGATAACTACAACGTCTGTTGTAAGTTCATGATCCTGAGCGGAAGAAACTAAACAAAAGCCCGCCAGGGCAGAAATGACTGCTGATTTGACTAATGTTGGACAGCTCATTTTTTCTCCTTGTTCAAGTATGGGATTCAGGAGAAATCTTAGAAATTTCTTAAGAACCGAGAAATGTCCAATGATCCAGTTGGAACATGACCAGAGGTTATAAAATGCAGACCAGAAGAAGGATTTAAGCAGTCCAGAAGAAAAGTTACTGGGTAGACGGTAAGGGCAGGTCTCGTTCAATCCAGGATGTAATGTTAACTTTTTGAGCAGTAAAAAGACGAGTAATGGCTCGTCGAAAACCATCACTCCTAAGGTCAGTTTGTAAAGACGTTATCACTGTTCACCGGCAACGCTATTCATATAGCCTCTTGACTGTAAATAATCTTTGAATTCTTCAAGACGATTTGTATCGGAATCTTTAGCTTGCGGCAGGAAAATTTTTAATTCCCTCCGAGCCCATGGATCGTTTAATTGGACAGTTTTAAATTTCCATTCCGGAGACTTTTTCTCTAATGTCTTTTGAGAAACGATGGCGTAGCCGACCCCTACAGAAACGAACTCAAAGAGAATGTTTGGGTTGTCTACCTGCACTTTAAGTTTCATTGGCAAACCCAAATCCACAGCTTTTTTACACAGGAAAAGCTGCATGGAACAATTTTGAGATAGGCCGACAGAATCGAAAACCAGTAATTCTTTGAAATCGACGCGAGCTCGATCGGCAAACGGATGGTTTTCGGGAACGATGGCTACTAACCTATCTTCATGGTACGGGAAGCTTCTTAATGACTCAGGGATAACTTCACAAACGGAGATTCCAATGTCTGCTTCGCCCGTGGAAACCGCTCTGACGACGTCAATAGAGGGCCGCTGTTCCAACACGAAGGAAATTTCATTATGGATTGTCATATATTCGGCGAGGTCATAAGGGAGGAAATCAACAGCCGCGCCATAATTAGCGAAGATTTTGATTAGTCCTTCTTCTTTACGTATGAACGGCCGAAGCGAAGAAGCCATGCCCTCAAAGGTCCAGAAAACCTTTTTTGATTGGTCAACAACTAATTTTCCAGCAGAGGTTAATTCAACGCCCTTAGGACTTCTTTTTAGGAGCTTGACTTTCAATGCATTCTCTAATTTTCGAATGCGAACGGATGCGGAGGGAGCGGTAAGGCCGATTTTTTCTGCTCCCCTCGTTAAGTTTTGGCAGTCTGAAATTGCTTGCAGCAACAGCAAGTCATTGAGATCGTAGTGAAACATTTGGGCAAATTGTGTTAGATGAAACCTAACACTATCTTAGCTATTTTTAAATAGAAATTCTCTTCTATAACTCACATAATTTAATAACGAGATTGGCTCGTCCACAAGGAGAATTAAATGTTTAAACCATCAGTAGGGTATGTGTTGATGGCGGGTGTGTTGTCTTTTGCATTTATTAATGCAGCCTCTGCCGAACCTTTCAATGCCGACCTTTCTAGACAATATATGAGCGGAGATAAAGCAGCTTATTTAGCCGGTGTTCATACAAAGAAAGGGCTTGACTGCGCCGCATGCCATACAACGAATGTGATCTCAGATTCAGAGACTGAAATCAATAAACAATGCGCCATTTGCCATGGATCATTAGAGCAAATGGGAACAAAAACCAGCTCTCAGATCCCCAATCCTCATAAAAGCCACATCGGCCAAATGCAATGCACGGCCTGCCACTCCGGTCATGTCCCGAGCGTAGCTTATTGCACAAATTGCCATGACTTCCCGACTTTGAACAAAATGAAGCAGGGTGTAACCCGATTGAAGGCCAAGTTCACGGACGACTTGTCAAAATATGAAGAATTAAAACCTGTAAAAATAGAAAAAACAGACCTGCTTATTGTTGGTTCTGGCGCGGCTGGTTTCACGGCTTCAATGGCTGCAAGAGAAGCCGGCGTAAAAAATCTCATCATGATTGAGAAGATGGCCGTTCCGGGCGGTAATAGCCAATTGGCAGCCGGCGGTATGAATGCCGCAGGAACAAAATTCCAGAAGCAGGCAGGTATTGAGGACAATCCGCAGTTGATGTTTGACGACACCATGAAGGGCGGAAAGAATGTTTCTAATCCGGATCTCGTAAGAGTGCTTGCCGATAAATCAAACGAGTCTATTGAGTGGCTCGATAAACACGGAGCAACTTTAAGTCATGTTGGTCAGGGTGGTGGATCTTCCGCGGCTCGTATGCATGGACCGGCCGACGGTGCCTTTGTAGGTCCCTATCTTTCTAAGTTCTTCAGAGATGAAGCTGCTAAGTCGAATTTAGACCTCCGCCTCAATACCAAACTTGTCAAACTCATAAAAGGAACGAACGGAGAAATTACCGGAGCTTTGGTTAAAGGCAAACATACTGGCATTTATCAGATTGATGCGAAAGCGGTCATCCTTGCGACTGGTGGTATTGGTGCCAATCCTGAGCTAATTCAGAAGCTTCGCCCGGATATTAGCCCTGAAGTAAAAACCTCTAACCAACCGGGCAGTCAGGGCGACGGTATCATCCTCGGCGAAAATGTCGGCGCTGCAGTTGTAGATGCGAAGGAAATTCAATTGAATCCGACCCTTCTTGTCGGCTCTCCGGTAATCGTTTCCGAGACGGTTCGAGGAGCAGGTGCTGTCTTTGTAAATAAAGAAGGCAAGCGTTTCATTAGCGAACTGACGACAAGGGATAAAACAAGTGCAGCGGTTTCGAAACAGACAGGAGGCGTTGCTTACGAAATCTTTGATCAAAAGGTTAGGGATAAAGTAAAGCAGACAGGCGCTGCATTTGAGCTTGGGCTTGCAAAAGAAGGTAGGACCTTGGAGGAACTCGGAAAAAACGCCGGAATTGATCCGAAGAATCTAGCAGCAACGATTGCCCAATACAATAAATATGCAGAAGCCGGTAACGATCCTGAATTCGGTCGTCCGAAGATCTCAGCGAAGGTGGATACTCCAAATTTCTATGCGATTGAAGTCACTCCCGCTATTCACTATTACATGGGCGGCTTGAAGATCAATCCTCAGGCCAAAGTAATCGATAAGAATGGCAAAGTTATCGAAGGTTTATTTGCCGCAGGTGAAGTGACCGGCGGTGTTCACGGAAAGAACAGACTCGGAGGCAACTCGATTTCCGAGACGATTACCTTCGGCAGAATTTCCGGAGAGGAAGCAGCAAAACGAATAGCTAATAACTAATCGATTATTGTTCCTAAGCAAGAGATGCCGGCGAAGTTTGCCGGCATTTTTGCGAGTAGCGGGTAAGAAGGCGGATCAGAGACGCGCCTCAAAAATACCCTAAGAGACACGAGGCGGTGCCGCACGCTTTCGGCACCGCACTTCAAACTTAGGCTTTAACTTTCATAGCCCCAAAGTCCGTAATGGAAGAAATGAAGCGGATCTTCGGAGAAGTACCGGCATCCTTATTGATGATCTGGGCCTTAGCGATCAAGGCTTTCTGAGCAGCGGTCGGATTGTCGTAGTCTACTAACTGCAAAGCCTTAGTCGAGCATACTTCAACGCAGGCAGGCAAGCGCCCTTGGGAAGTACGATGCGTGCACAGCGTGCAGTGCTCGGCTTTTCCGGGAATGCGCGTTGTCCAAGCTGTCGGACTGGCAGATCTGCCGCCGAGCGGCTTCAGATCGCCGAAGTAAGACTGCTTATTCGGATCGGAGAATTTAGGAGCACTGTACGGGCAGGCAGCTAAGCAGCCTTTGCAACCGATGCACTTTTTCTGGTCAATCAGAACTTCACCGTGCGGTCCGAAGTAAACGGCTTTTACAGGGCACACCTTCATGCAAGCTGGATTTTCGCAGTGCATGCAGGATACTCGGAAGTATTCGATGACTTCTTCAGCCGGATGCTCAAGTCTTTCCAAATGGTTCCACTTCACACCGGGCGCAACTTGGTTTTCTTCTTTACAAGCGACGAAGCAGGCGTGGCAGCCGACGCAGTCGTCAGCATTAACAATGATTCCATATTTGCTCATGACGATCTCCTTAGGCTTTCTTTTCAATACGGACGGGATTTTCGAAGTAGCTCGGATAACCGGACAGCGGGTCGCGATTGCCGCGGTTCATGAGTTTCTGGGTATTCTGGTTGTCGAGCCAGCCATATTGAGCGTCAATCGTGCCGACAGGAACTATCAGAGAAACCACTGCTTTAGCTTCTACAGGACCGCCATACGGGGAAGTGATGAGGATCGTATCGCCTTCCTTAATACCTCTGGCTTCCGCGTCTTTCGGATTGATGTTGACGTGCAGACAGTCTTCAATTTCCATCAGGTAGGGCTGGTCCGTACGCGTCTTGCTGTGCGTGATGTACGGTTTGCGTGAGCCGTTCATCAAGCGAAGATCAAAATCCTTGCTGAGCTCGGTCATCGGCTTGTAAACCGGAAGGCCGGGATAGCCGAATTTGGCGGCACGATCCGAGAAGAAGTCCAGCTTGCCGGAAAGAGTGTTGAAACCGGGTTTGCCGTCAGGACGGAGTCTTCCGTCTTCGTACTTCTTGAAGCCGGGCTTCGGTGCTGGGATGCGGCTGATCTGAGGCAATGCATTTCTAAACTTAACGAGGTCGCCGCCTTCGTACTGATGAAGGATGAAGTCGAGGGCTTTTTCGGGATCGCCGTCGAAGAAGTGTTCGGGTTTATCAACAATGCAGCCGAGTTCCAGAGCAATACGCCAGTCTTCTTTAGCTTCGCCGAGCGGTTTGATCGGTTTGCGAACGGCAATGTTAGGACCGTACCAGCCGAAGGGAGCATGGCGTTCATAGTTCATCGCAGCAGGAAGAATGATATCCATGTTTCGGTGGCTGTCTTTGCGGTGGAAGTAGTCCGTTGCGAATGCAAAGTCTAATTTCGAGAGGGCATCGTTATAGACATCAGGCTGCGGCCAAATGTTGACGTTAAAGCCCCATCCGCAGAAGACTTTGACTTTACCGTCACGAACCCATTCAGGCAGGTTGTTCGGGCTTGTCTGATCCTGTAGGTCGTGCCAGAGCGGAAGTTCGTCTTTATCTAAGCGGCGAGCTTTTACTTCAGGAGAGTTCCACCACTTCTTATCGGCCATAGCGGGGTGCAGACCGAATGCAGCCATGGACAAGCCTTTGGGAGGCTGACCGAAAGGAACGCCGCCGGGGATGTCGATATAGCCCATTAAAATTGGCAGTAGGAGCAGACCGCGAGTGTTATTCACACCGTTGGAGTTGTGAGACAGAGACTGAGTCGTCAGAGTGAAGGAGCCCGGGCCCTGAGCCCAGAGGCGAGCCGCGGCGACAATCTTGTCGGCCGGAACGCCGGTGATTTCCTGGGTTTTTTCGGGTGTGAACTGGTCAACGTACTTGGCGTACTCTTCGAAACCATGTGTCCACTGATCAATGAAGGGCTTATTAATAAGGTTTTCTTTGATCAGGACGCGGGCGATACCGGCAGCCAAAGCGGCATCCGTACCAATGGCAGGAGCTAAATGGATATCGGCAATTTCTGCGGCTTTGGTTCTTCTTGTATCAACTGTGATGATCTTGCAGCCGCGTGCTTTTGCAGCCTTTATGGCTTCCCACCAACCCAGGGGCTGAGCCCAAACGTTGGTGGCCATGATCATGTAAACCTTAGTATCTTTCGTCGGAGTTGCGCCGTTGTTCGGCTGTCCGAAGTTGAGCTGTTCTGCCATCATGCAGCCGGAGCGGCAAGCGGCGGAGGATTCTGTGGCCCAAGTGGGAGAGTCGAAATAGCGAGCCAAACGGTAAATAGAAGGTCTCGGTTCTTTCGGGTCGCCGGCATAGAACATGACAGATTCGGGGCCGTATTTCTTCTTGGCGGCGAGCATGTTGGCTGCAATCGTCTTGTAAGCTTCATCCCAGGTAATACGAACCCATCCCGGATCGGCAGCCCCTTTGGGAGCCGTGCGTTTCATCGGGTAAAGCAGACGATTCGGGTTATATAAGCGCTGCAGAGTGCTCATGCCTTTAGAGCAGAGCCAGTGACGCGGATTTTCTTTCCAGTTTTGGATACTGATGATGTTATTGCCTTGTGCTTGGAACTGAATTCCGCAGGAAGGTACATGGTTGCAAGAATCGCAAATGGCAAAGCCCGTCCATTCCTGAGGCTGGGGATTTGAAGCCTGTGCAAGAACGGAAGTAGCCGGAGAGACGGCCGGAAGAGCGGAGATTGCCTTGAGAATTTGCCTTCTTGAGAGTTTTTGCATAATTGTTTCTCCTTGGTCAGCATTGGGGTGCTTCTGAGTGAAATTTTGGAGGCTTTTCGCGTGTTTGAATAGAGGAGTTTTCCTGT
>PPYE01453761.1_pt1 | contig 26101 bp, 24 predicted proteins | sample 1559881 | NCBI WGS metagenome assembly PPYE01 (sample SAMN08240022, study PRJNA423297) | Human gut metagenome, whole genome shotgun sequencing project. | reverse complement strand
CGCGTCCGTCCGCCGGCTCAACGCGGCCCTTGCCGAACACTACCGGCGGCTCAGGGAAAGCGGCGAGCGCAATATCTACTACGTCAGCTCGAAGGATATGCTGGGCGACGACGGCGAGGCGACCGTGGACGGCATCCACTTCACCGACCTGGGAATGATGCGCTATGCCGACCTGCTGTATCCGGTTCTCCGGCGCGTACTGAAATAAAACGAGCCGGTTATGCGCTTTCTGTTTTCCGCGATGCTGTTGTGCACGCTATCCCTGCAATGTACGTTCTGCGGCGAAGAGACGTCGGCCTCTCCGCCTCCGTACCTGAAGCCTGTCCCTCCCGATGCCCTCATGGCCGAACCCTACGATTGGGAACTTTCCCGCCGGGCTGTACCCTCCGTTACGGATCTGGTGCTGATCTATGGCGGCGGGCACCATCGGACTCCGTATGAATGGGACAGAGAGCGTCTGTCCGACTACGTCACCTATACGGATCCGGACGGGAGGACGCAATGGCTCTTCGACGGCTTCCTGCTGCTGGAGATCATGGATCCCGACGGTAACGGAGGCTCCGGGGTGAAATTCGCCGACGGCTACACCTACGACGGTCGGCCGCTCCGCTCGGCCGACCGGGCCGCATGGCAGCGTCTGATCGACTACTGTTTCGGCGACGATACGGGCATCGGCGCCCTGGAGGACGCGGTGGCTGAGGCCGCCGCGCATCTCGGCGTCCCGGCCGTCAAACGCCGGGTGGTGGTCGCGATTCCGGAACCGATTCGCTATCGGGACGTCGATTCGAAGGTCACCCGATACTGGGGGAGTGTCGATGGCGAGGCGCTCGATTTTTCGGATGCGAACGATCGGTTGAAGGCATGCAAATGGTTCATCGACACGGTGCGGGCCGAGTTCGACCGCCGGAAATACGCGCATGTCGAGCTTGGCGGGTTCTACTGGCTTGCCGAGAAGGACTCGGATACGAGCGGAATTCTGGGAGCGATAGCCTGTTACCTCGACGGGCTGAACGAAAGTTTCAACTGGATTCCCTATTTCGGCGCCTCGGGTGCACGTCAGTGGAAGTCCTACGGATTCCATTGTGCCTACTTGCAGCCGAACTATTTCTTCAGCGAATCGGTCCCCGAGTCGCGCCTGGACGAGGCGTGCCGGATGGCCGAGGAGGCGGACATGCATCTCGAACTGGAGTTTGACGACAATGCGCTCGAGAGCCGGGGCAAGGCCGGCCGGCTGCGGGATTACATGTCGGCTTTCCGGCGTAACGGAGTGTGGTCTGACAAACGGCTGGCCTACTATCAGGGCGGCCAGTCGCTGCGGACGCTGAAATATTCGGCCGCAGCGGCCGACAGGGAGCTTTACCACGCGTTCTGCTCCTTCGTCGTGAGCCGTCCGATCCGGACGTCCCGGTGCGGTCCGGACGACATGCGAGGCGATCCGGGCCGTGTGCGGGACGTCGCCCCGGCCGTCGATTTGCACCGAAAGGGCCCGGAGGACGTTTTCTGAACGTTTTTCACGCTTCCCACCCCCCCCCGACCTGAAAACATCGTTTTTTATTCATTCACGGAAAACCACCAAAACAACGACCTATGACAAAATCCGCTTCCGCCCCGCGCAGAAACTACCTCCTCTCCTTGGGTATTCTGGCCGGTATGTTCTTCATCTTCGGAGCCGTTTCGTGGGTGAACTCCATCCTGATTCCCTATTTCAGGATATGCTGCGAGCTCACCCATTTCGAGTCCTATTTCGTCTCCTTCGCCTTCTACATCGCCTATTTCATCATGGCCGTACCCTCCGGCATCCTGCTGAAAAAGGTGGGCTTCAAGCGTGGAATCATGTACGGATTCATGCTTACGGCCCTGGGGGCCTTCGTTTTCGTCCCGGCGGCCCTTTTCCGTCAGTTCGAGATTTTTCTGCTCGGACTGTTCTGCATCGGTACGGGGCTGGCGGTCCTCCAGACCGCGGCCAATCCCTACGTGACGATCCTCGGTCCGATCGAGAGCGCGGCTCAGCGCATGAGCGTCATGGGCGTCTTCAACAAGACGGCGGGCATCATCGCCCCGCTCATCCTGGCGGCGCTGATTCTCCGGCCCGAGGACAGCGAGCTGTTCGCACTGATCGACTCCGGGACGCTCGACGCCGCGGCGAAAGCCCCGTTGCTCGACGGCCTGATCCGGCGCGTCATTGTTCCCTATGCGGTGCTGGGCGTGCTGCTGCTGCTCGTGGGCGTGGGCATCCGCTACTCCGTTCTGCCCGAGATCGACACCGACTCGCAGAACTCCGCGTCGGGGGCCGACGACACGCCCGGGCGGCGGAGCCTCTTCGATTTTCCGTATCTCTGGCTGGGAGCTCTGGCGATCTTCTGTCAGGTGGGCGCTCAGGTCGTCGCCATCGACACGATCATCAACTACGCGGGGTCCATGGGCATGGACCTTGTCGAATCCAAGGTTTTTCCCTCGTTCACGCTGACCTGCACGATGATCGGCTTTCTGTCGGGCATCGTTCTGATTCCGAGGTACGTCACGCAGAAGCAGGCGCTCGTCGTCTGCTCCACTCTGGGACTTCTGCTCTCGCTGGGGGTCGTGCTGTGCGATTTCGGGGTGACGCTGTTCGGACACCGGGCCAACGCCTCGATCTTCCTGCTCAATGCGCTGGGGCTTCCCAACGCGCTGATCTACGCCGGCGTGTGGCCTTTGGCGATCCGAGGGCTGGGGCGGTTCACCAAGATGGGGTCCTCGCTGCTCATCATGGGCCTGTGCGGCAATGCGATTCTGCCGCTGGTCTATGGCTTCGTCGCCGAGCGCTGCGGCATGCGCATGGGCTACTGGGTTCTCGTGCCCTGCTTCCTCTACCTGGTCTTCTTCGCCGTGAAGGGGTACAAGATCGTGCGCTGGCCCTGGCAACGAATCGAAAACAACGGATGATATGGAACGTCTGATACTGACGAACGGAAACGTGATCCGCCCGACGCGGATCGAGTCCGGTATGGCCGTCGTCTGCTGCAACGGCCGTATCGAGCGGATTCTTCCCGGAAATGGGGTGACGCCCGAACCCGGCGACCGGGTTATCGACGCCCGGGGCGGATATATTGCTCCGGGATTCATCGACATGCACGTGCACGGCGGTGGCGGGCACGACTTCATGGACGGGACGGTCGAGGCTTTCCTCGGCGTGGCCGAGACCCATGCGCGCTATGGTACCACGGCGCTCGTTCCCACGACGCTGACCTGTACCGACGAGGAACTTTACCGGGTGTTCGAGGTCTTCCGCGAAGCCGGCCGGTGCAACAAGCGCGGGGCGCGGCTGCTCGGCCTGCATCTCGAAGGACCCTATTTTTCGCACCGGCAGAGCGGCGCCCAGGATCCGCACTATCTGAAGACCCCCCGCCGCGAGGAGTACGGGACGATTCTCGAAGCCGCCCCGGAAATCATCCGCTGGAGTGTCGCTCCGGAGCTGGACGGCGCTCTCGAAATGGGACGCGAACTGCGCCGTCGCGGGATTTTGGCCTCTGTGGCGCATACCGACGCCGTGTATGACGAGGTGGTCCGCGCCCATGAGGCGGGATATACCCACATGACGCATCTCTATTCTGCCATGTCTTCCGTGACGCGGCGCAACGCCCGCCGTTATGCCGGAGCCGTCGAAGCGGCTTATCTGATCGACGCGATGACCGTGGAGATCATCGCCGACGGCGTGCATCTGCCTGAGGCGCTGCTGCGTTTCGTTTACAAGTTCAAGGGTGCGGACCGTACGGCGCTCTGTACCGATGCGATGCGCGGTGCGGGAATGCCCGACGGAGAGTCGGTTCTCGGCAGTCTCCGCAACGGCCGGCGCGTGCTGATCGAGGAAGGCGTGGCGAAACTTCCCGACCGTTCGGCATTTGCCGGAAGCGTCGCGACGACCGACCGTCTGGTACGCACGATGGTCGGTGCGGCGGGAGTGCCGCTCGTCGAGGCCGTGCGGATGATGTCGCTCACGCCGGCCCGCATTCTCGGGCTGGATGCCCGCAAGGGCTCGCTCGACGAGGGCAAGGATGCCGATATCGTCGTTTTCGATTCCCGAATTCATGTCGTAACCACAATTTCTGAAGGTCATGTTCTCTATACCGAATAATTTCCGTACGTTCAGCCGGGAAATGCTGAACGTCAAAGTCTTTTCCACGACCGGGGAGATGGGGCGCGCCGCGGCCGCGGAGGTCGCCGCCAAGATTGTCGAACTGCTCGGAAAAAAGGAGGAGGTCAATATGATCTTCGCCGCCGCCCCCTCGCAGGAGGCATTCCTGAACAGCCTGATTGCCGATAGCCGTATTGACTGGACACGCATCAATGCCTTCCATATGGATGAATACATCGGTGTCGGCCCTTCGGCGCCGCAGAGCTTCGCGCACTTCCTGCGCGAGCGGATCTTCGACCGGGTGCCTTTCCGTTCGGTCTATTGCCTCGACGGACTGGCCTCCGACCGGGATGCCGAGTGTGCGCGCTATGCCGGTCTGCTGCAACGCTATCCGGTCGATATCGTTTGCATGGGAATCGGCGAGAACGGCCATATTGCCTTCAACGACCCCGATGTGGCGGATTTCAACGATCCGAAACTGGTGAAGGTTGTGGCGCTCGATCCCGTCTGCCGTCAGCAGCAGGTCAATGAGAAATGTTTCGAGCGGCTCGATCTGGTGCCCTCCGAGGCGCTGACGCTGACGGTTCCCGCATTGCTGCGGGGTCGGTGGCTCTTCTGCATCGTCCCCTTCGCCAGCAAGGCCGAAGCCGTGCGGTGCACGCTTTACGGAGAGATATCGGAACACTGTCCCGCGAGTGTGCTGCGTAACGAGGCGGATGCGTGCCTCTATCTGACTGCGGAGAGCGCCCGGTTGCTTCCCGCCGAATGACGAACCCGTTCCGAAACGAAAAACTACCGACCATGAAAAAACAGATTCTCATCATCGCATGCCTCCTCGCCGCGGTCTTCACCGTACGGGCCCAGGGGGTGATCCGTATCGGCATCATCGGCCTCGATACGTCGCATTCCACCGCCTTTACCGAACTGCTCAACGGTACGTCGGACGATCCGCTCGTCCGTGAGTTCGAGGTCGTTGCGGCCTATCCATACGGATCGACGGCAATCCGGTCGAGCCGCGACCGCATTCCCGGATATATCGAGACCGTGAAGAAGTTCGGCGTGGAGATCACCGCGTCGGTCGCCGAACTGCTCGACAAGGTCGATTGCGTGTTGCTCGAGACGAACGACGGCCGCCTGCATCTCGGGCAGGCCGTCGAGGTCTTCCGCTCGGGAAAAATCTGCTACATCGACAAACCGCTTGGCGCGACGCTCGGCGAGGCCATCGCCATCTACGAGATGGCCGAACGTTACGGCGCGAGCGTCTTCACCTCTTCGGCTCTGCGCTATTCGCCGCAGAATGCGGCGCTGCGTCGCGGCGACTTCGGCAAGATCCTGGGTGCCGACTGCTATTCGCCCCATACGGTCGAGCCGACGCATCCCGATTTCGGATTCTACGGCATCCACGGCGTGGAGACGCTCTACACGCTGCTGGGTACGGGTTGTGAGGCCGTGAGCCGTATCCACTCGCCGATGGGCGACATCGTGTCGGGACGTTGGAACGACGGACGTCTCGGCACGTTCCGCGCCGTCGTCAAGGGCCCGGCCGTCTATGGCGGTACGGCCTTTACGGAGAAGGGGACCGTTGCCGCGGGCGGATACGCCGGCTACAAGGTGCTGCTCGACGAGATTCTCCGCTATTTCAAAAGCGGTGCGAGCCCCGTATCGAAGGAGGAGACCCTCGAGATCTTCACTTTCATGAAGGCTTCGAACATGAGCCTCGAACGCGGCGGACGTACCGTTATGATGGATGAAGCCTATGCCGAAGGCATGAAGGAGGCGCGCAGGCTTCTCGAGGCTTACGACGAATAGACGCAAGACGATGAAACGCTTCGAATCGCTCCTGCGCCTGCTGCCCGCCGTGCCGCTCCTCTTCGCTTCGTGCTCGGGAAGTGCGGGACAGCGGCCCCTGCGTCTGGTCGTGCTCGATCCGGGCCATTTCCATGCGAGCCTGTTGCAGAAGAACGCCCTTGCGGAGCTTTCGGACACGGTCCGTGTCTATGCCCCGGAAGGAGAGGAGGTCGAACAGTACTTGGCGGCCGTAGCCTCCTACAACGGACGTGCGGAAGAGCCTACCTCCTGGCGGGAGGTGGTCTATACCGGTCCCGACTACCTCGAGCGGATGGTCGGCGAGCGTGCCGGCGACCTGGTCGTCCTGGCCGGAAACAACCGGAAGAAAACCGGTTATATCCTCGCGTCGGTGAAAGCCGGATATCATGTGTTGTCTGACAAGCCGCTGGCTGTCTGCCGCGAAGACTTCGATGCGCTGCGTGCGGCCTATGCCGAAGCGCACCGCCGCGGCGTATGGATCTGCGACCTGATGACCGAGCGGTATGATGCGCTCAACGTTCTGACCCGCAATCTGATGCACGATGCGGAGCTGTTCGGGGACCTGCTTCCCGGATCGGCTGACGATCCGTCGATTTCGATGCGCAGCATCCACCACTTCTTCAAGTCGGTGTCGGGGCGGCCGCTGATTCGCCCGGCGTGGTATTACGACGTGGAGCAGCAGGGCGAGGGGATCGCCGACGTTACGACGCATCTGATCGACCTGGTATTCTGGCAGTGCTTTCCCGAGAATCCCGTACGCTATGAGACGGATGTCGAGGTGCTGGCGGCCAGTCATTGGCCGACCGCTGTCCGTGCGGAGGATTTCCGTCTATCGACGGGTGTCGAACCGTTCCCGCCCTATCTGGAGAAGTACCTCCGCGACGGGGTGCTCGAGGTGATGGCCAACGGCCGGATACTCTTCCGCGTAAAAGGGGTGCACGTCGGCATGGAGGTGGTCTGGAATTGGAGTTCGCCGAACGGCGAGGATGCCTTTTCGTCCGTGGTGCGCGGCAGCCGGGCCTCGATCGAGGTCGTGCAGGACGAGACGACGGGAAATGTCAAGTCGCTCTATGTGCTGGCGGCCGAAGGGGCCGATCCCGCGCAGACGCTGACGGCTTTGCGGCGGCGCGTTGCCGCCTTGCAGCCGGATTATCCCGGGCTGCGGGTCGTGGAGACGGATATTCCGGGTCGTTTCCTGGTGGATTTGCCCGTTGCGGCGCGTCCCGGGCATGAGGTGCATTTCGGACAGGTGGCCGAGCGGTTCCTTCGGAGTATCCGCACGGGCGAGATGCCCGCATGGGAGGAGGCCAATACGCTGGCGAAATACTACATTACGACGATGGCCGTGGAACAGGCCCGCACGGCGTCGCCGGAATAGAAACGAAAGGGCCGCCGGAAGGCGTATGCTGACGACCGAACGGGAGTATTATGCGGAAGAGTCGTTCTTCCATGGTTTCGTGCCGCGTGTCATGGGCACGCGGTTCGATCTGTTGATTGCAGGTATCGACTTGCCGCGGGCAGATGCGCTCTGGGAGCGGACAACGGCCCTTCTGGAGCATCTGAACCGGGTCTTCGACCGCTTCGATCCCGCGAGCGAGGTCGCACGGGTGAATGCCGCGGCCGCACGCGCTCCCGTAGAGGTCGGGCCCGAACTTGGCGAAGCGTTGCAGTCTTGCCGGACGTATTGCGAACGGACCGAGGGGCTTTTCGACATCACCCTCCGGGACCTCTCCCGCGTTCGTCTCGGCACGGAGGCGGGTGTCGTCAGCGTCCGCTTCGACGGGGAGGAAACGTCGCTCGATTTCGGCGGCTTCGCCAAGGGCTATGCGCTGAAGAAGATCGGCGTGCTGTTGCGCGAAGCCGGTGTCGGATCGGCCTTCGTCGATTTCGGCAACAGCTCCATTCTCGGCATCGGCCGTCATCCTTACGGCCCCTGCTGGCGGGTGAGTCTGCCCGATCCTGCAACGGGGAATGCTTTGGCCGAGTTCGACCTCGTGGACCGGGCCCTCTCCGTGTCGGGCAATACGGCGGCCCATACGGAACATATCGTGAATCCGCACACCGGCCTGCGTGACGCCTCGCGGCAGATCGTGGCGGTCGTCGCCGACGATCCGCTCGATGCCGAAGTGGTGAGCACCGCGTGGATGATCGCCGGCGAACCGCAACGGCGGCGTATTGCCTGCGGATTCGACAAACTGGAAGTTTACGCATACATATTGCATCATGGATAGGAAGAATGGCGGAGCGGAGATAAGTCGCAGGGATTTTTTGAAGAACATGGGACGCCTGACCGGCGGCGTGACGCTGCTGGCCGCCACGCCGTGGCTGACGTTCTGCACTCCCGAGAAGCATCGGGAGATTGCGGGCGAACGGGCCCGTGTGGCGCTCATCGGCACGGGGTCGCGCGGCCAGTACCATCTCCACAACTTGCGGGCGATCCTCCATGCCGAAGTGGTCGCCCTGTGCGACGACTACGAACCCAACCTGCGGGCGGCGCAGCGGTTGTGCCCCGGGGCGAAATGTTATACGGATTACCGCCGGCTGCTCGAGGACCCCTCGATTGACGGCGTTATCGTCTCTACGCCGCTCGACTGGCATGGGCGGATGACGCTCGACGCCCTGGCGGCCGGCAAGCATGTCTTCTGCGAGAAGGCGATGGCCCGTACGCTCGACGAGTGCCGGGCGATCTACGATGCCTACGGGCGGACGGACCGGGTGCTCTATTTCTGCATGCAGCGCATGTACGATGAGAAATACATCCGGGGCATGGAGCTGATCCGTTCGGGACTGATCGGCGACGTGGTCGGCATGCGCTGCCACTGGTTCCGCAACGCCGACTGGCGCCGTGCGGTGCCGTCGCCCGAGCTGGAGCGGCGGATCAACTGGCGCCTCTATCGGGAGAGTTCGGGCGGTCTGATGACCGAGCTGGCCTGCCATCAGTTGGAGGTGTGCAACTGGGCCGCAGGGCGTATGCCCGAGGAGATCGCGGGCATGGGCGACATCGTTCATTGGAAGGACGGCCGCGAGGTCTATGACAGCGTGAATGTCATCTACCGCTACCGCGACGGCCGCAAGATCTGTTACGAGTCGCTTATCTCGAACAAGTTCAACGGCATGGAAGACCAGATTCTCGGAAGCCGCGGCACGATGGAGCTGGCCAAGGGAGTCTATTACCTCGAGGAGGACCGCTCGGCGTCGGGCATCCGCCAGCTTATCGGGCAGATGAAGGACCGGGTTTTCGCGGCGATTCCGGCGGCGGGGCCGAGCTGGCGTCCCGAAACGCGTGTGGAGTATCCGCCGCATCCGATCGTCGAGGGGGCGATCCACGTGAACGGCGGTCAGAGCATGGTCGGCGCCGACAAGGACGGATCGGACATCATCCTCTCGGCCTTTTGCCACTCGTGCATCACGGGCGAGAAGGCTCCCAATGTCGTCGAGGAGGCCTACTGTTCGACGGTGCTCTGCCTGTTGGGCAACCGGGCCATGGAGGAGCAGCGCACGATCCGCCTCCCCGAGCAGTACCGAATTCCCTACATGAGATTTTAGACCATGAAAGATCTTGTTATCTCCGCACGCCGCATCCGTCGCGAGATCCGCTTTGCGGCGGCGGCTTTCATCGTCGCTTTCCTGACGAATCTCTATGCCGTCGTGCGTTTCGACCGTCCGTGGTACGAGCTTTTCACGCAGATGGGTTACGTCGTCGTAATTACGGCGGTGATCTACCTGCTGCTGTGGATCCCGCGGCTGCTCGCGGCGCTCGTTTCGCGTATGGGAGGGCGCCGCGGATGACTTTTGCGTTTTTTGAAGGTTCATTGTCGGGATTGACGAGCCGTAATCCCCGTAAAATCTCTAATTTTGGATAAACATTACGACCTATGACTACGAGAAGAGACTTCATTAAGAAACTGATGACGGGGGCGGCTGCCGTATCCTTGGGAAGCGTCTTGCCCGGCGTGGTGTCGGCACGGGCCGCCGGAGCCAACGAGCGCATCCGGATCGGCGTGATCGGCGTGAATTCGCGCGGCAATGCCCTGGCTCAGGGTTTTGCGAAGATGAGGGACTGCGAGGTAACCTGTGTGTGCGATGTTGATTCGCGCGCTTTGGCCAAATGCCGCGAGGATATCGCCAAGGTCTGCGGGCGCAAACCCCGCGGCGAGCGGGATCTGCGCCGTCTGCTCGAGTCGGAGGATGTCGATGCCGTGGTGATCGCCATGCCCGACCACTGGCATGCCGCCGCGGCCGTCATGGCCATGAAGGCCGGCAAGCATGTCTATCTCGAGAAGCCTACGAGCCACAACCCTGCGGAAAACGAACTGCTGATCCGCGCGGCCCTGAAATACGACCGTGTGGTGCAGGTGGGCAACCAGCGCCGTTCGTGGCCCAACGTGATCGAGGCCGTTGCGGCGATCCGCGCCGGCGAGATCGGCAGGGTGCGCTACGCCAAATCGTGGTATGTGAACAACCGCCCGTCGATCGGCATCGGCAGGGAGGTTCCGGTCCCCGGGTGGCTGGACTGGGATCTGTGGCAGGGCCCCGCGCCGCGCGTGAAGGCTTTCAGGGACAATGTCGTACACTACAACTGGCACTGGTTCTGGCATTGGGGAACGGGCGAGGCGTTGAACAACGGTACGCACTTCGTGGATATTCTCCGCTGGGGTCTCGGGGTCGAGTATCCCACGCTGGTCACCTCCGTGGGCGGTCGCTACCGCTTTCAGGACGACTGGGAGACGCCCGACACGCAACTCATTACCTATCAGTTCGGCGACGAGGCCTCCTGTTCGTGGGAGGGCCGCAGTTGCAACGGCACGCCGGTGGACGGCTTCGGTGTGGGCACGGCCTTCTACGGCGAGACGGGCACGCTCTTCATCAGCGGCGGCAACGAATACCGGATCGCCGACATGGGCGGCAAGACGGTCAAGGAGGTGAAGAGCGCCCTGAAGTTCGAAGAGGGCAATCTGCTCAATCCCTCCGAGCAACTCGATGTCATTCACTTCCGGAACTGGTTCGATGCGATCCGCAAGGGCGAGAAACTCAATTCGGGAATCGTCGATGCCTGCATTAGTACGCAGTTGGTCCAGTTGGGCAACATCGCTCAGCGCGTGGGCCGTTCGCTGCGGATCGACCCGACGACGGGCCGCATCCTCGACGACCGCGAAGCCGGCGACCTCTGGGGCCGCACCTACGAAAAGGGGTGGGAGATTCGCGTCTGACGCCGCGTCGGAAACGCATGGGATAAAAACATAACGTATTATATACTAACGATATGCAAAGGAGAATGCTCGTCTCCCTGTGTGGGGTGTTGTCTCTGTTGATCGCCGGATACGAAGTCTCGGCACAACCCGCCCCGGGGAAATATCTGCCGATGACCGATATTCGCGACCTGGTGCTGATCTATCAGGGTGGTTCTCACCGCATGGACTACAACGCCGAACAACTGCGTCCCTATGTCGTCCACGAGGACCGCTTCGGGAACCGCGACTGGCTCTTTGACGGCTTCCTCTTTCTGGAGTTCGACAGCGGCAAGGGGGTCTCGTACCATGTACGGGGCTCCGCGCCGCTGGCCAGAAAGGAGGACTGGGCCTGGCTTGTCGATCGGCATTTCGAGAGCGGCAAGGGCATTGCGGCGCTCGACGACTGCATCGCGGCGGCCGTTCGGGAGTTGGGAGAGCCGCCCTTCCGTCACAAGGTGGTGATCGGGATTCCCGAGCCTCCGCGCGGTCAGAAAGACTGGGGCGAACTGGAAGGCCGCAAGTTGGATTTCTCGAATGAGGAGGATCGCATAGCCGCCTGCAAATGGTATGCGGATCTCCTCGAGGAACGTTTCCGCAGCAGCGGTTTTCGGCACCTCGAGTTGGCCGGATTCTACTGGCTGCCCGAGATACTGCGGCAGAGCCGTGAGGTGACCCGCGCCCTGGGCGACTACGTGCGGAGCAAGGGGCTGCGCTTCTATTGGATTCCCTACTACACCGCCCAGGGTTACAGCGAGTGGCGCGATCTGGGTTTCGATGCCGCCTACTTGCAGCCGACCTACTTCTGGAACCGCAAGATCGGCGACGAACGGGTAGATCGGGCCTGTGAGTTGGCCCGGACCTACGGCATGGGGCTCGAAATGGAGTTCGACATGCGGGCTTCGGTGAAGTCGGAGGAGTGCCGCCGCGACCGCGGCATGGGCTATATGTCGTCGTTCCGCAGGAACGGAGTTTACCGCTCTTCGGCGATCGCCTACTACGAAGGGGGCGGCGGGGTATATTATTTTACGAAGACCACGGCTCCCGAAGACCGGGCTTTTATCGATACGCTGGCCTACTTCATCCGCGACCGCCGGCATCGGATGCTCGACGGAGCGAAACCCGACTTCCGGGAGACGTTCGGCGGAAAGCGCCTTGATACGGCTTCGTGGAACGAGGCGCCGGGCGGCAAGGCCGTCGTGCGGCGCGGACGCCTGCTGTTGAAGGGTACGACCCGCCTCGACACGCGCGGCCGGTGGGATCTGCAATACGGCACGATCGCCGTGCGGGCCCGCATCCGCTCGCGCAATCCCGAAGCGAAGGCCCGCATCCGCCTGCTGCCCGTCACGGAGCGGCTCGGAGCGTGGCCCGACAGCGGCGACCTGTTCCTCATGGACTACGACGGATCGCGGCCCGGCGCTGTGGCCTGCGGTGCGAACACGATGCAGATGAACGAGGTGAAACTGCAAAATATCAAGCGGTCGGTCCTGCCGGTCGAGAACTTGTACGACGGATTCCATACCTTCGTCTGCAAGTGGACCGAACGGGATGTCGTCTTCTCGGTGGACGGCACTGCGGCCAACATCCAGGAGGACCTCTTCGACAGCCGTTTTTCGTACTATCCGCAGGGATGGCCTTTCAACTGCGACCGTTTCTATCTGGAGATCTCGACCGAGGCGCCCGACGGCGAGGCCGTACTTGAAGTGGAGTTCGCGGAGGGATTGCCCGACTGATTGTTTCATGATCGAGATATTAAGATACCGCGAATGAAGAAGGTGGTTACTTTCGGGGAGATCATGTTGCGCCTGGCGGCCCCCGGGAATCAGCGATTCTGCCAGGCGAACCGGTTCGATGCCACGTTCGGTGGCGGGGAAGCCAATGTTGCCGTGTCGCTCGCCAATTACGGTTACGTGGCGCAGTTCGTAACGCGTATGCCCGAGAACGATCTTGCCGCGGCCTGCCTGATGGACCTGCACAAGTACGGAGTCCGTACCGATCATGTCGTTTTCGGAGGCGAGCGGCTCGGCATCTATTTTCTGGAGACGGGAGCGGTGAGCCGTCCCGGCAAGGTCGTTTACGACCGGGCGCACTCCTCGATGGCCGGGATCCGCCCGGGGATGATCGACTGGGAGCGGGTATTCGAGGGAGCGTCGTGGTTCCATTGGACGGGAATCACGCCGGCGATCAGCGCCGGAGCGGCCGAAGCCTGCCGGGAGGCCGTCGAAGCGGCCAATCGGATGCAGGTCCCCGTTTCGTGCGACCTGAATTACCGCGACAAACTCTGGAAATACGGCAAGACGGCCGCCGAGGTGATGCCCCGCCTGGTGGCGGGCTGCGACGTGGCGATCGCCAACGAGGAGGATGCCGAGAAGGTCTTCGGTATCAAACCCGAGGGTTTCGACGCTGCGACTGCGGGCGGCGGGATCGACAGTCGCCGCTTCGGGGATGTCTGCCGCCGGCTCATGGAACGTTTCCCGCGTCTGCGGAAGGTGGCCGTCACCCTGCGCGGGTCGATCAACGCGAGCCGCAACACCTGGGGCGGGGTGCTCTGCGACGGACGGCGTCTCTACCGTTCGAAACGTTACGACATCACGCATATCGTCGATCGTGTGGGCGGCGGCGACTCCTTTGCCGGCGGGCTGATCCACGGCCTGCTCGCCTGGCCCGGAGACGATGCCCGGGCTCTGGAGTTCGCGGCGGCGGCTTCGTGTCTCAAACATACGATCGACGGCGATTACAACCTCGTCTCCGCGGAGGAGGTCGAGCGGCTGATGCGGGGCAACGGCTCGGGACGCGTCTCCCGATAAAAACAGGCGATATGGCACGATTCGACTTTTTGGAGGTGCTCTGCACACTCCGCGATACGGGCATGGTTCCCGTCTTTTATCACCGGGACGCCGCAGTGGCCTGTCAGGTCCTGAAAGCCTGCTATGAGGGCGGCGTCCGCGCGTTCGAATTCACGGACCGCGGGGATTTCGCCTGCGAGGTTTTCGCCTCGCTCGTGAAATACGCCGGGAAGGAGTGTCCCGAAATGGCACTCGGTGTCGGTTCGGTGACCGATGCGCCTACGGCGGCGTCCTATCTGAACTGCGGGGCGGACTTCGTGGTCGGTCCCTGTTTCGTGGAAGAGGTGGCGCGGCTGTGCAATCGCCGGGTTGTCCCTTACGTTCCCGGCTGCGGGACCGTTGCGGAGATCGTGGCGGCCCAGGAGGCGGGCTGCAACCTGGTGAAGCTCTTTCCGGCGGGATGTGCGGGCGGACCTTCGTTCGTGAAGAGTGTCCGCGGACCGCTCCCGCGCGTGCAGATTATGGCGACGGGCGCCGTGGAACCTACGGAAGAGAGTCTCCGGGCGTGGTTCGAGGCGGGCGTCGCCTGCGTCGGCATGGGGTCGCGGCTATTTCCCGCCCCGCGGCTTGAGGCGGGGGACTGGATGTGGATCGCCGGCAAATGCCGCTTTGTTCTCGGGGTGATCCGGAGCTGCCGGCGGAAATGACCGTTCCGTTATCGGAAAATTCAAAAAACCATCGGATATGAGAAATCTCTTCAGTGTCGGAGACCGCGTCATCGTCATCACGGGCGCGGCGGGGATTCTGGGATCGGCCATGGTCCGCCACTTTGCCGAGCAGGGAGCGCAGGTCGTCGTCTTGGACCGCAATCTCGAGGCGGGAGAGCGGCTTGTCGCAGAGGTCGCGGCCGAGGGGGGCCGTGCCGCGGCGTATGCGACGGATGTTCTGGACCGTGCGTCGCTTGCGGAAAACCATGCGGAGATCATGGACCGTTTCGGTCGTATCGACGTGCTCATAAATGCCGCCGGGGGCAATATGCCCGGGGCGACGATCCCTCCTGACAAGACCTTCTTCGACCTCGATCCCGAGGCGGTGCGCAAGGTCGTCGATCTGAATCTTTTCGGAACGATCCTTCCGACGATGGTCTTTGCCCGCGCGATGACCGAACGGGGCGAGGGGTCGATTATCAACATCGCTTCCGAATCGGCCCTGCGTCCCTTGACCCGCGTGGCGGGCTATGGCGCGGCGAAGGCTGCCGTAGTGAACTTTACACGCTACATGTGCGGGGAGCTGGCCACGAAGTTCGGTGCCGGGCTACGCGTGAATGCCATTGCTCCGGGTTTTTTCCTTACGGAGCAGAACCGCACGCTGCTGACGAATCCCGACGGAAGTCTCACGCCCCGGGCACGGACGATTCTGGCCCATACGCCCTTCGGGCGTTTCGGCGAGCCCGGGGAGCTGCTCGGCACGCTGCAATGGCTTGCGAGCGACGCGTCGCGTTTCGTTTCGGGAACGCTGACGGTGATCGACGGCGGATTCGACGCCTTCTCGATCTGAACGGTCTGGACGACGATTGATTCTAAAACGAACGAACATGTATTTGTGTAAACAATCCTGGCGCTGGTACGGGCCCGATGATCCGGTCGGTTTGCGGGATATCCGTCAGGCGGGCGCCACCGACGTCGTGCATGCGCTGCACCACATACCCAACGGCGAGGTGTGGCCGGTCGGGGAGATCAGGCGTCGCAAACGGCTCATCGCCGAAGCAGGACTCGTGTGGAGCGTCGTGGAGAGCGTTCCCGTCCATGAGCAGATCAAGACTCGTACGGGCGATTTCCGTCGCTATACGGAGAACTACAAACAGACCTTGCGCAACCTGGCCGCCTGCGGTATCCGTTGCGTGACTTACAATTTCATGCCGGTGCTCGACTGGACCCGCACCGACCTCTCCTTTGCCATGCCCGACGGTTCCCGGGCCCTGCGTTTCGAGCGCGACGCCTATGTCGCATTCGATCTCTTCGTTCTGAAGCGTCCCGGAGCCGGGGCTGAATACGACGACGAGGCGAAGGCACGCGCCCGCCGGCGGTTCGAACGGATGTCCGCAACCGAAAAGAACCGGTTGGTGCGCAACATGATCGCCGGACTTCCCGGTTCGGAGGAGAGTTTCACCCTGCGGCAGTTCCAGGAGGCGTTGGACCGTTACCGCGACATCGACGCGGAGCAGTTGCGGCGGCATCTGATCCTTTTCCTCGGGGAGGTCGCTCCGGCAGCCGACGAGGCGGGGGTCGTGCTGGCCATTCATCCCGACGACCCTCCGTTCCCGATTCTGGGGCTTCCGCGGATACTCTCTACGGCCTCCGATTTCCGGCGGCTCGTCTCCGAGGTGCCCTGCTCTTCGAACGGTTTGTGTCTCTGTACGGGATCGTTCGGCGTGCGTGCGGACAACGATCTTCCCGCCATGATGCGTGAGTTCGGCGATCGGGTCCGCTTCGTGCATCTGCGCAACACACGGCGCGATGCCGACGGAAACTTCGTCGAGACGGACCATCTGGAGGGCGACACGGATATGTACGAGATGATGAAAGCCCTTCTGGAGGTCGAACAACGGTACAAGGTCTCGATTCCGGTGCGTCCCGACCACGGACACCAAATGGGAGACGACTTGAAGAAAAAGGGCAATCCCGGCTATTCGTATGTCGGACGCTTGCGAGGCCTCGCCGAACTGCGGGGGCTCGAGACGGGCATAGCCCGTTCGCTGTTCTCCGAACAGTCGCAGGGCGTCCTGGCGATCCCTCGCACCCTCGGACGATGATCCGATGCGGATTGTCCGGCCGGGAGCGTACGGCCACGCGAAACCCCGGTGTCCGGGAAGCTCCCGATGCCGATGTGCTTGCGCGGATTTCTTACAGCGCCTCGCCCACCACGTAGGTGCTGCCGCCGATGAAGATCATGTCCTCCGCGCCGGCCAGCTCGCGGGCCCGGGCCACTGCGGCCGGGACGTCGGCGACGGCCTCGCCCCGCAGTCCGTAGATCGCGGCCTTCGCGGTCAGCTCCCCGGCGGTCATGGCGCGGTCGGAGTGCGCCTGCGTGAAGATATAGTGCGCCTCGTGCGGCAGCAGCGGCAGGATGTGCGCCAGGTCCTTGTCGCGGACGAATCCCATGACGCAGAAGAGCCGTTTGCAGGGCGTGGCCTTCAGTTGCCGGGCCACATAGGCGATGCCGTGGGCGTTGTGTCCCGTGTCGCATACCGTGAGGGGCGCATCGCCGATCTTCTGCCAGCGGCCGTGCAGCGACGTGTGGGCCGCGGCGTCGCGCATTCCCTCGAGGTAGGCGCGGCGCGAGATCGTCAGCGGCGTCTCTTCGTGCAGGAAGTCGATGGCGGCCGAGGCCGTCACGACGTTGCGGCTCTGGTAGATGCCCCGCAGGTCCAATTCCACGTCGAAAGTCCGGTCGTCGCGCGTGCGGCGCAGGCTGAACGACTGCCGGTCTCCCCGCTCGGTGCAGCTCTCGCAGCGGAACTCCCGTTCGGCGTAGATCACCTTCGACTTGTTCGCGGCGGCGGCCTGCTCGATCACGCCGTCGTAGCGTTCGTCTGCCTCGCCGATGAGAACCGGGATGCTCTTCTTGACGATGCCGGCCTTCTCGGCGGCGATCTTTTGCAGCGTGTCGCCCAGCAGCGCGGTGTGCTCCAGCCCGATGTTGGTGATGATGCTCAGGATCGGGACGACGATGTTCGTGGCGTCGAGCCGTCCCCCGAGTCCTGTTTCGATCACGGCCACCTCGACGTCGCTCTGCGCGAAGTAGTCGAAGGCCATCGCCGCGGTCATTTCGAAGAACGACAACTCCAGATCGACCATCTTTTCGCGGTGCTTGTCCACGAAGTTCACCACCTTCTGCTTGGGGATCATCTCGCCGTCCACGCGGATCCGTTCGCGGAAGTCCTGCAAGTGGGGCGAGGTGAAGAGCCCCGTGCGGTAGCCGGCCTGCTGGAGCACCGAGGCGATGATGTGCGCCACGGAGCCCTTGCCGTTGGTTCCCGCGATATGGATGGTGAAGAAGTTGCGCTGCGGATTGCCCAGGTGGCGGCAGAATGCGGCGATGCGCTCCAATCCCGGCTTGTAGGCCGTCGCTCCCTGGGTTTCGAAGGCGGGCAGCGACGAGAAGAGGAATTCGAGGGTTTGGGTGTAATTCATGGTGTACGGTGTTATTTGACGAGGTAGTTTCGGCGTTTGACGCGGTAGGCGACGAAATAGAGCATGCAGAGCAGCAGCACGTACTCCGCGATGCGGGCGATGTAGTCGCCGTAGCGGGTGTAGAAGGTCTCCTGCGACGAGAGCGGCACGTCGGCCGTGATGACGCCGCGCTGTTCCCAGCCCAGCGTCTGCCCCACGTCGCCGCGCGCCGAGATGAAGCCCGACCGTCCGGTATTGGCCGAGCGGGCGATGGCGCGGCGGTGCTCGATGGCCCGCAGGCGCGAGATCGAGAAGAGGTGTTTGTAGCCGGGCGTGTCGCCCCACCAGCCGTCGTTGGAGATGATGGCCAGGAACTGTGCGCCGCGCCGGACGAAGTCGCCGCAGAAGTCGCCGTAGAGTCCTTCGTAGCAGATCGCCGGGCCAACCGTCGCCCCAGCGTGCCCGAACGCCGTGCCGTGCTGGCCCATGCCGATCTGGCCCAGCGTGCCCCCCAGGTCGATGACGAGGAACTTCAGCACGTCGAACACCCACGTCGGGGTGTTCTCCACGCCGATCACCAGCCGCCCCTTGTGGTGGAGGCTGACACGGCCCGCGGAGTCGATTCCCACGGCCGTGTTGAAGATGTCGTAGTAGCTGCCGTCCAGCCGGTTGTAGCGCGCCGTGCGGGTCTGCGCCCCGGCCTCGTAGCGCCGCAGCGTGTTGGCCCCGGTGACGAGCATCGCTTCGGGATGCGCCGTGCGGAGCGAGTCGGTCAGCTCCAGCCAGAATGCGCCGGGCGTCCGCCCGCCGGGCGCGTCGGAGAGTGACGGCTCCCAGTAGTGTTCCGGTACGGCGGTTTCGGGCAGCAGGATGAACTGCGCCCCGGCGGGAACCTCGTGCAGCAGCTCCGCGATGTTGCGCTGCTGGCGTTCCGCGTCGCCGTGGAATTTGTCGTAGCAATCGACGTTGGGCTGGACGATGCTGACGCGGACCGTCCCTTCGTCGGGCTGCTTCCATCCGCACCGGATCGCCAGCGAGGCGGCCAGCGGCAGGACGACGACGGCCGCCGCCGCGAGACTGCGCCGCAGCGTGCGCCGCCGGAGCGCCTCGAAGACGGCCATATTGCTCGCCAGCACCCACAGCGATCCGCCGAAGACGCCCGTGTATTCGTACCACTGCACGGCCCAGACCTCGTGCGAGAAACCGTTGCCCAGCACGAGCCACGGCCACGAGAACTCGCCGGTCGTGTACCAATATTCGGTGGCGATCCACGCCGCGGCGAGCGTGGTGTAGGCCAGCGCCGCGGGGGCTTTTTTCGAAACGGTGTGGAACAACATGAAGGCGATCATGTTGAGGGTCGTCGAAGCCAGCGTCGCGGCGAACGGTCCGACGGGCGTGGCGTTCCATATCCACCAGACGGTCAGTGCGTTCCACAGGACGAACGTCAGCGTCGCCCAGCCGAACATGCCACGCCACGAGCGGCGCGAGCCGTCGTACGAGCCGCTGATCCACAGCAGGGGGACGAATCCGACGAGCAGCGTCAGTCCCGTCATGCCCAGCCAGCCCGTCGAGAGCAGGAGAGCCGAGAGAGTTGCCGCCGCGAGTTTTCGAGACATGGGAAGGCCGTGTGTGATTTTACGTTTTTACGTGAGGCAAAAGTAGTCAAACGGGCTTAGATTTCAAAAATATTTCCTATTTTTGTGTGAAACTAAAAAATCCCTGATGACATGAAGAAATTTTCCGTTTTGCTATGCGCCTTCGTCGGTCTGCTCTTCTCGGCCTGCGGCGGCGGAGAGGAGGGCTGGAAGCGGGTGGACGGCGTGATCGTGTTCGACACGCCCGAACGCGAACCGGGCCAGAAGTCGGTGCTCGGGCTGCGCACGGCGCCCATGGAGACGGTCCGCGTGGGCTTTATCGGGCTGGGTATGCGCGGTCCGGGGGCCGTGGAACGGTTCACGCACCTCGACGGCGTGGAGATCAAGGCGCTCTGCGACCTCTATCCCGAGCGGGTGGAGAGCGCGCAGGGGATTCTCTCGAAGCGCGGCTTCCCCGAGGCGGCGTCGTACAGCGGCGAGGAGGGCTGGAAACAGCTCTGCGAGCGCGACGACATCGACCTGGTGTATATCGCCACGCCGTGGCTCAAGCACGTGCCGATGGCCGTGTACGCCATGGAGCACGGCAAGCACGTGGCCGTCGAAGTGCCCGCCGCGCAGTCGCTCGAGGAGTGCTGGCAGCTGGTGAACACCGCCGAGAAGTACCAGCGCCACTGCATGATGCTCGAGAACTGCGTCTATGACTTTTTCGAGCTGACGACGCTCAACATGGCGCGCCACGGGCTTTTCGGCGAGATTCTGCATGTCGAGGGCTCCTACATCCACAACCTCGACGAGTTCTGGGACTACTACCAGGGTAACTGGCGTCTGGACTTCGACCAGAAGCACCGCGGCGACGTTTACGCCACGCACGGTCTGGGTCCCGCCTGCCAGTTGCTCGGCATCCACCGCGGCGACAAGATGAACTACCTGGTGGCGATGGACACCAAGTCGGTGAACGGTCTGAAGGCCGCCCGGGAGAAGATGGGCGTCGATACCTTTGCCAACGGAGACCACACGCTGACGCTCATCAAGACCGAGAAGGGCCGCACGATCCACTTGCAGCACAACGTTTACACGCCGCGTCCGTACAGCCGCATGTACCAGCTTACGGGAACCGAGGGCTTCGCCAACAAATACCCCGTCGAGGGCTATGCGTTCCGTGCCGGACAACTGGCCGGGAGCGGCGTGCCCGACCACGAGAACCTGAGCGAGCACTCCTTCATTCCCGAAGAGGCGAAGGCCGCGCTGATGGAGCAGTACAAGGATCCGATCGTCAGGGACATCGAGGATAAGGCCCGCGAGGTCGGCGGCCACGGCGGCATGGACTTCATCATGGACTACCGGCTGATCTACTGCCTGCGCAACGGCCTGCCGCTGGATCAGGACGTGTACGACGCGGCCGAGTGGTCGTGCATCGGCGCGCTTACGGCCATGTCGCTCGACCACAACAGCGCTCCCGTCGCCGTTCCGGACTTCACGCGCGGAGACTGGAACAAGATCGACGGCTACCGCCACGCCCTGTCCGGGGAGTAGCTGCCGCCGGTCCGGCTTCCGATGCGCCGGAGACGTTCTCCGCAACGCCCGGGAACGAGGCTTCCGTCCCTGCCGCAACGGCTGCGGCAGGGACGTTTTTTCGTGCCTTCGCCGCGGCGCGGGCCGGTCGGATGCGCCGCTGGACGGGGAAAGCCGTCTCCGCTGTCCGGATTTTCCCGGCACGCAGTGCGTACCGACGCGAAAAAAAACGTATCTTTGCGGAACGGAAAACCGATTCGGATGCGAAAGTCGCTGTTGCTGTTCTTTGCCTTCGCGGCTTGCTGGCTCTTCTTTTCGGAGGGCGGAGCGGATGCGTCCGCGCTGCATGAAAGCCCCGTGGCCGAATTCTCGGTCGATGCCGGGTGCGCGGACCAGTGGAGGCTGGAGCGCATCGGCAACTCGGATCTGAACCGGCTCCGCACCCTCCGCGAGACGGAGACCTGCCCGGTCGTCCGCCTCGTGCAGCGCGAAGGTCCGGTGTCGGCCGGCCGTGCGGCTCTCCTGCGGGAGGGCGTTCCGTGCGGCAAGTGTTCCGGCGCCCTCCGTTCCGCCTTCACTTTCCCGTTCCGCGACTCCTTCGCCGGACCGTCGGTCGCGGATTTCTACGTTTTCCGCCTGTGCCGGCTCATTATTTAGCGATTCGTGCCTTTCCCTTCTTTTCCCGAAACACGAAACGTCAAATAATGTCATAAAATGGATAAAACGAAAATCTGCGAGGCGATGTACGCCTTGCCCGGAGCGGTTGTGATACGCCGCCGCAAATCCTTTCTGATGCCTGTTCTGCTCGTCGCCGCAGGTATCGCTCTGCTGATTCTGAACCGCTCTTTCAGGGCCGACCTGTCGAACGACCTGCGTTCCGCGATCGTCTTCGTCGGGGCCTCGCTGCTGCTGGCGGGAGTGGCCGTGCTTTTCGCTCGCCTCTTCAGCGCCGGTAATCCCTATTATCCCGCGGGACGCTGTTACCTGCGCTACGAGGAGCTGTTTTTCGAGATTTACGAGAAGACCGCCGTGGCGCGGTGCGTCGAGGAGGGCGGTTTCCGGGAGCTCCTCGGGAAACCGCAGGCCCGCGTTCCGGCCGTGACGGTTTCCATGTACCGTTCGCCCGACGACCGGTTCGTGGCGATGCAGGCCTTCGAATACGCCGATCTGGAATACAAGCCATTGACGCAGGTGCGTATCGTGGACGGAACGTCCGTCTGATGGCCCGGAATCCGCTTCGGCGGCATCCCTGTGCGGAAAGCCGGAACGATCGGCTCTCCCCCGCGGGACGCTGCCGGAGCCGGTGGTCTGAAAATACCCCGCCGCAGTAATCTGCGGCGGGGTATTCCGTCAGGCGTTGCGGGTCCGGCGCCTGCTCCGGACCACCTCCGCGACGGCCGGCAACAGGGAGACGAAAACGATCGCGACGATCAGCAGCCTGAGGTTCTGCTGCACGAAAGGCAGGTCCCCGAAGAGATACCCGGCGTAGCAGAACAGCGCGATCCACGCCGCGCCTCCGAGCAGGTTGAAGGCCATGAAGCGCGTGTAGTGCATCCGTCCCATTCCGGCGACGAACGGCGCGAACGTGCGCACGATGGGGACGAAGCGGGCGAGGACGATGGTCTTGCCGCCGTATTTCCGGTAAAATGCGTGCGTCTTGTCCAGATGGCTCCGTTTGAAAATCCGGGAGTTTGGGTCGGCGAAGAGTTTTCGGCCGAAGAATCGGCCGATCGTGTAATTGCAGGAGTCGCCCGCGACGGCCGCGGCGAAGAGGATGGCGGCGAGCAGGTGTGCGTTCACCGATGTTCCGGGCTGCGCCGCGATGGCGCCCGCCACGAACAGCAGCGAGTCGCCGGGCAGGAACGGCGTGACGACCAGTCCGGTCTCGCAGAAGATGACGGCGAAGAGGATGGCGTAAGTCCACAAATGGTACTCCTGGACGATGCGGAGCAGGTATTGGTCGATATGTAGGATGAAATCCAGCAGAAAATCCATGTTTCGGGTATTGTTTGCGTGAATGAATACGGAAGACCCGCCGGGCGCCGGCGGGACGGGGTGTGCCGCACCGGATTCCGGTCGGATTCCGGCGGCGGGAGGGTCCGGAGGCTAAATCCGGATACGCTCCAGGGTGTAGATGTAATACCGTGGAGGTTTCGGGGCCGGCCCCGTTCCGTTTCCGCGTTTTCCGCGGAACTGTCCGGATGCGGCGTTCCGGGGGGCGATGCCGGGGCGTAGCGCCGGGAGAAGCGGATTCCGGAATCCGGGAAGGGTGCGTATCCGGGACGGAGGCGGGACGGTTTCGGCCGCGGCGGCCAGTCCGCACCGCGGTGCGCCGCACGTTTCGCGGACCGTTGCCGCCTCACGGTCCTCTTCCGCCGGGATGCGGAGCTCCGTGCGGACGGAAGGTCCCCCTGCCGCGGCCTTATTGCCGGACAGGACCGTTCCTCCCGCCAGCAGCAGGATGCCCAGCAGCGTATGGAGCAGGCGTTTTCCCATCGGTCCGTTCGCAATCCGTCGCAAAGATAGGGCTATTCGGGTGAAATCGGGCCGGACGACGGCCGAAATCCGCTCTTTGTCGTGCTGGCCGCCTGCTCGGCGGCCCTGCTGAAGCAGGGCTCCGCCGGAACTGCGGCGGCAGATACCCGGCGTTCGTTCTCGCAGTACTGTTTCGACGCTTCCGGATTTCCGGGCGATTTGGCCACGGAGGCGGTCCGGACCTCCGTTCCCGCGCCTTCGACGCGCGCGCTGCGCAAAAGTCCCGAGACGCGTCAGCGGATCGGCGGCGAAGCGCCGGAGGCTTTCGGGCTCCCGTCGTTCTGCATGGAGCCGGGCCGCCGCCCCTGTAGTGCGGCCGTACGCCTCTTCGCCGGGCACGGCGCCGTCGTGTCCCATCGTTCCGATTACCTTCGTTTCGGCATCCTGCGGATTTAGCCTTTTTCCTTTCCGATCCGTTTTCCCGTGCGGGTTCCGGCATGACCGGGCGCCGTACGGGCTTTCCGACGTCTCCGCACGGGCCGCTCCGGTCTGCGTGCGGGGCGATTCCGGCCTTCCGCACGCGCTCCGGAGACGGCGTGCTCCGTCCCGTTTCCGGGCGGGGACCCGTCCGGCGGTGCGGCGGGCGGCCGGGCAACAACCATTCGAAAAAAATCCGTAAGATGACACTGACTTATATTATCCGGGAGACGCTGCTGATGATGGGCTTCACGTTTGTCGTGGGGGTGGCGTTCGCCTATGTGCTGAAACTGATGACGCTGTTCTTCTCCTACCTGAATGGCGAGGACCTGCCCTCGCTGGTCCGGCGGAGCCGGATCTGGGGACGGGCCTACCGTATGGAGGTCGCACACTCCTACCGCTACATCCGTTCCTTCGTGGGCGACGAGCGTTCTGTGCGCGAAATGCCGATGGACCCTGCGACGGAGGAAGAGTCGATTCACGGCATGAACGGCCTGACGGAGTATCATTTCGGCAACCCCGAAACGCCTGAACGGGGATATGCAAACCGTTAAATCACGCTTTTTCAGTCATGGAAAAATTCGATCTGAACAACATATTCCAGGGCATCTCGACCCTGTTGCAGTCCGATCCGGCGATCATGTACGCGCGCATCGGACTGATCCTGCTCGGCATCCTGCTGGTCTATCTGGGCCGCAGGGGCGTTCTCGAACCGCTGGTGATGATCCCCATGGGGCTGGGCATGGCCGCCGTGAACGCCGGCGTGCTGATCTTTCCCGGCGGCACGCCGGGAAACCTCTTTCTCGATCCGATGGTCACGGACACCGACGCGCTGATGAACATCCTGCAGATCGACTTCTTGCAGCCGGTCTATACCTTCACCTTCAGCAACGGCCTGATAGCCTGTCTGATCTTTATGGGCATCGGAACGATGCTCGACATCAATTTCCTGCTGGCCAAGCCGTTGCAGAGCATGTTCCTCGCGCTGTGCGCCGAGCTGGGGACCTTCGCCGTCGTGCCGATCGCCTACGCCATGGGGCTGAGCCCGAGCGACAGCGCCTCGATCGCCATGGCGGGCGGAGCGGACGGGCCGATGGTGCTCTTCGCGTCGCTCAACCTCTCGAAGGAGATTTTCGTGCCGATCACCGTCGTCGCCTACCTCTATCTGGGCCTTACCTACGGAGGCTATCCCTATCTGGTGCGGGCGATGGTTCCCAAGCGCCTGCGGGCCATCCGAATGAAGCCGCCCAAAAAAGCGCCCAAGCAGTACGGTCCCGCGACGAAGATTTCGTTCGCCGTCGTGATGTGCGTCATCCTGTGCCTGCTCTTCCCGGTGGCCGCACCGCTCTTCTTCTCGCTTTTCATCGGCATCGTCATCAAGGAGTCGGGGCTCAGGCACGTGAACGACTTCATCAGCGGGCCGATGCTCTACGGTTCGACCTTCTTCCTGGGCATTCTGCTGGGCATTCTCTGCGACGCCCACACGCTGCTCGATCCCGCGGTGCTCAAACTGCTCGTGCTGGGCATCCTCGCCCTGCTGATTTCGGGCATCGGCGGCATCTTGGGCGGTTATGCCGTGTATTTCTTCAAGCGGGGCAACTTCAACCCCGTCATCGGCATCGCGGCCGTGAGCTGCGTCCCGACGACGGCCAAGGTGGCGCAGAAGATCGTCTCGCACGACAATCCGTCTTCGTTCGTGCTGGCCGACGCGCTTGGAGCCAACGTCACGGGGGTCATCACCTCGGCCGTCATCGCCGCGATCTACGTGACCGTGATTCCGATGCTGTAAACGCTGCGGGCGGCTTCCGCCCCGCTTTCCCGTTCTGCGGATCCGCCCCTGCCGCACCGATTTGCGGCAGGGGCGGACCGTATTTTTTTTCGGGGCGGGGTTCAGTCGAGAAGGCCCGCGGCCTTGCGG
>PPYE01106753.1_pt1 | contig 26105 bp, 20 predicted proteins | sample 1559881 | NCBI WGS metagenome assembly PPYE01 (sample SAMN08240022, study PRJNA423297) | Human gut metagenome, whole genome shotgun sequencing project. | reverse complement strand
GATTAAAAAGCTTGAAATAAGGGCGTTAGGAGAAAATTTTGCCAAAACCAACTTGACTTCCACGCGGGTTCCAGAGATTTGCCGTGGTTTGGACGCCTTCTATTTCCTCTTTGTTAATACTGTTGATCGCGCGTCGAATGACTTTCACTAAATTAAAAACTTCCGATCGATTGGCCTTGTGTTTAGCATATGAACGAACATGTTCCACAATGTCACTCGTTCTTTTAGCCTGGCTGTTCATCTGTTTTAAGGCGAATTCCACTCTGTCGTCTTTTACCCCAAGCTGCTGCAGAAGCAGGGAAAGCGCGCTGGCGTAGTAAATCAGGTTTGTGATCGGTTGTTTGACTTCGTGGGCAAAAATCGAGCTCATTTGGGAGATCACGCGGCTTTTTTCGAGAAGGTCTAGTTTTTGGCGGTTTTCCCGAGCCTTTCGTTCTGTCGCTCGCTGGACGGCTAAAGCAAACTTTAACTCTTCCGTGCGGCGATTTACGAGCCAATTAACTCGAACTACATGGACCAATATCGCGCAAAGAAGCAATGCAGCTAAGAGAAGTTCTTTCTGATGAGAAAGGATGAAGTCCTTAACAGTTGTTTCTCGCAAATGCTCATAAGGGCCGAGTTTTAGCGATTTCATTAGGTCGTAGACCTTCAAGAAGCCACTGGCCGGAACCCATTCGAAGTCAAATTCACCCTTAGGCATCGAAAGCAGAGAAAGGGATACCGCTTTTACCTCATCGATGGGAGCTGTATCAAGAGCATAAAAAACCGTATTAGGGTAGCGTTCCGTGGAACGAAGACACGATTCCGTATTATTCTTAGCCTCTAAAACTCTAAACTCACCGGGCTGGATTTGTCCGGTTGTGAGAAGCTTTTCGTATTGACAGGTTCCCAGAATTCCTACATCGGCAGCTCCGACCTTGACATATGTCGCCACGTCTGGATATTGATAATGAGAGAAGAGCGTTTTAGAGAAAAAAGTATCCGGGTCAAAGCCTCTTGCCGCGATCTCTCCCATTCCAACAAGCATGCCGTCAAAGTCATGAGGCTCGGTAGCTGAAAGCACTCGGCCCTTCAGATCAGTAATTTTTTGAAGATCTTTACGATCATTTCGAACAATAAATACCGAGGAGACAGCTTCTTTGGGGCTATAGGCATGATTGCGGCTGACTGTTGCGATCTGCTGGGCACCTAGTTTAGAAATCAGCGTGACAAAGTTGCCGGCAGAAGAGACGAGGAAGTCGGGTCGTTCCTTAACAACGTTGGCAAGGAGATTGTTTTGCTGCAGCTCTACCACAGTGATTTTGTAGTCTTTTAGTGTTTTTTGAATGTGCTCAACCGTCGGGACGAAAGTCTCGAGATAAAAATCTTGGTCGAATGTATCGATTAAGCCGATACGAATCTCACGTTCTGCAGCAGAACTGAGGAACGGGAGAAAGAGTAAGCATAGAAAGACCCATTTGCGCATAAGGAGAAGTTTGGCACAAATGTGATAAATCCTCGTGAGGATTTTTACCAACAAACGAAAAGATTTTGGAGGAACGAAGGTAGATGTCTTATAGGTTCGTATCTTAATTTAACCGCATGATCAATACTGTCTCCAAGGAATAAGAAGGAGACAGATTATGGATATCAACCGGTCAAGATATATTGAGATCGCCCGAACACAGGACTTGGGCAGCGCCGAGGTGGCGAGATTGATTCGAACCGAGACCCGTCGCAAAGTCAACATCTCCGAAGTTAAACGGCGCCTTTCCGTTTCGAATCCCGAGGCAGTACAAAGTCGACAGGCTAATTCATTGGATGTTATTAATCTTTGCGAAGATAAAGCAGATGAAGAGTCGAGGCTGAGCATTTCAGCCGAGGGTATGACCTTCGAATTCAAGACGCAGCGTCCGGAAGAATCAGTCATCTTCATCCTGTCTCGTATGAGAGGAGACGTCATATGAATATCCGCTTCAGCGGCGTGCACGTGACGCCGGTAATTTCTCCTACTGATTTAAGAGGAGGCTTTCATCGGCTCTATACCGCTGCCCAAGATCAGCTCGGCATCAACTTGAGCAGCGGTAAGGAGACCGTCGTCTTTCTCTCAAAGACGAGGAAGATCTGCAAGATCGTCACCACGGACGAGAAAGGCACGATGCTCCTAACACGCACTTTGCACAACGGACGCTTTGAGGAACTCATGGTTCGAGTCGGTCAGCAAGCCAAGTGCTCCTTGACTTTATCCGATTTTGAGCGATTTCTTAACTGGGAGCGGCTTTATACCAAAAGCGATACTTTCTGGTAGTCCGGAGCTCCAATAACGCCATGCAGGCTTTTCTGAGGGCCTTCACGGCGTTATTTTTATGTCTGCAGCATTATTTATCATTTATAATCAAATGATTAATTATTTTTAAAGATAAAATATGATATAATTTACCCAATAGATAATAATCGGGTGTGATAAAAATGACCGACCTCAACTCACTCTCCAATGAAGAACTGATTAAGCTGCTTACCCAGAAAGAAGAACAGCTTCGAATAGCCGAGGATTTGTCAGAGAAACGCGAGCGCTTCAATATAAAGTTCGCTCACGGCGTTACATCGCTGGCGCTTCTCCTCAAAGACGTCAACGGCAGCTACCTCGCGCAAGTGGAAGAGTACCTGAGTTACGCCGATGATGAAGAAGCTAAAAAGGCGATGAAAGTCCTCTATGACATGATCTCCTACGGCATAAAAACTATTGGTGTCACTTCTGTGCAAATTGCAAGTTTCTTCGCTCATGGAAACGAAGCCACGAAGGCAGGAAAAACTTCTGAACAGGCTTACGCTAAAGCACAAAGCAACTTGAAAGAATTGGAGCAGGTTCGCTCATTTACCAATAACGTCAAGGGAATCGTCAAGCTGAGCAACGCTATTGCCAAAAGCATCGAAAACATTGGATGCTTCGACAAATGCAACGGTTAAGACTTTGCAGGAAATCTCTGAGATAAATAAGGAATCTGAACCGTCCCCTGTCAAGGAGAAACAGACGCATCGGGGTCGCGTCAATAATATCGAGAATCTTCCGGAAGCCGGGCCGACTAAAGCGACAAAGATATCGGCAACTTGCCGAGAATGCGGAGAACCCTTGGCCGGATTTGAGGAGTTGATGGTTAATCTCAAAACCGCGATGACGGACTTCGAAGCAGGCTGCCGACAGCAGAACACTTATACGATAGGGTTCTGTCAGAAATGCGGCCAGGCAGAGGTCTTCATGGATCCCGGACAAGATCATCCGCTCTTCCCGGACAGACACATGAGCACGAAAACCATCCTGTCTTGGAACCAGGCTATGTGCATCGGCATTCCTTTAGAGCGTGCTCTGAAGCGGTTCGAGCAAGAAGCCGGGTTGGGCTCCAACACCGGTTCTTACTCGTTGTTCGACTATCAACGATTTTATTTAAAGCCACTCTTTAAGGCACTGGAAAAGGTTCTGCAGCAGCGCGATGTGCTCGTATGTGACGAAACGCCGTTTAGCTGCCTTCAGGATCAGGGACGCGGGAAGCTTCCTGCTTCAGGTGCCGAGGCAAAGGGCAAAACCAACTATATAGTCGCGCTGACCACGGCCGATCATGCATCAAAGCCTATAACCCTCTATTACTACAGTCCGACTCGGAGCGCAGAGAACATAGGCCGAATCTTGGAAGATTACGACTTTGAAACTCTGGTGACCGACGGTTACAGCGGATACAGGACGATACTTAATAACAGAAATCAGGATAAACCGATCCTCGATCATGTTCGTCACCAATCCTGTTTGGTTCATCTGCGGCGGGAGATCCTGAAGGTCGTTCTGCCCTCGGATCTCTTCAAGAAGCTTCTCGATAAACCGGAAGCGTTCCTTATACAGCAGCTTGAAAAATTGCTCAAAGCCGATACCGAAGGCATGAAGCTGCACGCCGCATTAAGAGCAGTCAACTCGATCTTCTTATTTGAAGCCCAGAAAAATGATGGGCTTATCAGCCCGGAAAAAGCCAGGCTGGCTCAGGCCAAGCTGATGAAATGTCTTGACCGGATGATGATGCAGGCAAGCGAGGGATTGGTCAGGCAAAAGGGATCTGTCTGGGAAAAAGCAAAGGACCATCCCGCTGCCAAGCCGTGTGTCTATTACCTTAATGCCCGGGAGGACTTTAAGACCTTCTTAGAAAATCCTGAGATCCCGCCTTGCACAAATAAAGTTGAACGTGCAATACGCGGCGTTGCCATTCTGCGTAAAAGCAGTCAGCATAAACATTCTCCCCAGTATATGGAAGCAATGTGTATCGCTCTGTCCGTTGACGCAATCCTAAGGGAAAATGGCGTAGACACGTTCCGTTGGCTTCAAGACTACAGCCAGGCACTGTTCAAACACATTGCCGCTAAAGGCATTACTCAGCTGTGGAAAGAGACGGAATGTAAACAAAACAAGTTCTCTATCCGTTTACCTGACAAAATGGGCGCTGACGAAGCCAACAATCTGTACCTTCCGGAGAACCTGACCAAGGACTTTGATATGAAGCCTTGGCTGGACTCCATCTTTAATTCGTCAAAATAGTCAACGATAATAAAAACTCCGGTGCTCGTTAAGAGGACCGGAGCTGCACCGACTGCGTCGGTGCTTAGGCATGCCCTTTTAAAAAGAATTTAGGGCATAAGACATTTACGAACGAAGCTTGTTAACCCGTGAAATATTCTAAAAAGATTCAGCAAGCAAAGGAAATAAAAAATCCTCGGTCATTTCTGACCGAGGATCCAAGCTCTGAGTTTAGCGTCCGGAGCTGGACGCTAATTTATGGTTGATTATTTCTCCCAACCTTCGGAGGCGGTATCACCGCGTTTCTTTTCGCCGTCTTTAACTTCTACGACATTCTTACCGATGGCCAGTTCATTGTTAGCCCAGTAGCCCCAGTGATAGGCGGCATCAGCTTCTTTGATCTTGCCGTTGCCGAACATCAGGTTCAGCGTGCCGTGGTACGGTTCGAAGATACCGGCACCGAGGTAAATGTGGCCGAGGCCGAAGACGATGATCACAATGAAGGAGATGTCGTGGACGATCTTAGCGGTAAGAAGTGTGGACTGAGAGAAATGGTAAGCCCATTCCCCGCCGGGCAGAAGGCCGGTGTTGAGCCACAGGATCATGCCGGAGATCGCTGCGAAGACGCCTGCGAAGAGCAGGGTTCCGTCGGCAACACGCTGCAGGGACTTAACTTCACGCTGCGGAGGCATGTGAACCTTGCCGGGAGCGAAAAGATAAGGAAGGAAGCGCATGGCGAACGTGCGGTCGTCAGCATCCCATTTGCCGAAGATGTTGTTCTTAAAGAGATGAACAAAACCCTTCGGAGAAATGATGATCGCCAGAAGCGGAATCAGAATGAACGGAATGGCAAGCAGTCTGTGCGTCCAACGCATAGCGATAGTGAACTCGCTGCCTACGCCGTTGTTCCAGGCGGTGACCATAACGAACAGTCCTGTGATCGCAAGCAGGATGCAGGAAATCGCTACAACACCGTGCGTGATTCGTGCCAAAACAGAATGGCGCTGGATGTATTTAGTAATCATGGTGGTCCTCTTTACTCTGCATTTTCTCTGCGTTCTTGCTCAGCAGCTTCTTTCTTGGCTTCGCGGAGATATTCTTCACCGCGTTTACGCTGAGCAGGAGTCCAATGTTCCTTGGCCTCTTCAATCGTCATCTTACGACGACGGTAGCCCAAAGCGGCAACGAAGGACACGGCCAGGCCGGCAACGGTAGCGGCGGCAGCCAAACCGGCACCCGGCTGAGCCAGTTTGCTCAGTGTGGCGAGCGGGCTAGGCTGTGCCCCCTTGACGAGGCCTTGAGCTTCGGCACCGAACTTGCAGACCTGAAGAATATGCAGGCCGCCGCATTCGTTTTCGCCGTAAAGCTCGGCTTTATCGTAGCCGCGGGACTTCAGGAATTCGACGCGTTCCTTGCCGAGTTTGATCATCTCGTCGCGCGGACCGAAGTGCAAAGCCCCCGGCTGGCAAGTCTTGACGCAGGCTGGAAGCATGCCGTTTTCTAAACGATCCCAGCACATCGTGCACTTGTCGATCTTGGGTTCGTCGCCGTAGTAGCGGGGAACATCAAACGGACAGGCCATTTCGCAGTAGCGGCAGCCGATGCATTTATCCGGAGAAACGGAAACAACACCGTTTTCTTCGTACTTCAGGCAGCCAGTCGGGCAGACTGTGACGCAGCCGGCGTTGGTGCAGTGGAAGCAGGAACGGCGTCCGAAAGCCCACTCAACGGGACGCAGCTGGTTGTCAGACTTCTTTTCTTTAAAAGTCATGACCAGACGATTGCTGCCGTTGAGGTCTTGCGGGTTCTGATAACTTCCGGAGAACGGGAAGGCGTTCATTCCGAGATTGGAATACAGAACGTTCCATTGTTTACAGGCGACTTGGCATCCTTTGCATCCCGTGCATTTGGAGGCATCGTAAAGCATCGCCATTTCTTTTCTTGTGTAGATAGACATTACAGATCCTCCGAATTATTTGGCTTTTTCAACGTTGACCAGGAAGGCCTTGTATTCAGGAATGTAGGAGTTCGGATCGCCTACGTTCGGAGAAAGGTCGTTCATGGTATCGCCGGTAGCATAGGCAGATGCCCAGCTCCAGTGGTGAATCAAACCGATGGTGTGTGTCTTCTTGCCGTTAATTTCAAGCGGCCGGTAGCGGACGGTAACCATCGCGAAGGCCTTAATGGAGCCGCGATTGTTCCAGACACGGATTTCATCGCCGTTCTTAATGCCTTTTTCTTTAGCCAGTTCTTCGGAAATTTCAACGAAAGGTCTCGGCATGATCTCGACGAGCCATGGAATGTTGCGGGTCTGAGTGCCGGACTGCCAGTGTTCGCAGACGGAGTAAGACGTTGCAACGATCGGGTACTCTTCGCTGTTGCCGCGCTTGATGGATTCCTTCCACTTCGTGAACTGAACCATCGGGCTGTCCTGACGGCCGTTCATCACGTTCTTCGTTGGAGACTCGTACGGTTCATAGTGTTCAGGCAGAGGACCGTCTTTCATTGGGTAGCTGAACAAACGGGCGTCCTGCTCCCATGTCATGAAGAAAGCCTTGTTGTTCGGAGGAACCGGAACAACTTTATCGTCTTCAATACGGGTTTCAACAAAGTCGCCGACGTCATTGTTGATCCAGCGGGAACCGTCCCATTCAATAAGCATCTTCTTGGGATTCCAAGGTTTGCCGTTCATGTCAGCAGAAGCGCGGTTGTAAAGAATTCGACGGTTGGCAGGCCAAGAGAACGAGAACTCGCTGTAGAGGCCAAGGCCTGATGGGTCGGCTAGAGAACGGCGAGTGCATGGCTGAGCCATGGCATCCCATTTCTCGTTTTCATTATTGAAGTAGCCGCCGTAAATCCACATACCACAGGCGGTGTCGCCGTCGGCTGTGAGTTCACCATAGCCTTTCAGCAGTTTGCCGGTCTTAGTGCTGTAGCCATTAATAGCGTGGGCAACAGCCTTGATATCCAGCTGACCTTGCGGGTTACGATAATCCCAGTTGACTTTGGTAATCTGATCGGGATTGACGCCGCCTTCCTGACGATAAAGCTGCGCGATACGGTGGAAGAGGCGAGACATGATCTCGAAGTCGCTCTTAGCCTGTCCTGCAGGTTCCACGGCTTTCTGACGCCATTGGAGCCAGCGGCCGGAGTTGGCAATAGAGCCTTCTTTTTCGTAAATCAAAGCAGCCGGCAGCATGTAAACCGTTGTCTGAATTTCTTCAGGCTTCATGCCGGGGGCTTTCCAGAAGGTAGCGGTTTCAGTTGCGAACCAGTCGGCAACGATCATCCAATCAAGTTTGCCTAGGACTTCGCTGCAATACTTAGTATTCGGTTCGGAATGAGCCGGGTTCATACCCCAAACCAAGTAACCCTTGATCTGATTTTCGGCCATATAGTGGAAGGTCGGAATCGTGGAGTCATTGTGCTTGAGGGAACGTTTAGGCAGAAGGTCATAACAGTAATTATTTTCTGCTGTGGCGTTGTCGCCATACCATTCTTTCAGCATAGAAACCATGAACTTCGGCTTGTTCATGTAGTAGCCGTCGGCATAGGTTTCTTTAGAAAGGTATGCATCCAGTGTCGGATGGTTCTGCTGGATCGGCCAAGCCAGGTAACCCGGAGCATAGTCCATAGTGGCACCAACGTCGGTAGAACCTTGAACGTTCGGCTCGCCGCGCAGGGCGTTAATACCGCCGCCGGCAACACCAACGTTGCCTAACAGAAGCTGAATGATGCACATGGCGCGGCAGTTTTGGCTGCCGTAAGAGTGCTGTGTCTGGCCGAGGGCGTAGAGAATTGTGCCGCTCTTTTCGGGGGCGCCGGAAGCTGCATAGGTCTTATAGACTTCTTCAAGCAGTTCAGGTTTAATACCGGTTACCTCACTGACTTTCTGCAGTGTGTACCGGTCATAATGCTTGGCAAGAAGATTCAGAACACAGTTCGGATCCTGAAGTGAGGCATCTTTCTTAGGAACCTTGAGGGCAGGATGGTTGAACTTAGGTACTCCGGGATTGTCAGCCCAAGCGCCGGGTGCACCGGGTTCTGTGCTCCAAGGAATAACCTTTTCAGTCTGATACATCCAAGTCTTATTGCTGTAAGCCTTTTCTTTTTCATCCCAACCGGAGAAGAGACCGTCTGCAACATCAAATTTATAGGAAGGATCAATCAGGAAGGTAGCGTTCGTGTAGTTCATCACGTACTCTTTCTGATAGAGCTTCTTCTCAAGAATGTAGTGAATCATGCCGCCGAAGAAAGCGATATCGGTACCCGGACGAATCGGGGCGTACATATCGGCCTGAGAGGCGGTACGAGTAAAGCGCGGGTCAACAACGATCCACTTGGCACCGCGGTCAACGGCGCGGTGACACCAGCGGGAAGACAGCGGATGGTTTTCAACGTTGTTGGAACCGATGGTCATGATGACATCGGCGTTTTGGAAATCGCACCAGTGGCTGGTCATGGAGCCGCGTCCGAAGGACGGGGCTAAACCGGAAACGGTAGAAGAGTGGCAGACACGAGTCTGGTTGTCGATCTGAACGACGCCAAGAGAACGGGCAAACTTCTGAACAAGCCAAGCTTCTTCACAGTTCAGCTGAGCAGCGCCGTAGCTTGCAATACCCTCGCAACGGTTGACGGTAACACCGTCTTCTTCTTTAGTGTAGCTCTCGTCACGAGTTTTCTTAATTTTGCGCGCCATCTCGTCGATAGCCTGAGACCAGGAAATGGGTTCCCATTCACTGGAGCCGGGGCGGCGAACCAGAGGCTGTGTGAGGCGGTGCGGATGCATCACTAAGCGGCGGTCTTTATCAACGATCTTTCTCAGACCGGTCAGACCGGCGCCTTTCGGGCAAAGGCCGCCCAGGTTCACGGGGTTGTCAGGGTCGCCTTCAATATTAATAAGCTGACCGTCGCGGACGGAACAAATGGTTCCGCAGCCGCCGGAGCAGTAGCAGCAGATGTTTAAGTATTCTTTGGTATCTGCCAGTTTCCATTTGCCGATTTGACCGGGAAGGAAGCGGGAGGCCGCAGATGCGTGGAATGCGGTAGCCGCGCCGGTCAAACCGACAGCAGATTTTAAAAATATACGACGAGATGTGCGCATAAATTGTGTCCTTTAGCATACAAGTGCAACATTTGCACAAGTCCTGGGGTGGATTCGGCGGTTGCGCCGATTGCGGTCACTTTAGGCGCCTGACTCATAAGGTGTCAATAAGATTTGAAGATTAATGAGCAGGCTGATAAGTTTCGCAAACAACGGAAAAATAAGGATAATTTTACGAATAGTTACACAGGGCTACAAAATAACAATAACTATGGGGTAAATAACTCCATCGAATAAATCGATAGAATCAAAAGAAACATGATGCGGCCTTTAGTAAAAACCCTAAAATCAAATAGATCCGCCCTTTATTGGCACGAAAATTTGTTCTTTCACAGAAAATTCACGGAGCGTGCTAAATGGGAAGGTTTTTTCAAAATAACGTCAAAAATCCTCAAAAAATTGGCTAAATAACCGTATTAATACGGATGGTTTTTTACATTTTATGTAATATTTAGAAACATTAGAATTACGCGCTTTGAGCTTTTTGGAATTTGAAAGTGCTAAGCAAAATCACATTTTTAGGTAATAACCGCATTACGGTACGCCGTGGAAGGGCGGAAAATTTTCCTCAAGTTGCAGTGCCTCACTCGGCTTGTTACCAATCGCTCGAAAACCCGCTCTGACCCCTTGATTTTGCGATATTAATTTTAGGCGCATTGAATTAGGCAAAGAGATCGTACGGCTAAAAAGAACCTCGTCGATTGATTTCTGACGAGGCAAACCGACGTCCTTGCCGATAACGAATGCAAATATCGATAACACCGAAAGACCTTTTTGACCATTTTTATTCTTTCTTTCCGGACATTAAAAGTGAAAGCAAAAAAATGCTTAGGGTTTATGCTTATTAACATCGCATTTATAAGTTAAATTGCTCAAAATATTTATCTAATTTTTTGAATAATGAGAATCGTTACTATTATTATTTGACTTATTCGAAATATAAAGCAGGAGTTTTCATGGAAAAAACAAACGACGCTGAGATCAGCCTTCTAGACGCACCCGTCGGGGCAGTGGTTGATCTCGTGAGCTGGGGAAACCTCAGTCAGGAAGACATTCGCAAACTCACGGATGTCGGTATCTATTTGGATCTTCCCCTGACGGTGTCCAGCGTAACGATTTCCGGCCCTGTCGTCGTAGCCATCAGCAACGTACACGTCGCCATCGGCCGTCCGGTAGCGAAAGAACTCAAAGTTCTGTGGAACAAAGAGGTAGAAAAATAAATGCTGCTTAGAGATATGAAGCCCGGTGAGAAGGGCGTAATCAAATCCTTCAGACCCGGCTTAATCGAATACCGCAAAAGACTTTTGGCATTAGGCGCTCTTCCCGGAACGCCTTTTGTGGTTGAGCGAGTCGCTCCCCTCGGCGATCCGGTCGAAATCAAATTAAGAGGTTCTTCAATCAGCGTCCGTAAGGGCGAGATTGAAATTTTGGATGTCGAACCGATCAAATAAATCAAACCATGCGTAAAAATATCATTGCAGTTGTGGGCAACCCTAACTGCGGCAAAACCACTTTATTTAACGGTCTGACCGGCTCTCATCAAACTGTCGGCAACTGGCCTGGCGTGACCGTTGAACGCATTGTCGGCGAGTTCACTTATAAAGACAGAGAGATCACAATTGTTGACCTGCCCGGCATTTACTCCCTTCAGCCGAGTTCTGCTTCCAGTGAGGACGAACGCGTTGCCCGTGATTACATCCTGCAGGATGAAGCCGAACTGATCGTTAACATCGTTGACGCCAGCAACCTCGAGCGCAACCTTTATCTGACCACGCAGCTTCTCGAAATGCAGGTTCCGGTGATCGTGGTGCTCAATATGCTGGATATGGCTGCTGCACACCAGATCGAAATCGATCCGCACAAACTCAGCGAAGCCTTGGGCTGCCCTGTGATCGGCATTGTCGCTGCGAAAGAGCAGGGCTTAAAGGAACTGTGCGCCGCGATGGACGCCCAGCTCGATGACCTTCGTATCCCGAAGAACCCGATCGTCTTTGCCGATGACGTAGAGGCGGCAAGAGCTGAAATTGCCAAGCTTCTGTCTGCTCAGAAAGTAGAGCGTGCCGAATGGACGGCCGAGCAGCTGCTGGAAGGCGATGCCGGTATGGGCGACTACCTGAAGGGAGTGGACCTGACTGAAGTCGATAAGATCATTGCGGAAATTAATCAGAAGTACAACGGCGACCTTGATATCGCGATGGCTGATGTTCGCTACAGCTTTGTATCTCAGGCAACGGCCGCATCCATGATCTGCAAAGGCGAGATCGACCAGAGCACGACCGATAAGATTGACAAGATCGTTCTGAACCGCTGGCTCGGTATTCCGATCTTCCTTTTCATCATGTATCTGATGTTCATCTTCTCGATCAACATCGGGTCAGCCTTTATCGACTTTTTCGATATTCTTTTCGGAGCCATCTTCGTTCAGGGCTTCGGTAATCTTCTGACAAGCATCGGCAGTCCCGACTGGCTCAAGACGATTCTCGCTGACGGCATCGGAGGCGGTATTCAGACGGTCTCGACCTTTATTCCCGTGATCGCCTGCCTGTTCCTGTCGCTTTCCTTCCTGGAAGACTCCGGCTACATGGCTCGTGCGGCTTTCGTGATGGACCGCATGATGCGTTTCCTCGGACTCCCCGGTAAGTCCTTCGTTCCGCTGATCGTAGGTTTCGGCTGCGGCGTTCCGGCGATTATGGCAGCCCGCACGATGGAGAAAAAATCCGACCGTATTACGACCGTGATGATGGCTCCGTTTATGAGCTGCGGCGCGCGTCTTCCGGTTTACGTGCTGTTTGCGACGACTTTCTGGCCGCTCGGAGGACAGAACCTGGTCTTCTCTCTATACCTGATCGGTATTTTGGTTGCGATTCTTACCGGTTTTATCCTGAAGAGAACCGCGCTGAGAGACGAGGCGGGTGCTTTCGTGATGGAAATTCCTCCGTACCACATGCCGACCCTTAAGAATCTGGGCCTTCGCACTTGGGACCGCTTAAAGAGCTTTATCGTGAAAGCCGGTCAGCTGATCGTCATCATCGTTGCAGTATTGGCCTTCTTGAACTCTTTGGGCACGGACGGCAGCTTCGGCAACGAAGACACCGATAAGTCCGTTCTTTCTCAGATCGGTAAAACCATTGTCCCGGCTTTTCAGCCGATGGGCATCAGCAATGAAAACTGGCCTGCCGCCGTGGGCGTCTTCACCGGTATCCTGGCGAAAGAAGCCGTTGTCGGTACATTGGACAGCCTTTATTCCGGCATGGGCGACCGCATGAGTGCGGCCGACCAGGAAAAGAACGGTGAGGCCAAGCCTGAAGAAGAGGAAGAGCCGTTCAGCCTCTCCGGCGAAGCCATTCGTGCCGTGAAATCGATCGGTGAAAACCTTTCCGAACTCGGAGACTTCTTTGTCGATCCGCTCGGCGTCAATGTTGAAAAAGACCTGACCGACGTCGATGAACAAGCCGCAGAGCAAGAAGTGGGCACCGGTACGTTCCGTGCGATGAAACACCTCTTTGACGGTGACTTAGGCGCCTTCTCTTATCTGCTGATGGTTCTCCTGTACATCCCGTGCTGCGCTTCGATCGGTGCTATGTATCGTGAGGTCGGCGCCCGCTGGACGGCATTTGCAGCTCTCTGGACCATTGCTATGGGCTATGGAGCAGCAACGATTGTTTATCAGATCGGCCGTTTCAATCAGCATCCGGTGTATTCCTCGGTATGCATCGGCGTGTGCCTGGCGGTTATTCTTGCAATCATTATTGGCCTTCGTGTTAAAGGCAAGGATGCGGCTCAGTGACATTAACCGAATTAAAAGAATACGTTCAAGCTCGGCGCATTGTCTCGGAACTGGAAATCGCGATGCATTTCCGGGTCGAGCCCTCGGTCATCGAACCGATGGCGCGCCGCTGGATTGACAAAGGGCTGATGGCCAAAGTCGATATGGACGGAACCAAATGCGGAGGCTGCACTGCCTGCGCGGACGGTATCAAACGTCACTACGAATGGCTCGGTCCTCAATCGGTGACTTTCGTCAAGAAGTCGTAAGACGGTAAGACTTTTTAGAACTCCTCGTGCTTAATGGTTCGAGGAGATTTTTTGCGTCTGAAGTGTCAAGGGGCGCCGCAACTGCCGTATAGTTAGAAAACCTTTCCTATCTGAAATTAAAAATGATCGTCCAAGACCCGCTCAGCAAGTATCCTCGACTCGGTAGGTACGCTCTGTTTTTTTCCATTATTCCGGGATATTTTCATGAATACGCAGCTGAAGAAGTGATTGAGAAGTCGCTTAACAGACAGTCCGTTCATGGGTTTCTTAAGCTTTTGCAGGATAAAAATGTTGCAATTGCTTTTCCTAGTTACTACAAAGGCAAATACGCAATCAAGCCTGAAGTGATTCTTGACTACGCTCAGGTCTATACGCCTTCTTTCATCAAAGAAGCTAAGAGGACGCTTGGAAGTGCGTTCAAAAGAGGAGACCAGGTTCAAAACTTTTATATAGATTTTCTTTTACAGCTTTCTTCATTCAAGCTTAGCGGTAAGGCAGATTTGAACGGAGTTTTAGACAGCTGTAAAGAGAACGCCTTCCATCCGAGTTCCTGGTTCACAGATGCCGTGAAAGGCTTGATCCTTGTCATGGCCTGCAGGAAAGAGTGGCATCCGCTGTTCAAAGTGCTGTCCGAAGAAAACAAAGTATTGGCTTGGAATCTTTTCATGGATGCGGCCGCCGACAGGTCTGAGGACTATAGTTTAGAAGGGTCCGAAGAACTCTTTCTCTCTCTCGGGGACACGATTCGAGAGGACGTGATTACGTGGTTTGCAAGTGAATACGATCTATATAGGACAGGTTTTAGTGGTTTTACTTTTGATCAATTGTCTGATGACTATTGGACGAAGGATTTACTAAAGGGGATTTTTCAGGCTTCTCATGGAAACTTTAAAGAAGGCCAAAAAGGCGTACTTTCTGCTTTAAAGGAAGATGTTAAGTATCACCGAGGCCATTTTGTCTACTATAAGAATCCTCTTTTCTTCCGACCTATTCGAAATGTCTTTCTGACAGCAGTTTTATTTTTGGACAGAGGTTCGGCGTCTACAGCTAGAAAAATATCCTCCCTTTTAAAGAAAACTGAGGAGTTTTCAAAAGATATTGCCTCAGACATGGTTGCGCTTGTGTTTACCTTTGTCGATAATCCAGAAAAGATAACACCCTTCGATCACGAAGCAATGGCTTCCAGATTAAAAGAGAATGATTCGAGCCTTGCAATTTTTGTGTTGGCTGTGCTATGCAAGATATTCTCTTATGGGAACTACAGATCTATTCTTGGGTCTCATTTGGCAAAACGCAAAAAGGAGAACAATCCTCCTTTGAAGTACATTCTTCAGCAGGCTCTTGATGCGCTCAACCCAAACGATCCTGAAGTCGCGAAATTGACGGCAGAACTCAAATGTCCTCCGCTGCTGTCCCATTACGCCACACTTTCGGAATGGCAGTTCGGATTGGATAAGCTTTTAAATTACAGCAAGATACTCAAAAAACCGACGTCCAAAAATACTCGTGCTCGCATTGTTTATTTGGTTGATATCGATACGTTCGATATTCAGCCATACAGACAGAAGTCCAAAGACGGTATTACCTGGTCGAAAGGGACGGCGGTCTCCATGTCTTCTTTCGCTGAGATGCTTCCGGAAATGGATGAAGCCGACCAAATCGCTGCCGCCAAGGTTGTCCGGGTCAACTCTCGAGTCGCTCGACTCAGAGGCCTCGAGGTTCTTTATGAACTTGCCGATACAGGCAGGACTTTTCTGATACTTGAACCGGAATTTCCTTTAGAAATTCATCGAGATCGCCTTCGTATCGAAGTCAAAAAGGACGGCAGCGGAAGTTATGAAACAACGACGAATATTGACTTTGCAAAAAATTTAAGAACGGATCCGCACTACGCTTTTAAATTAGACGGAAGTATCCTGACTATCTATAAGATAACCGACAAAGAATACAAAGTTCTGGAACTGCTGAACAATATTCGAAAACTCCCGGGTGAAGCTAAGAGCAAGCTTGCAGAGATTCTGGAGAACATCAGCGGCGAAATTCCTGTTTCCTCAGAACTGCTGAAATCTTCTTCCGGTCTTGAAGCGCTCAAAGCTTCAAGCAAAATTACCTTCCAGATTATTCCCGATTCCTCAGCGACCGAATTTAACGTCAGAGCTTTTGTGCGTCCGGCGGAAGGCTGTGAATTGACCGTAGCCCCGGGCGAAGGACTTGACACCTTGGCCGCATTGGTTAAACGCAAACCGATGAGAATTTTGCGTGACCTCAAGGCAGAAAAGGCTAACTGGGAGCAGATGAGCGAGAAGTTAGAAGAGTTTTCAGCGTGGCAGGGCGGAGATCGTCTTTGGACGCTGGACACGATGAGGTGTCTGGAATTCATGGAGACACTGCGGGAAGCCTCAAAGATCGCGGACATCGAGTGGCCGGAAGGCGCCAAGCTGACGGTTAGGCGCGCTCCGATCAGCTTCCCGGATCTGAGGCTCAAGGTGAACAGTGTTGACCGCTGGTTCTCTTTGGACGGCACGGTTTCCATTGACGGCAAAACTCAGCTCAAGATCAATCAAATCCTAGATAAGCTCAAAGACCGCGTCGGCAACTTTATCCATTTGGAAGGATCGGAATACGTTCTCATCACGAACAAACTGCTGAGACAGTTAGAGATTCTTGAGGATGTTTCTTCTAAGAAGAAGGATGAACTGTTGATTTCCAAATTCAGCGGTACCGCGCTGGAAGCACTTAAAGAAAACGGTTCCGAAGTCACGGGCGACAAGAGCTACGAGAACCTGCAGGAACGAATTCTGAAAGCTCAGGAGATTGAGTTCTTTATCCCTTCAGGTCTTGAGGCACAGCTTCGTCAATACCAAAGAGAAGGCTTTGAGTGGCTCATGCGGCTTTGCACTTGGGGCGCCGGCGGTATATTGGCAGACGATATGGGTTTAGGCAAGACGGTGCAGGCGATTGCTGTTCTGCTTGGAAGGAAAATTCTCGGTCCGTCCTTACTCGTGGTCCCGACCGCTGTGCTCTACAACTGGAAGTCGGAGATGGTGCGGTTTGCGCCGGGTCTGAGATTTGCCGACTTTAACAGCGGCAACCGAGAAGAGATTCTCAAAAACCTCAAAGACTACGATGTCATTTTGTGCACGTACGGTGTACTCAATACCGAGATCGAAGCGCTAAGTAAGGTTGAATGGAATCTGGCGGTTTTAGACGAAGCACATGCAATCAAGAATAAAGCCACACAGACTTCTCATTCGGTGATGAAGATCAACGCTCAAGGCCGAATCCTCTTGTCCGGTACGCCGATTCAAAACGATCTCTCGGAAATTTGGAATCTGTTTGAATTCGCTAACCCCGGCTACTTAGGTTCCTATCAGCAGTTCGGCGACCGCTTCATTCTTCCGATCGAAAAGAAGAAGGACAAAGAAAAACAGCATTTGCTCAAACAGCTGATCAGCCCGTTTATCCTTCGTCGCACGAAGGCGGAAGTGCTCGATGAGCTGCCGGAGAAAACCGAACTGATCGTTCCGGTCGAACTTTCCGAAGAAGAACTGGCGATCTATGAAAATATTCGTACAAGAACGCTTTCCGGTCTCCAGTCTGAAAAGATCAATCCGATTGAAGCTTTAATGGCGCTGACGAAGCTCCGTCAGGCTGCCTGCAGCCCGGAACTTGTCGACAAACATCTGACAATTCCGTCCTCCAAGATCCGAGTGTTCCTGGAGCTGGTTCGCGAGCTGAAAGAAAACAAGCATCGTGCTCTGGTGTTCAGCCAATTTACTTCCTTCCTCGCATTGGTTCGTCAGGCGTTGGACAAAGCCGGCATCGAATACCTCTACTTGGACGGTTCAGTTCCAGCGGCCCAGCGCAAGAAACTTGTGGAAACCTTCCAAAACGGCGACATGCCGTTGTTCCTGATCAGTCTGAAGGCTGGGGGTACCGGCCTTAATTTGACGGCAGCCGACTATGTGATCCATCTTGATCCATGGTGGAATCCTGCAGTTGAGGATCAAGCTTCCGACCGCGTTTACCGAATCGGACAGAAGCGTCCTGTGACGATCTACAAGCTGATTTCGGAAACGACAGTGGAGCAGAAAATTCTCGAACTGCACAAGACGAAGAAGAATCTTGCCGACGCATTGCTTGAAGGCAGCGATGTCGCTAAGAAGCTTTCGAAGGAAGAAATTTTGGAACTGCTGCAGCTTTCTGCCTAACTGAAGCCATGCAAACCTCGGCGCCGGAATCTCGATTTCTTATGGTAATCGAACTGGCGCTTTTTACGGACTTAGCAGGCTCTAGGCCTCTAATCTTTTGCGGATAACGGAGATCTCATCGTCATCCAAACCGTATATGTTGAAAACGGCACGGTTAATTTCTTCTTCGATATCATCGGTGAGCTTTGCCTCCGCCGCATATACCAGCGCTTTAAGTTCGTCATCCTGCTCTGAAGAGATTCGCGGGAACTTCAGCTGCAAAAGGTTGCTGCGAAGCACTTTGATTTGACCAAACAAGACTTGGTAGACAAAAGAGTAGACCTTGCTGTTTAAAAGAGCGAGCAGGGCTTCAAAAGAAAGCTCCGGAACGTTCGGAATAAGGATGTTTGCACTGTTGAGCACCAGCGCTCCGCTTCTTTCTGCCGCAAAGACGAGATGATTGGAGATAAAGCGGTAGATGATCTTTGGAGCTGTTCTATAAATTTCGTCCGGCGCCGTCTGCTGGAACGCAGCGCGATCGAAGTGAACAAAATACCGGGGCTTGTCGATGTAAAACGGGCGAATCTCTTTACCTGTGTAGATCGGTTCAAGACCTTGTCCCGGCAGCTCTTTTAAATGCTTTTTATTGTTCCCCGTCACAATGCCCAGCGCCCATTTGCTGTCGGCTAAAGAAAGCTCTCCTTTGGAAAGGATCTTATAAATAATTTCTACTTCCGGTTCCGTCACGCTGAAAATCGTCTTTTGCTCCGTGAGTTGGAAAAGCGAAAGCGGAATTTCTCGGACTTCCCCGGTCCCAATCATCCTGAACGTTTCCGCGGGTTTTGCTTTCTCTGCGAGGATAGATACAAAGTCGGTTTGAACACCGCTGAATTTCGTGTCGAACTTACGGATCTCAAGAAGACGGCAGTCGCTAAACAATTGCTCTCTGAAAAGCCGGTGCGAAGCAATGTTCAGCATCGAAATCGGCATCAGGAAGGCAAGTTTACCGCCGGATTTAAGGAGCGAAAGCGTTTTCATGAAGAAAAAGCTCGAGACATCGGCGTAAACGTTTTTAGTTTTTGAGCTCCACGGCGGATTCGTGGCCGCAAAGTCAAAACGTCTTCTTTCGCTTTTCCACTGGCTGACGAAGTCCGTGACGCGGACATCCGGGTATTCTTTTGCACCCGACCGGATCAGATTTGCTTTAGCAATCATAGCGGCAATCGGATCGCTGTCTACGCCGCTGACTTTTAATCCCATAGCTTGAGCGAGCATCAAAAAGGTGCCGCTGCCGCAGCAGGGATCAAGGAAAGTTGCCCCTTGTTTTGCACCTAAAGAATCCAGCAGCTCTTGAGCTACAGATCGTACCGTGTAGTAGGATCCGGTGGAGTTCTTGACGCCTTCGGTAAGAAAAGACTGATAGACCGTACCGAGAAGATCAAAGTCTTCGGGAAGCTCTAGCTGCGCTAATTGCTGTTCGAAAGTATGCGTGCGGCCGTATTCGGTTTTGAAGCTTTCGACGAGTTTTCCATCACAGTCGGAGCGATCCAAAAGCATACAGCTCAGCGTGTAGATGGTGTTTTGAAGAGAGGCTTTACCTTCAGAGGACAGAAGTTCTGTGATAAACCTGACGGTGTCGGGATTGGCGCAGCGTTCTTTGGGAATAAATCGCCGAGAAGAGCCGGTTTTATTGGCTCGGTAGGAGGGTTTGCCGGTCAGGTCGCGATTTAATCGCTTCCATATTTTTTCCGTCGATTTTGAGATCGGCATCTCCGCTCCGTAAAACGCATTCAAGAATCCTTCATTCTAATCAAGGAGGAGAAAGCGTTGTGCGACAAGCGGCGGAGAAATTTTGCCAAAGGAAAAGGACAACAAAAACCGGAGCTCGCAGGCTCCGGTCTTTTAGAGAAAAGCGTTTAAATTAGATCACGCTGGCAGGAACCGTGACTTCATAAGGAAGCGGCAGGATTTCTACCGGTACATCCTTAACATACAGTTCGGAAGCCATGTATTCATAAGTCAGCACGAACAGGAAATGTTCGCCGTCGCACTGAACCACACGTCCCATCGGTTCGTTTTCCATGAAGACTTCCGTGCCTTCGTCAAGACCTTTAACTCCTCTGGCTACGCCTAAGAACATACGGCGTTTTACCTTGCCGAGGTTTTCAGTCTTGGAGACGATTTCCTGACCGGTGTAGCAGCCTTTGTTAAAGGCAATACCGCCGATCAAGTCCATATTCAGTGCCTGCGGCAGCCATTCGAGAGATTCGGGTTTCTCGATTAAAGCAATACCTTCTTCCATCAGCGAGCGAGCCAGGCGGTTGTGGGCTTTGATCGGAGCGTACATGTCATCAGGGATCTTGCCGATAGCCACGAATTTGCCGTGCATTCCCTGTGCGTCATTGGAGGGAAGACGAACAACGATAACGGAATCACCGACAAAGGCCTGCATCGGTTCGCGCGGAAGGGCCGGGCACGGACGGTCGATAGCCTTGGCATCGTCGGAGCAGAAATAGGTGATCGGTTCGGGAAGAATTTCGATTTCGACTTTGCTTCTCAAAATGAACTTGCTCAGACGATCAACTTCGTCCTGAGCAATGGATTTCGGCATAAGCATTCCGAAGCCGTTCGGAATTCTGACGATTAAAGAGGTAGCGGCGGTACGTCCTTGGTGGTTGCAAGCAGCCGTCCAGCGAGCGTCTGTCGGTCCCATTGCCTTTACATTCTGGGTCAGCATTCCTTGGAGAAAGTTTTCAGCGTCTTCGCCGCGAACAGCGACAAATACAAAATCTTGTTCTTCGCTGAATGTCCAGGAATTTAGTTCAAGCATGCTCATTTGTGCATTACTCCTTAATCAAAACATGTCGATAAATTAACAGATCGAAAACAATTCCGACCGATAGCCTCGACAAAGTGAGCAGACAAACCTCAAATTGTCGCTATCATGCTGTTTGAGTTGTGTTAATTCGATAGCGTGTCAGTATGAGATTTGTGGTCAAACTGCTAGCCGCCTGCGGCCTTGTGGCCTTGCTGGCTTTCGGCCTTCTCGGCGGTGCTTACTATTACGTAAACGTGCGGCCGGTGCCTTTTGAAGGAAACCCTCCGGAGGTCGTGATTAAAGTAGACAAGGGCAGTACGATCCGCTCAATTGCCAACTCGCTCAAGCAAGCCGGGGCGGATGTTGATCCGTCAATCCTTACCCGAGCATTCTCTTTTTATGATCAGGATAAATCGGTTCATGTGGGTTACTACCGAATCCCGAACCCATCCACGATCCGAGAGATCGTCGATAAGTTCTCCTCAGGCGACGTGATCATGAGCAAGTTCACGCTGGTTGAGGGTACAGAGACCGCAAAGTTTTTGGCGCGCATTAAAAATTCCGAAGATTTAGATCACGCAGACCCCGATCTTGACCTCAAAACAGTCATGTCCGTCGTCCACGCGCCGGAAGGCACACACCCGGAGGGTCAGTTCGCTACAGATACATTTGTATTTGCTAAAGGTTCTCCCGATACGCTGGTGTTAAGACGCGCTTACCGCGAGCAGCAGGAACGTATTAAAAAGGCTTGGGAAACACGTTCCCCGAATGTTGCCGTTAAATCTCCCTATGAACTATTGATCCTCGCCAGCATTATTGAAAAAGAAACCGGTCAGAACTCCGATCGCGCCTTAGTTTCCAGTGTATTTAACAACCGCTTGAAACGCGGTATGTTGCTTCAGACTGACCCGACGGTAACTTACGGAATCGAAAACTTTGACGGCAAAATCACCAAGAAACACTTGAGAACCGACCATCCGTATAACACGTACACGCGTCCGGGTCTTCCCCCGACGCCGATCTGCAACCCCGGCTTAGCCGCGATTGAAGCAGCCGCACACCCGGCTGATACGGGTTATTTATACTTTGTGGCCATGGGCAAGAGCGGCCAGACTAAATTCTCTAAGACACTCAAAGAGCATAATGCGGCCGTGCAGAAATATCTCAGAAGCCAGGGACTTTAAACAATGACAGAACGCGGGAAATTTATTACGGTTGAAGGCGTTGACGGCGCCGGCAAAAGCACTCAGTTCGAAGTGATCGCCAATGCGCTCAAAGAGAAGGGCATCGATTTTGTGAGAACCCGAGAGCCGGGCGGTACGGAAAGCGCAGAGAAGATCCGCGAGCTTCTGTTAAATGAGCCGATGACTGCAAAGTGTGAACTCCTGCTAATGTTTGCTGCGCGTCAGGAAAATCTCGCAAAAATCATTCGTCCGGCGTTAGAAGCTGGTAAATGGGTTCTCTGCGACCGCTTCACGGATGCTTCCGTTGCCTATCAAGGCTACGGCCGCGGTCGAAGTCTGGAAGAAATTGAGATACTCGCCAACTTCGTGCATCCGGATATCAAACCGGATAAAACCGTCATCTTTGACTTGCCCACCGAAGTTGCAGCGGCCCGTTTGTCCCGCAAACTGGATCGATTTGAACAGGAAGATGCTGACTTTCATCGAAGAGTGCGTCAAGGCTATCTGGAAATCGCAAAGAGAGAACCCGAGCGATGCGTCGTCATTGATGCTCAGGGAACGCCGGAAGAAGTCTCCGCACGAGTGCTCAAGGAGGTTGAGACATGGGTTTAGCCCCGTATCCGTGGCTTGAGCGGCCGGCGGAAGTCTTGGCCAAGATGCTCAATAAACTTCCCGGAGGCATTTTGATTTACGGTCCGCGAGGATGCGGCGTGTTTGAACTGGCTTCGCGCTTTGCCGCAGCTGTAGTGTGTCAGCACCCTGTAGACGGCGCGCCTTGCGGCATTTGCGAAGAGTGCAAACTTATTTTCAGCGGAAACCATCCCGACCTTCGCTACGTCTTAAGCGAAACTGAGGCAGCGCTTCACCCCGAACCTTGGAACGGTAAGTTCGGAGAAATTCCGAAAGGAAAAAGCCTGTCCAAACAAATTCTGATTGAGCAGGTTCGAGGCATCGGTGAATATCTCTCCGTGACCGCCCATCGTGCGGGTCACAGAGCCGTCGTTATTTATCCGGCCGACTCTATGTCGGGCGACCAAAGTTCGGCACTGCTTAAGACACTGGAAGAGCCGCCTGAAGGCGCGGTACTTATTCTGGTTGCCGACGACATTAACTCAATTCTTCCGACGATCCGTTCCCGCTGCCAGTTGGTTCGCTGCACACCTCCGACGCGGGAGCAGGGCATTGCTTACCTCAAGTCTCAGAAGCTCCGAAATCCTGAAGGAGAGCTCACGCGTTTAAGCGGCAGACCGCTTCTGATTCATGAGGCTGACCCCAACCTCACACTGGATAAAAAAGACGAAGCCAAGTATCTGGAAATGCTTGCCTTAGGTCCTGCGTTGTCCAGTGTTCAAGTGCTGTCAGCCTTTCAAAAGGATATACCGGTGGGACCTGTCGTTTCTATCATGCAGCGATGGTATTGGGATCTGATGGCGGTACTCTCGGGCGCCGAGCCGAGGTATTTTCCGGAACACATTGAAGCTTACAAACGTCAGGTGCAGGGCACGGATTTTCAGAAACTGGTTCCCTTTAACCAGACGCTCATGCAGGCCAATCGCAGCAAAGATCATCCTTTAAGCAAACGTCTGGTTCTCCAGGATCTGTTCATCACCTGGGCAAAGACGCTGGCTGACGCGCGTAAAAATTAAGATTTAAGCTTCTTAAAGCCTTCTAAGACTTCCGTTTGGTCGGGAGAGATATACTTCGTAGTGGTGTTAACCGAAGCATGTCCCATGGCCGTCTGAACGACGTTAACCGGCATCACCTCCAGGCTCGCAACTGCAAAAGTATGGCGTAGCCAGTGCAGAGAACTTCCGAGGAGCTTTGCGGCGTCTCGAGGATTCTTCTTTCGGACGTCGTTGGCTACTTCCTCTAGGAAGGTGTGCAGGACGATATAGAGCCCGGATCGCGATAAACCTTCTTTATCTGCGCCTTTATTGCCGATACGGAAGCTCGCAATCAAGGGTACGTCTTTTCCTGCAGGCTCAAAAAGCGGAGGGCGCTTGCGCGCAGCCAGATAGCGCGAGATCTTTTCGACTTGCTCGGAGGACAGAGGAAGGCGTCTTTGTTTGTCGCCTTTACCGACGATGTCGATGACGACGGTTTCTTCATCTCCGAACCGAGAATATTCGATCCAGCCGCAGCGGGCATTGATCATTTCGCTTGCGCGCATGCCGAGTTCTTTGCCCAGGACAAAGAGAACTTCCAGCCGCATCCGAACAAGATCCAAAGGCAGCTGCGCCAGATGCGTCTCAATTTCTTCCCACTGTGTCGGAGACAAGGAGCGGTCCGCAAATTCTTTCGGTTTTCCTTCGCCCGGTAAGAAGCGCACCTTTGCGGGGATCTGATCAAAAGGATTGAATTTCAGGTAGCCCGTCTTGTGCAAAAAGGAAAAGAGCTGTCGAACGATTGTCGAAGCTGCCTTACGGCTTGTGTAGGCAAGAGAAGAGTTAAACGGTTTCCAATCCGGAGATTCACGCGGCGTATTCTTTGGACCGATCCAAGTTTCCTGAGGATAGATCCAGGCCTTCTGCCAGGCTTCCGGTGTTTCTCTGCCGATCATTTCCAGCCACTTGAGATAATCCGCGCATTCCTCCAGACGGGCAGAGGAAAGGGCGACTCTTTTTTCTAGAAGACACCACAATAAAAATCTTTCCGCTTCTCTTCTGTAAGCCGCTTGAGTATTCGCATTCGTACCTTTGGCTTTGAGCCAAAGACGGATGGCTTCAATGTCGGTATTGACGTTTAACGCGCAGTCCTGTCTGTCGCCGCGGTTCGTCCCGGAGGATCCGTCAAGAGCTTTAGGAGGCGCCAGAAACTCCAGCGGACGGATTTCGCTGTTTTTAAGCGGCTGTCCGAGCCGTCGTCCGGGCTTTTGCTTTTTATTGATCTCCGACCAAAGCGGTGCGCCGACATCTTCAATCTTTTGTCCGTAATAAGATTTAGACAAATCTCGGGCTCTGGTTTCTAGAACCGGCGGGAAATCAATCGGCGCGCCGCCGAGTTTTTTAGAGTAGAGCCAGGAGAGGATTCCGTTGCTTCTTTCCTTGCTCAGATCCAGGCGAGTTGCCCAGCGTTCCGGGTCTCCGTACATGGCATCGATTAAATCGTCAAGACAGTTAATTCCTTTAGATTCAAGATGTTCCGCGATTTCTGACAAAAAATACTGATTAAGCGGAAGATCAAAGTCGAAATCAGAAGCCATTGAAAAAACCGGTGTCTAGAAGGAGAAAATCCAAGAGAGACCAAGTATAGAGAATTTTGATGAGGCGAGAAAATGTAACTATTTAGCGTGGAAAGTTTGTAATTGTAAGGGCTTTTGAAGCACCGAAACAAAGTTTAACTTTTCGAAATTCAGGCTAATATAGGCCTGATATAGTGAGTTTGTGGCGCTGCTGTGGCGCCTCTCTCAAAGGAAGGACAACGATGAATACCAAAAAGATGATTTCTTCTGCAGCCTTAGCTGCCTCCCTTACTCTCGCCGCCGGTGCAGCATTTGCATGGGGATGCGGAGCAGGCCCCATGATGGGCTACGGACCCGGCTGCCAAGTCGGTCCTCAGGGTGCTAATCCCGGATGTCAGTACGGTCCGCACCGTGCCCATCCCGGCTGCCAATATGGTCCAGGTGCCGTTCGTCAAGGTCATCCCTGCTGGTCTTACGGCCCGCAGCAGGGTGCTCAGGGTCCGAGAGGCTACCGTCCCGGCTTTGAACAGAGAAAGATCTATCTGCGCGGCGCACTGAATCTCACTGACGCACAGAAACCTGCTTTTGACGCTTACTTCGCTGCAGTCGATGCTTACCATCAAATGAAACGTCCGCTCGCAGCTCAGGGACAGACTCGTCAGGACATCCTGAACCAGCGTTTGGCCTTCCAAAAAGCTCGTGTCGAAGCACTTCAGAAAGCCATTGATGCTCGCCAGGAGCTGACGAAAGTTTTAACACCGGAGCAGGCTAAGGTATTCGACTCCATCGAATCCCGTACACATGCCAGAGGCCCGAGAGGCGGCTTTGGTCCCGGACATCGCGGACCTCACCACGGCGGCTATGCCATGGTTCCTCCTGCACAGCAGGCACCTCAGGCTCAGGGCGGAAAACTCTAATTTCCTCTTTTAGAGCTTAAGCAAAAATAAATCCCGAACTCTTTGGAGTTCGGGATTTCTGTATCCCGAACTCCCAGAACATAGCTCCGGGATTTTTTCATTTTGAGAAAAATCTTTCGTAAATTTAAATAGTTGAAATTGA
>PPYE01432862.1_pt1 | contig 26107 bp, 35 predicted proteins | sample 1559881 | NCBI WGS metagenome assembly PPYE01 (sample SAMN08240022, study PRJNA423297) | Human gut metagenome, whole genome shotgun sequencing project. | reverse complement strand
GTCAGCTGCACCTCCGCCGGGTCGAGCGTCAAGGGCAGCGGGGCGACGCTGTCGGCGGGGTCGTCCGCGACGCTGTCGTCCGCGCCGGCATCCTGCTGCCTGGCCGCAGCGTCGCCCTCGCCTGTCTGCGCCCCGATGATGCCATCCTTGAGAATCCCCGCCACCGGCACCCGCAAAATATTGCTGGCCAGCGCGGCCCCCTGCCCGGTGGCGGCGCGCAGCTGGATGCGGCAGCCGGCCCCGGCGCAAAGCCGCAGGGTTTCTTCCTGCGTGAGCGTGACCGAAAAGCCGTTTTCTGTCTGGGTCAGCTCGGGCAGGGTCTTGGTTGCAACCTCGCCGGCCTGGTAGATGGTCAGCCAGGCTTCGGCCAGCGTGCTCAGGTCGAGCACCGGATCGACCGTAAAGACGAGCGTCGGCGTTGTCCCGCGTCGCATGGCGTCACCCCCTTGCGCGGACGATGAGTTTGAGAGTGGTGGTCGGTTTGGCGTCGGCCTTGAAGATCAGTACGTTCGAGCCGGTCTCGACCGTCGTCCAGGCGGCGGCCGCGGCGAGGGCGTCGGTCAGGCCGCTGCCCGATAGCCCGTCCACATCCGGCACGGCGTCCACAATGACCGACGCCGCCGTGATGCCGGGCGCGCTGACCGTCGCGGTGTAAGGCCCCGAGCCCGACCAGGCCGTGGTCGCCACGCTGACCGCGTAGTCCTGCGGGACAAGGTCGAGCAGGTCGTCCACCTGTTCGGCTGTGTGGCGCAGCTGCTTAGTCGTCTCGGGCATCGGCGGCCCCCTTTCCGGGCGCTTCGGGCGGCCTGGCTTCGGCCGCGCGCTCGCGGGCGAGCTGGTCGCGCTCGGCCTGGGCGTAGGCGTTGCAGATGTCGGTCAAAATCAGGTGGACGACGGTCACCGGCAGGTGGCTGCCGTTGCACGCGGCCAAAAGCTCGGTGCGCAGGTCGTCAACCACAAGGTTGGACGAGCGGGCGGCCTTGCCGGCCGGCTTCGGGACATTCGCTTTCATCAGGTTGCCTCCTTCTCGATGTGCTGCATCGCGTCGGCTTTCAGCGTCGCGATGGCCGCGAGGGTGTCCTCGGCCGTCGCAATGTAATTTTTCTTGACGTTTTGGCGAACAAACTCGCCGTCGTCGCCGACCTCGCTGTAGGTCACGACGAGCCGGCTTCCCTCGCCGGTCTGGATGGCGGAAATGGCGGTAATGGCGATCATGATGCAAGCGCCTCCTCGAAGATTGTGTAGTAGTCGGTTTCGTCCAGGTAGTCGGCCGCGTCGTCGGCGAGCGGCTCGAAGGTGTCCCGCAGCACCGCGTCGTTGAGGCCGTCGCCGGGCCGGTAGGATGTGCCGGGGTAGCGGTCGGTGTTGATCTCGGCATAGACGCCCTCGAAGCCGCGCTGCACCGAGCCGACGAGCCAGTCAAAGCTGGCTCCCGGCTCGCCGTGGACAATCGCGCCCCAGGGCTGTTTTTCGACCCAGAGCGCGCCGGCCGAGGTCGGGGTGACGTACCAGCGGCGCTCGACGGTGGCGCTGGTGGTTTCTTCGTAAATCGGATGAATTTCTATATAACAAAGCCCATCTTCGGCGATGACGCCGCTGCCGGCATCGAAGAACATCGGCTCGGGGGCCTCCATTGCGGCCATGCCGCGGTTGCCCCAGGAATCGGTCTGCACGACGCGGTCTTTGCCGTCCCACGCGGTCAGGCTGCGCACCGAGCACACGCCGCCGACGTTGAGCCGGTTCGGCACGCTGACGGCGTTATCAACCTGTTCGATCTCAAGGCACTGGGTTTGCCCGCTCGATTCGTGCTGCCAGCCCAGCATCTGGTAGCGCGTGTCGGAGGTAATCCAGAGATGGTCGTCGGTGGCCTGGATGCGGCCGTGGGCGGTCGCGCCATCCGAATCGGTGCCGCCGCGCCAGTCGATGCCGGACGGGTAGATGTGCACGAAGGTCGTAGAATCGGTGCCGACCTTGAAGTCGCCGGCCGCGAGGTCGAGCCGGGTGTAGCCGGTCGAGGACAAAATCGTCCCGGTCGTCATGTTGCCGCCGTTGATGGTCGTCTGGCCGGCGGTTGAGAGCTGGCTCTGGGTGACAAAGTTGACAATGCCGGTGAAGGTGATGTTGGCCGAGGCGAGCGTCGCGCTGCCGTAGCGCAGGGTCAGCGTGCTGCTCTGGCTGCCGTTCGAAACCTGCATCGTGATGCTGTCCAGCGCCTGGTCGATCAGGCTTTGCGCCTGCTGGCCGTCGATCTTGCCGGCCACGGTGGAGGTCAGCCCATCGACCGTGACCGAGAGCTCGGTGTACTGCCCCTCAAGCTCCGACGCCTTGATATTCAGCCCGTCGACCGAGCTGTTAATCTCAAGCATCTTGCCGCGCAGGTTGCTGTAACTCTGCTGGTTCGTCGCGGCACTGCCGTCCCGGCTCGCGTTGCCGGTGCATTCGAGCGTGACCGAAGAACCGCTGTAGGTCGCCGACATGATCCAGGCGTCGAAGACCCGCCCGCGCACGTCCTGCACCCGCACGATCTGCCCGGCCGAAAGGCCCGACGACGCCGGCACCCGCACCGTGCAAGGCGTGTAGGTGACGCCGAGCATCAGGGTGTAGAGGCTTTCGGCGACCGGGCGCAGCGCTTCGTCGGTGGAGGTGGTCAAGAGCAGGTTGCCCTCGATGGTCAGGGCGTTCGAGCCGGTCTCATCCGGCGGCGCGATGACCCCGACGTCGTCGGTGCTCTGGCGAATCTGCACCTTGTCGATGACGGGGCAAACGTAATCCTCGTAGGACAGCGTACCCTCGTAGTACGGCACCGCCGTGGGCGAGCCGGAAGAAACCTCGAGGTAGTACCCTTCGGCATCCTGCAACAGCGCCCCGGTCGAATCCGCCAGCAGCACCCCGATCCCGGCCCCCGGCCCGATGACGACGTCCCGCCGATCCTCATACCAGGCGAATTCAAGCTCCCCGTCGGCCGTGGCCCGCAGGAAAGTCCCCGAAGCCTGCGCCACCCAGGAAAGCAGCTGCCGCCCGGTCAAATCGTCCGCATAAAACGCCTGCACCTGGTAGCTGCCATTGCGCGGCAGCGAGGTGTTGGCGATCGTCAGCCCGCACTGGGCCGCCACCTTTTGCGCGAAACTCCACAGGGTCATGGGGAATTGCCCCTGAATCGAGCGAAGCCAGGTCGACTGGATGCCGTCGAGCTTACTCACCGCGTCGTAGGCAAAGATTTTGTAGGTGTTGCGGCTAGCCTTTGTGGGCTTGACAGCCCAGAAGGTGCCGACCTTGGTGCGGCGGCCGGCTTCCTCGCGGTAGTAGGTCAGTTTTGTGCCCGAGGTGATCCGCAGCGCGTCGCCGGGCTCGACCCAGAGCACGACCTCAATCTTGTTCGCGCAGGCCGCGCCGGGCGAAAGGTCGGTCGTGGAGGAAACCGCCGCCGTATAGGTCAGGCTGCGGATCGCGTTCTGCCCGGCGACGCCGCTGCCGATCTCGGCGCCGTCGGAAAGAACCAGAATACTTTTGTACAAGCGGCCACCTCCTTAGCACTCTTGGATTTGCAGCTCCATATCGCGCCAGACGCCGGCCTGCAGCCGCTGCAGGGCCGCGCCGTAGTTGGCGCAGTAGCAGGTGCGGGTGATCGTGTCGGTCACGTCTGCGGCGCTGCTGGCCGCCGGGCAGGTAAATTCGAATGTGGTTTTGTTTTTCAAAAGGTCGAGCAGGTAGGCGCAGTCGGCGTTATCGAGGTAGCCGTAAGTCAGGGTGCAGGAAAGCACCCCGAACCGCAGCACCTCGCGGTGGTAGACGCCGCTTTCGTCCGCGCCGCTGTCGCTGCTCTCAATGTCGGAAAAATTGATCTTGGCGGTCTCGGTCGGCTCGGGCAGGTTCTGGCCGTCGATCTGCAAAAGGGTTGTGCGCCGCAGCATCAGATACCACCTCCCAGCAGGATCGCGCGGTCAGCCTGGTAGCGCGCGTTGGCGCGGCCGATGACGTCGTCGCCGATGTAAAGGTCGCCGCCGTTTTCCTGAATGGCCTCGACGATCTGCCCGGCCGCCGCATAGATTGCGGCGAGCAGGTCGGGATCGCGGCTGTCCGCGCGGGCGGGCTGCGGGTTGCCGGCGGCGATCGTCGAGCGCAGGCGGGCGGTGGATTGAAGCCCCAGGTCGTCCATCGCGTCGGTGACATAGCCGGCGTTCTTCTCGATGCCGATGGCAAGGCCCTGCGGGATGTAGGGACCGATCTCAAGCTGCATGAGCCTGGACGGGCTCGCGATGCCGAAAAAGCTCTTGATCGCGTCGAGGGCCGATTGGGCGACCTTCGTCGCCGCATCCCACAGCGCGCCCGCCATCGAGCCGATGCCGTTGATCAGGCCGCGGATGATGTTCGCACCGAGGTCGAGCCAGTCGATGCCTGTGATGGTGTCCCAGATCGTGCTTGCGATCTCGCCGGCCGCCGTGATGACGCCGGGCAGCGCGTTGCCGATACCCTCGATCAGCGATGTGATCAGGTCGAAGCCGGCCGCCAGAATCTGAGGCAGGTTTTGCACGATGGTCTGCAAAAACTCGGCGAGCATCTCGACCGCCGCCGCCACGATCTGCGGCAGGCTTGCCCCGATGCCCTCGACGATGCTTTGCAGAATCTGCGCGCCGGCCGAAATGACCTGCGGCAGATTTTCGACGATCATCGTCAAAAGCGAGCTCACAATCTCGAGCGCCGACTGCGCGATGCTCGGCAGCATCTGCGCGATACCGCCGACGATCGAGGTCACAATCTGCGCGCCGCTGGCAAGCACCGACGGCAGCTGCTGCGAAAGCCCCTGGATGGCGGTTGTCACGGTCTGCGTGCCGGCTTGCAGCATCGCCGGCAGGGTGGTGGTGACGCCCTGCACAAGGTTCTGCACCATCGCCGCGCCGGTCTGCATAAGCTGCGGCAGCCCGGCGCTCAGCCCGGCCGCCAGCTGCGGGAAGGTGCCCTGCAAAGCCACGACGAGCTGCGCGCCCAGCGACTGCACAAAGCTCACCAGCGCCTCGGCAGCGCCGAGAGGATGTTCCAGATGGCCGGCAAGAGGTTGCCGACGAGGAAGGTGGAAACAGTCTGGGCCAGCCCGTCAAGCGCCGGGCCGAGGTCCCGCCCCAGGGTCAGGTTGGCCAGCACATTCTGCGCAGCCGCCTGCATCGAAGCAAAGGACCCGGACAGCGTTGTGGCGGCCTCCTGGGCAGTCGTGCCGGTGATCCCCAGGTCGTCCTGGATCACGCCGATGGCGTCGATGATCTTATCAAACGGCACATCGTTGACCGTCTCGGCCGTGACCTCGATCGAATCGCCGAGCACGCCGCTGTCATTGATGAGCCGCGCCATCTCGGCCTGGGTGCCGCCGTACCCGAGCTTGAGGTTATCGAGCATCGTGTAGTTATCCTTGGCGAACCCCTGATAGGCCATCTGGATGGAGGAGATGTCGGTGCCCATTTTATTGGCGTTGTCGGACATCTGGACGATGGCTTTGTCGGCGTACTGGGCCGCGGCCGCGGTGTCGCCGCCAAGGCCCTGCAGCAGCGTGGCCGAGAAGCTCGTCACCTGCTCCATGTATTTGTTGGCGGATACGCCGGCCGTTCGGTATGCCTGGTCGGCTGCCGCGATGACCTGGTCGGCACTGTCCTTAAACAGCGTCTCGACGCCTCCGATGCTCTGCTCCAGCGCCGCGCCCTCGGTCAGCGCTTTGCCGAGCGCCGCGCCAAGGCCGGCCGCTGCGATGACGCCCTTGATGGTGGAGACCAGCTTGCCGCCGATGCTCTGCCCGGCGCTGGTAGCCGCGGCGTCCCCGCCGAGGGCCTGGGCAATCCCGCCGCCGATGCCCTGCGCCGAGGGGATGATCTGCACATAGGCGGTTGCGACATTGGACGGCATGGGATCACCTCGCTTTCTTCAAAATGCGGGCGCGCGCCCGCTCAAAATCGGCCGGCGTGTCAAAAGCCACCGGCTTTGCGTTGGATGGGTTCTGTTTTTCCTTGCCGCTGATGACGGCAACCACCGAAGGCGGCCGTTTACGGCCGTGCGCGCCGTCCTTGCTCTGCATCCAGCACAGCGTCGTCAGCCGGTCGAGCGCGGCGGCCTGCAGCAGTTCTGCGGTCGTGGCCGTCTCACCGGCCATCGCCAGCCGGATACGCGAATCGCCCCGCAGGCCCGCGGCCAAAGTGGCCAGGAGCGGAACCGGCAGGGCGGTCATATCAAGGACATGGTAGGTTTCGGCCAGGTCGCAGACGAGGGCGTCCCGGTCGGCGGCCAGCATCGCGGCAAGGCCGATCAGTTTTTTGCGGGCTTGCCCAGCGCCTGCATAATCTCGCTCAGCTCGCGGTCGACGTCGGCGGTCGGAACCCGGCCGTCCCCGGTGCGCAGATGGTCGTAGAGCTTCGCGCGGGTCTCTTTGCCGAGCACAAGCCGGCTAACCGTCGAGTAGGCCAGCGGGTTGTCGCCCTGTACCTCGGCCAGCGCGTCGACAAGCTCCATATTATCGAGCACGGTGGGGTCGATCTCGCAGGTAAAGCCGGATTGGGTTGTGATCTGCATGGTGCCCTCCTTAGTCGGCCGTACCGCCGATATACTGCTGGTGGGTGTCGCCGTTGGCATCCGGGTAGGCCGTGATGGTCAGCCCGAGGCCGGCGACGTCGTTATCCACATAGGAGATGTCTTCGGTCTCGGTGACCTTGCCGTCGGGGATGACATAGCGGTGCGGGTAATCCCCCGCCGCGATCATCTCGACGACCCAGACCGCACGCTCGAGCTCGCCGCTGTTCGACTTGATGTGTATGCCGGTATCGATGGTGCCGGTCACGTTCTTGTCGCCAAAGTAGGCTTTGAGCGCTTCGACGTTCATAAACTCGATCAGGGTCATTTGCAAGGTGTCGGTCTTGCTGGTCTGTGGGTTCGCGACGGTGTCGCCGCCCCAGGCTTTGATCTCCTCGGTCTCGCGGGTATTCGCGTTGGTAACGCCCTCGTCCGAGACATAGCCCAGGCACTTGAAGGCGGAGGGCAGTTCGGTCTTGGCGTCGGCGGGCGCGGCGGTGCCGGCCGGCGCGCGGTAGACCGCGCCGCCGACCTTGGGCTTGCCGGTCGTCACATTGGCGACGTTGTTGCCGTTCGTCTCAGGCATTTTTCATCATCCTTTCGTGTAGTAGGTCACATCAAACACCGCCTGGTAGCGATAGCCCTTCATGGCGGTGTCGGTGAAGTTGTAGGCGCTGTTCAGCCGCACGGCCGCGATACTGGGCAGCGCGGGGGCTGCCAGCATCGCGGTTTCGACCCGCTCGCTGAGCTCGGCCGCCGCCAGAAGCGTCGGCGCGTAGGACTGCACGGCCAGGATCGCGGTGTTCAGCTGGTTTAACCGGCTCTTGCCAGTCTTTTCAAGCAGCACAAAACTGCCCGGCGCATCGGCCGGGCGCTCCATGTAAGCGGGCACATCCAGCGCGCCGGCAAGGTAGTCGAGGATCGTTTTCTCGATCATGCACCTCACTCCTCTCGCACCTTCAGCGCACTGCCGAAAGTTTTCAGCAGGGTGTTGTTGCGGTAGTTATCGCTGCGGGCCGCCGACGAAGACGGGTACACCATAGCCGAGGCACGGGTCTTGCCGACGTACCCGTCGTCCGCCGCATAGCCGTCCCCGGCCGCCGCGGCCTTCTCCTTCGCAAGCCGCACGCACTCGTCCATGATCTCCCCGCTTTTCAGCAGCTCCCGCACGCCCTTGCGGTTGAGCTTGATGCGCAGCTTAGCCATAGCGCTCCACCTTGACTTTCTTGTTCCAATCGAGCGGCGTCAGGCTTTCGATCAGCTCCTGCGCCGGGCCGAATACCCGGAACCGCTGGCCGAAGAAATCGACCCGGCAATCCTCCCAGTCGTGGGCGTCGCCTTTTGGCAGGCAGAGCTCATACACCGCCCGCTTGCCGTAGAGCTGCAGCTCGCCCACCACCGCCTCGGCCGAAACCGGCGAGACAAGCACGTTTTCGACCGTGACCGGCGTCTCGCTGTAGATCGGCGCATTGAAAGAGTCCGTCCCGGTCTGGGTGCGTTCATACAGGGTCACAGGAATCCCGTGCAGGAAGGTTGCCATAAAAATCAATCACCCCATAGCGCTGCCGGCGCAGCCCCAGCCGCGCCAGCTCGGAATTTTTGATAAACAGACCGCCGCCCGGCACCAGAAAGGTGCCGGTGGCGCTGTAAGAGCCGGCGCTTTCGGTCAGCTGGGTCATCGGCTCCGCATTGGTGGAGGTCATCAGGGTGCGGGCGACCACGTCGACGGTCACGCTTTTGGCCACTTCGGCCAGATCGGGGTCGTCCAGCAGCAGGATATCGAGGTCTTTGCCCGCTTTGCGTGCCTCGTTGCGCAAGGATGCCGACACAACCGGAAGCAGGGCCTGGGCGCGCTGGCTTTCCTCCGGCGTCATCGCCCGCCACAGGGCGGTGATGTCGTCAAGGGTCGCATAATCCACGCGCTTCACCCCTTTCGGCTCTTTGCCTTGGTCTTTGCGGCGGGTTCAAAGGTTGCCTTGGCGAAACGGAAGGTCACGACGGGCGCGCCGTCCACCTCCACCGCAAAGGTATCGCCCGCCGTTACGCGGAAAACGATGTCCGGGTCAAACGGAATGTCCGTTTTGGTGGGAACCCCGTTCTTTTTGAAGGTCATCGTCTCGCCGCTGACGGATTCGCCCAGCTTAAACGGGAAGTAATAGCCGCTCTGCTCTTCCGCGTTGCTGCTGAACCCCGTGTAACCGGTGACATGGTGGAAGGTGCCCGTAACCGTGCCGTCAGAGAGCACGGTCAGATCCTCGCCCACCAGGTCGCCGGCAGTTTTCCCGAGTAAGTCCTGACCAGCCGGGAACAGCGCTACCAGGTCAGGACTGATCATTCCCCCTGCTTGATGAAGGCGAAAGCGTTCGGGTCAAGGATGCCCCAGCCGATGTACATCTCGGCGCGCAGGTAGACCTGGTTGTGGCCTTTCAGGTCGCCGAGGGTCGAGTCGTTGTCCGGGTTGCCGTAGCGGATCACCTCGACCGGGATCTGCTTGGCGTAGCCCCAGCGGAAAGCGTTGACAAAATCGCCGACCAGGGCGCGGTCAAGGCTGGAACCGTGGGCCAGGTTGGGGGTGGTGCGCACGCTCAGGCCGTTGAGGGTGCCAGGGTTGTTGCCCCAGGCCAGTTCGGGGTAGAGCTTGCTGCCGGCGCTGGTCTTGAGCTTGGCCAGCGCAGAACGGAAGGCCGGGGCCATCACAAGGCCGGAAACATCGAGCTCCTTGTTCTGGATCAGTTCGATCGCGGACTCGATGTTGTCGTCGGGGGAATCGCCGGAGGCAATCGTGACGACGTTGGTAATCGCCGCGTCGAAGTGGTTCGAGCCGATCGTGGCCGCCGCCTGGCCGGTGCGCGGGTTGATGCCGTGGAAAGCCATCAGGTCAAGGCCCTTGGCTGCCTTGCGGGCGAACCCTTCGGAGAAGGCGGTCAGGTAGTCCATCTGCACATCCTCCGCCGCATAGACGAACTCGTCCGAGATGCGCGCGCCATATTCGATCTTGAGCGGCACGATGGTGCGCGGGGCGACGGTCGCGCCGCCCTTGCCCTTGGCGCCGTTCTCGGCCACGATGTCGACCTCCTTGTCGAGGGAGAAGGTGAACTCCTTGAGGCCGTTGAACGGGATCGGCTTCTGGGCCGCAAGCTGGGCCAGCGCGCTCGCGCCGGTGGTTTTCTGGATCAGGTCAGGGATCAGCTCCTCGGGAAAGAGGGTGCCCTTGCTCAGTACGTCTGCCATAGTTAATCTCCTTTGCAGTTATTCGTCGGCCAAAAGCTGCGCGCCAAAGGCACGCATCGCGGCCGCTTTACCGTCGCCGGCCGGCTCGGAATCCCGCAGCGGCGGCGTTTTGTGCTTCTGGCCGCCCAGCAGCTTTGAAAGCGCCTCGGCGTCCTTGCGGATGGCGGCCTCGTCCTCGCCGGTCAGCCGGCCGGCCAGCTCGTAAGGCAGGCCGGTCTCGTGGGCAATCCGCGTTTTTACCGAGTCGGTCTCGTAGCCCTTCACCTTGGCCTGCAGCTCTGCCAGGGTCTTATCGTACCCGGCGTATTTTTCGGCGGATTCCTTGGCCGCCTTGCTCATCTGGGCGATCTGCTTTTCGTAGTCGCCCACCTTGGTTTTCAGGTCGTCGTAGTCGCCATACTTTTTAGCAAGGGTCTCGCGCTCCCGCTTGAGACGCTCGCCGATGGCGGTGTCAAACTCGGCCTGGGTCGTAATCGGTTTAAATTCTTCCATGTTGTGTTCCTTTCTTCCCACTGTTTGCCCTGTGGTATCGGGAAATACAAACAGGGCCTTTACGGCCCTGTCAGTAGCTGATGATCTGCCGCCGCGGCGGTTTGGCCGAAGCGCAAAGCCAATAAGCCAGGATCATGCTGTCCAGCAGCTCGATGGCCACGCCGTCCTTGATGGCGCGGTAGCCGAAACCGCCGTTTTGGCCAATAGCCCGCTTTTCGCAGTTGGCTGCCGCCTGGGTCACGCTGGGCTGGCCCATGTGACAGATCGCCTTATCGGCCATTGCCTGCTCAAAAGCGGCGTTGGCGGTCACGATCTGCTTGACGGTGGGCAGCACCGGGGCTTTGAGACGCGCGTCCTTCATGTCGGCGGCCAGCAGTTCCTGCGCGCCCGCGCCGTCCACCGCCACCTTGGCCACATCGGCCGCCGCAAGGAACGCGACGATCCAGCTGCGGCCGGCGCGCACCGGGCGGCAGTCGATGCACTCAAGAAAAATGCGGCCGTCGGTTGTCTTGACTGCGATCGAGAGCGCGACGTTCTTGCCGTCGTGCCCGTACTTGACCCCCGCATAGAGCTTGCCGCGCAGTTTGGGCAGCGCTTCGCACTGCAGGGACTTCCACTCGGCTTCGCTGATTGCGCTTTTCTGGTTGTAGCGCAGCCAGAGGCCGAGGCGCTGGATATTGAAGTCGATGGCGTCGCCGCCGATCTCATCCTCGACCTTTCGCTCGTTGAGGATGACCCCCATGCTGGGGTTGGCTTCGTACCAGGCGTCGACGTCGTGCGGGTCGGTCTGAAACTCAACGCTCCACTCGGCCCAGCCGGTGTTTTTGGTGCGGCTGGCCAGCGCCTCGGTGCGCAGCTTGAGAAAGACTGTGCCGCTGGAGGTCATGGTCGGCGGGGTACCGGTGAAGATGGTCTGCGGGTTCGGGCTGTCCGAGACGACGTATTTAAGCGCGCTTTCTTCGTCGTCGCCGTACTCCTGCGCCTCGTCGATCACCAAAAGATCGAACCCTTCGCCGAGGCCGCCCTTTGACGACCGGGTTCGGAATTCAATCTTGCCGCCACCTGGCAGCGTGATGCTCTCGCTGCCCTTGGCCCGGATGGACTTGTATTCGACCTTGGAGTGGTCGAGCTCGCTGCACAGGCGTTCCCAGGCAGCGTGGCTGGTGGTGGTGCGGTGAGCCGTGTGCAGGATGTGCTCGCCGTTTTGCAGGCCGAATTTTTCCCGCATCAGGACGACCTCGTTCTTGCCGTTGCGGCGCGGCACAGCCAGGCCGAACTTGGTGTGCGCCCACAAGCCCTGCTCGTCGACGGCCAGAATGTCGTAGATCAGCAGCTTCTGCCACTCCATCGCGGTACGGCCACCCTGCTCGTACAGGGCGACGGCCTCGTCGCCCCGGGTCTTTTTGTACGGCAGTACAATGCTTTGGGTGGGGGTCTGACGGCCGAGCCGGCGCTTTTCTGCCATGCTCTTTGACCACCCCCTAGCTACATCGTATCAGGCCCATCGCGGCCACCTCCCTGAACATGGGTACAAAAAAAGCACGGTGCTTGTGCATCGTGCTTTCAGGTATTGCAATTTGCGCATTAACTCACCGGCTTGCCGGCGGAAAAGGCCGCTTTGGCCTCGTCCAGGGTCATCTGGTTGGCCCCGCGCGCGGTGGCGGGATGGCGCGCCTGCACCGGGTCGTTTTCCCAGCCGCAGACCGTGCAGATTTCATAGTCCCCGACGTTCGTCTGCCCGCAGCAGGGGCACTTAATTGCGGTCGAGCTCATACTGCCAATACGCCTCCTTGTCAACTGGTTTGAAAAATGTGCGGATGGTTCCGTCCGCGTTGACGACGACAAAATCGTTGGTGGAAAAGCGATACTTCGAAACGCTGTCGTCACTGCGCCGCAGCATCGCCACATCCTCGGATTCCGCGGCATCGGCCAGCTCGCTTGCCTGGCGCAGGTATTCCGGGATCGAGATCGTGCCGTATTCGGCCTGGTGCTTGGCAAAGTGGGATTGCAGCAGTTCCTCGCTCTGGAACTGGCGGGTAGCCGCCGGCAGCCCCACCGTTCTTCTTGCTTCCATTGTAGCAGAATCGGCGGATTCTGTCCATTCCTTCGTCCAAACATCCTGCCGGCGGCCGGTGCCGGGGTCGTATTCCACCGTGCAGCGGCATCGCTCGTGCCGGCGGTAGACATCCTGCGGCACGTTCGGGTAAGCGTATGTCCCGGCCAGGCTGCTGCACCAGCGGCAGCAATGGGCCTCGGCACGGCGGATCACCCGCGGGCTCAGGCCGGCCCGGCCCTGGAAATTGACATTGCGGCGCAGGCTCTCGTCCACCACATGGCGGGAGAAGTTCTTGACCGGCTCGTCCAGCACCCAGGAAACCGAGTCGTACTGGTCGGCCGCGCAGATCTTCTGCAAAATGCCGTCGACCCGGTCGGCGTCCAGCGGCACATCCTGCGCCCGCAGGCCCAGGCCGGCCGCCTCGTTCAAGCTCTGCTGCACGGTCTGGGAGGCCTCGGCCACCAGCGCGTGATCCTCTGCCAGCATCGGCTGGACAACCCGCTCGGCGATGTTCCAGTACATCCGCCCGTCAGGCAGCGTCGCGCCGGACAGGTTCGCCCGGAACGCGTCGGCCAGCGCCGTGCCGACCTCCTCGGCATAGTCGCCGGCGTCGGCGTAGGTCGCACTACCGGCCCGGATTTTTTCCAGCAGCTGCACTGCCCGCTGCCGCCCGCCGAGATTCGCGGCAAAGTCCTGCCGAATCCCCTCGAGCAGCGCGGGGGCCAGATCCTCAGACGTCTGCGGCATTGGTCACGCCTCCCGTGGTTTCGGCGTCGACGCCGGTCAAATCGCGCAGATTGCCGGCCCCGAAGTAGCCGGGCACCGCGGCATTGATCTTGCCCACGCCGTCCCCGATGGCCGAGATCGTCGCGGCGTCCGGCTCAAAGACCGGCTCCCAGACCGGCTTTGTCAGATAGAGCTGCCGGCGCTGGTAGGCGAAGTTGTCCCGCAGGCAGGCCGCCAGGTAGCCGGCGTTCAGAAAGCCGCTACCAAAGGTGCCCTGGGCCCGCCGGGCGGCCAGGCGCAGGTTTTCGTGGCTGGCCTTGATCGCCTCGGCGCTCGAGGGGTTGTCGGTCACAAAACCCAGATCGTCCAGCGTCAGGCCGGTCTCGCCGGCAAACAGCGCCGCATAGGTGCGCAGCTGCTCGGTGTAGGGGCTCATGCTCTGCTGCTGGAACTGCCCGACGCTCGGCTTCTCGCCGGTCTCGGGGTCGGAACGGAAGTCGAGAAAACTCGAGATCGTCGCCCGCCACCTGTCCATCTGCTCGGCCGTTTCGGAAAGGCCCAGCACATACTTTTGCGGGAAGCTGTAAAACTCGGCGCTGACCTCGCTGCGCTTGATGGTGCGCAGCGCCCCCTGCATGATCTGCATACAGGCGCGGGTGATCCGACTGTGGCCGAACGGCCGCCGCGCGTCGGGCCGGTAGAGGATCGGCACCAGCAGCGGGTAGGGCGCGGGATTCGGCTCCATGCGCGGGCGCTGGCCCTTGTCATAGTACCAGGTTTCGCCCTCCCGTAGGTAGACCTCCCGCGTCGGGTTGCCCAGATCGTCCCGCTGCAAAACCGCGTACCCCTCGATCAGCAGGCCGGTCGTGTCGTCCAGCACCCCGGTCGCGTTGCCGCCGTCAATCACCTGCATCCGGGGGAAGCCGTCCTCCCCAAGATCCAGGTAGATGAAGCTGCAGGCCGCAATCAGCGCCGACTGCACCGCCGACGGAAACAGAATGTCGGGGTTGTTCATCTGGTAGATTGTGTTAAGATCGAAGTTATCGTTGCGGAAGGTGCGGAAGATCAGCCGGTCGCCCAGGCTGTCCACAGCCTTCCCGCACCAGCCCAGGCAGGCGGCGAATGCTTTGAACTCGGCCGGAATGACGAGGTTCAGTTCCCGCACGCTGTTTTTCATCTCGTAATATCCGTAACGCAGGCCCACCCGCGTACGCTTGCAGGTCAGCTTGCGGCGCAGGTACGCCATGCCCCTGTACTCGGCCATTGCGGCCCTCCTTGCTTTGCGCGTGAAAATATTCCCAGTGACGGCGTTGAAGTCCGAAAGGCCCCCGGGGGAGGGGGGTATGCCCCTACCAGGCGCGGTAGGCCGTCCAGTCGCAGCTCTGCGGCAATATCCGGTTGCTGAGCACTTCGAGCGGGCCGTCTTGCGCTTTGCTCTGCCGCAGCTTGTCCGATTTAGCGCGGTTGCAGCACCAGTGCGCGAGCTGCAGGTTGTCGATGTCCGACGGGTGCCCGCCTTTGGAAACCGGAATAATGTGGTCGATGCAGGCGGACATCGGGTGCGGATACTTGAGCGAGAAATCGACCGGCTTGCCGCAGATGCCGCAGACATTCTGGGTGGCAAAGATCCTCTTTTTGTTCCGCTCAAAGGCCAGCCGGTGGGTGCCGTCATGGTCGGGGCGGTTTCTCGCAGCAGCCATAGCGGCACCCCCCGGGGGTAGTTTTTAAGAAGCCGCCCGGCAGTGCAGGGGCTACAGGCTGGTTATCTGCAGTGTGTGATCCCTGTCCCGCCTGCCGGGCGGGGTGAAGCCTGCCCCGGCCTCGTGCGGCAGGGGCGGGCACAAAAAATCCCCCGGCGGGCGCCGAGGGCGGCCGGCATCTCAGCCGGCGCAGGAATTTGAAAAAGGAGGTTCACAAGATACATATGATGCCAAGGCGCGGCGGGGTCCCCGTCCCGCGCGCTGCCTATGGTATCAGTATAGCACATTCAAATGGGGCTTTCCGGGGTCAAAATCATCCTGTCCACCGCGCGGTGGTGGCTGCGCGTGACCCATCGGTATTCGAGGTGCATCTCCACGGCGATCTCCTCCCAGCGCTGTCCGAGTATGTACCGCCGGCGCAAAATCTCATGGTCTCGCGGGTTCGTGATCTGTTCGAGGGCGGCCACGACCTCGGCGCGGATGGCTTTGCAGACGTTGACCTGCGCTTCCAGCTCCTGCTTGGCCCGGATGATCCCCTCGACGGCCCGGGGCAGGCTCTGGCCGTCCGCGCCGCCGCCCGGCATACCGGACAAGCGCGGCGTCACACGGGTGGCGAGCGTCTCCATCTGGTCGACCTCCCGCTCGAGCTCGCGCTCCAGCCGCAGGCTGTCCAGATACCGCCGCAGCCAGGCGAGCTTCTCGTCATAGGTCATCATTCCCACCTCCCGGCAGCGCGATCAGAATCAGCGCGGCGAGAAAGACCAGCGCCTCTGCCAGCGGCCGCAGTATTTTTCGCATCGTGTTCACCTCCTACGGGCATGTCCACCAGAAATCTTCATATTCGTCGTAGCCGTCATCCTCATCATCAAGTTTGTCCGGCAGCAGTTTTCCGGCGATTATCATGGCGAAAAAGAGCACGACGGGTAACGAGGTAAACAGCAGATCACAAATGATACCAACTGTCATCTTCTTTCCCTCTCTCTCGCCACAATCCGGCTGACCTTCCGCAGCACCGCGCAGCCGTCGCGGCGGCAGTTGTGCTCGAACCCGCAGCCAAGGCAGGCCCCGGGCCGCTCCTCGGCCACCAGCCGCTGCAGCTGCGCGGCTAGCCCCGCCGGCGGGTTGTCGTATGGGATGCAGCGGGAATTTTTGTTGTCAAAGGTCAGGTTTCTCGGCATTGTGTGCGACCTCCAATCCTTCAAAATCTTCCGGCCCAGGTTCCGGCATGAGCGGGCAGGCGTACCAGCGGTCAGTGCCCGGGATCGTGCAGCCCACATCCGGGTCGTAGCAGCCGTGGCCGAGGCAGGGGTTTACGGGAATTTTCACAGCGCCACCACCTTCACAAAGATCCCCGGCACGTTGGCCCAGAACTTTTCGCTGATCTCGCTCGCGACCTGGGCGTCGTCGTGCCAGAAGTGCAGGCGGGTCATCTCGTCCTTGAGGGCTTTCTCGAGGTTGTCGGTGTCGGGTTTGGTCGTCTTCCATTCGCCGTCGGCGTGGTGGCCGTCGGACGGGAAGCACCATTTGACCAGCAGACGCACCGGGCCGGCGAAAGGCTTGTCCGGCGCATAGGGCGCGAGGGCCGCGTGCAGCTTGGCGCGGGCGTCCTTGAGCGCGCGGCTGTCGTGCAGCACGGCGCAGGGCTTGCCGCCCTTCATGAAGGCGTGCAGCTCCTTGGCCTGGTGGGTCACGGTGGGCGGTTTCATCGGCAGAAAGAATTGCATCGGCTTTTTCTCCTTTCTTCTCTCGCCACTGTGTTTGGGAGGGGGTTCCCCAATGTATGGGGGGCTGTGTACGCCCCCATACTTGGGGACACCCAAACACAACGCAGTTGTTTTGCTTATATATATAAGGCTATTTTGCACTGCAATTTTGCAGTGGATAGCCGCTATAACTGCAAATTTGCAGTTTTGCGTGTCGTCGCAAATGGCGGCTATAACTGCAAAATTATACGGATTGTAAAACGAAATTTGTACAGTCCGTATCATCCGCGGTAGCCCGGTTCCTTGCGGCCGACCTTCTCGCCGTCGATCCAGTAACCGCCGTCGGCCTTGAGGCGGGTCTTGACGGTGCGGGGCTTGAGCTCCAGGTACTCGGCCATGCTGTAGACCGTGACCTCGCCGTCCATCATGCAGGCTTCGAACGCTTCGGACAGCTGTCGCTTGGATTTCTGCGCGGCCGCGTCCTTGCCGCCGGCCCACCGCTTGGCTGCGCCCTTGGCCCCGAGGGCCTTGTAATCGCTTTCGGGCTGCAGATCTTCGAGCAGGCCGGTGTCCGGCTTGTGGACGGGGTAGTCAAACCAGAGGTTGACCGGGTCGAAGCGGGCGAACTCCCGCAGCGTCCCCTCGATGCGCCAGGCGGTTTGTGCCAGCGCGCGGCGGGTGGCGGCCTCAATCTCGGCATCCAGCTGCCGACGGTCGGCCAAGGACAGCTGTTCCTTGCAGATGTCCAGCATTCGGGTGCGGCTCAAGGCGTCGTCCTGGCCGTAGGCATCCGCAAGGCCGCGGCGGTCGAGCGCAGCCTGGCAGGCTTTGCAGGCCGCCCGGTTTTCCAGCTGCTTGCGGATGGCTTCGGTCGGGGTCAGCTCGGTCATATCGAGCATGGCGTCGGGGTCGCGGGCAAAGACGCCCGACCCGCTGGCGCGGTCCATGCTGCGCTTGCCGCCCTGCGCGCCCTTGGAATGGTGGTGGCAGTAGATGACGGCGCAGCCCAGTTCCCGGCAGACCAGGTCGAACTGGTTGCAGAACCTGGCCATCTGGTCGGCGCTGTTCTCATCGCCGGTGATGACCTTGTAGATCGGGTCAAGCACGATCGCGATGTAGTCTTTCTTTGCCGCGCGGCGGATGAGTTTCGGGGCGAGCTTGTCCATCGGGACGCTGGCCCCGCGCAGGTTCCACAGGTCGATGCTGCGGATGTTCGCCGGCGCATAGCCGAGGGCGGTGTAGACATCCTTGAAGCGGTGCAGGCAGGACGCCCGGTCGAGCTCGAGATTGATGTAGAGCACCTTTCCTTTCGCGCAGCGGAAACGGCCGAGCCAGGGCTGCCCCTCGGCGATGCAGATGCACAGCTCAATGAGCGCGAAACTCTTGCCGGCCTTGCTCGGACCGGCCAGCAGCATCTTGTGCCCCTGGCGCAGCACACCGTCGATCAGCGGGTCGGCCAGCGGGGGCAGATCGTCCCAGCTGTCGGCCATGTTCTCTGTGTCGGGCAGGTCATCGGTGGCGGATTCGATCCAGTCCTGCCACTCCTGCCAGCAGGATTTGCCGGTGTTGGTCTCGAGCAGGCACTGCTTTTGCCCGGCGCGCAGGATGCCCGGCATCCGGGACAGGCGGCTCGGGTTGCGGTTCTGCTGGTCAAGTTCCAGACCGTTTTTCTTGCAGATGTTATACAGATAGTCGACCCGCTTGCGATACTCAGCATAGTCGGATGCGTCCACCTTGACGATGGCGTGCAGGCTCTTTTTGCCGGAATAGACCAGCGCCGCGAGCGGCAGCTCCATCTGGTGGAGGATCGCCGCTTGGCGGTCGAGATCCTGCTCGTCGGATTCGACGAGAGCATACCGGTACTCGGTGATGTTGGCGTCGCGGCGGCCCTGTCCGTCCACGGGGTTGAAGCAGATCCAGGCCCCGACTTCGGGGTCATAATCGCCCAGCACGCGGCCCAGGTCGCCGCCGCAGGTCGAAAGCTCGGAAATAAGCTGTTCGGCCGTGCGGTCCCAGCAGCCTTTGGTGGGGCGGCGCCTGTCCTTGTCCATAAAACTCTCAGTCACATAGGCCACATGGTCGGCGGGTTCAAACAGGGCCCGCAGGTAGGCGATCAGCTGCTCGGCCGGGTTCCAGGGGGCGTCGGGGGCAGGGATGGCGAGCTCCGGCACATCGAGCCAGTGGGGGTCGACGATGCGGCCCGATGCGGCCGCCGACGGGCTGACCGTGATCTCGTCATCCCAGTCCAGCTCTTTGTCGGCCGGGCCGGCCCAGCCGCGGTCGCGCGCCATCTTGTAGATGCTATTTTCGGTCACGGGGGCCGGGCTGCCGCGGAAGGTCTCCCACTTGCGAGCGCACTCACCCTTGTGGTAGCGGCCGCCGTCCCGCGCGCTCCATTGCTCCCAGGCCGAAACCGGCGCGCCGGCTTCCTTGAGACCCATGCCGACGGCCAGCCACTCCTGGTAGGTACAGCTGCCGGGGCTGATGGCGTCCAGGGCCTGCTGCAGTTCGGTAAAATCGGTCAAACGGCCACCTCCCTTAAATCAAGAAATTCGCGGCGGACGACGGCGCATAGGTGGCCGGGTTGACGCCTTTGGGCGCGCCGCGCCAGCCGGCGGCCGCGATGCGGTCGATCATGTGGCGGGCATCCTCGAACCGCCAGCCGCCGACGTGCCGGAAACCGTACCGCTCGAGGCAGCGGATCTGCTTCGGGGTGGTCAACCCCTCGCCGCGGCGCTTGTCCAGCCGGTCCAGCAGCTTTGCCGCCTTGCCGGCTGTGTCGATGCCCTCGGGGTTGATGCCGGCTTTTTCGAGCATGGCGGTCTGCTTGTCGGTGGGTGGGGCGGCCTCCCAGCCGAAGGCCGGCACATAACCGGCGAGATCTTCGGCCTGGATGCTCATCTCGTACTGCAGCGGATCGACGAGCTTGGCGCGCTTGCGGCGCTGTTCGGCCAGCTGCTTTGCCAGGGCCTCTTCCCGCTGGGCCACCACGTCCTCCGACGCCTGGGCGGCGGCTTCCTCGATGTCCTCAGGGCAGCCGGATTCGGCGAGCGTTTCGGTCATCTTCTGGGCGACGGCGTGATCCTCGCAGATCAGGTCGGCCGGGCGGCAAAGCTCGTGCCGGTCGGTCAGCCAGAGGAAGTCGAGCAGCAGCAGATCTTTCTTGCCCGGATACACCCGGGTGCCGCGGCCGACCATCTGGCTGTAGAGGCTGCGCACCTTGGTCGGGCGCAGCACGACGATGCAGTCCACCGGCGGGCAGTCCCAGCCTTCGGTCAAGAGCATGGAGTTGCACAGGACGTTATACTTGCCCGCCGCGAAGTCGGCCAGGATCTCGGCCCGGTCGGGGCTTTGGCCGTTGACTTCAGCGGCGGCAAAGCCGTGGGCGTTCAGGGTGTCGCGGAATTTCTGCGAGGTCTTAATCAGCGGCAGAAAGACGACGGTCTTGCGGTCTTTGCAGTAGGCGGCCATCTGGTCGGCGATCTGGTCAAGATACGGGTCGAGCGCGGTGCCAAGGCCCTGCGCGGCCCAGTCGCCGCCGCTCATGCCGACGGTCGAGATGTCCAGCTTGAGCGGCAGGGTCTGGGCCATGATCTTGCAGAGATACCCGTCCCGGATGGCCTGGGTCAGCTTGTACTCATAGGCCAGGGAATCGAACACCTCGCCGAGGTTGCGCATATCGCCGCGGTCAGGCGTGGCGGTCACGCCGAGCACGTTGGCGCCGTCGAACCAGCTTAGGATGCGGCGGTAGCCGTCGGTGATCGCGTGGTGGGCCTCGTCGATCAGGATGGTGCCGAAGTAGTCGTGCGGGAACTGGGCAAGGCGCTGCGGGCGCATCAGGCTCTGCACGCTGCCGACCGTGATGCGGTACAAACTGTCGAGGCAGGTCTGTTCGGCCTTTTCTACCGCGCAGCGCAGGCCGGTGGCGGTAAGGATCTTGTCGGCCGCCTGGTCAAGCAGCTCACCCCGGTGGGCCAGCAACAGCACCCGCTGCCCGGCCAGCACCTGATCTTCGGCCACCGCCGCCATGACGACGGTCTTGCCGGTGCCGGTGGGCAGCACAAGCAGCGTGCTGCGGCGGCCGGCGTCCCACTCGGCGTGGATTTTTTCGCGGCCCGCCTGCTGGTAGGGCCGCATCGATACGGCGGCGTTCATCAGAACATCCCGCTCTGCTGCCAGGCGGGGGCTTCGGGCGCAGCCTTGGGCGCAGGCGGCGGCAGGAACTTGGTGATCTCGTTGGCGGTGCCGGTCTCGCCGGCGTTGGGGCCGCTCTGCTTGGTGAACTCCCTCTGTCCCACATGGCACAGGCCGGTCGCCCCCTGCACGCGATCCCACTGCATCCGGATCGTCTCGTCCTCCGGCTTCGCCAAGCCGAGCGAGATGAACAGCTCCGAGATCTTCCACTGGAATTTTGAGAGCAGGAAAAGCCGGTAGCTCACGCTCGTCTCGCCCTTGTCGCCGCCGTGAATCGCGACGGTCAGCTGCGCCATGCGGCAGGGCGCCACCTTGCTGCTGCCGCCGTAGCGGGCACGCTCAAACTTGGTGATTGTGCAGGGGTAGTCGCCCTCGGGCAGCAGCACAAAACCGCCGTCGTTTTTGATTTCTTCGTCCCAATCGAGCTCGCGATCGGGGGTGTCGTTCATGTATTCAGCCATCTGTATGTCCTCCTTTTCTTAAAACGGGATGTCGGAATTTTCCTGGATGAAGGCCAGCCACTGGGGCCATTTGGCGACGATGTTGGCAACCAGGTCGGGGTGGTACTGGGCGACCGGCATCGCCTCAGGGTAGCAGCCGCGCTGGAAGACCGCGTGGCGCAGCATCTGGTCGTCGATGTTGTTGGCCGCCATCAGGTCGCGCAGCGCGGGCGGATACCCCAACGCGTCCAGCTCGGCCGCGATCCGGGGCTGCGCTTCGGCGGCCATCTGCTGCAAGGTCGGCTCTGCCTGGGGCGCGTCGTCAACGAGGACCGGGCGCTCAGCGGGGGCAGGGGCCGGTGCCGTAGGCGTCACAGTCGCAGGCTTGCCCGGGGCAGCAATAGCAACGCTCGGGGAAGCCGAGGGGGCCTCCGTCGGGGTCTGCGTAGGGTTTGCGGCCGGCGCGGCGATGCAATGCGCAATGGAAGCAAACTCAAACGGCACTTCATCCGGCAGGTCGAAGCGGTTCTTCGCGTCCCAGCACGGATTGTGGGTGGTGTAGAGCATCCGCTTGCCGCCGCTGGCCTTGTTCTTGGCGTTCTTTTCGGGGCCGGCTTTCTCGACGATCGTCTTGTAATTCGCGAAAAGCAGCATATCGCACCACTCGCGCAGCAGCGGGGCCACCTGCTTCGAGGTTTTCATCGCCCAGCGGTCGTAACTGCCGACGGCGTCGGGCTGCTCGAACCGGGTGATCTGGGCGTGCGCCGTGACAACGACGTGCTTGCCGGCCCCGAGCACCTCCTCGAGCGCGTCGAGCAGGCGGGCGAACTCTTCCTTGGCGTAGGTGTAGCCCTTGCCGTACCCGAAATCTTCGATGCCCTTGACCTTGAACCGGGCGCAGACCGCATCGATGCACAGGCGTTCGGCCCAGTCGGCCGTGTCGATGACGAGGGTGCCGCAGGGCACATTGCCTCGGGCGACCTCGGCCACCTCGTCCATCAGCATCGACCAGCTGGTGGGCGCGGGCAGCCGGGCCACGTTCAGCCGCTTGGTGCCGCCCTCGGTGTCGATGAAAACGGGGTCGGGGAAGGCGCTTGCAAAGGTGGATTTTCCGATGCCCTCGGGGCCGTAGAGCACCACCTTGACCGGCGCGGGGATGGCGCCGGATGTTACCGTATACTTTGCCATCAGAACAAACCTCCTAAAAAGCTGGGCGCAGCGGGCTGCGCGGTGGGTGTGAGTTCGGCGGGTTCGGCCACCCGACCGTCCTCGATGATGATCTGGCACTCGCCGCCGGTCGAGACGCGGGTCGCGATCGCCTGCAGGCCTTCCTGTTCAAGCCAGGCGCCGAAATCCCGCAGCGTCGAAAGATCCATCTGTTCGAGCTTGTCGAGCAGCACAAAGCCGCAGTCCGGGTTGAGCTTGCGCACAATCGCGGTGGCCACCCGCAGCTGGTCGCTGCCCGAAAGATCGCCCCAGCGCTTGCCCTGGTAGGTCAAGGCCCCGTCCTCGACCCCGAGGCCGGGCAGCGGCAGGTCGGCACCGTCCAGCAGGGCGGTGCGCTGCTCCCGCTTCTGGCGGATGCGGGCGGTGAGCAGGTCGTACTGGCCAGCCATCTCCTGCGCATCCTCCCGCGCGCGGGCCTTATCGAGATTGGCGCGCACCTTGCGGTTGGTGTCCTCGACGTCGGCCAGGGCGGCCTCGATCTCGGCGGTGCTCTCGTCCTCAAGCTCGGCGGCGGATTTGCGGGCGGTTTCGAGGTCGCGCAGGGTTGCGGCGCATTCTTCGCTGGCCTGGGCCAGCTGCGCGGCAAGCGCGTCCACCTTCTGCTGCAATGCCTGCGCCTGCCGCTCGAGCTCTGCGGCCCGCATCCGCTTGCGCTGGTTCTCGCCGTTTTTGGCCAGGATGTCCTGCTGGCGGCGGATCAGCTCCACCGCGCTGACCGGCTCGGCCGGGGCTTCGGGATATTCCTGCAATTCCTCGGCGTAGGCTTTCTTTTGGGCTGTGATCTGGCCGATCGCGGTGCGCTTGTCGTACATGGCTTTGATCTCGCGGTCGAGCGCGGCCAGCTGATCGCCGACGCCGATGATCTTGAGCAGCGTGTCGGCCTTGTCCTTGTCGCTGGCGTTGAGGAAACGGGGCAAATCGAGGGCAAGCTGCTCGACAAATTCGTTGAGCAGCGTCTGGCCGGCCCGCTTGCCGGTGGGGTCGGTGACGGTCAAGGTGCCGTTTTTGCCCTTGCGCTCGACGATGATGCCGTTGGACAGCGCCACCTTGAGGTGCGGCGGGCTGACGGCCCCTTCCCGGGCCGCAGCGGCCGGGCGGTATTTCTCGCCGCCGAGCGCCCAGGCGATGGCGTCCAGCACGCTGGTCTTGCCCTGGTTGTTGTTGCCGCCCAGGATGGTCAGGCCGGTGGGCGCGGGTTCGATCTGCACGGCCTTGATCCGCTTGACGTTCTCGGCCTGCAGGGCGGTGATTTTTACAGACATTGGACAATCTCTCCTTGTATCTGGGAAATGGTTTTGTTCAGCTGCCGCAGCGCCTGCTCGCGGCGCGCGGCGTCCAGGCAGGAAAGCAGCGGGCGCAGGGTGCGCCAGGCGTTTTCAATCGCGCGGCCGGTGTAGAGGGTGCTGTCGTATGCATCGCGCATGGCCTGCTCGGCTTCCTCGGGGTCAGCGGGATGGCGGGCGCGCAGCGCTTCGAGCTCCTCGCGCAGCGGCGCGGTCAGCTCGTCGGCGCGTTCTTTAGCGCGGCGCTCAATTTCTTCCTCGTCCACGACCTGGGCTTCGACCGGCTGGGCCTTGAGGGCCTCTGCTTCGGCCTGCCACTTGTCGCCGCGCAGCTTGGCGGCCTGCAGGGCATCGCGGGCGCCGTCGCGCTGCTTTTCGGCTTCGGCGGCGCGGTGGAGGGCGGCGTCGCGGTCGCGCTGGGCTGTGCTGATAAGCCCCTCAAGCCGCTGCTGGTCTTGGGCGCGGCGGTCGCACTCGGACTTGTAGCGCAGGGCGGCGGCGTTGGCGTCCTCCTGCTCTTTGCGATCCATTGCAGCTTCGTGCTCAGCCCTTTCCCTGGCGGCGCGCTCGGCGTTGTACTGGGCCAGCAGGGCCTGGTACTGCTTGTGGGTCGTGATGTCGCCGTCCTTGACGGCCTGGACCAGTTCAGCGGGGGCCGACGGTTTGGCGGCGACGTAGAGCAGCGAGGGGCCGAGTTCTTCCAGCACCCTTTGCTCGCGGGGCGTGCTGGCATCGAACAACTTCGACACCTGCAGAAGCCGCTCGGCAGCCTTGCGGTTCAGGCCGACGCTCTCGCACCAGCGGCCGAAAGTCTTTTCGCTGTATTGGTTGTTGTGCGCTTGCGACAAATTGTCGCAAGCTCCGCACAGCGCATCGTGGGCGATGGCCACACCGTCCGCCATGCGGCGCAGGCCGATCTCGGCCAGCCGGCGGCCAGCGGCAAACTCCCGCTCAGCCAGGTGCAGGTCTGCCACCGTCTGCGCGTCCAGGCCGGTGTAGTCAAAGGCCGAGGAACCCGAAGGCGGGGTGGCTAAAGGGGCCGATTCCGAATTGCCTTGCGCTGCATCGCCAGTTCCCGCAGGGCAGCCGCGGGCCGGCAATGTACTGGGGCCAGAAGTCCCAGATTCTTGCGACATCGATGTGCCGGCATCCGCCCCGCTCTCCGAGGTGGCCGTAGTTTCCGCCGTTTTCGACGGCTCCGGCGCAGCACTCACGCCCGTGGTCGCAGCAGCAGCCCCAGTCGGGGCAGGTGTTTCCGTATTGCATGGAGCATCCTCCTTGTCTTGGTGCAATTGCTCAGGCGCCAGGCCTGCCGCCTTGCAGCGGCGGACGAAGTCGGCCCAGGTGTAATGCGCTTTCCGGTACCGGTCGCTGTTGTCACCGCGAAAGACAGAAAACGTGATCCCTTTGGGGCCTGTATCGTACAATCCATCTGCCAGCGTCCCACCCTGGCGATGCCGTGCGGGATCGCTGTTCCGCAGCGCAGAGGCGGTAAACGCAGGAAGTTCACGGAAAAATGGAAACCGCAGAAACGCTTCCACCATGGGACGCACCCAGTCCGGGAAGCCGTCCTCCGGCCCGCTACCCTCGTCCACGATTTCCGGCGGCTCAGCGCTGGCGGGGGCCTGCTCGTCCACCGGCTGCCAGCCGTGTGCCGTGGCGTGCTGATCGAGGATGGCCTGCATCTCGTCCGCCGTCTTGGCCGCAGCGGCCTGCGCGGCCAGCGTGCCGCTGATCAGCCAGTCGCCGTCGTCCTTGGCGCGGCACATGATCTGCGGCGCGCCCTTGTAATCCCGCACGGCGTACACCGTGCCGTACTGGTTTTGATACTGGTTCACTGTCACACCTCCACATCAAATTCCCGCCGTCGGGCCTGCGCGCCGGCTGTGGCTTCGGCCAGCAGGATTCTGGCCGTTCTGACCTTCTCGGCGTCCGGCCGCTTGCTGCGCAGCACATCGGTCAGCGCGCGGATCAGGTCGCTTTGGGCCGTCAGCTTGCCGGCGGCAAACGCTTCGTAAGTCTCCATCATGTTTTCTGTACCTCCACGTTTGCCCACTGCTGGGCCAGCTGCCGGGCCAGATCTTCGGGCAGACTGCCCAACCGGTTGTTGCGGCAGCCAACGATCAGCAGCCGGCCGCAGTACCAGTGGTCAAGGTAGCGCCGGTTCGGCCGCTCCGCGCCAGCCTGCCGGCTGTAGCGCAGCGCCGCAAAGCAGTGCCCGAACTTCCGTATCTGCATCGGCCCGCCGAGCCAACGCTCCAGCTCCTGGCCCGTATCCGGCAGTCGGCAGATCTCCGGTACTTTGCCGGGGTCGATCAGGATTCCCTTCATGCCTTGCGCCTCCTCTCATACCCGCGGATGTTATTGCGGTGTTTCCACTCCACAAAGGCGTCCTCGATTGCCGCGGCTTCGGCCTTGGCGCGGGCGGCTTTCTCCTGGCGGATTGCGCTCTGCTCGCGCTCAAACGGGGTGCGGCGGCCGCCGCTGAAGGTGCCGCTGTCGCAATCGT
>PPYE01681455.1_pt1 | contig 26139 bp, 18 predicted proteins | sample 1559881 | NCBI WGS metagenome assembly PPYE01 (sample SAMN08240022, study PRJNA423297) | Human gut metagenome, whole genome shotgun sequencing project. | reverse complement strand
GGGTAACATCATATGAGTTGTACAACAAAGCAGACTTAACGTGAGGGAATTGCGCAGGGGGGTTGGTTGCAGGTATCGAACAAGGCACGCCGGTACGGGTATAAAAGACCGCTCACGCCAATTTCTGAGCATTTCGGTATCAAGTGTTGCAAAAAGTCAAGGTCAACAGTATGGTATATGCCATGAAAAAGATTTCAAATTGGCTTTTTCGAATCCCATTTTCAAGGGCCTTGTAGCGTTTGAGGAAAGTGGCGGGCCCTTGAATGGATCGAATGTGGCCTCGATGGGGATGGATTAAACACTTTGACGGCTCGTGCACTCAAACATTTTATTGCACTTCTTAGTAGCTTGGCGATTGCGCTCGTCATGGCTCTTGCCGTCGTTTCTTTTGTCCCCCACGCATTTGGATACACGCCCTATGCAGTGCTTTCGGGCTCTATGGAACCCGAGCTTCCCGTCGGCTCCATGGTGTTTGTTCACCAGGTTGATCCAACGAATATTGCCGTGGGCGACAGTGCAACTTTTTACCGATCGGACGGCGCCGTGGTGACTCACCAGGTGTACGAGGTCGACCCTGTGGCGCAGACGATCAGCACGCAGGGAATCGCAAACAAAAATGCAGATGGAACCATCATGCACGACGCCGAGCAGACGCCTTTTTCACGCGTGATCGGCGTCGTTTCTTTTTGTGTCCCTTACCTGGGCTTCGTTAACGCATATTGCACGACGATGCCCGGTTTGCTTGTTGTGGTGGCCGTTCTGGCGCTGCTGGTCGCGGCGTCGATTGTGCTCGATCGGATGGTTCCCGACGAACCTGCGGGCAAACATGCCCGCGCGCATGCGAGGGAGCGGCGTTCATAACGGCAGGGAGAAGTGTCGGCGGCAGTTGGGGTTGCCGTCGGGGAAGACGATTCTGGAAAGGAAGAGAACGATGGAAAACAAGAAGAAAAAGCGCTACGGCATCATTGCCGCCTTGCTGCTGCTGGTACTGGCCGCCGGCGTGGGTACCTATGCATGGCTGACGGCCACGCAGTCGCTGGAGAACGTGTTTACGGTGGGTAGCTTTGGCCACCCGGAAAACAAGCCTGATCCGGACAATCCCGAGAAGCCGAAACCCAATGATCCGAACACTGACAATGCCTACCTGTTCGAGACCAAGTGGAAAGAGGATTCCAAAATCATCCCCGGGTCCTCCGTCGATAAAAACCCGAACGTTGGTATTGCAGCGAAATCCGACGACGCTTATGTCTTTATCTATGTGAAGAACGCAATGGTCAAGAATAATACCGCTCTCGTAAATACCCCCTACTTCACCCTCAACAGCAATTGGAAGCCGGTTGCTGACCAGGCCAAAACCAATGGCGTTGAGGGCCAGTATGTGAGCGGTCTGTTCATGTATGCAAAGGACTCCGAGAGCGGTCCTGCCGTTCTGGCTGCCAAAAGCGCCACTAAGGATGTCTACACCGGCGAGCTTTTCAGCAGGGTTGTGTTCCCCGGCGAAATGACGAGCGATGATGTTGTTTCGGGCGAGAGCACAAAACCTAAGATGGTCGTTTCCGCCTACATCTTCGGTGCTGACCAGTCCAACGGCACCACCAGCGCAGCAGATAACGCTATTGCTCAGGCCAAGGATTGGGCTGCCAAACTGCAGTAATTCCACCCTCCCCACTGAGATCCCGACCCGCTCCCCATCCCTATATTCGGGTCGGGATCTCGGTTCCCCTTTGATCGACGATTGGCGAACGTAATGCTCAACAATCTTTCCGACAATCAGAAACGCACCTTGGCGCTTGCCGCGATGGCGCTGTTGGCCCTGGCGTGCCTGTGCGGCACGCTGGCTTTTACCGTTGATATGGTTCCGACGAACAACGTCCTATCGTTTGGCAGCGTGAAGGTACGAGTCTGCGAATACACCCTCAACGAGCAGGGCGAGGAGATTCCGTTTGACGCCGACGAACACGGGGACTATCCCGACACCAAGGCCGGGGGCCCTGACATCAGCCGCATTGTGCGCGTGGAGAACGCCGGCGCGCAGCCTGAGTACGTTCGCGTTCGTCTGCGCATGACGTCAGTGGCACCCGACGGTTCGAGTGTGGATGCCTCGGGCAACGTTGCCTTTAACGTGAGTGCGGGCGAGGGCTCCCCGTGGGTCGATGGTGGCGATGGGTGGTACTACTACCGCGGATTGGCCGGGCGTGGCGGCATGCTCGACCCCGGCGCCATGACGGAAAGCCTCATGGATTCGCTGCGCTTTGTGGGCGACTACAACGAGGCCGCGCGCGGTGGCTCATTCAAACTCGATATCGACGTTCAGGCCGTGCAGGTCAAAAACCAACAGGCAAACGATACCGTCCTCGACGTGCTCGACGTCGTGGGCTGGCCGGAGGCGAACTAGCCCATGAAGATCAAGAACAGAAACCGAGGTGTGCTTAGCAGGCTGGTTGCCGTCGCGGCGATTGCCCTTTGTTGCGTTATGGTGCTGCCGGCGGTGGCGCATGCCGAGGACCAGACCGAATTCCATATCACAAACAGGGACGACTTCTTGGCGTGCGTCGCGCTGTCGCGGCAGCGCGACACGTCGCAGTGGCGCGTCTATCTCGATAACGATATCGTTCTTAACGATGCTGATATGAACGCCATTGTTGCGGATACGGTCAAGCACCTCTCCTTTGGCAATAAGGAGCATCCCTTTAAGGGCGTTTTCGATGGCCAGAATCACACCGTGACGGGTCTGAACTACGCCAACAATATGTTGGATCCCGAGCGCGACACGGGCTTTTTTGCCGAGACCGATGGCGCCACCATCAAGAACTTCCTGATCAAGGATGCCAACATTTGGGCCGACTTCCGCGGCGGCATCATCGTGGGCAAGGCCGTCAACACCAGCTTCGAAAACGTCATGGTCATGGAGAGCACCCTGCACGTTACGTGCGCCAACAACATGCTCAACGTTATCACGAACGCCGGCTTCGAAGGCGGCATGATCGCAGGCGAGCTGAATGACTGCAATCTGTACAACTGCGAGGTGCGCGGCGGTCGCGCCGTCCATAACACCACGGCAGGTGTGCAGGCGCTCGGTGGCGAGGGCCTGTACATGGCGGCATTTGCCGGCTACGTTAAAAACTCGACAATCGAGTATTGCCGCGTGACGCCTACGCGCAACGAGGATGGCTCGATTGCCAAGAATGGCATGACCGACGTCACCAATAAATACGATGTGGCCGTCGGCGCCCTGGGCGGCAACAACGTGTACGCCTCGGGTTTTGTGGGCTGCATGGCAGGCGACGCCAAGATTATCGACTGCTTCTCGACGGCGCAGTGCTACAGCTATGCCGCATCATACGTGGGCGTCATCTCCGTGACGCGCGCGTGGACAGGCGGCCTGGCGGGCCGTATTTTAACCAAAGAAGGCAATGAGCTCGTTCGAAGCCACTTTGCGGGTGACCTGAGCTCGCGCCAGTATAATCCAATCGCCGTGATTCCCATTATTCAAAACGATGTGAACCTGGGCGGTATTGCTGCGCGCGCCAACAAGGGTGACGCCACGGTCACCGAGTGTTACTTTAAGCCGAGCGTGAGCCTTTCCGGCAATAGCCAGGGCGATGCGGCCAAAAAGAAAATCCCCTCGTTTGGCGGCGACGGTACCACCAAGGGCGACAGCTATGGTCCTTGGGATGACGAGCGCTACATCACGCGTGAGCTGTGGGAACAGCACGACTACGACTTCTGTGCCGGCACCAAGCGCTCGACTGATAACGATAATGCCCTGGGTGGCCAGCACTACAATGAGTGGGCGATGGATTACAGGCTGAATATCCCCGTGCATGGCCAGAGCGTTAAGGCGACGATCGATTTTCCCGGCGCGGGCACCGCGACAATCGAGAAGACCAAACTTGGCAAAGACCAGGCGACCGCGGATCCGTACGCCTTTGCCGTGAGCGCCGTGCTGGCGGGAACGGCCCAGGGCTTGGCCCAGGGCGATACATCGGTGACGTTCAGGCAGGATACCTCTGCAAAGCCTGAGGGGCTGAGCGAGGCGAACGGCGGCTACCGCTTTATGGGCTGGTTCCGCGAGCCCGACGTGCGTGTGAACCGAATTGGACAAGACAACAGCTGGTTTGATGGCAAGACTGATGCCAAAGCCGCGGATGCTGGCAAGCAGGTCCAGAAGAACGAGGAGCACGACAAAACGTCGACCTATACTGCCGACAACGGTAAGGATCATGACGCGAGTGAGGGCTTCAAGGGCAACGACCTCTTTATCGCTTCGTATGAGGCGCAGGTGCTGTTCTATAACGTTAAGGGCGAGACGCTCGACTGGCATGACGGCGTCAAGCACGATGCTTCAGTGGACTGGTACCGCTATGGCGTCGGTTTGACGCCGGCTGCCCCCGATGATCGCGGCAGCTTGGCGCCAACCGCGACGTTTATTGGGTGGACCACGCAGCCGAACGACGAGAAGAGCATGAACGGCGCCTATGCTGCCATCACCTCTACTCAGCTGGCTGATCTGAAAAACAAGGGAGCATTTTATCCTGCAGGTGGCGAGATCACCGTGGTCGGTCCCACCGATTTCTATCCCGTGTACAGCGACTACGTTTCGAACATCATGACGGTGTTCGAAGGCAATGAGCAGGACAAAATCGACAATGAGTCTCTACGTGACGGCGTTGGCGAAACCAAAGTCGACCCCCAGACTGCCGAGGACGGCACCAGCGTCTACACGGTACAGGTGTGCGACACGGACGGTACGCCCCTGTCCAATGGCGGCAAGCTGCCCGATGGCTATCGCTTCTTGGGTTGGTATGAAAACAAGGGAACCGAGGATGCCCCGCTCGAGGTGCGCGTAAGCCGCGACCCGAGCTACACACTTCCCGCCAGCGTCGATCTGACCGTCCAACATACCTATACGGCGCGCTTTGAGTACCGCGTGGATTATTACGTTCGGGCATTTACAAATAGCGATCTAACAGACAGTAAGAAGTTGTGCTCGATTTGGAATAAATACAAGTCGCCCTTCGAGGAAAACGTCGGCGCGACATATGTTCGTGAAAACATTATCCATTGGGGTGCCGGCACGGACGCCTCCGCCCATGTGCTACACAATGATGAGAATCCAGCAGATAAGTGCACTACCGTTCTCTCTAATGCGACGAAAATCGTTGCGCCTATAAACGCCTACTCCCATAACGTGCGTAACGACAGCGGCGCAAACACTCTCAAGGATATGATTGCCGACACTGATTTTCCGGGAGCTGGAAAACTGAGCGATGAGAAGGTTGCCGCTAGCATCAAAGTCCAATTTCATTCTGCGCATGATAGGTATCACTTCAGTTTTTGGACGCTCGAAAGACCCGGCGACGGTTCTTGGACATATATAAATAATCCTTTTTCGAGTCTCGTTAAAACGACGGAACAATATTATGTTCGCGCTATGGTGACTACGGATGTCACCTTCTATGACAAGTATGACAACGTCAAGCAAACCGCTACTCGACGCTATGAAAGCAACTTGCTTCAACAGAAAACGCCAGAAGGTAAAGACCCGACGTTCCTGTATTGTTATCCGCATCTTTATAAGGACAAGACGGTTAATGATAAGCCCTACGACGGAAAAAAGGGCGACATCAATCCCTACCTGACTCTTCAGGCTTCCCCGACCGATGCTGACATGGCTGTGCCGGGTTATAAGTTCCTGGGCTGGATCTCTACGGCTGAGGTCCAGAAGGACTCTGACGTCTGGAACTATATCTACGACGTCGCCGGCGACGCCTATGTGACGAGTGATCCGGATAAGGCGGCGCCGTATCTGGCAACCGACGCGTCCAAGGTCACCCAGTGGCAGGATGCCTATCCCGTGTACGTAAAGTACGACGTTAACTACACCACCAACCTGCACCGCAAGGGCTTTGACGGAACGCCGGGCATCATCAATGTTCCGCAGTTCGACATTACGCCCCAACTTGTGGTTCAGGAGAACGGCGACGTGGTGGCTACGGTGAGCCCCGACATCAGGACGACGGTGTACGCTGACGGTACCGGTGGCGCCTATCAGCTTAAGAAGCTCGAAATCGAGCTTCCCGACGGAACGGTCGAGCAGCTCGAGCCGACGGACGAAGGCGGCAACACCTATTCCTGTCCCGTGGAGCCCGGCAAGCCTTATACGTTTGTGGCATATTACACGCCTATTGCGGTGGTGTACCACCTGGATGACAACGCTATCGATGGCAAGCTCGCGCAGGAGAGCAAGACGCTCGGCAGCCTTAAGGATGGTATCCCGCTGCCAACGTATAACGTTGGCGACATCGATGCCGCAACGGGTGCATACAACGTCTTCGTGGGCTGGACGGAAACCAAGCCGGCGGCAGGTAGCGGCTATGTCGTTTGGTCGGACGGCCTTCCCATGGTGAATAGAAACACCGTGGTCAAGGCTCCTATGGAGCTGTTCCCGGTCTACCGTGCCAGTGCAGTCAAGGTCAAATCGAATATCGATGCCAATCTGGATGACCCCGAATCCGTACGCTCGCTTTCGCGCACCGACTCTGGCGATCAGATTTCGCTGGAGGTAAAAGCCGCAACCGAGGTTGTCGGCAAAAACGGCACCAAGTACGACTTTGTCGGCTGGTCGTGCGACTATAAATCCGATAGCCAATACACCCTGATGACCGACCGTGAGAAGTATCCCCTCGAGGGCGGTGAGCCATTTAAGGACGTAACGTATACCGCGGTGTATAAGATCACGCCGTATAAGGTGTGCTATCACGGCGTTGACGGCGCGCCCATCTTTACGGCGACGGTCGACTCGGGCGACGATCGCGCGACAGGCGCCGGCTTTGTCCATAACGTCGAGGTTCCCAAGGTGGATGAGAGCGGCAAACCGGTCTATGACAACAACGGCAATCCCGTGATGGAGCAAAAGTCCGTCGCGTACGACGCGGATGCCTATTCCAAGATCGTTGCGCTGCTCGATGAGCAGGCGGCGGCTGGCGGCAACGTGCGCGAACTCTTCTTGGAGTGGCGATATGTGGGTGCCGATGGCACTGCGAAGTCTTGGGATGAGTTTAAGGGCGATCCGGTCAAGGGAGATATGGACCTGTATCCCGTGACGTATCGTGTGACTGCCAATAACACGTCCGACGCTGCGAACCCCGTAGCCATGACCTCGCGTCTCAAGTGGCTCCTCGATCCAACTGCTGCAAACACGGTCGATGACAATGCCGATAAGGCGCCGTTTAAGGCCTGCTTTGCCGAGCCGTTTATGGGAACGCAGCTGACTGTCACAGTTAAGCAGGCGAACTACGGCCCTGGTACATCCATGACGGAGAAGCCCGTAAACGACAAATACGTCTCACTCTATAGTTTGGGCTCGGGCAATGGCTCGTTCGACCTAGCCAATCGTCTGGAGTCCAAGAAGACGGGTGAAGGCGAACAGGGCCCCGGTAATGCCGTGTTCAACTTCGCCCAGACTCACGCGTTGACGATCGTCAAAAAGACCACCGATGCAAGTGCTATGGGGCAGATGTTCCGCTTTAAGGTGACGAAGACGGTAGAGGGAACCTCTCCCGAGACACGCATGGTCGAGGTTAAAGTCGATAAAACGCAGCAGGAAAACGGTGAAACCTGGTATGTCGGCAGCGTGCAGCTTGCCGCTCCGGCGGGTGACTATACCGTCGTGGAAGACACGGCTTGGGCATGGCGCTACCAGGGTGAGCTGAGCACGCCGGGTAAGGCGCCCGGTAAATCTGCCGAGCTGAAGATTTCGTCTGCTTCGAGTGCGGGTGATGCTGTGGTAACGTGCGTCAACACGCGAGCGAAGGACAAATGGGTCGATGGCGGCTCGCGTGCCAAGAATGTTTGGGAAAACGGCACGCTGAGGAGGGAGGACTAGGATGACTAAGCGCAAGCGGATCGTCGCCCTCCTTGTCGGCGTTCTCCTTTTGGCCGGCGCTGCTGGCACCTTTGCGTGGCTTTCGGTTACAGGCGTGCTGGTCAACGAGTTTGGCTTTGGCTCGGTGGCACCCTCGGTGGACGAGAAACGCGACAATAATGTAAAGAGCGACGTTGCGGTTAAAAATAGCGGCTCCGCTCCGGCGTACCTGCGTGTTGCGGTGGATATCTACTGGCAGGATAAGGATGGCGCACGCCTGTGGGATGAGCCGGTTGCTGGCAAAGATTACGTCATTGAGTTGGACAAGGTGTCCAACGCCTCCACTACAAACAGCGCCAGGTCTTGGGTTGTCGCTTCCGATGGGTTCTACTACTGGACGTCTCCCGTTGCGCCGATGGGTGAAACCGGCGTGCTCATCAGGAGTGTGTCCGAGAAGAAGACGGATGGCAAGAACCTGGTCGTCGACATTTCGACCCAGGCAATTCAATCAACGCCCGACGATGCGGTTAAAGAGGCATGGGGTTGCAAGGTCAATGATGGCGTGCTGGTGCCGCCGCATGGAGGTGCGTAAGTATGGCGTTCCCAATTCGCAAAGGCGTTGCGCGCTCCTTGCGTTGCGTGGTCGCGGCCGTTCTCTGCATGGTCGCGCTTGCCGTTCCTGCCCGTGCGTTCGCCGATACTCCCGCGATTGCGTATGACGGAAATGCGCGCCAGCTGACGGTCTCGGGGGCGACGAACTCCTCGGGGGAGCCCGATCTGTTTCCAGCCTTTAAAGATCTAATGCCCGGCGATGTGCGCGAGCAGCAGATTGAGGTTCGTGCCACGGGCGTAAAGTCCCAGGTGCGCGTGTTTGTGCGGGCCGTTGCCGATCACGAGACGGCACGCCTGCTGTCGCCCATTACCTTAACGGCGTCGGCGGGCGATGCGTCTGCCGGTTGGCTCCAGACGGGAACGCCGGGCAGTGTGTTCGCCCGCCCCACCCAGGTCGCCACGTTTACGAGCGATGGTAGCACGGTGCTCAATTTGCAGCTAAGTGTCCCGACGTCGGTGGGCAACGAGCTTGCCGACGCAAGCAAGACCATTCGTTGGGAGATTACCGCCGAGGACGATGGCGAAACAATTCCTGCGCAGCCCGCTGGCTCCAAAAAGCCCGGCCTGTTTGGCCTGGCTGCGACGGGCGACAGCTCGCTCGCTCTGCTTTTGACGCTGCTAACGCTAGCAATTATCGCTTTTATGGCCGCGCTGCTCTTGTCCCGGCGGGATAAGCGCTAGGTCCATCTTCTAAACGCAACGCCCTCCCGGGCGGCGGGCACGAAGTTCCCTGCTCTACAGTTCTGCGCAAGACGAAGGCCACATTAAGTGGCCTTCTTTGCGTGCGGAACTCGCGATGAACTTCGTGCCCGCCGCCCGGGAGGGCGCCCCTTTATTGATGGAAGGCCTAATAAGCTGATGATTTCATTCCCAGATGTATTCAGGGTGGGACAGGCTTTCCGGATACAAAGAAGGCCACATGACGTGGCCTTCAACTTATATATGTTCAGCAGATGCCCCCATGACAAGCCGCGCTCCAACAACAAGGCGTCTGCCCGGCGACGCGGAACGTAAGGTTCATCGCGAGTTCCGCACGAGCCGGAGAGCACTTAATGTGCTCTCCGTGCGAGCAGGACTGTCCGAGCAGGGAACCTTACGTTCCGCGCCGCCGGGCAGACGAACCAGTTATGAGTGACCCGCTACTTGATCTTGGTCGTACCCGGTGCCAGGTTGGGGTCGGTTTCGTTGGCCTCGGTCTGGAAATGCTCGGTGTAGACGTTCTTGCCGTCGCGGAACATCTCGTAGTACTGCATCTTGGCGTAATCCTCGCGCGCCTTGGTGGCGGCTGCGGCAGCGGCGTCGTCGCCGGTGACGTTGGAGGAGAGCGCCCAGCGCAGGCTGGCGTCCTCGTAGCCCACGGAGTTGATAGCGGGCAGCGACTCGCGCAGCGTCATGTGCGCTTTCTGGTAGTCGGTCAGCGGGGCGCCGATCAGCTGCATCAGTTGGGTGGACAGGTAGTTGGTGGACAGGTCGTCGGTCTCGCTCGTCTGGTCGCAGCCGGCAACGTCGTAGTTGGCCCAGATGATGTAGTCGGTCTGCCACAGGCGCTCCTGATGCGTAGCATCGTCTTCGCCGGTAAACCACTTGTCATTGAACTTGGACGGGAAGAACGGCTGGTGGTCGCCCCAGAACACCACGACCACCTTACGGTCGAGCTTGCTCAGGGCGTTGAGGAAGTAGCGCAGCGCCTGGTCGGACTGCTCGATGCACGAGACATACTCGTCGACATCGGAGAGCGTGCCGTCCTCGACGGTCTTGGCGTCCAAATCGGTCGTGTCGATATTCAGGTGCATCTGCTTGTCGACCGGCAGCAGGCCCGTATCGTAGCCCGAGTGGTTCTGCATGGTCACGTCGAAGATAAACTGCGGATCGGCGTTCTGGTCGAGCAGCTCAAGAATCTTGTCGTAGGTAGCCTGGTCGGTCACCATGCCGCGCAGGGTGTCGGCTCCCTGGAAGTCATTGATAGACAGGAACTGGTCAAAGCCAAAGTCCTTGTAGACGTTCTCGCGGTTCCAGTTGGTCGCGTGGTTGGGGTGCATGGCCGTGGTGGAATAGCCGAACGATTTGAACTGTTCTGCCAGGTTCCCGGTCGTCTCCATGTTGTAGATGGTGTAGGGGTACACGCCCGAGCCCAGGTTGGCCATGGAGTTGCCGGTCATAAACTCAAACTCGGTATTGGCGGTACCGCCGCCGTAGGCGCTCACATAGAGCTTGCCGCGGCTGAGGCAGTTGGACAGGTTCTTAAAGTACTGCGGGCCCTCGTAGCCGGCGCGCATGTTCTGGTAGATCGAAAGGTCTGAGAAGGTCTCGTTCATGATGGCGATGACCGTGGGCTTCTCGCTGTCGAACTGCTCCTTTGCGGCGGCGCGCTCGTCGCTCTTGGCCGCGTCGGACTTGTCGTAGGCCTTGGCGTACTTTTTGAGCGTGGCCTTGGCATCGTCGACGGAGTAGTCGGCGGGTTTGGGCGGCTTGATGGACTGCGCCGCACTAATAAAGGCGGGCAGGTAGCCCTCGCGCCAGTAGCTCTCGAGCGGGCGCCAGGTGTAGACGGTGATGCCGAGGGTGTTGTAGTAGTCGATGAGCGTGACATGCGCGGTTACGCCGCCCAGGCACAGCACTGCCACGAGCAGGTTGGTGAGCAGCATGCGCTTGGCGTTGGCGGCACCCTTCTGACGGTGCGGTGCCACCAGGCCGGCGTACTCGCACAGCAGCATGGCGATGGCGGTAAAGCCCATGGACAGCACACAGAACAGCGAGATGGAGAAGGTGTAGCCGGTGCCGGCGACCGCGGCGGCGGTGGAGATGGCCGAAAGGTCGCCCGGCTGGATGGGCATGGATTTAAACGTGATGACGAAGAACTCGGCAATGCCCAGGACAAAGAGGGCAAAGGCCAGGACCGCGGGAGCTGCGCCGTGGCGCTGGAACAGGAAGAACAAGCCGATCATGAGCACGGTGATGATGGCCCACTCGAGCAGGATGCACAGGGGGTAGACCCAGGTAAAGTCGTGGTTGGACGAGACCTCCATGCCCAGCAGCGCAAAGACGCCGGCGAGCAGCAGGCACAGGACGGCGGCGACGAGTGGTTTGCCCACAAAGGCGCCGCGCAGGCGGGCGAGCTTGCCGGTGGGGGCGGGGGCGTCGGGCTTGGCGAACGCAAAGACGCGCGGGGCGATGCGATCGCGGGCGATGCTGGCCCAGGCGCATCCGGTGAGGATGGCGTTGGTCAGGATGAGCATCACAAAGGCGAGCGGCTCGTTTTGGGCGACGAGGCCAATGGCGCCCCAAATAGTCAAAAAGACCTGGAACAGGCCGAAGACGACGCTCCACCCAAGAGCGCTTTTGGCAACGGTGCCCGACTGAGCGCGAATGGCCTTGGCCTCGCGCAAGACAAGGTAGACGGTCGCCGCAAGACCGACGAGCGAGATGGCGGCAGCGAACATGCTGAGACTCCTCACAAACTAAAACGTACGGAAGCGGGGGTTTACCCGATTGTTACCAAGATATGCGCTGCAATTGGTGGCTGCGCACAACAACCAGCCATATTAACGCGCACGTGCGGCGGTGTGGCGCAATGTAGTGGCGGCCTGCGCGATAATTGACGGGAATTACACGGAAACGTAAAGGCTTCTTAAAGAATTAGCGAGGATGAGGCGATGAACGAGCAGGTTTGCACCAAGGCTGTGGATACGTGTGGCTATCCGGTCGAGACGACGGGCAATGCGGTGCTGGACACGTTGGAGCACCGTTCCTCCACGCGTGCCTTCGCGCGTGATGACGACGACCGTCCCGTGGCGGTGACCGACGAGCAGCGGGCGGCGATCTTGCATGCGGCGAGCCGCGCGCCGTCGGCGGGCGCCATGATGATGTATTCCATCGTGAGCATCCGCGAGCAGGCAACGCTCGACCGCCTGGCCGACCTGTGCGACCACCAGCCCATGATCGCCAAGGCGCCCTGGGCACTGATATTTGTGGTCGATTATGCCAAGTGGATCGATCTGTTTGAGCACGTGGGCTGCTTTGAGCCCGAGTTTGTCGAGCGCACGGGTAAGGCGCCCCGCCGCGCGCCGGGTTTGGGCGACTTTGCCATCGCGGCCCAGGACGCCGTGATCGCCGCGCAAAACGCCGTGGTTGCCGCCGAGGCCCTGGGCCTGGGGAGCTGCTATATCGGTGATATCGTCGAGAATGCCGAGGAAGTGGCCGAGCTGCTGGATCTGCCTCCGTATACCATGCCGCTGTCGATGCTCATCATCGGCACGCCCCGTAAGGAGCGCCCGGCAATCGCGCACCCCGTGGTGAACCTGGTGCACGAGGAGCGCTATCGCCGCGCCGATACCGCGACCATGGATGCGCAGGTGGCCGAGATGGATGCGATGTTCCGTCCGCATGCCCGCGAGGTGGGGGAGCGCGTCGTGGATATCTACACCCGCAAGCACACGAGCCCCTTTATGGCCGAGATGAGCCGCTCCATGGAGTGGTGGTTCAAAAACTGGCTCGGAAAATGACGAATGTGACAAGGGGACAGCCCCTTTGTCACATTTCATATCGCCGCGGTGGCCTAAAGACTGTATAAATCTTTATCTAGCTGGGAAAACAGTGCATTAAAGCATAGGCCGATTACCTATAATCCCTTCGAACGTTAAAGTTGGGAGGAAACCGGCTTATGGAACAAAAGGCCAAGGAGGCAGCCTCGCACGCTGCGATTCCTGTGAGCATCTCGGCGATGCTCGTCACGCTGGGCGTGGTGTACGGCGATATCGGCACCAGCCCTATGTATGTAACCAAGGCGCTCGTTGCCGGCAACGGCGGCATCGGAAGCGTCACGGAGGAGTTCGTACTCGGCGCGCTCTCCCTTGTCGTGTGGACGGTCACGCTGCTGACCACCATCAAGTATGTGCTCATCTCGCTGCGCGCCGATAACCATGGTGAGGGCGGCATCTTTGCCCTGTACAGCCTGGTCAAGCGCTGCGGCAAGTGGCTTATCGTCCCCGCCATGCTGGGTGGCGCCGCGCTGCTCGCCGACGGCATCCTGACGCCGGCCGTTACCGTCACCACGGCCATCGAGGGCCTGCGCACCATCCCGGCGGTCCATGCCGTGCTGGGCGATGACCAGGGCCGCGTCGTGGCCATCACGCTCGCCATCATCATCGTGCTCTTCTTGGTACAGCGCATCGGTACGGCCAAGATCGGTCACGCCTTTGGCCCCATCATGACGCTGTGGTTCCTGTTCCTGGGCGGCACGGGTCTGTTCTTTGTCTTCCAGCACCCCGCCGTGCTGCTGTGCCTCAACCCGGTGCGCGGCATCGCCTTTTTGCTGAGCCCCAACAACCACGCGGGCATCATGATTCTGGGCAGCTGCTTCCTCGCCACCACCGGTGCCGAGGCGCTCTACTCCGACATGGGCCACGTCGGCCGCGGCAACATCTACGCTACCTGGCCGTTCGTTAAGTGCTGCCTGCTGCTTTCCTATATGGGCCAGGGCGCTTGGCTTATGAACAACGCTGCCAACCCCGAGCTCATGGGCATTGCCGACCTCAACCCGTTCTACCAGATGCTCGCCCCGGGCCTGCGCCCGTTTGCCGTCGGCCTTTCCACCGTCGCGGCCATCATTGCCTCGCAGGCGCTTATCACCGGCGCATTCTCGCTGGTGTCCGAGGCCAGCCGTCTGGACCTCATGCCGCACATGCAGGTATGGTGTGCTGGTACAACGGTACGGCTGTTGAGCAGCGCCAGTTTACGCTGCTGCCGCTGCGCAGCTACCTGCCGCAGCTCAAGCGCCTGCGCGACGACGACCGTTACGAGCGCATGAGCGACAACGTCGTGTACCTGACCAAGGACACCCATACCGACTACATCGACCGCGATATCGTCTATTCGATCTTGGACAAGCATCCCAAGCGCGCCCGCGCCTGGTGGTTTGTGAATGTCGAGACCATGGACGAACCGCACACCTTTGCCTATTCGGTCGAGACGTTCGGCACCGATTACGTGTTCCGCGTGCATCTGTACCTGGGCTACAAGATCAACCAGCGCGTCAATGCCTACCTGCGTCAGGTCGTTCAGGACCTGGCTGCCACCGGCGAGCTGCCGCCGCAGACGCATGACTACTCGGTCTACAAGGATCCGGGTAACATCGGCACGTTCAAGTTCGTCCTGATCCGTAAGCTTCTGGCGCCCGAAAGCGATGTGGAGCCGAGCGAGCGTACGGCCATCACGCTCAAGTACATCATCCGCCGCGCCGCCGGCACGCCTGCGCGTTGGTACGGCCTGGAGAACTCCAACGTGAGCTTTGAGTACGTGCCGCTGTTCACCAAGTTCAAGGCCGTGAACAAGATGCAGCGCCTGGCCCCCAACGAGCGGCCGTAGACGTCGGCGGCTACACGGAGTTGGTTTTTGATGGATAAGCATGAGGCCGGGGAGGTAAACATGGATACAAAGGCGCTCGATGGCCGTGAGGCGGTGGTCGAAATGGTGCGTGAGGCGCGCGTCGACGCCGCCGAAGATCGGTTCTTTACGAATCGTGCCAACATGGATATGGCCGATCGCGTAATTTCGATCGTGGCACTGGTATTTGGAGCGGTGTGCGTGTGTGCCCTGCTCGCGCACGTGCTGTTTGTCTAGCGACCGCAGGTTGCAAAGGCTATACACTTGGAACCACCACAAGGGAAACCACCACAAAGGTGCCTGTCCCTTTGTGGTGGTTTTTGTTTTTGAGAGAGGGGCGGGGCGCTGATGGACGTCCGTGCGGACGGTGATATTGCCGAGAACTTTTGGTGGCGGCGCACTACGATGACGCGTCGCGGCCCCCTGTACGATATCTGCGTGTCGGTGGGGCTGCTGGTCGCGGCGACGATTGTGGGCGCGCTGCTCGACCATCCGGGTCTCGCGCCGAGCATCATGATCGTCTATGTGTTCGCCGTTCAGCTGTGCGCATTCTTTACCTGGAGTCGCCTGTATTGCTTGCTGAGCTCGGCTGCCGCCGTGGCGCTCTACAACTTCTTGTTTGTCGACCCGCGCTACTCGCTGTCGCTTATCGACCGCGGCTATCCCGGCATGTTCTTCATCATGTTCGTGGTCTCGCTTGTGTCGAGCTCGATTGCGTTGGCCCTGCGCCGCGCCTTGGCACAGGCTGCCGCCAGCGACCGCCGCACGCATATGGTGCTCGAGACCAATCGCATGTTGCAGCGCTGCGCCGACGAGCAGCAGATCGTTCACGCCATGGCCACGCAGCTGGCGCGTCTTTCGGGCTGTCCGGTCGTGTGGTACAGCGCCGACGCCGAGGGCGATGACCTGCTGCCGCGTGCGACATACACGGCCGTGGGCGATGCCGCGCCGGTGCACGAGCTGGCGCCGCAGATGCCACCGCGGCTCTCGGCGTCCGCCTATGTGGGAACGCCGCTCGATGCTACGTTCGGCGGCTCGGCGTTTTATGGCATCTACCTGACAGTTCGCACAGGCGACGGCTTCGCGCGCTCGGGCGACCCCGCCTCGGTGGTGGGCGTGCTGGCTATCGTTGCCGAGCCCGACGTGCTGACGCACGAGGAGCGGACACTTGCCGATGCTATCGTGAGCGAAGGCGAGCTGGCGCTCGATCGCGCCCGCGCCATGGAGGCCCGCGAGGAGGCGGCGGTGCTTGCCAAAAATGAGCAGCTGCGCGCCAACCTGCTGCGCTCCATCTCGCACGACCTGCGCACGCCGCTCACCAGTATTTCGGGTAATGCCGATGTGCTGCTCGACCAGGGCTCGACCGGCACCGCCGTGCTCGACGCCCAAACGCGCCGCGGCCTGCTCTTGTCCATTCGCTCGGATGCGCAATGGCTCAACGCCACCGTCGAGAACCTGCTCGCCATCACCAAGCTCGAGGGCGGCGGTATGCGCCTGTCGACCACGCTCGAGCTCATGGACGATATCGTGGAGGAGGCGCTGCGCCACGTGAACCCTGCCGTGCGCGAGCACGACCTTAAGGTGGTGGCGTGCGATGAGCCGGCGCTCGTCAACGTCGATGCGCGCCTGATGGTGCAGCTGGTGGTCAATCTGGTGAACAACGCCATCACCTATACGCCCGCAGGCTCGCATATCATGATTTCGATTAGCGTCGACGATGGACGCGTGGCGTGCTCGGTGGCCGATGATGGTCCAGGCATCGCACCCGAGGATCGCGAGCGCATCTTCGAGTCGTTCTATACCGCCAACCATGGCCTGGCCGACAGCCACCGTAGTGTGGGCCTGGGGCTTTCGCTCTGCCGCTCCATTGCGCTGGCGCATGGCGGTAGCATAGAGGTTGCCGCGGCGGACCCGCACGGCTCGGTCTTTACGATTGAGCTTCCCGTCGCCGACGTTTCGTTTGATAAGGAGTAGCGCTGTGCCGAACTCTGCCGTAAAACCGCTCATCTTGGTCGTTGAGGACGACCCCGCTGTCCGCAATCTTATTGTTGCCGCGCTCGAGGCGCACGGCTTGCGCCATATGGCCGTGGAGACCGCCCATGCCGCCATCGCCGCCGCCTCATCGCAGGCACCGAGCATTGTGCTGCTCGACCTGGGTCTGCCCGATATGGACGGCGTCAAGGTGGTGGAGTCGGTGCGCGCATGGTCGGGCATGCCGATTATCGTGGTATCGGCGCGTAGCGAGGATGCGGACAAGATTCGCGCACTCGATGCCGGCGCCGACGACTACCTGACCAAGCCGTTTTCGGTCGAGGAGCTGCTCGCGCGCATTCGCACGACGCTCAGGCGCCTTTCGTATGCGCAATCGGGCGGCGTTGCCTCCGAGGGCACGTTCGATGCCGGTGAGCTGCATATCGACTTTGATGCCGGCATTGCCACGATGGATGGCGAGGAGCTGCATCTGACGCCGATTGAGTACAAGCTCTTGTGCCTGCTGGCACATAACGCCGACAAGGTACTAACGCACCAGTTTATCCTGCACGAGATTTGGGGCACGGCAACTAAGAGCGACCTGGCGAGCCTGCGCGTCTTTATGGGCACGCTGCGCAAGAAGATCGAGTCCGACCCCGCGCATCCGCGCTATATCCAGACGCACGTGGGTATTGGTTACCGATTGGTCATCCAGGGATAGGTCGGCATCCGCCATCCCAATATGAGTTGCGGTGAAATACGGTCTAAATTTGCCTAATTCCAGGCAAAGCAGTCCATATTCCACCGCAACTTTGTTATTTGCCCTTGGGCTTGCTGGCGTAGAACTTCTTCTTTTTGGACTTGCCTGCGGGGGAGGGCTTGCCGGCAAAGTTGGACTTGCCGTTGCCGGCCTGCGCGTGCGCGGGCACTGCCGCGCGAGGCTTGCGGGCCTCGGGGTTGCGTAGCTCCTCGACGCGCTCGGCAATCTCCTCGGCGCTAAAGCCGACCTCGGCCATGGCGTCCTCAATGGGCAGGCGGCGCACGATATAGCAGTGGTGCACCTTCTGGTTGCGCGCGAAATCCTCGGGGATGGTCTGCGCCGTAATGTCCTCCAACACCACGCCCGCGCGGGCGAGCTTGCGTGTCTCGGGGCGGAAGCCGCGCAGGTTGCAGCTAAAGATGGCATGTCCGCCCTGTGCAAGCAGGCGAGATATGCCGGCCAAAAGCTCGACATGGTCGCGCTGGACATCCCAAGTGCGACGGCCCATCTTGGACGAGTTCGAGAACGTGGGCGGGTCGACAAAGATCAGGTCCCAGCGGTTGCGCGTCTGGCGCTGGTCGCGAATCCAGGCAAGCACGTCGTCGCGCACAAAGTGATGCTGCGGACCCACAAAGCCGTTCTGGCGCATGTTGCGCTCGGCCCAGTCCAGGTAGGTGTTGGAAAGGTCGACCGTCACAGTTTCCTCGACGCCGCCGTCTGCCGCATAGCAGGTGGCGGTACCAGTGTAGGCGAACAGGTTGAGGAAGCGGCGCGCCTGTTTGGCGTGCTCGCGCACCAGGTTGCGGGTGACACGGTGATCCAAGAAGATGCCCACATCCAGGTAGTCATCAAAGTTGACGGCAAAGGTGAGTCCGCCCTCTTCGATGAGCGGCAGGCGACGGCGCGCGATGTTGGCGCGCTCGCCCGAGCCGCCCTTGCCGGCGCCCTGCTTACCGTACTGCGAGCCGCCGCGCGAACGCATGCGGGCCTTGGCGTGCACATGCTCGGCCGGAACATCTAGGATACGCGGCGCGATAGCCAAGATGTCGAGCATGCGGGCCTGGGCTAGCGCGGGATCGATGGTCTTGGGTGCGGCGTATTCGGCGATGACGAGCCAACGCCCCGGCGTCTGCGGGCAGCCCTCGTACAGGTCGATGGCGGCGGAGTAGTCGGGTAGGTCGGCATCGTAGACGCGGTAGCAGCTCACGCCTTCGCGCTTGGCCCACTTGCGGCGCAGACGGGCATTCTTGCGCAGGCGATTGGCGAACTGCTCGGACTCCGGGATGAGCACGGGCAGCGGCTTGCCGTCGCCCAAGTCGAGCATGGCGGCAGGCGCGGGCATGGCGGAAGCGGCGGCTTCATCGTTGACTTCGTTGGCATCCGCAACCTCGGCCTCGACATCCGCACTGGTCGCAGCTTCGAATGCTGCGGCGGCGTGGTCGAGCGAGGGCCAAACCTCAATAGCCGCCTCCTCGTTATTGGGCATAACGGCGATGGAGCGCGCGGGCTCGGCATGGAGCGCGCGGGCCATAAGGCCATCGCGGGTGAGTGCGGCGACCGGCGCCGCGGAAAGCTCGGGCGCGCGGCGCAGCTCGCCGACCAGCGTCATGGCGTCGTGCATGAGCGAAAGCGGGGTCTCGGTGGTGTCTGCGACCACGGCGGCACCGGCGACGGCGCCCGCATGGTCCAGCACGGTGGCGGGCTTGGCGGCACAAAAGTCGACAAAACGCTTGTAGCCGGCGCACTTGACCATGCGCTCGGCAGTCTTGCGAGCGGCGGGGTCGATGTCTACGGCCACGATGCGCGCCTGTCGCTCGCGCGCTGTCGCCTCGCGCTCGCGTGCCTCGGCAAGCAGCTGCTCCCACAGGGCGGCGTCGTGCAGCTGCCAGCCCTCAAAGCCCCAGCGCTCGCGTGCAGCGCCCGGGGCGCGGTCGGTCAGAATGTTCACGGCCTCCAGCAGCAGACCGCCGCCGGCGCACGAGGCATCGATCGGCGTGGGCAGGGCCTCGTTCTCGTAATCGTCGGCCGTCAACTCGCGCTCGCATAGCGCGGTCCAGCCGACCTGTGCCAGCACCAGTGCGGCGTAGTCGGGACGCAGCACATGGGCGCCCTCGCTGGCGCGGGTCGCGGCGGGCGGCAGACGCTTGAACAGCGGATCGCCCGAAAGGTCCAGGCTGATGCTCGCGCGGCGCTGACGCAGCGAAAGCAGCAGGTGAACGTCGGGGTCGGCGGCGTCAACGTCGGCGCGACGGCCCGTGGCCTCGGCCAGGCGATCGCACAGCGCGTCCTTGGCGCGCAGGGCCGAGAAGCGCGTGTTGCGCAGCTGCTCGGTCACGCCGCGGGCGGTAATGGCGATGGTGGCGCCGGGGCGGATGATGGTCTCCCAAGCGATGTCGTAAACGCCGTCGTACAGCTCATCGGCATCCTGCGCCTCAAAGCGTCCGAGTACCACGAACACGCGGCTCGCCAGGCGCGACCACAGGCACGCGCGATAGCCTTCTTCGAGCTCGCCCTCAAACGTGGCGCGGCCCTTCAGGCGGCGGACATGCGAAAGCCCGAGGCGTTTAAGCTCATCGGCGAGTGCGGACTCAAAGCCCTCGGGGCAGCTTGCGTAAAATTCCATGGGTGACCTCTCTGGTTGCGTCGCTCCATTATATGATGGATACTTCGTTTACTCTCGCCCCCGAAAGGAACCCATATGATTGATGCGTGCCCCGATTCCGCCGTGCTCTTTTTTGACGTGGACGGCACGCTGACGTCGTTCGATCCCGACAACATGACCGACAAGGACTTTTCGGCGGTTCACCCCTCGCAGGCGGTCGTCGAGGCGTTTCATCGTCTGCGCGACGCGGGACACCAGGCATTTATCTGCACGGGTCGTCCCTTGTGGCTGATTGCCGATGGCCTGCGCGCGCTGAACCCGGCGGGTGTCGTTGCCATGGCGGGAGCGACGCTCGAGGTCGAGGGCCGCGTGGTACACGAGGACTGCTTTGATGAGGACGTTATCGAGGAGCTTGCACGCCGTATGGCCGCGGCAGGGATTGAAGCCTTTTTCGAGACCAACGTGGCTACCTTTGCCCTGGAACCCGCGGGTGTTGAGCAGCCGTCTCTGATCGGCACTTCTGTGGTGCACAGCGCCGAGGAGATGCGCGTCGACGGCCGTCTGCGCGTGGGCAAGGTGTGCATCGTCGCGAGCTACCTGGCTCGCGTAGCCAACGATGACGGCTTTATCGATCGCGAGTTTGAGCTGTGCAACACCGGTGGTCAGAATCGCGAGCTGAGCCCCAAGGGCATTGACAAGGGCGTGGGCGTGGCGCGAGCGCTGGAATACCTGGGTCGCACCGGCAACGCGCGCACCTTTGGCTTTGGCGATTCCGGCAACGATCTGGGTATGCTCGCCGCTGTCGAGACGGCCGTGGCCATGGGCAACGCCATGCCCGAGGTCAAGGCGCTCGCCGACTACGTGACTGATGATGTCGCACACGACGGCACCGTCACAGCGATGCAGCATTTCGGCCTCATCTAATGAATCCCGCGTTCTGACGTTTGCTCAAACTGCGACTCTTTGTTTTTGCATGCTCAATCGATTTATCAATCCAAACACTGAGGTGTTTATACCGTTCGCCGAGAAGATAAAAAACCGCAGCTCACGCCTTGATAAACGTAGGTAAAGTGTTTAGCAGTTTATCGGCCGTATGCTAACGAAAGGAATCAGGCAGATGGCAATCAAGGTGTTCGCTGACGGTGCAAACCTCGAGGGCATGCTCGACATGTACGAGAACGGCAACGTTCAGGGTTTCACGACCAACCCGTCCCTTATGAAGAAGGGCGGCGTGACGGATTACCGCGCGTTTGCCAAAGAGGTCTTGACCCACATTACCGATGTGTCCGTCTCGTTTGAGGTCTTTGCCGACGACGTCGAGACCATGGAGGTCGAGGCCCGCGAGATCGCTACCTGGGCCGAGAACGTCTACGTCAAGATTCCGTGCGTGACTACCAAGGGCGAGTCCACCGCCGAGCTGGTCCGCAAGCTTTCCGCCGACGGCATCAAGGTCAACGTCACTACTATCTTTACGCCTACGCAGGTCGATGAGATGGTCGAGGCCGTTGACACCGAGACGCCGTCCATCATCTCGCTCTTTGCCGGCCGCATCGCCGATACCGGCGTCGACCCCATTCCGTTTATGACGGAGTCGGTCAAGAAGGCCGCCGCAAAGCCCAACTGCGAGGTCCTGTGGGCGTCCACGCGCGAGCTCATCAACATTTACCAGGCCGAGGCCTGCGGTTGCCAGATCATTACGGTGCCCAACAGCATCCTGGCCAAGCGCAAGAACATTGGTCGCGACCCGTACGAGGTCTCGCTCGATACCGTGCGCGGTTTTGCCAAGGATATCGCGGCGCTCGGTTTCCATATCCTGCCGTAGCGCGAACACCGACTGTACCGTGGGCTGTTCGCCCCGGCCTTTCCTTTCCCTATCGCTCACGCGCTCCGCGAGGGTCGCGCTAGGCAAAGGAAAGGCCGGGGCTGCCGGCACGAGCTTGCCAGCAAGTTGGCGATTGGCTTCCATATCCTGCCGTGGGCAAAGGTACCCCCGCCTGCGCCGTGCAAAATTGAGAGTATTCAGCAAGGTAAAGGTCTTTATCAGTTGACCGAAGCATGGAACGGCCCCCGTTTTGGCTCTGACGACGCTAAAACGGGGGCTGTATTTTGCTTTTTCGTCTCTGAGGGGCATCCGGAACGGTGGAATTTGCAGAATACTCGCGATTTTGCACATCGCTACAGGGGGTACCTTTGCTTTGGCGGTTTACTTTCCCTGCACCATGGTGAGCGAGATCTTCTTGCGGTCGCGATCGACCTTTTCGACCCACACCTTGACCGTGTCACCGACGCGCACGACGTCGCTGGGGTGCTTGACAAAGCGGTTGGCCAGCTTTGAGATATGCACGAGGCCGTCCTGGTGTACGCCCACGTCGACGAAGGCGCCAAAGTCCACAACGTTGCGCACCGTGCCCTTGAGCTCCATGCCGGGTTCCAGGTCGTCGATGGAAAGCGCCGAGCGGCTAAAGACCACCTCGGGCGCGTCGTCGCGCGGGTCGCGGCCGGGCTTCTTGAGCTCGTTGACGATGTCGATGAGCGTGAGGGTGCCGCAGTTCAGGTCACTTGCCAGCGCCGAGATACTGCCCAGACGGCGCTCGATGTCGGGCACGCCGCCGCGGCTGAGCTCGCTGGCTTTAACGCCGGCGCGTTCCAGGACGGACGTGGCCACCTCGTAGCTCTCGGGGTGGACGCTCGTCGCGTCGAGCGGGTTCTTGCCGCCGCTGATGCGCAGGAAGCCCGCGGCGTTGAGGTATGCCTTGGGTCCTAGTTTGGGGACCTTCTTAAGCTGGCGGCGATCGGTAAAGGCACCGTTTTCCTCGCGGTAGGCCACGATGTTTTTGGCCACGCTCGGCGTGATGCCCGATACGTATCCCAGCAGGCTTGCGCTCGCGGTATTCACGTCGACGCCCACGCGGTTGACGACGTCCTCCACCACATGGCCCAGGGTGCGCGAAAGCTCGGCCTGGTCAAGGTCGTGCTGGTACTGGCCAACGCCGATGGACTGGGGCGGGATCTTGACGAGCTCTGCCAGCGGGTCCTGTAGACGGCGGCCCAGGCTCATGGCGCCACGCACGGTGACGTCCAGATCGGGATACTCCTGGCTGGCGAGCTCGGAGGCGGAGTACACCGATGCGCCGGCCTCGTTGACGATGGTGTATCGCAGCTCAGGCGCCTGCTCGGCGATGAACTCCGAGACGACTTCCTCGGTCTCGCGGCTGGCGGTGCCGTTGCCGATGACGATGGTGTTGACGCTGTCCTTTTTGACGAGGCGGGCGAGCTCGCGCTTGGTGCCGGCGACGTCGTGGCGCGGCTTGGTGGGATAGATCACGCCGTGGTCGAGCAGCTTGCCGGTCTCGTCCATGACGGCGACCTTGCAGCCGGTGCGGTAGCCCGGATCGAGCGCGAGCACGCGGGCGCCGCGCACGGGGCGTGCCGAGAGCAGGCCCTCGAGATTCTTGGCAAAGACATTGATGGCCTCGGTCTGCGCACGGACGGTGAGTTTGGCGCGGGCCTCGCGCTCCAGCGAGGGGGCCATGAGGCGCTTGTAGCCGTCGGCGATGGCGGCGTCAAAGACGGGCGCGAAGACGCCCTGGCGTCGGGGCCAACGGCTGCCGAGGCGTGCCGTGGCGGCGGCGCCGTCGACGTTCACGCGCACGCGGAGCTTGCCCTCGCGCTCACCGCGGTCGATAGCCAGCACGCGGTGGTTGGGTATACGGCGCAGCGGCTCATCATAGCTGTAGTACGGCTCGTAGGGGGTCTTCTCGGTGGGGTCGGTGGCCTCGACGACGATGTCTGCGGTGTTTTGCGTAAAGGCACGCAGGTCGGCGACGTTCTCGGGGTCCTCGGCCACCGTCTCGGCCACGATGTCCGCCGCGCCGGCGAGCGCCTTCTCGGGCGTGTCGAAGCCGGCTTCCTCGTTGACGTAGGCCGCGGCGGCGTCGAGCGCGCTGCCCTTGGCGGATGCCTGCATGATGATCATGTTGGCAAGCGGCTCCAGACCTGCCTCGCGGGCCTTCTGCGCGCGGGTCATGCGCTTTTTGCGGTAGGGCTTGTAGAGGTCCTCGACACGCTGGAGCTGCGTGGCCTCGCGAATCTGCTGTTCGAGCTCGGGCGTAAGTTTGCCTTGGGCGTCGATGAGCAGAATGACGTCCTCTTTGCGCTGTTCAAGATTGCGCAGGTAGGACAGGCGCTCGTCGAGTGCGCGCAGGGCGACGTCGTCCATTCCGCCTGTGGCTTCCTTGCGGTAGCGCGAGATAAAGGGGATGGTGTTGCCCTCGTCGATGAGCTTGACGGCCGCCTCGATGTTGGCGGCCTTAAGGTTGAGCTCGTGGGCGAGCTGGGCGATAAGATCCATGGGACTCCTTGCGTTTAAGGTGCGTTTGCAGCACAGGGCTACCAAGGATACCACCCGTCCCAAAAGGCTGTTTTGGGGCCGCGCCACGAAAACGGCCTATCTACTACGTTTTACCCGTAGGGGCTGACCATACCTGGGTTTTCCGAAAGTCGGCAAGCCGTTTACCTGCGGTTTTTATCTCGCGAAATTCGGCATGCTTGAGGGCGATCGGTTAAACGTAGTAGATAGGCCCATTTCGTGGCGAACGAACCAAGCTGAGGCGCAAAATAGCCTCGCTCCAGAATAATCGTCGGCAAGGTAGCAAAAAGCCCCGCGGGCAGGAGGCTGCTCGCAGGGCAAAGAAGAGGGGCTTGTTGGTGGCGGGCCGAAGGGCTCGGCATGGGGTTTCTGCCGAGGCCTGCCCTAATACAGCATTACAGCTCGACGAGCTGGCCGGTCTCGGCGGCCTCCTTGATGGCGTTGAGAAGCGTGAGCGTCTTGACGTTATCGGCGGGGGTCACGACGGGCTCGACCTCGCGGCGGACGACCTTCACAAAGTGCTTGAGCTGCATCTTGTGCGGCAGCGCCGGGTCCACGGCCGGAATCTCCATCTGCAGCGGCTTGTGCCAGTTGGAGGCGCCGTCGTAGGAGAACTGGTGCAGGCGGGGCAGCGAAAGTGCGCCCTTAGTGCCGCCGATAAAGTAGGCGTCGGCGTCGAAGGGGCGGTACTGCGGATCCTCGCGAGCGGTTGCCTCCCAGTTCCAGGGGCTGGCGGTGGCGTCGGAGATGGTCATGCTCGCAAGTGCGCCATCGGCAAAACGGACGTTGACCACGGCGGAGTCCTCGGTCTCAAAACCGCGGGCGGCGCTGGACTGCATACCCTGGACGGCAACGGGCTCGCCCAGCAGATAGCGGAGTAGATCGACGTCGTGAACCAGGTTGACCAGGATCGGGCCGGCGCCCTTCTTGCGGCGCCACTCGACATCGAAATACTCGTCGTTCTTATAGATCATGTAGTGGAAGCTCGAAACAGTAAGCTTGCCCAGCTCGCCGGACTCGATGATCTCCTTGGCCTTGTTGACGAAGGGGTTGTGGCGACGGTGCTGGCCCACGAGCACGGGCACGCCGGCGGTCTCGGCCTCGGCGGCGAAGGCCTGGGCATCCTCAAGATCGTTGGAGATCGGCTTTTCGACCAGCGGCACGATGTTGCGCTTTACGGCCTCGCGAGCAACGCCCAAGTGCAGGTCGTTGGGGGTGGCGATAATGACGGCCTCGGGCTTGACCTCGTCCATCATCTGGGCGGGATCGGTGTAAAACGGCACGCCGGCGGCCTCGGCCGTGGCGCGGGCGCCCTCAAAGGCGTCGGCGATGGCGACGAGCTCGGCCTCGGGCTCCTCGGTGACAAAGCGGATGTGGTTGCGGCCCATGGCGCCGGCGCCGATAACGGCAATGCGGACGGGGTTGAGCTCAGACATTTCGACTCCTTAATACTGGTGACCGGTGGAATGCGACAAAGGGGCCGTCCCTTTGTCGCATCGGTAAAACTAGGCAGACTTCTTCTTGCTGTCGGAGACCATCATGTAGACGGTGAGCACGACGGCGATGGCGGCGATCAC
>PPYE01740144.1_pt1 | contig 26170 bp, 18 predicted proteins | sample 1559881 | NCBI WGS metagenome assembly PPYE01 (sample SAMN08240022, study PRJNA423297) | Human gut metagenome, whole genome shotgun sequencing project. | reverse complement strand
GAGTTTGAAATAAAGGACGATTAAATCGAAAATGATTTGATCGTCCTTTTTAGGTACACTATATAATTTGGCGCTTACAACCAATCCCAACTTATTTCTGACTTTAGATTTAAATTATTAAGTAATGTATGTAATTCAAACTGGTTGATATACTTAATCTTTTTAGCTGCAGGTGTTTTCCCTTTGATAATTGCTTTACGTGTAGGATCTCTATCCAATAATCCTTCATCTACAGCATCTAATATTGCACCTTTTAATTGGTGATGAAAATCCATGGTTGTTTGTCTTTCATGATATAAAGCATATTCATTCAATAACTGCTGATAGTTGATACGAGTCATTTCACATATTTTTAATTCAGGTATTAACTTCTTTAACCAACGATGTGTCATATAGTATTTTTCTAATGTGACTTTTCTTATTGCGCCTTCTTTATATACTTTTATCCATTTTTCATAATAATCGCAAAATAAGATTTGGTTGTTTATATTATCTAACATTTTATTGTCCTCCATCTTGTTTTTTGGCTCACACTGATGAAGGGTGATAAGGTGATCTAAATCCATCAATACTTCAGCTATTTTTTGTTGTTCTTGTACATTAGGTATTTTGATTTTGTATTCTAACATTTCATCAAGTTTGAGAACTCTATTACGTCCTGCACCTCCAGGAGATGACAACCATAAGTGGTGCTTAAATTTATCGTCCAAAATAATATATTTAAAGAACTTTGAATAAAGATTCTCAGATAAAGAATACTGAGGAAATCTGTGAGAAACTAGCTTTCCAGCATCATTTTTATCTGTTACAGCCACTGCATGTTCCCAGCCAAATGTAATATTTACAATAAACTTATCTGCAGCAACTTTGTGCATTTTACCAGTTTGCAATTCATGTCCTTCAGAAACATAACTATGAAATGTTCCCTTGGCATGACTTCTTATTCCCAAACGCTCATAACCATTATGAGGAACATTCACTTCGTCTGTATATTTTGTTAATAATTCCACCAACTTACACTGTTCCCAAGTAATTGTTTATGTAATTATTAAAAAATACCAAGAATAATGCTGAAATTCTTGGTATATAAACATCAAAATACTATTCAATTGTAATCAGAAGCTAAGATATTTTTTCTTAATTCCTGAGAAACAAATTATCGAATCAAATTTATAACACTAGAAGTTCCAATCAAATTGAGCAATTCAATCCATAGGCCTCCTACATATACGGAGCGATTTCAAAGAATTGTCAAATTCCTAAATATGATGCATTTAAACGCTGATGAAGGGTGATAAGGTGCGTTAGTTCATCTAAATACTGAGATATTTTTTCTTGCTCCTCAACTGAAGGAAAGAAAAAATCAAGAGTTAAAAACTCATCATAACTAATACTTCGACCATCTCGTATACCATAAGTCACTGTTTCTAAGCGTCTAATAAACTCTTTTGAAGTGAACACATATTTCCAATATTCTGAATCATGTTTTTTTGGTTCAGAAAAACCAAAAATAGTGTATGCAGGCGACGTTATTCCTTCTATTCTAGAATGAGCAAAGCCACCTTGAAATGATCTTAAATGTATAACAAACTGTCCTGGCAACACTCTTTTATAGCCATTTTCGTTATTCTTATCATGAGATATATTTATGCTATTTTGATCTCTACGAATCATACCTCTATCCTGTGTAGCTGATAAAACCGGAAGGTCAGGATATCCTTTATCAGCTGTTGAGATAAACAATTTCTTAGCCTTACGCTGTTCCCAAGTTTTACAGGAATTCAATCATTAATGACTCAATCCACTACGGTGATTTATGATTTTCCTAATTCAAATCCACCAGACAGAATGAACTTTCTTAATAAACTATCCATTCTAATATTAACTTTATGTGGCAATACTTTTGTACCTTCTACAGATTCAAAATAAGCTCTTGCCTTCTGTTTATCAACAGATTTCTTTAAATCATCTAGTCTTCCAAACTCATTAATATTCAATTCGTTCAGATTTAATTCCATCATGCTTCTTAATTTATCTTCATCAAGACCAAATGTTTCTGCAAACTTATGAGTTTGATCATTCTTTGCATTATATTTGTATTCATTGATATAGTCCCTTAAAGTTTTATCTTCTTGAACATCGACTTCTCCACTCTGTACATCATGTAAGAATATATTTGCATATTTTTGGTCTTCCTGACTCAAACTCGCAAAAGACTGATGTAATTCAGACAATGCTTTTTCTACAACTTCAGGTGAAGATCCTTTATTCAATTCCTTTAGATACTTTCTAAATCGACTATTCATATAATCAGAATCAATTTTTTCTGAATCTATTTCAACAATGTAGCTCTTAAGATCATAAGGAATATCATCATCTGTATGTGTTGTATCAGGATCACCATCTGATAACTCTTTGTATCTCTGTAATAATGCCTCATATTCACGTTTAGTCACATAAATATGATACTCTTTATGTTCTTCAGTTACAGAATCATCATATGCATATACTTCTTTATCCCATATGAATCCTTGAACCTTGGCAGCATCTAAATACACATTAAAATCATTAAACAATGAAACAAATTTGGCGGATACCGCATTATCATCAGGTACCTTTTCAAAATTCTCAATGCCTTCTGAAGTAAATAGCTCTTTTATCTCTTTGTAAGTTGTATTTATACCTTCTAGATTCTTAGGTAATTTATCCACAAACAATTCTAGAGGTTTATCACCTGAATATAGTTTAACTGCATCTTTTATATTTCTAGCCATTGTATTGGTTTTTCTGTAATATCTAATAACACCAAAAGGTTTATCATTTCCAAATAGTCTATTGGTTCTAGAAAAAGCTTGAATAATACTTTCGTATTCTATTACCTTATCTAAATACAATGTATTAACCCATTTAGAATCAAATCCTGTTAACATCTGGTCAACTACGATTAATAAATCTAATTGTTTTTCTGGAGTTCTTTCAATACCTTTATGATTTTCTTTATGTGCTAATCTAAAAGCCACATCCTTCTTAAATTCTGAATGTGTAACCATATTATAATTTAAATCATAAAGCTTATTATAATCGTCTAAGATTTCTTTTAATCCTTCTTCTTTATACTTAAAACCACCTTTATTATCAATGTTAGGATCAAATAAACAAGTTACACGTAATGAAGGTTTCATCTCTTTAAACAACTGATAATACTTAATTGCTTCTGTAATACTTGATGTAGCAAAGATAGCATGAAACTTTGAATTATGACTGTATGTGTTCCATTGTTCTATAATATCTAAAACAACTGCTCTTTGATGTTCTTCAGTAGTATATTGTGAAGTAGAAACATAGTCTTCTATTCCTTTTATATATTTTCCTGATTCTTTATGTCCAGCCATCTGTATATATGATGAATCCATATACTGATAATACTTTTCTTCTTTTTTTGGGTCAGTAAATACTTCTTCTTCAGTCTTAGCCTTTGCTTTTTCTAAAGCGACTGCTTTTCTAATATCACCATCTTTATATGTTTTAACCATATAAGGATCAAATCCAAGAACATTCTTATCTCTTATACCATCTGCAATACTATATCTATGTAATTCATTGCCAAACACCATAGATGTAGTATTGTTATTCTTTTCATTTTCTTTTTGGATAGGTGTTCCAGTAAACCCAAAGAACAATGCCTTAGGGAATGTAGTTTTAATAGTAAATAACATTTCACCAAAAGTAGAACGATGTGCTTCATCTACAATAAATACTAATCGTTTTAAACTTATTTTCTGAATATCTCTTTCATTCAATCCATCTTCTTCATACTTAATATTACTCATCTTTTGAATAGAAGTAACTATAAGTGTATCTTTAGGATCTTCACTAGTTAATTTAGAAATGAGTACTCTTGTATTTTCAGTAGCCTGTACATAGTCTTCACAATCAGCAAATCCTTTATATTCCTTTAAAGACTGAGTACCTAGTTCTAATCTGTCTGTTAAGAATATAACTTTATCTGCATCTTTAGAATTTGCAATAAGTTCTGCAGATTTAAAACTAGTCATAGTTTTACCTGATCCTGTTGTATGCCAGATAAAACCTCCTCTTTGATTTCCTTCGTCCCATTTTGTTTTTGAAACCTTATCAGAAATCGCACTAGCTGCATAATACTGATAACTTCTCATTACTTTTAAAACACCATCTGAACTATCAGCAACAGTGTAAAAACCAATTAACTGATGCGCCATAGGAATAGATAATAATGTAGAAGCAACATCCTTCCAGTTATTAATAGGTTCATTATTAAAGTCTGCCCAATGGAAGTAATAATTTTCATTGAATTTCCCATCAGGTCCTGGATTAGCATAATATACAGATTCTTCAGGATTCATAGCTACAAATATCTGCACCAAAGAATAAATTCCTGTATAAACACCTTCATAAGCATATTTGCGTATTTGTTCTTCAGCCTCACTAATTGGTATACCACTCTTTTTTAATTCGATATGAATAACTGGCATACCGTTAATAAGAAGCATCAAATCGCCTCTTCTATCATTTACTAATTTAGATTTAGTTTTTAATATAGGTTGTTCCACTATCTGATATCTACTTTGACCAGCAGCAATTTCATCACGATCGTAAATCTTTAGGCTTACTTCCTTACCATAATGTTGCTTGTCATCTGGATTATCCCTTTTAATCGCAACAGTTTTACCATTAATAAAACTGTTTAATTGTAAAGGAGTTCTTAAATTAATGATTTGATCTATAATCTGATTCATTTCAGTTCTAGTCAAAGGATAGTCTCCCAGTCTATTAATATTTCTATTGTTTTCAAATAGAATATTTGCCCAATTCTTTATTAAATCTTCTTCTGTGGGATTCTTTATAATGTCTGATTCCCATCCTTTTGTACATAAGACTTTGATTAGTGCTTTTTCAAAGTCTAATTCTTTATTAAATACCATTATTTAACACTCCTTTCTTAGTTATAATGTCTATTTTTAGTGATTTTACACGCTGATGAAGGGTGATAAGAGTATCGAGATCACGAAAATACTTACCAATCTCCATCTGTTCTTTATATGAAGGAACAAAAACATCTATTTCCATAACTTTATTTTTAGAAATGTTATATCTAGATATACCTTGAGCGAGCATTATGATTTTCTCTCTAAAAGAATTAGATCGTAACATATATGCTAGATAATAACTATCGTATTTCTCATAAAGACGATATCCAAAGCAAAAGCTATTAAGGTACATTTTGCCCTGTTTTTCTATTAAAACAGAGGTCATTCCTACTTCTTTTGGTGTTTCAGACGAAGTAGTAAAGAATACATCTCCAACCTCTACTTCATTTTGTTTAGAATCAACTTCAATTGGTTCATTCATTTTTGGATTACAAATCGGATTAGAAAAAACATTCATATAAGTAACAAATTGAGCATGCCCATGTCCAAAATCATCTTTTGTTTTTCCTGATAACCCTGTATATGTCTGACCTATATTACCTAACTCACGCTGTTCCCAAGTTAAATTCTATTTTTAGAAAAATCTTCCGATTTCATGTAATTTTATACTCAATTTCACCATTTTTTAAACTCTTATGAGTATTTCTACACTACTTTTTTTCTCAAAAATCAACTAACGAATCTTTGATGCTATTTTAACAATAGCAATATCACACTTATGGAAATCAAAAACATTATTGTTTATCCAACATCACTCAAATCACTTGTTTTTTTACCTAAATAATCATTTTATCTGTAAACCGTCTAATCACGAAAAAAATTTACTTTATATAAACATTTTTTCTAACATAGATTTCTTTATATTTTTCAACTTTTCTAGTTTTCGTTGATGAAGGGTGATAAGGCTGTCGAGGTTAAGAAAATATGTCGCTATTTTCTCTTTTTCTTCATTTTGAACAGGCATCATCAGTTTAAGATACTTTAACTCACTTGCTTTGATCAATGGTTGTCCAGAGCCAAAAGACATTTTCTTTAAATCAAATTTATTAAGTAAATAAAACACAAAGTCAATATGACTACCTTGTAAAAATACCGTATTGTCAGTGATTTTAACCTTTCCCGAATGTCTATAAAGTGTTCCTGCATTTGCTCCAACTCTTGCCGTCAGCAGGAAATCACCTTCATAATCAAAAGAATCATCATATCCTATTACTCCTGTTGAACCCAATATTTCACAATCTCCAGATTCTTTTGTGTCAAATTTACTTTTTCCAGTATCTATCGAGGAAACATCATCGGATAACTTACGCTGTTCCCAATCATCCGTAAATCCACAAAAACGAATTTCCGGTATTCTACTACCTTGTTGAGGAAACATTTTTTCAAGCATAGATTTCTTAACATTTACCAATTTGTCTAACTTTCGCTGATGAAGGGTGATAAGGCTATCTAATTGATTTAAAAACAATCCAATTTGCGTCTGTTCAGCAATCAAAGTAACATTAACTTTAGCATTTTTAATAGTATCTGAACTAAGAGATTCAAATGTAGAACCACACGAAAATGTCTTCCAATAGCCTACTTCATCCATTTTTACAAGCAACTGATATATAAACTCATTTCCTTTAATTGCGGCTACGCCACGCCCAATAACCGCATCATAAGCCGTTTTCCCCATAGAACCAGCTGGAGCACGAACGCTCATTATCAAATCACCAGCATCTGCTTTCTTAGTAATTTGAGTAGTCCAAATACGAGGTGAAACCCAACCGTTTAATAAATCAGCATTTCCTTGGATAAGAATATAGTCACTAGGTTCATTAGAATAAGTACTACCATCTGGTGACTGCCCCATGGTAATCTGCACGATTTCTTCTAACTTACGCTGTTCCCAATCGTCTGTAAATCCCTTAAATCTGATCTTAGGTTTTCTACTCTTTTCCATACTATTCACCTGAAAGTAGTGATTTTAACTCACTAAGTCCTTTCATATCATATTCATCACCTACTAGATCATCAATCATACTACATAAACTAGCTTCAGTTTCCTTAATTTCTTTCTCTATATCAAAATAAGTAGTCTCATACTTCTTCTGTAATGCTTCAATACTCTTAATAAGTCCATCAACTATTTCTACAGGTAACTTAAATAGATTATCAATAAGACTATCTATCCATTTCTTTGTTAGAAGGTAATCTACCTGTTCTTTAGAAAGTCCTTCAATAGTTTTCTTTGTTTTCTTTTCTAATGCTTCAGCATCTTTCTTTACCTGAGACTTTAATGACTTCTGTTTTTCTAGAATACTACTTGCTTTACATAAGATATATTCATAACTATCTTCATCAAATGTATGTTCTTCTCTTAAAGTCTTAATATAGTTATTCACTACACTCTTGCTATAAGAACCATTGTTTCCATCCATCTTATTCCAAGCTACTTGAGGATTGTTGTAAACAAAGGATTCTTTATCAGCTTTCTTAGATAGTTCTAGGTAATGCTGTAATGCTTCAATTTCTGGTGAAGTAATCTGTTCCTGAATCTCTTTAACTTTTTTATCTAATTCTTTAGGTACAAAAGCATCTCCTGCTTCATTGAATAGTTCTTCTTCCTTATCATCTTCTGAAATACCTTCAACTAAATCACTTAACTGTGAATCATATTTAGAAATCAAATTATTAGTATGAGTTAAAGCATCTTTGTCTTCTTTTAACAAAGTATTTTGAACAAGGTCAAAAGGAATAATATGACCTACCCATCCTTCCTGTACTTCTTTCTTGTTTTTTACAACCATATTAGGATCTACCTTTGTAATACAAGAAACGCCTTCTGTCTGAATCATTTCTAAATCTGTAGATACTTCATGCCATTCTTCATCAATTAACTGATAAGCCTTATATTTATCAATAAGAGGTACATTAACTAATCTATTAAACACATCTTCAGTAATAATTTCTTCTTCCTTAGTTATCTGGACATTATTAATATCCACAATTAAGTTCTGTTTTAAGAAACCACCAAAAGAATCAAATGCATTCTTAAATTGTTCTTCAAATTCTTTTACATCGCTATTTTGTTTAACTGATTCTTTAATATCATCTACTTTTAGTTCAACATACTTACTATTAGTTTCTTTGAATAAAGCTTCTTTAAGATTAGGGAAAACATCCCAATACTCTTTTAATGCATTTATTTCTTCTTTAGGAATTCCTCCATACATAGAAGCATAAATATCCCAATGTTCTGCTTCTTCAGAAGAATCAACATATCTAGGAATATTTAAGTTATAGTCATTGTTTCTAATTTCTTCTCTAGAAACAACTTTTGAATATTTATGAATGCTTCTTCTTTCTCTGACTGTATCTACAATCTTTTTAATGTCGCATGCACGTAACTTATTATTCTTACCTTCCTTCATAAATCCCTTAGAAGCATCAATAATAAGTACATCATCATTATCCTTTTTCTGTTTAAGAACCATGACAATAGTAGGAATACCTGTGCCATAAAAGATATTTGCTGGTAAACCAATGATAGTATCAATATTATTATATTCAATAAGGTTCTTTCTGATTTCACCTTCTTCACCACCACGGAATAAGACACCATGAGGTAATACAATGCTCATAATACCATCAGGCTTTACATGGAATAAATCATGAAGCAAGAATGCGTAATCGGCTTTTCCTTTAGGTGCTACTCCATAACGATTATAACGTGCATCATTTGCTTTATCAGTAGGGTTCCAGTTCTGGCTGTATGGTGGATTAGATACAACAGCATCTACATATAAAGGGTCATATGTTGCATCAGGATTAGTTTCATCAAAATAAGGCCAATCTTCTTCTAAAGTATCCGCATTTCTAGTCACAATATTATCTGGCTTAATACCTCTCATAACTAAATTCATACGAGTTAAGTTATAAGTATTTTCTTTAAGTTCCTGAGCATAATACTTAATATTGTCACTATTGTTCATTCTCTTAGCTACACTGTGACCAATATTAATCAATAGTGATCCAGAACCACTTGTAGGGTCATAAATCTTAATGCCTTCTCTATCACCTAAATAGTCTGCAATAATTTCAGACATCAATAAAGAAACTTCATGAGGAGTATAGAACTCTCCTGCTTTTTTACCGGCATTAGATGCAAATTTTTCAATTAGATATTCGTAAATAAAGCCTAAAACATCATAATCCTGTTTTTCATCCATTGGGATTTCATTGATAGTTTGAATCAAGCTACTTGCAGTACTTGTCTGGCTTTTAGAATCTTTTCCTAGTTTACTTAAGCCTTCCTGTAATGTTTTAAAGATATTATCAAATACTTTCTTATGAGATTTAAAAATCAATCTGTCAAATGCATTCAAAGCATCTCTTACATCTGATATATCAAAGCCTTTCTTCTTTTCAATCCATGTAGAAAACAAGTTATTATAATCAATGAAATAACCAATGTTTTTCTGAATAAATTCAACTGTTTCGGCATCTTCTTCTGTTAGTTCTTTAATATCTTCATCAGTAAAATCATTATCCTTTAAAAACTTTACTTCCTGATGAGACAAATACTTGTAAAAGATAAAACCTAAAATAAAGTCTTTATATTCATTTGCCTCAATTGTTGAACGCATATCATTTGCGGTTTTCCATATTTTATTTGCTAACTCCTGTTTATTCATTTCTGACAACCTTCCTTTTTCTATCTAACATTAATATCATATCACAATTACATTCTGGTTTATTCACCTTTATATTTTTTATTATACACTTCATTAATAAACACATACTTTTTTAAGCTCTTGACAACTCCTATTTTTATACGTCATTAAAAATAATTTCATTTTTTTGTTTGATTTACTAGTTCAAGGCATAAAAAAAAGATCACCTACGGTGATCATGGTAAGGAAATCGGATTTTGGTATGAGCTATTCCCTTACCCATCCATTACTATACACTACTTTTGTATTTTATGCACCAATTTGCAGTTTTAGAAAATGCTATTAAAAAAAGAGATTTAGTGGTATACCACTAAATCCCCTTTCTGTATAAACTATAACTATATCCAAAACACAGTAAACTAGATATCAATAAAATACCTAAACCTATATACATATAACCTAACATACTAAAGATAATATACAACATTCCACTCAATACAAACACATAACCAGAAAATCTATGTGTACGTGTCCAGTTCTCATCACTATTTAATGCCCATGAAGTACGAATACCTATAGTATAGTTTCTTTTTATTTTAGGTAAATAATTACCTAAAATAATAAAGATGAGCCCTATTACTATATTCATAATAAATGTCATATCAAAACGATAGCCTAGACTATATGTAATAATAAGTAGAGTGACCATCAAACATATAACTGGGCAGATCATTAATATGATTCTTAATCCTACTTCTGGTATATTACTCTTTTTAGGATCCTTAAATGTCATGAAGGTACAGAATATATGAAGCAATAACATAAACGCCCACACACCATATAAACCTAAGAACTTATTCATATACCCATCAGGTGTACTATGAAAATCAAAGTGTGTTGCAACTTGTGCAGGTAACTTATTATAAGTCACTAATATACATACAAGTGGCAACAGAAATAATACCAAACTAAACTTAAACCATTTATTCTTCAACATCATCATTTCCTCCTAAAAAAGACTTAAAATACAACAACATTTCTTCAAACACAGTCGCATTAATTTCGTAATAAATATAATTCTTATCTTTTTCTTCTCTTACTAAGTCTGCAGATTTTAATATCGATAAATGATATGAGACAGTGGCCTGTGTCATATCAAATTGTGCAGCGATATCTCCTGCAGACATCCTTCCTTTCTTTAATAAGTTAAGAATATCTCTTCTTACTGGTGCACTGAGTGCTTTAAATGTTTTCTCAAACATATATTCACCACCTATTTAGATAACTTTCTAAATAGATTATACAATAAATACCAAGAAATGCAATACCTATTTAGAAATATTTCTAAATAGGTATTAAAAGAAAAGAGGCCTAAGCCTCTTTAATGAATGGATCTCTCCAGAATACGATTAATAGATAGATTGTCATAACGACCCAGATGACTGGTTCACAGAAGATGACAGCCATATATTTAAAGACTGGAATAAGTGCGAATACGAAGATGATCTTACCGACTAATTCAATAACACTAGATACAAGTGGTAACATCTTCTGTCCAATACCTTGCAAAGCAAATCTTGTCTGCATTAATATACCTAATACTGCATAGTTAGGGGCTACAATACGTAAGTAAAGTGACCCATTGTATAAGACTGTCTTGTCTGTTGTACCAGAAATCCATGTTACAAGTGTAGGGGCACTTAATAATAGAATAACGGTTGCGATTGCGGCTACAACGACATCATAGATATACATCTGTTTCATACCTTTGCGAATGCGTGATACATTTTCTGCACCTTTGTTTTGAGATACAAATGTACTTGCTGCTTGAGCCATGGCAGTAAATGGCATATTAAAGAACATATAAAGTTTTCTTGCAGCAGTATGACCTGCAATGATCTGCTTGCTTCCTAAACCATTGATACCTGACTGTAAGATAACTGAACCGGCATTAACGATCGCACTCATAACAGCCATAGAATATCCCTGTCCTAATAGTTCTTTGTAAAGAGCTGCATCAAATTTAAAATGTCTCTTTTCTGGTACGAGTAATGGGACATTCTTAAAGATATAAATCAAACAGAATACGACTGATACACCCTGAGCAATAACTGTCGCAACTGCTGCTCCTCTAACACCCATATGAAGCTGTGTGATAAAGAATAAGTCTAAACCGATATTTAATACTGATGATATGATTAAGAACACTAAAGGCATTAAACTATTCCCTATAGCACGTAATAACCCTGCACATAGATTATAGGCAAACATAACGACTAAGAATTGTACAATCACAATAATATAGCTGTAAGCTTCATTTAGTAAGTCCGGTGATACATTGATTGCAATAAGTAATGGTTTGATTCCAATAGAGGCAATAATAGTAATCACAATAGAAGATATAATACCAATCACAAAACTAGCTGCAACTGATTTCTTTAAGAGTTCTTCATCTCCTGAACCATAGCTTCTTGCAGTGACAATAGATAACCCATTTCCAATACCTAACGCAAAACCTACTAATAAGTCATAGACCGCTGCACATGAACCAATGGCAGAAAGTGATGTCATTCCTAAAGTATTTCCTACAATGGCAGTATCCATTGTGTTATAGAATTGTTGGAAGATGTTTGATATAAGAATTGGAATCATAAAGATAACTAAACTCTTAAATATTGAACCCTCCAGCATATTGACTGATGTTTTCTTTTTATCCACTATAATTTCTCCCTTCTTTTTCTGTGTTATTCTAACACAAATTAATATTTATAATTCATAACTCACAAATTATGAAAACACTTTAACACTCGGTAGTACCTCTCGGTCAAGTGTTTATGTTAGAATAATAAAGGTGATATATATGAAAACAATAAAATTATATGATGAAATGCCTTATAGTACAGATTTCAAGGCAACAGTAGTAGAAGTAAATAAGAATGAAATCATTCTTGACCAGACACTTTTCTTTCCTGAGGAAGGTGGTCAGGAATGTGATTTAGGGACTATTAATGATATTCCTGTCAAGGATGTACAGATTAAGAATGATGTGATTATCCATTATGTTAAGAAGCATCACTTCAATGTAGGAGATACAATAGAAGGTCATATTGACTGGAAGAGACGTTATTCTTTTATGCAAAATCATACGGGAGAACATCTTCTTTCTGGTATTGTGCATAGTTTATATGGTTATGATAATGTGAGTTTCCATCTAAATAGTGAAGAAGGACAAGTAGAATATGATGGTGATATCAAGGATATTGATTTAATAGAAGAGAAAGTGAATCAAGCTATCTATGAGAATAAAGAGATTCATTGTTTCTATCCTGATGATTTAGAGAGTATCTCTTATCGTTCTAAGAAAGAGATTAAAGGTAAAGTACGTATTGTAGAGATCAAAGATTATGATATATGTGCATGTTGTGCTCCCCATGTAAAAAGAACAGGTGAATTAGGCGTATTCAAGATTATCAAAGTAATTCATACAACTCGAGGAACACGTTTTATATTCTTATTTGGTGAACGTGCTTATCATCGTTTTAAGGATGATTTTGATCATCTTGAATCACTTTATCATCTTTTCTCTTCCAACAATCAAACACTTGTAAAACAAATCAATAAGATGTATGAAGAAAAAACAGCTTTAGAAGTCAAATATGCACAACTAGAGAAAGAACATATGCTTTCATTATGTGATCATGCTTATTTATTTGTAGAAGACTGTTTACCTGTAAATCAAAGAGAAGTGACTAATCATCTCGTCAATGTTTATAGTACAGGTGGTGTATTTGTAGGAAATGATGAGAAAGGTTATCGTTATGTCATAGGTTCTACATCAAATGCATTAGATATATTAACACAATTAAAAAGCCTTAAAAGCAAAGGTGGAGGATCAAAAGAGATGATCCAGGGATTTACCCCTGCTTCTAAGACTGAGTTGCTTAAAGCCCTCTCTTAGGGCTTTTTATAATACTTCATTAAAGCTTGTGTACCTAAGTCACCATAGCCTTCTTTTTCTAATTCCTGATAGTTTCTTAATACTGTTTCTAATACATTAAGTGTAATGTCTGATTCTTTGGCTTCTTCATCAGCAAGTTTCATATCTTTAATAAAGTGTTTCATAAAGAATCCTGGTTGATAATCAGCCTTTAAAATCTTAGGTCCAAAAGCATCTAACTGATGACTTCCTGCCGCACCGGTAGACACAGACTTTAATAAAATATCTAAATCCAAACCTTTACTAGATGCATATGTGAGTGCTTCACATACACCAGATAATGCCCCTGCAATCATGATCTGATTGGCCATCTTTGCATGCTGCCCTGAACCACTAGGACCCTGATAATTAATATTAGTACCCATAGCTTCAAATAAAGGAAGACATGCTTCATAATCTTCTTTGTCTCCTCCTACAAGAATAGAAAGAGTCGCATTCTTTGCGCCTGTATCTCCACCAGTGACTGGTGCATCTAATACATGGAGATTTCTCTTTTTTCCTTCTTCATATATTCTTTGATCAAGTGTAGGTGATGTAGTTGTCATATCAATAAGATATGTACCTTCCTTTACTGAATCTAGAATGTTGTTGTCATTAAAATAAACTTCTTCCACATCCTGTGGAAAACCTACAATAGTCATGACTGCATCTACATCTTTCACGCAATCATGAATTGTAGAATGAAGTGTAGCCCCCTTCTCTACTAAAGAAGTCACCTTTTCTGGATGTCTTGCATAAATATGCATTTCATAACCTGCATCCATTAAATGACCTGCCATAGGCAACCCCATGATACCTAAACCAATAAATCCAATCTTTTTCATTTTATATCTCCTCCTCTATATATTAATCAATAATCCATCTTCATTTTCAATCATCTTCTGTATTGTCTTCATGACCCCATCATGATCATTATCTTCTTGAGTCACAAAACGTGCTTTACTTTGTATAAAGTGATCTGCATTCTTCATCGCAAAACTATAATAAGCATGTGTGAACATCGATAGATCATTATCAGCATCCCCAAATACCATTGTTTCTTCTTCTGATATACTTAATGTCTTTTGTAAGAAGACAACACTATCTGCTTTAGATTGTCCCTTCTTATTAATATCAATCCAACAGTCTCCTGATGGCTTCACTTCAAAACCTTTAATACGAGACAAAGGACCTTCCAAACAATTCTTCACTGGATCCATAGGGTCACAGACTGTAATTTTAAATATATCATCATCAATATCTTCTATTGTATCTACATAAGTAATATTAAAGTGACTTGTATGCTTACTTATAAGTTCCTTATCTTTATTGAATGCATACATAGCCTTCTTACCACTTAACATAGGAGCCGTGCCTTTAAGCTTATTCACATAGTTTGTAAGCTTACATACATCTTCCTGGTTCATATAGTCTGCAAATAACGTATCTCCGTCATGTTGTATATAGCCACCATTTTCAGCCATAAGGTAGATAGTTTTATTTCCTTTAAAATACTTTCTCACTTCTCCCATCTGTCTTCCGGATGAAATCGCAAAAATGATATTTCTATCATACAATTCCTTATATATTTGATTAAAATGTGGAGGTAAATTCTTCTGATTATCCAACAAAGTACCGTCCATATCACAAATAATCATCTTAATTTGTGTAAAATTCATACTTTTCACCTCAAAATGCATTATATCACTATTTTCGCACTAGACCAAAAAGTTAGGTTATGTTAATATGTGGGCGGTGATGAAAAAATGTCTAAATATCAAGAAGTAGTGGAAGATATTATCCACAAAATAAAAAAAAATGAATATACTGATAAGCTACCAACAGAAGATCAGTTAATTGAACAGTATCAAGTAAGCAGAAATACAATTAGAAATGCGATCCGTACTTTAAAGAAACAAGGTACTCTATTCTCTATTCAGGGAAGTGGTGTATTTGTACGTCATACAAGAGATGATGATTCTTTATGGATGAATGGTTCTTGTGGTATTACTGAGAATGCCCCACGTCATAAGATTACTACTGATGTCAAGGGATTCCATATTATGATGGCTGGAGAAGAACTATCAAAACGTATGCAATGTGAACTCACTACACCTATCTATTATATTGAAAGAGTAAGAAAGATGGATGGTGTTCCAATGGCTATTGAATATACTTACTATAATAAGGATCTTGTTCCTTCACTTGATCGTCGTATTGCAAGTCAGTCAATCTATAGTTATATTAAGAATGATTTAAAGTTAAGTATTGGTTTTGCAGATAAGTATTTCCATGTTAAACAGTTAAGTGCACAGGAAGCTTCTATTCTAGGATTAGAAGAAGGTAGTCCAGCATTAGAAGTAGAAGATTATGTACATCTTTCTAATGGACAGTTATTTAATGTATCACGTATTGTGTATAACTATAAGACAACTAATTTCTATGCATCTAATGTAGACTAAGAAAAAAAAGAACCTCGCAGGGTTCTTTTTTTTCTTATCTAGAGGCAACATGCAGTGAGGAACAATCCGGATTATATATTCGCAGTATTTAGGAATGACAATAAGTTGATAGGCATTAATTGAGAAATGGTTTTATAATATTTGTCCTTCTGCAATTTTAAGCAGTCATTTATTTGCGTTCTAGATTCTATGGGTATTATAGTACGTATGCGCTTGCATTTCAATATTAATACCAATGATTTTTATATATTTTTTAATTTCAGCAATGAATAAAGAAAGTTTTTAATATGAAATGATTGATTTTTATCATTATCATGATATAGATTTGTATCCTGCAGACTTCATTGAATATACCTCTTATGATCATCCAGGTATGTATCATCGTATTAAGCATATCCAAGAAGAAATTATCAAAAGAAAGCCGTAAAGGCTTTCTTTTTATTATGCTATTTCGCTTTAATGAAGGTATATTATGTTATTTTTCGTATATTCATAAATTTAAAAACATTTTACAACTTTATTAACAATTTTTCTTTACAATGATAAAAATATTTTGTAATATAGTTTCACTTATATAGGAGGTGTGTGCATGAACAAAGGTTTATATGATTCATCTTTTGAACATGATAACTGTGGTATTGGTGCAGTTGTTAATATCAAAGGTGTAAAAACGCATATGACAGTATCAAATGCGTTAAAGATTGTAGAACAGTTAGAGCATAGAGCAGGTAAGGATGCAAAGGGAGAAACAGGTGATGGTGTTGGTATCCTCACACAGATTCCTTATACATTCTTTAAGAAGAGTGTAAAGGATTTCCAGTTACCTAAGGAAGGTCATTATGGTGTAGGTCAGTTCTTCTTCCCTATGAATGAACTAGAAAGACATCAAGCAATGACTATGTTTGAAAAGATTATTACTAAGGAAGGTATGACTTTCCTTGGATGGAGAAAGGTAGAAACACATAAAGAGGTATTAGGTACTAAAGCGATTGATGCAATGCCTTATATTATGCAGGGCTTTGTAAAGAAACCTGATGATTGTGAAGCAGGTCTTCCTTTTGATCGTCTTCTTTATCAAGCAAGAAGAATTTTTGAACAGAGTAATGAAAATACTTATGTATGTTCATTATCTAGCCGTACTATTGTATATAAAGGTATGTTCCTTGTAGGACAGTTAAGAAGTTTCTTTAGTGATTTACAGGATGAAGATTATAAGAGTGCGATTGCATTAGTACATTCTCGTTTCTCTACTAATACAAATCCATCATGGCAAAGAGCACATCCAAACCGCTTTATTGTCCACAATGGTGAAATTAATACAATTAGAGGTAATGCGAACAACATGCTTTCTCGTGAAGAAAACATGAAATGTGATGTATTAGATACAGAAAAGGTATTCCCTGTTGTAGATGTAAATGGTTCAGATTCTGCAATGTTAGATAACACATTAGAATTCTTAGTTATGAGTGGTATGGAACTTCCTCGTGCTGTTATGATGTGTATTCCAGAACCATGGGAAAACAATCCTTCTATGTCTAAAAAGAAGAAAGATTTCTATGCTTATAACGCTACAGTCATGGAACCTTGGGATGGTCCAGCTTCTATTTTATTCTCTGATGGTGAATTAATGGGTGCTGTACTTGATAGGAATGGTTTAAGACCTTCTCGCTACTATATTACTAAAGACTCTTATTTAATCTTGTCTTCTGAAGTAGGTTCTTTAGATGTTCCTACAGAAGATATTGTGGTTAAGGATCGTTTACGTCCTGGTAAGATGCTTCTTGTAGATACTAAGAAGGGCGTTCTTATTAATGATGACGAATTAAAGGACTATTATGCACAAAAGGAACCTTATGGTGAATGGCTTGATTCACATCTCACATACTTAAAGGATTTAAAGATTCCTAATGAAAGAGTAGAAGTCATTAGTGATGAAAAGCTAGAAACATTACAGACTGCTTTTGGTTATAAGTATGAAGATATTAAAGACTATATTATTCCAATGGCTACTAATGGTAATGAACCTATTATCGCTATGGGTAATGATGCCCCTCTTGCGGCAATGAGCACTATGCATCAGCCACTCTTTAATTACTTTAAACAGTTATTTGCCCAGGTCACTAACCCTCCTATCGATTCTATTCGTGAAGAGATTGTCACATCTACTTCATTAGATATTGGTGCCGAAGGAAATATCTTAAATGATTCACCTGATAACTGTCGTTTATTACATATTCATAATCCTATTCTTACAAACACAGATATTCTTAAGTTAAAACATCTTCATACAGATGATTTTGAAAGTGAAACTATTTCTACACTTTATTATAAGAATACATCTCTTAAGAAAGCTTTAGATCATCTCTTTATTGAAGTAGATAAAGCATATCATCGTGGTGCAAACATTATTATTCTTTCAGACCGTGGTGTAGATGATAACCATTGTGCTATTCCAGCATTACTTGCAGTCGCAAGTGTTAATTCTTATTTAGTACGTACTAAGAAGAGAATGAAGATGGCTTTAATTATTGAATCTGGTGAAACAAGAGAAGTACATCATTTTGCGACATTACTTGGTTATGGTGCAAGTGCTATTAATGCCTATCTTGTTCAGGATACAATTCATCAGGCTGTAGAAGATGGTTTATTAGAAAAGGATTACTATGCTGCAGTAGAAGATTATAATCATGCTGTACTTTCTGGTATTGTTAAGATTGCTTCTAAGATGGGTATTTCTACTTTACAGTCTTATCGTGGTTCTCAGAACTTTGAAGCCATTGGTATTTCTAAAGAAGTTATTGATACATACTTCCCTCATACAGTAAGTAGAGTTGAAGGTATTACTTTAAAGGATATTGAAGCTGATATAAATGCATTACATAATCAGGCTTTTGATCCTCTTGGATATGATGTAAATCCTACACTTGATTCTGGAGGATTCCATAAAGAAAGAAGTCATAAAGAAAACCATCTTTATAACCCTAAGACAATTCACTTATTACAGCAGGCCACACGTTTAGGTGATTATAAGTTATTTAAGGAATTCTCTGAAACTATTGGTCAGGAAGAAGAAGGTATTAACTTACGTGGTTTATTAGACTTCGACTTCAGTAAGAGAAAACCTATTCCTCTAGAAGAGGTGGAACCTGTAGAAAACATTGTGAAACGTTTTAAGACAGGTGCTATGAGTTATGGTTCTATTTCAAAAGAAGCGCATGAAACAATGGCTATCGCAATGAATAGATTACATGGTAAGAGTAACTCAGGTGAAGGTGGAGAAGATGCAGAACGTTTTGTCACTCGCCCTAATGGTGATTCAACATGTTCAGCTATTAAACAGGTAGCAAGTGGTCGTTTTGGTGTCACAAGTGAATACTTATGTTCTGCTAGTGAAATTCAGATCAAGATGGCTCAGGGTGCAAAACCTGGTGAAGGTGGACACTTACCAGCAGGTAAGGTTTATCCTTGGATTGCGAAGACTCGTCATAGTACTCCAGGTGTATCACTTATTTCACCACCACCTCATCATGATATTTATTCAATTGAAGACTTAGCTCAGTTAATCTATGACTTAAAGAATGCAAATGAAGAAGCACGTATTAGTGTTAAGTTAGTATCTGAAGCAGGTGTTGGTACTATTGCCTCAGGTGTTGCGAAAGCGGGTGCTCAGGTTATTCTTATTTCTGGTTATGATGGTGGTACTGGTGCAGCACCTAGAAACTCAGTTTATAGTGCAGGTCTTCCTTGGGAATTAGGTCTTGCGGAAGCACATCAGACATTAATCATGAATGATTTAAGAGATCGTGTCGTAATCGAAACAGATGGTAAATTATTAACTGGTAGAGATCTTGCGATTGCATGTTTACTTGGTGCAGAAGAATATGGTTTTGCGACAGCACCACTTATTACTATGGGATGCGTTATGATGCGTGTATGTAACTTAGATACATGTCCTGTAGGTGTTGCAACTCAGAACCCTATCTTACGTAAGAGATTTACAGGTAAACCTGAATATGTAGTAAACTTCATGAAGTTTGTTGCTGAAGAAATGCGTGAATACATGGCTCAGCTAGGATTTAAAACAATCGATGAAATGGTTGGTCATACTGACTTATTAAAGAAGAAGGATATTGCAGATCAGTATCATATAGACTTATCTAAGATCTTAGATAGCACATATGCAAACGATGCACATAACTGCTTTAATCCAGCTCATGTATATGACTTCAAATTAAATGAAGTACTTGATACAAAGGTATTATTAAAGGCATTAGAACAGGCATCTCAGTCTCATAAGAAGACAGAAGTTTCTGTAGAAGTGTCTAATACAGACCGTTCATTTGGTACTATTCTTGGTTCTCATATCACTAAGGCTTTAGGTAATTTTGTAGAAGATGACTTTATTACAGTACATGCATTTGGTGCAGGTGGTCAGAGCTTTGGTGCCTTTATTCCTAAGGGATTAACTCTTGAGTTAACAGGTGATTCTAATGACTACTTAGGTAAAGGTTTATCTGGTGGTAAGATTATTGTGAAGACACCTCATGAAGCTACATTCAAAGCTGAAGACAATATTATTATTGGTAACGTTGCTTTATATGGTGCAACAAGTGGTGAAGCTTATATCAATGGTGTTGCTGGTGAACGTTTCTGTGTAAGAAACTCCGGTGCTAAGGCTGTTGTAGAAGGTGTCGGTGACCATGCATTAGAATATATGACAGGTGGTTTAGTTGTTATTTTAGGTGAAACAGGTAGAAATGTTGCTGCTGGTATGAGTGGTGGTATTGCGTATATCTATGATCCAAATAATGATTTATATGAAAAATTAAATGGTGCACTTGTAGAATATTCTGAAGTCAATAAGCCATATGATATTAAAACAGTAAGAGAATTAATTGAAAATCATTATAAGTATACTGGTTCAGAGAAAGCCAAGATGTTCTTAGATGATTTCAAGACATATATTGGTAAGTTTAAGAAGATCATTCCACATGATTATAAGAAGATGATGGATCTGATTGCTTATTATCAGTCACAGGGTCTAGATGAAGATCAGGCTAAGGTAGAAGCATTTAATGCAGCTATGAAAGGAGGAAAATAGTCATGGGTAAGAAAACTGGATTTTTAGATTATGCACGTGAGACATCTTATGAGGTTCCTCCTACAGAACGTATTAAGAACTTCGATGAATTCCATATCCCTTTATCTACTAAAGAACAGCAGAAGCAGGGTGCAAGATGTATGGACTGTGGTATTCCGTTTTGTCAGTACGGCCAGAAGATTAAAGGTATGTTTTCTGGCTGTCCTTTAAATAATTTAATTCCTGAATGGAATGATTTAGTATTTAAAGGTAAGTATGAACAGGCTCATAAACGTTTAAAGAAGACTAATAACTTCCCAGAATTCACTTCTAGAGTATGTCCTGCATTATGTGAAAAAGCTTGTACATGTTCTTTAGATGGTGAAGCTGTATCAGTAAAAGAGAATGAACATGCGATTATTGAATATGCTTATGAACATCTATTAGAAGAACCAAAACCACCAATAAAGCGTGTAGGTAAAAAGATTGCGGTTATTGGTTCAGGTCCTGCTGGTTTAGCTGCTGCAGATACACTTAATCAACGTGGTTATAATTGTGATGTATATGAAAGAGAAGATCGTCTAGGTGGACTATTAATGTATGGTATTCCTAATATGAAGATTGAGAAGAATATCATTGATCGTCGTATTTATAAGATGACTGCGGAAGGTGTAAAGTTCTTTACGAATAAAGACATTACAACTAAGAAACAGGCAAAAGAATTATTAAGTAAATACGATGCAGTTATTCTTGCAGTAGGTGCTAAGGAACCTAGAGATATTAATGTACCTGGTAGAGAAGGTAATAATATTCTATTCGCTGTAGACTATTTAACTCAGGTGACTAAGTCATTATTAAATAGTGAATTCAAGGATGGACAGTATCCTAATGCGAAAGGTAAGAATGTATTGGTCATCGGTGGTGGTGATACAGGAAACGACTGTGTTGGTACAGCAATTAGACATGGTGCAAAGTCTGTATTACAGCTAGAAATGATGTCTGAACCACCACTTGTTAGAGCGGATTCTAACCCATGGCCAGAATGGCCTTTAGTCAAGAAGACTGATTATGGACAGGAAGAAAACATTGCGGTATTTGGTGAAGATCCTCGTGTTTATAATAGTACAGTAAAAGAATTTATTCTTGATAGTAAGGGTAATGTAAAACAGGCTGTGATTGTAAAGTTACAGACTGTAGTGAAAGATGGTTGTCGTTCATTTGAACAGGTACCTGGTAGTGAAAAGACAGTACCTTGTGATCTAGTGCTTATTGCAGCAGGATTTATCGGGGCACAAAAACCAGTTATTAATGCATTTGGTGTAGAATTAGATGCAAGAAATACTGTAAAATGTGATGAAAATGATCATCATACTAATATTAGTAAGTTATATAGTGCAGGTGATGTCCGTAGAGGTCAGTCTTTAGTCGTATGGGCTATTAGAGAAGGCCGTGACGTTGCTAAGCAGGTAGACTTTGATTTAATGGGATATACAGGGTTATAAAATATCGAGGTTGCAACAGTAATTGTTGCAACCTCTTTTTGTATGTTAGAATAAATACAGGAGGTACATTTTATGGATCAACTCAATTTCATATTTACTAAAAATAGTTTTCATATTGATGAAGCGAAAGATTCAGCATGGGCTGAATTGTTTAAAGAGAATAAGTATGCAGCTCTTTATGAGTTAGGTTTCAAAAATAATTTGAAAGGACTGACTCCAAGTGCTTTTTATTTATATCAACTATCACAGAAGTTTATTGAAGTATTAAGCCGTAGTCCTGAATTAGAAGTTGCAAGAGAAGAGACAATCATAGAATTATCTGATGATGATTTAGATTATCTTATGTCTATGATTCCATTTGCGATTGGTACAGAATATATCAATGAGAGATGGATAAAAAATAATATTAAACATTTAAATGAACAATTTAAAAAGGATATGACATCCTATAAAGGTACAGCACAAATGTATCTTCAAGAAAAGTCTCAGGATTTAAAGGCTGCAAAAAGAATTTATTTTCATTTAGTAGAGAATGAGGAAGATACTGAGTTTCCTTTCGCATTTCTTGCCACATATGCAACAAAAGATGTAGAAAATAGAATAGTACATATGCCTTTAAAACATGCACTTATTGAATACAAGAATGATCAGAAACAATTATTAGATCTATTATCATGTCTCAATGATGTTGCACAGAAAATAGGTTTAATTGCGAAATTCATGGAAACAGGTGATTTGTTTCATCCTATCCGATTAACAAGTCAAGAAGCTTATACTTTACTTAAAAGTGTTCCGGATATTGAAGCATCTGGTATTAAGTGTAGAGTACCAAACTGGTGGAAGAAGAAGTATTCTTCAGTTAAGATCAATGTGAATATCGGGGAAAAGAAGCCTTCTCTATTAGGTTTTGAATCTATTTTATCAGCACAGCCTTCACTCATAGTAAATGGACATGCATTGTCTAAAAAAGAAATCAGCGAATTATTAAAGATGGAAGAAGGTCTTGGCTGGTTAAAGGGTCAGTGGGTAGAAATCAATCATAATAAACTCCAACAGCTTCTTGAACAGATGGAAAAATATGATGGTACAATCACTTTAAAAGAAGCTCTCACAAAGACATATATATCTGATGAAGATAATGTAGATGTGGATTTAGGTGTACAGATATCTAATGGTAAGTGGTTAAGAGAGACTTTAGGACAGTTAAAGAACCCATCAAAGATTAGAAATAAGGCTAAGCCTAAGTATTTAAAGGCCACACTTCGTCCTTATCAGAAGAATGGTTATAATTGGCTGAATCAAATGAATGATTTGGGTTTTGGTGCCTGTCTTGCAGATGATATGGGATTAGGTAAGACAATACAGGTTATTTCTTTCTTAGAGAAGATGTATGAGAATAATAAAGAGAGCCATGTGTTATTGATTGTGCCTGCATCCTTGCTTGGTAACTGGTCAAAGGAAATAGATAAATTTGCGCCTCGTATGACATATCATATACTTCATGGTAAAACGAATATTTTAGATGAAGATTGTTTTGCGACTATTACAACATATGGAATGGCTCTTCGCAATGAATATCTACAGGAACGTGTATGGGATTGTTTGATTTTAGATGAAGCACAGGCTATAAAGAATCCCGCTACAAAACAGACAAAGGCTATTAAGAAGATTCCTAGCAAAATGCGTATTGCGATGACAGGGACTCCGATTGAAAATGATTTATCTAATTTATGGTCTTTATTTGATTTCTTAAATAAAGGATTATTAGGAAGTGCTACAGATTTTAAGAACTATACAAAGAAAGTACAAGCCCATCCTGAATATATAACTAAATTAAAGATGATGGTTTCCCCTTTTATTTTAAGACGTTTAAAAACAGATAAATCTATTATTTCTGATTTACCTGACAAGATGGAAATTACTGAACATGTAGATCTCTCTAAGAGACAGATTGTCTTATATCGTAAGGAAGTAGAAAAGGCAGAAGATTTAATACTAGAATCAGAAGGAATGGAACGTAGAGGTGTTGTATTAGGTTTACTTACAAGACTTAAACAGATTTGTAATCATCCTGATCAATTTATTCATGATACCAACTTCAATCCAAAAGATAGTGGTAAGTATGCAATGTTGAAGAAGTTATGTGAAACAATCTATGAGAAGAGAGAAAGAGTATTGGTATTTACGCAATATAAGGAAATGTGTGAACCATTATCAGATTATCTAGAATCTATATTCCATAAGAAGGGATATATTATTTATGGTGGTATTCCTGCCAAGAAACGTACAGAGATTGTAGAAAAATTCAATAATGAAGATGAGTATGTCCCTTATATTGTGTTATCACTTAAAGCGGCTGGTACAGGACTTAATCTTACTGCCGCAAATCATGTGATTCATTTTGACCGCTGGTGGAATCCAGCTGTAGAAAATCAGGCAAGTGATAGAGCATATCGTATTGGACAGACAAAAGAAGTCTTTGTGCATAAGCTTGTTTCAAATGGGACAATTGAGGAAAAGATTAATCAGATCATTGAATCAAAACAGGAACTTGCTGAATCTATACTTGCGACTGGACAGGAAAAATGGATTACTGAAATGGATACAAAAGAATTATTGGATTTATTCAGATTGGATGTGTAGCATATGGGAAGATATTGGAAAACAAGTATGCAATATTCACAGATCAGTGTGGGAGAACTACAGAGAAAAGCCCAACAAAGTGTGAATAATGCGAAAAGTAAAGGGAAAGAAATGCACCCAATAGTGATTGAAGGTAGACAAATCGCAAAGAGCTGGTGGGGTATTGCCTGGTGTCAGAATATCGAACAATATGCAGATTATTCTAGCCGCCTTACACGTGGAAAAAGATATGTAAAAACAGGTGCTGTTATTGATTTACAAATTGTGAAAGGTAAAGTAAAAGCACGTGTACAAGGTACACGAAGAACACCTTATAAGGTAGAAATTAATATCAGCCCGCTTAAAGAAGATGTATGTGAAGAGATTATAGATCAATGCAGTTCACAGATTCAGAATCTCCAGCAGCTTCTCAACGGAGAGTTTCCCGAAGACTTAAAAAATCTATTCTTATCAAAGCATGGTTTGTTTCCTTCTCAAAGAGAAATTAGTTTTAATTGCAGCTGTCCTGACTGGGCTATTATGTGTAAACATGTCGCTGCAGTACTTTATGGTATAGGTGCTAAATTAGATGAAAATCCGTTCTTGTTTTTTGAACTCAGAGGTATTGATGTCAATAAACTTGTAGATGTGACAATTAAAGACCATGTAGACTCTTTATTAAAACATGCAGATATGCCTGTAACAGATAGAGTTATGGATGATTCATGTATTGAAACATTGTTTGGATTAAAGTAAACACTCAAAAAGGTTATTCGCTCGAATAACCTAATGGCATCAACTTAAAGATTTAAACATCCGCTAAGTGATGCGCCCCTGTCAAGTAGACAGGTGAAATAATTAAAAACATGTACCCATGCCAGCCACGTAGTGGCTGGCATTTTT
>PPYE01501948.1_pt1 | contig 26173 bp, 18 predicted proteins | sample 1559881 | NCBI WGS metagenome assembly PPYE01 (sample SAMN08240022, study PRJNA423297) | Human gut metagenome, whole genome shotgun sequencing project. | reverse complement strand
TGCATTTTTTCTCCTACTCACTTCCTTCGTTCCGCTAAAGGGGCTCGAACTCGCTTCGCTCAGACAATCGCCCCTTTTTAACGCTTCACTACGGGCGTTCGCTTAACGGAGAAAAAATGAGGCCGCAGCGGTTATGGTAGGGCAGGGGGATTGTTTGATTCTTTTGGTTATGCTTTAAGATTCTATTTGCAGATAGAATCTTAGAACCTATCTATCTTTTATTCTGTAACAGATAGCAAATAAATCGCTCCATGATTTAGTCTCATTCATACCATATCAGCGCGTTCCTGCCGAATGGTTCCCTCGGCCTCATTTACGTAGCGTTAAACAAAACTCCGGCAAAAAGCGTCAAAGGGGCGATTGTCTGAGCGAAGCGAGTTCGAGCCCCTTTAGCTTTTTACCGGAGTTTTGTAGCGAAGTAAATGCAGCCTTGATCTTTTCTTTGGTTCTTTCTTTTGCATCAAGGCAAAAGAAAGAATATCAATTTACCCACACCTTGAAGCCCCACACGTCGTACATATCAGGCATCCTTCCTGATAAACCAGTGTTTCGTTTCCGCAGTTCGGGCACTTCTTGCCTTTGGCTTCCGTACCATCCTGGATATATTTCTTCAATGCACGTTCCACACCGTTTTTCCAGGTATTGATATTTTCACTATCCAGTTGCAGCGAACCTACCAGTTTGATAACCTGTTCAATTGGCATTCTGTAACGAAGCACTCCGGAAATCAGTTTTGCATAGTTCCAGTATTCCTTGTTAAACTTCTCGGACAGACCTTCGATTGTCATCTTATATCCGCGCTTGTTCTCGAACTGGAAATCATAGCGTTTGTTTCCGTTTTCGTCTACATTCTTAATAATACGTCCGCAAACGACACTCTTCGGAATGAAGATACCTTCATCATCATCCTGCAGACCGGTGAATATTTCATAAGGGTGTCCATCGAGCAGACCTACCAATGCTACCCATTTCTCTTTATTATTCTGGAAACGTACTACGTCGGCTTCCAATACAGATGGGCGGGTTTCGACTACAGTAGGTGGTTTGCAGGGAGGCAGACCCTCTTTCTTTTCTGGTTTGGCAGAGATCAATACTCCTGAACGTGATCCGTCACGGTATACTGTACAACCTTTACAGCCCGATTTCCAAGCTTCCACATACAAACGGTTTACGAGATCCTCGTCTACATCGTTCGGCAGATTAATCGTTACACTGATGGAGTGGTCTACCCATTTCTGGATACGTCCTTGCATCTTTACCTTCATTAACCAGTCTACGTCGTTAGAAGTAGCTTTATTATAGGGTGATTTGCTTACCAGTTCGTCGACTTCCTCCTGAGAATAACGTTTAGCTGGGTCGTATCCGTTAGCTTCCATCCAGGTTACAAACTTATGATGGAATACGATATATTCTTCAAAAGCATCTCCTGTTTCGTCTACAAAGTCAACATGGACATTGGTATCGTTCGGATTTACTTTTCTGCGACGTTTGTATACAGGCAAGAACACAGGCTCTATACCCGAAGTTGTTTGCGTCATCAGACTTGTTGTTCCGGTTGGAGCAATAGTGAGGCAAGCTATGTTACGGCGTCCATACTTTTTCATTTCTTCGTACAGTTCCGGATCTGCTTCACGCAAACGGTTGATGAATGGGTTATTCTTTTCGCGTTCTGTATCGTATATTTCAAAAGCACCACGCTCTTTAGCCATTTCTACTGATGAGCGGTAAGCGCAAAGAGCCACAGTCTTGTGAACTTCTTCGGAGAATTCCGTAGCTTCTTCAGTACCGTATCGCAGACCCAATGCGGCAAGCATGTCACCTTCAGCTGTAATACCTACACCGGTACGTCTTCCCTGACCGCTTTTCTTATAGATCTTTTCCCATAGTTCGCGTTCGGTACGTTTTACTTCACCATTTTCAGGATCTTCGTCTATCTTCTTCATGATACGCTCAATCTTTTCAAGTTCAAGATCGATAATATCATCCATGATACGCTGTGCAAGTGCCACATGTTTCTTGAACAGATCGAAATCGAAGTAAGCATCCGGCTTGAACGGATTAACTACATATGAATAAAGGTTGATAGCCAACAAGCGACAAGAATCATAAGGGCATAAGGGGATTTCGCCGCACGGATTGGTCGAAATGGTTTTGTATCCTAAGTCCGCATAACAATCGGGTACAGACTCACGAATAATTGTATCCCAGAACAATACACCCGGCTCTGCAGATTTCCATGCATTGTGCACTATCTTTTTCCATAAGGTAGAAGCGTCAATTTCTTTAGTGGTGGTTGGATTGGCCGAATCAATCGGATACTGCTGTATGTAAGGTTGCTCTTCTACTGCGGCCTGCATGAATGCATCGTCCAGTCTTACGGAAACATTCGCTCCGGTTACTTTTCCTTCCGTCATCTTGGCATCAATGAATGCTTCTGAATCCGGATGTTTGATAGATACGCTCAACATTAATGCGCCCCGACGTCCGTCCTGTGCCACTTCGCGGGTGGAGTTAGAATAACGTTCCATGAAAGGAACCAACCCGGTGGAAGTCAGTGCCGAGTTTTTTACCGGAGAGCCTTTAGGACGGATATGTGAAAGATCATGACCTACACCTCCGCGTCTTTTCATTAATTGTACTTGCTCTTCGTCAATTTTGATGATGGCACCATAAGAGTCGGCTGCACCATCTACTCCAATTACGAAACAGTTGGATAATGAAGCTACTTGATAGTCATTGCCAATACCTGTCATTGGGCTACCCTGGGGAACAATGTATTTAAAGTGGTCGAGCAGATTGAATAACTCTTCTGCACTAAGCCCATTTGCGTACTTGGCTTCAATACGTGCCACTTCATTTGCAATTCTCCAATGCATGTCTTCCGGAGATTTCTCGTAAATATTTCCGAAAGAATCCTTGACTGCGTATTTGTTTACCCAAACTCTAGCAGCAAGTTCGTCTCCTTTGAAATAATGTAAAGATTCTTTAAAGGATTCTTCGTAAGAATAAATTTGTTTTTCCACGTTGGTATGTGTCTTAGATTACTTTAATAAATAAGAAAATGTGTAGAAGCTTACTTATCATTAACAAACGTGCTGCAAAGCTATGAATGTTTTTTGGTATATCAAAATAAAAATGAGATAAATTGCTGACTGGCTGCAAGTTTTCCATTTCTAAATGGTAAGCTATTGATAAACAATAAAATGATTGTTTTGTTCGATGCTTGAAGTTTTCCAAAAAGAAAATTAATCTATTTAGTGTAAATAGCAAAATAAAAATTCTTTTTATATCTTTGCAGGAAAAAAGATATGATTGAGACCGTTAAGAACAGAAGAACAATCAGAAAGTACTTACAAAAAGATATTTCATCTGATTTGTTAAATGATTTGCTTGAAGCTTCTTTTCGCGCTTCTACTATGGGAGGAATGCAGTTATATAGCGTTGTTATCACACGTGACAGCGAAATAAAAGAAAAACTTTCTCCTGCACACTTTAATCAACCAATGGTGAAAGGAGCACCGGTAGTACTTACATTTTGCGCAGATTTTCGCCGTTTTACAAAATGGTGCGAACAGCGTAAAGCAATACCGGGATATAATAACTTGATGTCATTTATGAATGCGGCGATGGATACATTGCTAGTAGCACAAACTTTCTGCACATTGGCAGAAGAAGCAAGATTGGGTATTTGCTATTTGGGTACTACTACCTATAATCCACAAATGATTATTGATACCTTGAAGCTTCCGGAACTTGTTTTCCCGATTACTACAGTGACGGTAGGTTATCCCGATGGTATTCCTGCTCAAGTAGACCGGTTGCCTTTAGAGGCTGCTATTCATGAGGAACATTATCATGATTATACGGAGAAGGATATTGATAAACTGTATGCTTACAAGGAGTCGTTGCCTGAAAGTAAACAATTTGTAGAAGAAAACCGGAAAGAAACGTTGGCTCAGGTGTTTACAGATGTCCGTTATACAAAAAAGGATAATGAATTTATGTCTGAGAATCTGTTGAAGGTATTGAAACAACAAGGATTTATGTAGACAATAAAAAAGAGAGACAATACTTATAATTGATACTGTCTCTCTCTTTTTATCTAATTTCCTTTCTTTTTTAGTAATGCTTCTATATTCTCCAGATCAGAACGGAAGCTTTTGTCCACTTCGCACTGTCCTTTTACGGTTTTACAGGCATGGAGTACGGTTGCATGATCTTTATTGCCAATAAACTTGCCAATCTTTGAAGTAGAGAAATCTGTATGTGTTTTAGCTAAATACATTGCTACCTGACGAGCTTGTACCACTTCTCTTTTTCGTGATTTAGTATGGATGGCAGTAGTATCTAATCCAAAATGTTTGCATACCACATTGATGATATCATCAATACCAATGCTTTTGGCCTCATTACGAACAACGCCACGTACAATGTGTTGCGCCAGATCGAGATCTATTTCTTTATTGAAGATAGTAGAACGCGCCATGATAGCAATAACGATACCTTCAAGGTCGCGTACGCTCTCATTAACATTCTCTGCAATATATTCAATAACTTCAGGAGGGAACTGTAAACCATCACGATGAATTTTATTACGCAGAATATTTTTACGTAATTCTACTGTTGGCTTTTCAAGTTCAGCCACCATTCCCCATTTAAAACGGGTAAGAAGGCGTTCTTCCATTCCTTGTAATAATACGGGTGCCCGGTCGGAAGTAAGAATCAATTGCTTGCCGTTTTGGTGCAGGTGATTAAAAATATGAAAGAAAGTATTCTGCGTTTTGGTAACGCCTGCAAATTCTTGAATATCGTCAATAATCAGTACGTCGATTGTCTGGTAGAAGTTGATGAAATCGTTTGTAGTATTATTACGAACAGAGTCGGTATATTGTACCTGAAAAAGATGTGCTGATACATACAATACTCTTTTCCCAGGATACAGTTCTTTTATTCTTGTTCCGATGGCATTGGCTAGGTGAGTTTTTCCTACCCCTGATGCACCATGTAAGAACAAGGGGTTGAAGGCAGTACCAGCTGGATTTTGAGCTACGGCTTCAGCAACACTTCTCGACAGTTTGTTACTGTATCCTTCAATGAAGTTTTCGAAATTATAGTTGGGGTTTAAATGTGGGTCCAGATCTTGTGGTGCCGGAGCATGTAATAGGTTCGGTGCTTTATTGCCACTACCACGAATTACACTTGTTTGTGGCACGGCTATAGAGCGGTTGCTGGCTTCAAGATTTACCGTTTTATTCGGTATTGAAGCTCATAATGGCTATAATACATTTATTAATTAAGCAAAACTTCTACGCTTGCAAAATTGGGAATCTTATTTGAGAAAAACAAATCTATTTTTTCTTGTATTTCTCACTGAAAGAATAATGCCTTTACTTTCAGATACTTATGATCCTTCGATAAAATAGTCCCATTGTTGGTACTATTGCTTTTTTATAATATTCTGTCTGTGAGAGTGTTATAGTATTATCAAAGGAGTAAGATATTTAAATAAGCATTTCTATATTTTATTTCTTTCAGTCTGTCTATGCACTTTTCAAAGCTTTTAAGACTTGTAATTGAATACGACGCTATTTAGATAAAATCTATATAACGCTAATTTCTTACTTATCTTTCTTTCCGAATAAAGAGAAGTGCACATACCGTTTGGGGTGTTCTTTTAAGTCCTCAAGTAGGCTTGCAGCATTAGCAGTTGTTGCATTCAGATTGTTATAAAATTGTGGATCGTTTAGTAACAATCCTACTGTATTGTCTTTGCTGTTTAGCTTTTCTGTAACCATTTTTACGTTGGCCAGTGTTTGTTCAATTTCTTTGAACGTAGCAGCATAATCAATTTCCTTCAGGTTTCCACTAATAGTAATAAAGTTATCTCCGATTGTATTTAGTTTACCTGTTAGCTGTGGAATATCACGTCCCATTAATACCTTTAGTTGTCCACTTGCTACTTCAAGATTAGCAGCAGTCTTTTCTACAGAGTGTAGTGTAGCGGGAATGCTCTGATTATTCAGAATGTTATTTAAAGAGATCATAATGGAATCCAGTTTCGGCAACATTTGTTCTATCTGCGGCATGAGTGCAGCTACGCTTTCCATCATACCGTTGTTCAATTTACCTGGAATAGTGTCTCCTACTGCATATTTTTCCCGGGGATTGTTTGCCAGAAGGATATTCATTCTTACTCCTCCCATCAATTCGGATACCAATTCGGCAGAACTTCCTTTAGGGATGCGGAGCTCTGTATCCAATTCTACTTCTACTATTACATTTTCAGCTTGGTTATAATCATAATAAATGTCACGTACAATACCGACGCGTACTCCATCAGCGAAAACGGGGCTTGATTTAGCCAATCCGTTTACATTCTGAAATTTTACATAGAAATAACTTGAAGGTTTGAACATATTGATTCCCTTCAGATAGTTGATACCGTAAACGAGTATACACAGGGCAATGATTCCCGCTATTCCTATTCTGACTTCTTTTGTAATGTATTTCATTTCTGTTCTCTATTTATTTCGTTTCTTTTTAAACTCTGCAATTGCTGCGTTAATATTCATTTTTTCTCCATCCCGGAAAGCTATAATAAAAGCATCCTTAAACTTATCTGTAATAGCACGTTTATTTCTTAATACTTTATTATAATCGGTTGAGGCTCCATAAGTGTACTTATACAATCCTTTTTCTTTATAATAATCTACGTCTTTCAATCCCTTTAAACGTTTATCGTTTTTGGTCAGCGGACTTGACGAAGTTAGTATCTGTATTTTAAACGTTATTTCTCCACTATTTGTTGCACTTTCTACTGTGATAGGACGTTGCTGTGGTTTGGCTTGTGCTACCAACTCCGTTTGGTCTGGTGCACTGTCTGGTTTTTCTTCTTTAGGCTGTTGGGCTGCCAGTTCGTTCTCAGACATCTCTTCATCATCAGGGATGATGGTACGGCTGACACCTGTCAGACGAATCTCATGTTCTTTTTTATAAGTAAGAAAAGCACGATAGATTCCTTTAGCTAATGTACCGGTTCCTTCTTCGGAGTTGAGATAGCGCTCTTCTTCAGGAGTTGAAATAAAACCCAGTTCTACCAGAATACTTGGCATAGCGCTTGCTTTTAGTACAAGAAATCCGGCTTGGTGTACTCCGCGATCTACACGCTTGCAGGTATGGCGGAATTGTTTTTGTATCAGGGAAGCCAAATGTACACTTTGCTCCATATATTTATCCTGCATAAATTCAAAGATGATATACGACTCAGCCGAGTTGGGGTTAAAGCCGGCATAACGGGTTTTATAATCACTTTCGTAAAGGATTACTGAATTCTCACGTTGTGCAACAGCGAGGTTAGCGTCCGATTTGGCAAGACCGAGCGTCCAGGTTGATGCGCCTTTAGCGGTGCGATTATTGGCTAATGCATTGGTATGTATGGAAATAAACAGGTCGGCTTTGGCATTATTAGCTATTTCTGCACGACGATTCAGTGGGATAAATACATCTTTAGTGCGGGTAAAGATTACTTTCACGTCATCACAGTTCTTTTTGATCATGTTTCCCAGTTTTAATGCAACGTTCAGGTTGATATTCTTTTCTTTAGAAATCTTACCTACGGCTCCAGGATCATGCCCGCCATGCCCGGCGTCAATTACGACAACAAAGTCTTTTGCCCATGAATTACTGATACAAAGCGGGGAGCTAAGTAGCCAAAGGCAAATGAATGTATATAATATGTAGTATCTATGACGTCTCATTTTATTGGAATGACGATGCAAATGTAGCAGAATTTTGCTGAAAACTTACTATTCACTATTAAGTTTTGTATTTTTTTCCATATTTCATGGGTTTATTTCCATGATTCGTTGTTACTTTGTGTTTTGAAATTATAAATGATATAGCGATGCTTAAGTTCCTGAAGAATTGGACGTTGCCCATTGCCATGTTGGTGGGGGCCATTGGTTATCCATTATTTATCACTCTTTCTTTCTTGACTCCGGTACTTATTTTTACCATGTTACTACTCACTTTTTGTAAGGTGTCTCCTCGTGATTTAAAGCCGAAGCCTCTACATTTATGGTTACTTTTGATTCAGATTTTTGGGGCTATTGCTGTTTATTTACTCTTTTTCCGTTTTAATAAAATTGTAGCAGAAGGAGCAATGGTTTGTGTTATTTGCCCTACAGCTACTGCGGCTGCTGTTATTACTTCCAAATTGGGTGGGAGTGCTGCCAGTTTGACTACTTATACATTGATTGGTAATATTGGTACTGCTATTGCTGTTCCGGTTTTGTTTCCATTGATTGAGGCGCATGCTGATATTAGTTTTTTTGATTCGTTTTTGTTGATATTGAGTAAAGTTTTTCCTTTATTGATTTGTCCTTTTTTAGTTGCATGGTTTTTACAACGTTTTGTACCTCGCGTACACCGTACGTTGTTGAATTATCATGAACTGGCATTCTATCTTTGGGCTGTATCTCTTGCTATTGTTACTGCACAGACTCTCTCTTCTTTAATTAATGATCCGGCAGATGGGATAACTGAAATCATGATTGCTCTCGCAGCTTTGGTAGTTTGCTGTCTGCAATTCTTTTTTGGAAAAACACTCGGTAGTTTGTATAATGATCGCATTAGTGGCGGTCAGGCGTTGGGGCAAAAGAATACCATTTTAGCTATTTGGATGGCTCACACATATTTGAACCCTCTTTCTTCCGTTGCTCCGGGAAGTTATGTTTTGTGGCAGAACATTATCAATAGCTATCAGTTGTGGAAAAAGAGAAAGAAAGAGATTGAATAGTAAGTGTAAATTTTTGATAGTTAATTGTTTATAATATGGGAGACAAGATGAATGCAGATTATAAGGTAGGTGATTTGATTTATGACGCAAATATTTATGATGGATTAAACACCTTCCTGTCTGATTTGCAATTTTACAAAAAGTGGTTGCCGGAAAATAAGGATGATAGGAGGATACTTGAACTCTGCTGTGGCACAGGCAGACTTACGCTTCCGATAGCAAAGGATGGATACAATATTTGTGGGGTTGATTACACTTCATCCATGCTTGAACAGGCAAAGGCAAAAGCTTCTGAAGCAGGATTAGAGATTAATTTCATTGAAGCAGATATTAGAACATTAAACTTGCAGGAAAAATTTGATTTTATTTTTATCCCATTCAATTCAATCCATCATTTATATAGAAATGAAGATTTATTTAAGGCGTTAAAGAGGGTTGAGAGTCATCTCAAAGAAGGGGGTTTATTTTTGCTTGATTGCTTTAACCCTAATATTCAATATATTGTTGAAGGCGAAAAAGAACAAAAAGTAGTTGCTGAATACACAACCAGCGATGGAAGAAAAGTATTGATAAAACAAATAATGCATTATGAAAGCGCAACCCAAATAAATCGTATCGAATGGCATTATTTTATAAATGGTGAGTTTCATTCAATCCAAAATATGGATATGAGATTGTTTTTTCCTCAAGAATTAGATTTATATCTGGAATGCGCTGGATTTAATGTTCTTCACAAGTTTGGAAGTTTTGAAGAAGAAGCCTTTAATGATAATTCGGAAAAGCAGATATACGTTTTATCATTTAATAAATGACGTTACCAATTTTAGGTGTATCCTGGAGCAGCATTTGTTGCAGACAAAACATTTTAATGTTAGAGAGTCCGCTTGGGCTGATGTGAGAAAAAGTATTATACGAAATCTACCTGAAAGCATTGCGATATTGTCTACATGGGCAATGGATAGTGATTCTTACAGTAGGTATTTTATGCCTGCTTCTAATTCTAATAATATCTTTTTGGCTGCGAGCCCACCACCATATCCGGTTAATTTGTGATTGCTGCCAATAACACGGTGGCAAGGGACAAATATGGAAATGGGATTTGCACCATTGGCTGCTGCTACTGCACGGATGGCCTTAGGATTGTTTAATCTTTGCGATAGTTTTGCGTAAGATATGGTTGTTCCGTAAGGAATATTAAGTAATTCATTCCATACGGCTTTTTGAAAGTCTGTTCCGATAAAGGCTAATGGAATATCAAATGCAGTTCTTTTTCGAGAGAAATATTCATCTAATTGCGCCATTGCTTCCGTTATTATTTCAGAATTTCCTATTTCATATTTAGCATGTAGTGTGTTCTGTAGTCGTTTGTCAATTACTGCTCTACGTTCCTCATTCATCCAATCGCACATGCAGAGCTTCTCTTCAAAAGATCCAAGTATTAACTTCCCGCATATGGATTGATAGTATTGTATTTGAATTGTTTCCATATTGCTATGTGTCTATAATTGTTGTTTATTAATTGTTTGATGGGAGGGAGTATATGCTGTCCTTTAAGGTTTCGCTTTGTTTCATTAAGTTGAGAATTTTGTTTCAACCTATTGAGAAAGATTTCTCAATACGGTGAGAATTTAGTTTCAATGCGTTGAGAATATTTTCTCAAAGGATTGAAACAAGATGAAACATTCGTGTTCCGAATCAATATAGTAGATACTTTTCCCGCATTTCTTTGTACTTTTGCAGTTCCGTCTTCCATCCTGCCCGTATTTCTGTTTCACTTTTTCCTGCTAAAATCTCTTTACGTACAGTATCTGTACCCATTAGAAGATCGAACCAGCGTGCCCGGTCGAAGAATGCGCTCCCGGCATTTGATTTCCAGTAAAAGCGCAGGAAGTAACGTAGAGTGAATCCATCTATATTGGCAACTCTTCTTAAATCTTCTCCATAACACAGTTGGTCTTTGTGCATGGGATTCTTGTCAAAACCGGGTAGTGAATGCGGAGTGAATGTAAAGTCACCATACTTTTTATCCGGTGCACCGAGCACCTGAAATGGGAAGGTTGTACCCCGCCCCACACTGATACGGGTTGCTTCAAACGGACAGAGAGAAGCGTATAACCGTATAGCCTGATCATTGGGCAGATTAGGCGAGGGCTTAATGGGAAGAGAATAAGGTTGGCCGTGTTCCCAGCCCGTCATGGGAATGACTGTCAACCGGCAGGCATCCGGGGTTTTATTTATCCACCCTTCACCATTTATCATGAGCGCCAGTTCGCCAATGGTGCAACCGTGGAGTATAGGGATAGGCAATATACCTACAAAACTACGGAAAGCAGGACGAAGAATGGGGCCATCAATATAGTCGCAAGGATTGGGCCGATCGAGTACAATCATCTCTTTCCCATTCTCAGCGCAAGCCTCCATTACATAAAACATTGTACTGATATAGGTATAGAATCGTGCTCCCACATCTTGTATATCGAATATAATAATATCTATATCCTGCAATTGTTGCATGGTAGGCTTTTTATTATTCCCATAGAGTGAGATGAGGGGAATTCCCGTCCGACTGTCTTTTCCGTCTTTTATCGTTTCACCTGCGTCTGCATTACCACGAAAGCCGTGTTCCGGGGCGAACACTTTCACTACATTAATGTTTAGTTGTAAAAGGGTATCGAGCAGGCAGGTTTGTTCTTCACCAACAATGGAGGTGTGGTTGACTACCATTCCTACCCGTTTCCCTTTCAGCAGTGGCAGGTATTCTTCGGTACGTTCTGCTCCGGTAGCGAGAGTGCCTTCTGCAAAGAGGGTGCTAATGCCGATAAACAGGCTGGTGAGAATGAAGATTATTTTTCGGTGCATCTCGGTATTTTTTAGTAATATTGCACAAAAATATCCATTTGTATTGATTATTACAAGTTATAATAGGTGAAGTTATGAATCCGATTGATATAATTGATAAATACTATCCACAGGATAATGAATTGAAACATATTTTATTAGTACACAGCCAGTCGGTGGCCGACAAAGCACTGTGGATAGCTGCGCGGCATCCGGAGTTAAATCTTGATGAAACATTTCTTTATGAAGCAGGCATGCTTCATGATCTTGGTATCTTTCTGACGGATGCTGCTCCTATTTATTGTTTTGGTACAGAACCTTACATCTGCCATGGCTATCTGGGAGCGGATTTAATGCGTAAAGAAGGTTTTCCGTTGCATGCTTTGGTATGTGAAAGACATACGGGTGCCGGGCTTTCATTGAAGGAAATACTTCGTCAACAGCTCCCGATTCCTCATCGCGAAATGCTTCCTGTGAGTATGGAAGAACAGGTAATATGTTTTGCGGATAAATTCTACTCAAAGACCCATCTTGACAGAGAAAAAACGGTAGAAGGTGCCCGGAAAAGCATTGCGAAGTATGGAGAGGAGGGACTGAGCCGTTTCAATCGCTGGTGTGAGCTATTCTTGTAGCACTAAAAAATAATTAAAAAGAGAGATTCCGATGTATAATTGATGAAGATTGTGTACTTTTGCCCCTTCAAGCGTAAACTATTAGTTAATGACGCCATTGAAAGCAAATACATTAATATCATTTATACTACTGTTTGTCTTACTGGTGCTTCCTGATGAGGCCATGTCTCAACGTCGCCGAAACAGGGGAGTAGAAGGAGGTGTAGAGACATTTAACCCTCCGGCAGCTCTGAATGCAGATTCTTTGACGACTGACTCGGTCAGAACAGATTCTGTTGTTGCTAAACCCATTAAGAAACAGCCACTGGATGCTCCGGTGATTTATTCTGCAAACGATTCCATTGTTTTTGAAGAAGGAGGATATGCTCATCTTTATGGAGATGGGAAGGTAAACTATCAGAAGGTAGAGTTGGGAGCACAAATTATCACCATGAATATGGACAGTAGTACGGTGTATGCTCGTGGTGTGAAAGATTCACTGGGAGTAGAAACCGGAAAGCCTGTTTTTAAAGACGGTGATACTTCTTATGATACGGAGGCTATCCGTTACAACTTTAAGAGTAAAAAAGGATATATTAATAACGTTGTCAGTCAGCAGGGTGAAGGATATGTAACCGGTAATAATGCAAAGAAAGGCGCTGATGATGAACTGTTTATGCAGAATGGTAGGTATACTACCTGTGATCATCATGATCATCCTCACTTTTATCTTCAACTAACAAAAGCTAAAGTCCGTCCGAAAAAGAATGTGGTAACGGGGCCTGCTTATCTGGTGGTGGAAGATGTACCGTTACCATTGGCTGTACCCTTTTTCTTTTTTCCCTTTTCCAGTAGTTATTCTTCTGGGTTTATTATGCCTACTGTTCTTGATGATTCTGCCCGTGGATTTGGTCTATCGGATGGAGGATATTACTTTGCTATCAGTGATTTGATGGATTTGAAATTAACAGGTGATATCTTTACGAAAGGTTCGTGGAGGTTAGGGTTGGAGACGAATTACAACAAGCGTTATAAGTTTTCCGGTTCTTTGATGGCCGATTATCAAGTGACAAAGACGGGAGATAAGAATATGCCGGACTATTCGGTATCAAAAGACTTTAAGATTGTATGGAGTCACCGACAGGATCCTAAAGCAAACCCTAATGCTACTTTCTCGGCGAGTGTAAATTTTTCAACTAGTAGTTATGAGCGTACCAACATTGGTAACTTATACAATTCTCAGTTGCTGACTCAAAATACTAAGACATCAAGTATCAGTTACTCACGTACATTTCCAGATATTGGTCTGACATTGTCGGGGACTACTAATATCTCGCAGACTATGAGAGATTCTTCTATTGCAGTGACATTGCCTGATCTTAATATTTCATTGACTCGTCGTTTCCCATTCAAGAGAAAAAAAGCAGTAGGTGCAGAGCGTTGGTATGAAAAAATTTCATTCCAATATACCGGTCGTTTGACAAATTCTATCACAACTAAAGATGATCGGTTGTTTAAATCAAATCTGATAAAGGATTGGAAAAATGCTATGCAGCACACCATACCAGTAAGTGCTACATTTACCCTTTTCAAATATTTCAATCTGACCCCGTCATTCAATTATACAGAACGTTGGTATACTCACAAGACTGATAATTATTACGATGAAGAAAAGCGTCAGTGGGTAGCTACCGATACTATTTATGGTTTTAACCGCGTGTCCAATTATAATTTCTCTTTGGGGTTGAGTACCAAACTTTATGGTATGTATAAGCCTATTTTTATGAAGAAGAAAGAGATACAGATTCGTCATGTTGTTACTCCGCAGGTAAGTGTGAGCGGTGCACCGGGGTTTGGGAAGTATTGGCAGGAACATGAAGATGCCAATGGAAATATGTCGTATTTTTCTCCTTATACCAGTCAGCAGTTCGGTACGGCACCACGTGAGAAACAGGGGACAGTGACTTTTGATTTGTCGAACAATATAGAGATGAAGTTTAAAGACCGGAATGACTCTATTAAAAAGATAAGTCTGATCGATGAATTAGGAGGTTATATTTCTTATAATATGGCTGCTGAGAAGAGACCGTGGAGTGATCTTACTTTGCGTCTACGCTTAAAACTGACGAAAAACTATACTTTCAATCTGAATTCTACATTTGCTACATATGCCTATACGTTTGATAAAGATGGTAGGGTTGTGACTGGTGACCGTACAGAATGGTCTTACGGACGTTTCGGACGTTTTTCCGGTTGGGGATCTTCATTTAATTATACCTTCAATAATGAAACCTGGAAGAAGTGGTTTGGTCCTAAAGACGACAAGGATCAGAAGGATAAAGACAAGGATCAGAATGGGGAAGATAGCGAAGATATGGATGCTGGAAATGATACCGGAACCACAAAAAAGGTGGAGAAAGCACAGGCGGACGCTGATGGTTATCAGGTGTTCAAGATGCCATGGTCTTTGAGTGTGAACTATTCATTTAATATTCGTGAAGATCAGAGCAAACCTATTAATGTGCATTCAATGCGCTATCCGTTTTCTTATACGCACAATATTAATGCCTCTGGTAATATCAAGCTTTCAAATAACTGGCAGGTGTCTTTTAGTACCGGTTACGATTTTCAGGCGAAAGAAGTAACTCAGACGTCAATGACTATTTCTCGCGACTTACACTGTTTCAATATGTCAGCAAGTCTCTCTCCTTTCGGACGTTGGAAATACTATAACTTTAAGATTAGTGCTAATGCAAGTATCTTGCAGGATTTAAAGTGGGAGCAAAGAAGTCAGACGCAGAGTAATATACAGTGGTATTAAAAAACTCCCTCTGCTTTTAAGTATATATTCCATAGAACTTTAAAGAAATAAAAAAGCCAACTAGTTCGATGACTAGTTGGCTTTGATCTTTTTATTTATAGAATATTTCTATTTTACAATCAGTTTTACTGTTTCTGTTTTTGCATCGGTAGCAATTACAACCAGATAAGTTCCTGAACTAAGTGTACTGATATTCATACTCTGTTCAGATGTTTCATTACCTGTAGCAGTAAGTACAGTTTGTCCGAGTAGATTATGGATCGTAATATTTTTAATCTGGTTTCCATTGGTCTTGATGTTGACCAGCTCGCTTGCAGGGTTTGGATAAAGTGATAATTCTGCTTTCACAGTAGTATCATTTTTAATACCAGTAGGAGCATTCTTGCCAAAGTTTGGACGGATATAAGGAGCACCATAACCAGGTAGTTCACTCATGAATCCATTTTTGGATGCTGCAATTAATCCATCTTTTGATTGGTCACATACTAATCCCATGTTCACTGCACTTTCTTGTTTTACCTCAAACATATATTTACCGGGAGCAAGATTTGTTTCAGGGAGTTTGTAAACGATTTCTTCTCCACCTTTACCTCTGAGTACAGATTTAGTAACCATCGTTGCTCCTATCTCTGAGTTATTATTAGTGTTTATTTTATATACGTTCAGGGTGATTTTATCGTTGGCTTGTTCTTCTTTAAGCATGAAACCAAGGCTGAGTGAGGTCAATACGTCCTCTTTCAGTATAGTGAATGCTGCACCAAATGCAACGGGACCACTACCACTACCTACACCAAATTTGAAATCGGCTGGGTTATCCCAGGCATAAATAGAATCGGTTACAATCGTTGTAAGCTGAGCAGTATTGTTTACAAGGTCATCATCCTGAGCAATGCTAGCTTCGACAGAGAAAGCAGGTACTTGCTCTTTACTGCTTACTATATTATCCAGATTGAAATTGAAGGTTTCCTTCTTCGTTTCTCCTACAGCTAGGGTCGGGATGGTGGTAGTTGCTAAAACATCATCATAAGCTTTCACGTTCAGTTTGATGTTGTTTTCAACTTGTTGTCCATAGTTTGCAACAGTTACTTCAAACTTCTGTGCCGTGTTTTTGATGTGGAATTGAGGAATCATTCTTGGATATTTCTCTTCGCTGGTGATTGATTCTACCTTAATATCATGTTCCAAAATCTTACTTACGCTGATACTGAATATTTCAAGATAAGACAGTTCGGTTGCGTTGAAGCTGATACCATAGTTACCTTCTTCGGTTACAGTAAATGTTATCTCTTTCTTAACTGTAGTATAATTAGTAAATTCTTTGAATTTCCCTAATTCGTTCCAGTTAGTTATATCACTTCCACTTTTTCCAAATGTAATGTTAAACAGGTCATATTTTATACCTCCGATAAGCAGTTCACTTCCTGCACTGTAATTGAAGCTGAGGCGATAGTTACCCGGTTCCATATGAATACATCTGGATAATAAAGAAGAAGGTACTTCTGCTTTATAAGCTCCGGACTTATAAATCCAACCGTTAGGGGTTATAGGATTCCAGTTTAGAAGATCAATGGCTTTCTCGAAGTTGGATTCAAACGGTAATAGGGCAGGTGATAGATTAATAACACGACCCGCTACCGTATCATTGGCAAAATTCGTTTGACCTGTGCACTGAGCTACTACTTTTATATTGTATCCTTGATCTACAGATGAAAAATCAACAGGTGTGGCAAAAGTAACATCCAATGAAGCATCTGGAGCTATTACCTCTGTGAAATCTTGTGTCACTTTGATATCTTCATCTTCCAATTCATAATATAGGCTGAAACCGTTGATCGGTCCTGTTCCTAAGTTTTTGACAGTTACTTTGATAGGGCTACTTCCCAATGTACAATCGGAAGGAGGAAGTATCAGATTTTCCAAAGCAATATCCGGCACTCCATTAAAGCTGCCTTCATCAATAGCTATATTATCTATGTAGATACTTCCTTTATTTTTTTCTGATATAGCATGAAAAGAGAAGTAATAATCTCCGGCTTCTGCTACTTCAAAGTCGTTGATACTGGCAACCCATTCCTTGGTTTTTTTGTCTATCAAAGACGCTATGACTGTCATTGTGGTAACGTCGCTTGATTTTCCATAGAGTACTTCAAACCTTTCAGGATAATTAGTTGATGATGATGTGCGATAGTAAAAAGAAATACAATTAGCTCCGGCCTTCAGGGTAACAGGATTTTTTGTAGTAAGATAATCATCTGCTGCATTTTTGCTGTTATACTGATACCTTGCTATTCCTTTTCCGCCATCTGCGTCGGGTTCACTATCTCTGTCATTCAGCCAGGTTGATTTATCATTATTATTATCAAGTACCACCCAATTATTGGTGAAATTCTCTTCAGCTGCAAAGTCTTCATAGAAGAGGTGCTTTGCCGGCTCCTCGGCCATTGCCACCAGTGCTGTTGATTGCAATGCCAACAAAAGTAATAATCTTTTCATAAGCGCATGTTTTTTTAATTGTGAGTAATCTATTTATTGTTTAATGAACTTTAATGGAACCGATTTTCCATTGTCATCAGTGTAACTGCCTACAAGACCTAACCAACTGTTTAAAGCCGGAATTTCTAAACCGAGAGCATGACCAACTTCAAAGCTGATTACCTTGTCTTTGTAAATACCTGTTATAGGGTCGGATGTTTTAACCCACATACCACCTGATATCTGTTTGTGAGTGAGTTCGACTCTGTTATTACTATACATTCCTACCGGTTGGCTGGCGGTTATAGTCAATTTATACTCTCCTTCACTTCCTGTTTCTTCTACATCTGCAATAGCAGCTCCACCGTGTCCAAAGTCTAAATATATCTGTTGGAAAGTGTTGTCTACAGAAGTAAGAGTACATGCATACCCTGTCACTCCGGTTGGAGTCGGAAGCTGGCTTTTTCCTTCCATCGAGTATTTTCCTTCTATAGGACTGTTTTCTACTATATTAATTTTGCACGTATTTATTGAACCGGCAGTTGCCCCTTCTACATCTGCAATCGCTATTGAAAAAGAGCGATTCTGCACTATTTGCTCGTTGGCTATTGAAAGAAGGGTTTCCACATTTACTGATTCTGTCCGCATCGGAATGGATAGGTGGTCTTCCGTTATGAGAATTGCTTTTTCACTTTCAAAGCCGCTATTGTTTTCTTTCAGGATGACGTGTACTTTTATGAGTCCGTTACGTTCTCCTTTTACTACGATGGGTAGATTAAGGATAGAGGTAAGCTCTTTTACCTCAATTTCAGCCGATTGAAATTCAACAGTAGCTTCTTTGGTATTAAAATCTTCATCACTACTACAAGCAATCATAGTAAATGATAAGAGGAATATGGTTAGTAATTTGAAATAATTCATAACAGTTTCATTTTATGTGTTGAGATTAGTAACCTGGGTTTTGTTGGTTCTTAATTTGAGGATTAGCATCTATCTCCGCTTTAGGGATAGGCCATACCCAACGTATGTTATCCGTTTTCACATTCAGATCTAAAGCTAGTTCATAGGATAGTTGTACTGATTGAGGTGTTTGACGTCTGAACTCTTCACCGTATCGTTTTAAATCAACAAGACGGAATCCTTCGCCGAATAACTCACGTTCGCGTTCGGCACGGATTAGATTTCTGAGGGTCAATCCTGTCACCGGTGCATATTGGATGGAGGCATCACGAGCTGACATTAACTCAAATAATATATCATATGCCATTGATTCGTCACCCGCTTCTCCTCTCAGGTAATAGGCCTCGGCTGTGATAAGATATTGTTCAGCAATACGGAAAATTTTGGGTTTATTCACATAGTTATTAACCCCTTCATACATTTCCGGATTTCCGGGATATTTAGTGAAGACTATTAATCTCTGTTTTTGATTTGTTGAGAAAGCTATCTCTTTGAAAGCAAAATAACAGTTGATGCGTATATCTTTCTCTCTGAACGAGTTGATGACATCTTTAGAAGGGAGGAATACCGGTTTGTCGTTGATATCGTCCAGGAAGTAGTTTCCAATAGTAGGAGCCAATTCTTGTTTAGAACAGAATAGTTGGCAGATTACTTCCGTAGTAATATCATTTTTCCACATCTCTTTGAGTTTCGCTTCATTATTGATGAGTGGATATCGTGCACTTTTAAGTAAGCTTTCGGAGCTTTCAATGGCGGTGTCGTAGTCTTTGGTTAGTAAGGCTATTCGTGCTTCGAATGCGCTTAGGGCATCTACTGTCAGGTATTCCGATGATTGCGCTCCTTTAGCACTTAGGTTTTCTTTGGCCAACCTGATATCTTCTTTGATAAAGTCATAGGTTGCAGCTAAAGTAGCACGTGAAGGATATTTAGTGTTATCGGATGTTGGAGCATATTCGTCTACCAAGGGGATACCATATTGGTTTCCTGCAGTAGCCGGGTCATAAGCTGCACAGAATTTTTCAGCTAACTGAGAGTAAGCAATAGCACGGATCAGATATGCTTCTCCGAGATAGTTTTTTATTATTGGTTGCTCACTTACCTCAAATATATCTTCCTCCTGAAGTTTTTCTATGCTTTTAATGAGTAAATTACATTGGGCAATAGTGACGTAGCAATTACTCCATACAGTAGAAAAAGTACTTTCTGAGGCGTTTGCTTCCCAACGGTAGATGGCTCCGAGTTGATTGCCAAAGTAAGAGAGCGGAATAAAGCCATCCGCTTGTATTTCAGATGCCAGTGCATTGACTGAAACTCCGATGATCCGCAAGTCGCGGTACATCCCTGTGCGCAATTTCTGGCAATCAGCAAATGACTTGGCAGCACTATCTAAAGGGATCTTGTCATAAGGATACTTGTCCATATCACAGGATACCAGTGTTAGTGTTAAGATAGAGGTTAATATAATTGACTTTAATGTTTTCATATATTTGTAGTTCTTTAAAATTTAACTTCCAGTCCTATTGTGTATTGCCTTGAGTTGGGATAGTCTCCTAATGCCAGGTTCGAATCAATTTCCGGATCTATACCAGAGAATTGGGTGAATGTGAGTAGATTACGTCCGGTAGCAAATACTCTGACTCCTTCTATGATTTTGGTTTTCTTCAATATGTTTTTGGGTAATTCATAAGCTATAGTCAGGTTTTTTAAACGGACAAACGCTGCATTCTCTAAAAAGTAATTGGTGCGAAGTAAATTCTCGCTTGCAGTGCCATAGCGCGGTACATCAGTGATGTCACCAGGTTTTTGCCACATGCTGAGCATGCGTTTATTCATGTTAACCATATTTGAATTGGTTGGATTTTCTGTAAAGAAGCGATCGTTGTTAATGAGGTATCTTTCACCTATCCATGAAAAATCTATCATCATGGTTATTCCTTTCCAGCCCAAAGATGTTCCGAAACCACCACTACAGGGAGCAAACATTTTCTTTCCGGTAAATTGCATGTTATCCATGGTGAATGTCTTGGTTTTATTACCATTTAAGTCGTAGTACATGAGCGAACCGTCTCTGGGATCTACTCCGGCACATAACACCGAGTAATACTCATTGGGATCATGCCCTACTTGATATTTCAAACCATATTGTGGAAACGCCAGTTCGTCCAACCCATTGAACAGAGATTCTATTTTGGTTTTATTATAGTTGAAATTGGCATATACGCTCCATCTGAAGTTGTTGGTGTTCAAAAGGTCAAGATTCATATTCAGGTCAACTCCGGTATTCAAGAGAGTACCTACATTTCCCATACCGGTGGAATGTCCGGTAGTGAGTGAGAAGGGTACGTCCATTAGCATATCAACCGTTTTCTTTCGATAGTATTCAATACTGAAATCCAAACGATCGAATACCCGGGTAGATATACCGGTTGAAAAGTTTTTCAAAGTTTCCCATGTTAAATCGGAGTTACCAACTGTGCCAATGACCCAGCCACTTTGATTATTATAGTTATATTTGCCGCTACCAGCTACCATACCTAAAGAAGCATAGTTCCCTATTTCTGAATTACCTGTGGTTCCATAACTGACTTTTAGTCGTAAATCATTCAACCATTTTGTGTCTTTAAGGAAAACCTCATTTTTGATATTATACATGGCTCCAACAGAGAAGAAAGAAGCCCAACGATGGTCTTTACTGAAACGTGAAGAGCCATCTCTACGGAATGAAGCGTCCAGATAGTATCTTTCGTCATAGTTATATTCTCCACGGAAAAAGTAGGAATTGAATACATACTCGGAACGTGCACCGTCAACTTTTGCCGATGAAGCTGAAATGGCGGATAATTGGGTTAACCGTTTATCTTCAATACCTTTACCAGAAGCAGAGAAGCCATCTGCATTGTGTATGATTGATTCTTGTCCGGCTAAAAGTGTCATGAAATGTTTCTTTGCAAATGTATGTTTGTATTCAACTGTGTTGGTGAAAGTCCAGTTGCTTGCTCTTTGAAACTGCTCAGAGACATTTCCGTTGAATTCATTATCTTCCCAGGGGTAGTTTACTCCTCTGTATTTATATATATATCCTTCAAAAGCTTGTGCTCCTTTTATGGTCAGTCCTTTTAGCGGAGTTAATTCAATGAATGTGTTTAGGTTGCCTAAAATTCGTTCATTCTTGATAGATGAATTCCGGAAAATCATCATTGGGTTAGTATATCCTGTTCCTGGTAAGTATAGTAAATCTTCTCCGCGTGACCATGTTCCATTTTCGTTCTCTATGATTTCATAAGGAAAATCGATAGGGCGGCCTGTGCGTGCTAATATAAGAGGTGAATTAACCCAGGCGCCTTCATTATTGTCCCTGATACCCAGAGTGGTTACATAATCCTGATAGGAAATGGCGGAGTTTACTCCAAACTTTAACCAGTCTTTCAATTTAGTGTTGAGATTAACCCTGAAGTTCTCGCGAGTCATGCCCGATTGGAATGAGGTTCCTTCCTGATCAAAATGACCTGCGCTTACATAATAATTTGTAGAACCTGAGGCACCGCTTATGTTCGCATCTATAGAATAAGTAGGAGTGTTATCTCTCAATACATAGTCGGCCCAATCCATACTTAAACCATATTTTTCTATCTTGGCTTTATCGGCCTGAAACTGTGCATTATTAGCTAAAGAAGGGTCACACATTAATTTAAACTGAATAAATTCCTGTGCATTCATCATGTCCTTTTTGAAATCTGGTAATTGGGAGATTCCGTATTGTCCGCGAATCGTAATATTTGCCTTTTCACTCATTTTCCCTTTCTTGGTTGTAATATAAACAACCCCATTGGCAGCACGTGCACCGTAGATAGAGGTTGAAGAGGCGTCTTTCAATACCGTCACATTTTCTATATCATTTGGATTGAGAGAAGTGAAAACGTCATTTGAAACCGGTGCGCCGTCTAATATATATAAAGGTGAGGTTCCTGCATTGAGGGAGGTGTATCCACGCACTCGCATCGAAGAAGTGGCTGTAGGTTCTCCCGAAGAAGTGAATACCTGCATACCGGCAACTTGTCCCTGGAGTGCATCTGCAAAATTCATAGTTGGTTTTGCTTCTAATACTTTGTTATTGACCGTAGAAACTGAACCTACTACCGAACCTAATTTTTTGCCCGTACCGTATCCGATAACTACAACTTCATCAACCAATTGTGAATCCGATTTTAGGATAACCTTCATGTTGGGTTTGATTTCGCCTTCGTATGTTGCCAAACCGATGAATGATATTCGTATTTTATGTGCAGAACTTGGAATGTTTGATAAAGTGAAGTTGCCGTCTGTATCAGTAATGGTCCCCATATCAGTACCAATAATTGAAACGGAGGCACCAACGACCGGTAAATTATCCTCTTCAGAGATTACTACGCCCGTTACTTTGGAGGTTTGCGCTATTATTATGTTTGTGCCAACCAGCAAACATGTTAATAATAACATTAATTTTTTAATCATAAGTTTCTTGAGGTTTAATTTTGTATATTATGCCATTTCTGAATGCAAATATATTAATAAATATGAAACTAACAATTTTGTTTATGAAGAAACATTGTAATAATAACAAATGGTTACTAAAACATCTTTATAATATGTTCTAAAGCATCGGTAAAGCTATCTTTTGTGTGATAGTGTAGTGTTAAATAGTCTAAAATGATAGTGTTTGGGTGCATATTTATGCATTATTGCTCGTTCTGTGTGGTCTGATTGGAGAAAAGAGGTGGAAAAAGAGAGGGTATATCAGTTGACGGATTGATAACTGAAGTTATGGTTCTTAGGAAAGTAAAAATTGAGAGTTGAAGATTGCTGTACTATTATGCAGTATGGCAATTTTCAACTCTCAACTTATAATTTTGGACTAAGTCGTCACCAAACGATTTCTGTTTCTCCGTATGTCTTTAAGTATTCATTAGCTCTACTGAAATGCTTGTTTCCGAAGAAACCATTGTAGGCAGATAGGGGGGAGGGATGTGCTGAGCTGAGCACAAGGTGTTTATTACGGTCAATGAACGCCCCTTTGCGTTGTGCATAGCCTCCCCAAAGAATAAAAACGAGATGTTCCCGCTCTTCGGCTAATACACGAATAGCGGCATCTGTAAATTCTTCCCAGCCACGACGTTGATGTGAACCGGCTTGGTGGGCACGTACGGTCAGGGTGGCATTGAGTAGCAGAACTCCTTGTTCGGCCCATCGTGTTAGATTGCCGGTAGTTGGAGCATCGGTACCGATATCTGCTTTTATCTCTTTAAATATATTGATCAATGATGGCGGGAAGGGTGCTCCGTCGTTCACAGAGAAACAAAGGCCATGTGCCTGTCCGGGACCGTGATAAGGATCTTGTCCGATAATGACTACTTTTACTTTGTCGAACGGACAGAGATTAAAAGCATTAAAAATCAACTTTCCCGGAGGATAGATGGCGTATTGACTGTATTCACTTTTCACGAATTCTGTCAGTGTACGGAAATAGTCTTTTTCAAATTCGGGTTGGAGGTGAACTTTCCAGCTTTCTTCTATTTGTACATTCATAGTATGAGATACTTTTATATAAGGTGTATGTCAAATGCTTCACATTCTTTTCTCATGTCTTCGGGCCAGATACTTGCTTGGATTTCTCCGATATGAGCTTTGCGGAGGTAGAACATGCACAGGCGTGATTGGCCGATACCACCACCGATAGACAGAGGCAAAGTGTCGTCCAACAGACGTTTATGGAAATAGAGTTCGAGGCGTTGCTCTTGTTTTTCTTCTTTTACCTGGCGTAACAAAGCCTCTTTGTCAACGCGGATACCCATGGAGGACAATTCTATAGAACGCTGTAAAACATCATCCCATAACATAAGATCCCCATTTAATCCCGGTAAGTCATTGAGCCCTTTTGTGGTATAATCGTCATAGTCGGGTGCACGTCCGTCATGCTTTTTTCCGTCACCAAGTTTGCAACCGATACCTATGATAAATACAGCACCATACTTCTGGCAGATAGCATGCTCACGGCATTTAGGTTCCAGAGTGGGATATAGCTGGCGGAGTTCTTCTGCATGAATGAAGTGTAACTTTTGCGGTAGGCAAGGTTTTATTTGCGGATACATTTCGTATACCATATATTCGGTGCGAATCATTGCGGCGTATATGCGATTTACGATTTCCTTGAGAAATTCTACGTTACGTTCTTCTGCTGTCATGACGCGTTCCCAGTCCCATTGATCTACATATAATGAGTGCAGGTTGCCTAATTCTTCATCTGAACGTATGGCGTTCATATCTGTATAGATACCATATCCGGGTTCAATATGATAGTCGGCAAGTGTTAACCTTTTCCATTTGGCAAGTGAGTGTACAACTTCGGCCTGTGCGTCTTCCAGATCCTTGATAGGGAAGGATACAGGGCGTTCTACCCCGTTCAGGTCATCGTTGATTCCCATCCCTTTGAGTACGAAGAGGGGAGCGGTGACACGACGCAAGCGCAGTTCTGACGATAGATTCATCTGAAAGAACTCTTTTATCTGTTTGATACCAAGTTCCGTCTGCTTCAGGTCAAGAAGAGGTTTGTAATTTTGAGGTTTTATAAGATAACTCATAGGTTTATTATATGTTAATTGTCGACAAAGATAGGAATAATATCTATAATATGTATTGCTTTTCGTCTAAAAGAATGTCAATATGATAAAGATTTCCTTGATGTCGGTTTCAAAATAACACATTTTCGGAGGCGGGAATAGAAAGAAGAATGAAAAAATGTCTGAAAGATTAGGAAGATAAGAAGTTTTTATCTATTTTTGTCGTCGCAAAAGGCTCAGTAGATTTTTAGTGGGGATAATTTTTTATACTCGTGCCATATAGCGTACTTTGCAATATGGAAAATGATTATTTGAACATGCTTGCCCGCATCGTATTGCCTGCACAGATATTAGACTACTTTCTCATCTCAGGAGTTGAACAGATCTCCAAAGAGATTTATATCAGTCTGGATGAAAAAATGAATCCGGAATTGAGTAAAGACTTGCATTTTGAGTCCAAAGGTTTTATGGCAGCTGTAAGTGTGACAGACTTCCCGATAAGAGACCACAAGGTAATTCTCAAGATCAGACGCAGACGTTGGACAGATTTACGCACCGGCAAGAGTTTCAATATACCAATTGACCTCGATGTGGTAGCTAAAGGCACGAGATACTCCAAAGAATTTGGAGCTTTTTTAAAAGAGACGTATGGAGATGTCCCCGGTGACCTGCCGTATGCTTGAGGAATTCTATCATATAAACGGTCACACATTTGAAAAGCAATATAAGGAAATTCTCAGCGGATACCGCAGGTGGAATCAGTTGGATCATGCCGATAAATGGATGCTGTTTCCGGACAATATGGGTTCGCGTCTGGCAATCGATGAAACGTCGCTTTCCAACGGTGAATTGTATACGTTCGTGAGCAATCGTGATGCCTGTACACGTGAGTGTTCCCTGATAGCTGTTGTGGCTGGCACCAAATCAGAAGATGTAATCGCAGTACTGCAACAGATTAAAGAGGAGCGCCGCTACGCTGTTGAAGAAGTAACACTTGACCTTTCAGATTCCATGCGCAAGATTGTACGGACAGCATTCCCTAAAGCCAGTCGTGTCATCGACCGTTTCCATATTCAGAAAC
>PPYE01090684.1_pt1 | contig 26191 bp, 19 predicted proteins | sample 1559881 | NCBI WGS metagenome assembly PPYE01 (sample SAMN08240022, study PRJNA423297) | Human gut metagenome, whole genome shotgun sequencing project. | reverse complement strand
GACTTTTAATATCATATATAGCATTGATTTTTGCTTATCTTATTATAGCCGTTGAGTGTTTTAGAATAATAAATATATTGAAGAAAATAGAAAAAAGAAGAATTTGATTTCATATTGAAATAATAATGAGATGAAAATATAAACGGAATTATGCAGAATAATCTTGTGGGAATACTGCATGATTGCTGAATATTGAAATTCAGTCATCAATCCGCAGGAAAGGCAGATAGGGTGAGAGAAGACCAACGTAAATAGTTCCTATTTGGATAAACACTCCTCTCAGTACTTCCGGACATGGTCCGTGAGCAACTGGAATCTGGAAATTTCCTCCAGAGACATGATGTGTTCAATGCCGCAGGCCACTTCATCCGCACGCGGTTCTTCCATATGCAACACCGTCATCAGAAATTCCTTGATTATGGTATGGCAGGAGATCACGCGGTCGGCTTCATGGCGGCCGGATTTGGTCAAAACAATGGGAGAATACTGTGTATATTCCACCAGTCCACGTTCCTTCAACTGCTTCATGGCCAGAGAGACGGACGGCTTTTTCACGTTCAGGGCCTCCGCAATCTCCCCAACGGTGGCGCATCCTTTTTCCAGTTCAATGTTGCGCACGGCTTCAATATAGTCTTCCAAGCTGTTGCTCAATTCGGGAAATCCATTTTTTTTATTCATCATCACAGAACTATTAGATTCAACTAACACAACAATATATTAAGTGTCAATGAAGTCAATTACTTCCTGAATAAATATTAGTAATGGCAAACTTTTTTCTTGCGAGCGTTGTTAGCTTGAACTAACTTTTGTCCATGGTCAGCCCAATTCCGGAAAAGAACCAGAGGCGGAAAGATTCCGACGGATTTTTCAACAGGACCGGCGGTTTCTTCTCCCGGCTTTTTTCCTCTTCCCACCCCCGCTGCTGCCGGGAATGCACGTTGAAGTGCAGCGGAAAGGCCTGCACGTCCCGGAAGGAAACATGGGAACGGCCAGCTCCTTTGGGGAACGCGTCCAAAAACTGTATGGACTAGTCATCCGGTGCTCTAACACATTATCGCCAAACCCGGACGCGTTCCCCGCCCCCTTTTTCCCTTCCACAAGAAGCAAATTCTCAGCGGACAGCCCTTGCCGGGCCTTCATACCCCGCAGGCGTATAGCTGCGGACAGTCACCGCTCCTTCCGCTGTCAGATCAGCCGCGTAGCACGCGGCGTGATGGAAACAGGCCCCCAGGTTGACATACCGGCGCCCTCCCCGTCCGCCGCTCACCAGGCGGCGGTGCAAATGGCCAAAGAAGACTGTCTCCGCCTCAGGGAAGAAACGATCCGCAAACCGACGCATGCGGGGCATCATCGTCAACCATGCCAGAAGAATCTGCACAGGGCGCTCCGGCGGCCATGCAGAATGTGCCAGAAAGCGCACCAGCCTGTTCCTGTAAACCCGGGAACGCGTGTAAATGGGCGGAACCAGAACGCTCATGGCGCGGGCCAGCTCCAGACGGCGGCACAGATCCGCATCCGCGTCCGGAAAAGCGGCAATCAACTCGCGGGAAATATGCTTGTTTTTCAGGTATTCCCACCCCCATGGCGCCACTTCCTTGAACAGGGCATGGCCGTGGAGTGCATAAAAACGGCCGCCCTGCAATTTCAGCAGGCTGAATTCCTCATCTGGGTCATGATTGCCCGCCAGCAGGATGGGCTGCACTCCGGCTTGGGTGCACATGCACAGAAAACGGGCGCGTTTTTCCAGTCCTTCCGCCTGATAGGGGCTCTCGCGTGTTTCGCTCAAGTCCCCGCATACGACCAGATGGGTACACCCTTCCAGCAGGAATTTCAATTCTTCAGGTTCCCTGACCAGGGCCTTGGCATGGCCGAAGTGAATGTCGGAAACAAACCGTACGCGTTCTCCCGGAGAAAGGGAAAGTTCCTTGATCATGAGCTTAAAATGGAGAAATAAGACGAATCAGGAAAGGAACCGCTGGCGCAGGATTTCATACAGGCACACGCCCGTAGCCACGGATACGTTCAGGCAGGGCACGGAACCTTTCATGGGAATCCGCAGGAGAAAGTCGCAATTCTCTTCCGTCAGCCGTCTCATGCCTTCCCCTTCCGCGCCCATCACCAGGGCGGCGGGGCCGGTGAAATCCGTTCCGTACAAATCCCGGTCTCCCTTGTCCGACGTGCCGAATATCCAGATGCCGCGGCTCTGGAGCTGCTTCATGGTCCGCGCCAGGTTGGTGACCTGGATGAAGGGGACCTTTTCCGCCGCCCCCACGGAGATGCGCAGAACGGTTTCCGTGATGCCCACGGACTTGTCCCTGGGGGCAATCACCGCGTCCACTCCCGCTCCGTCGGCCGTTCTCAGGATGGCGCCCAGGTTGTGCGGGTCCTGCACGCAGTCAAGGATCAGCAGAAGGGGGGTGGACGCGCCGTCAAGGATTTCATCCAATGCATCCTCGCCCAGCGCCCTGACGGCGATTTTTGCCGGAGCGCTGCGGACATGCTTGTTCCGGCGCGCTTCCTGTTCATTCCCTTGGGGTCTCATGCGCATGAATTAGCGTGTTTCCTGCCTTTTTTCCAGACAAATATGCCCCCTGCCCCCATCATTGGGCGTGACTTGCCGCCCCCCCGTATGTTACAGTTCCGTACCATTCAAAATGAAGACGAGCGACTTTTTAGTCATTGGGGCAGGTGTTGCCGGATTAAGTTTCGCCTTGAGAGCTGCGGAACACGGCAGGGTTGCGGTCATAACCAAGGGAAAATTTCTGGATTGCAGTTCCGCGAAGGCGCAGGGCGGGATAGCCGCCGTGTGGGACCATGACGACTCTTTCGAGGACCATGTCGCGGACACGCTGGACGCCGGAGCCGGACTGTGCAATGAACAAGTCGTCCGCACGATCGTGGAGGAAGGCCCCGGAGCCATCCGGGAACTGCTGGAATGGGGAGTCAACTTCGACCAGGCGACGCAGGGGAAGGATTACGAGCTGGCCCGCGAGGGAGGCCACACGAAACGGCGCATCCTGCATGCCAAGGACGCCACCGGCCTGGAAATAACCTCCAAGCTGCTGGAAGCGGCCAAGCTGCATCCCAATATCGAACTGATGGAAGACCGGTTCGCCATCGACCTGATCACGACGACCAAGCTGGGACTGGTCACGGAAGACAGGGTCCTGGGCGCCTATGTGCTGGACCGCAATTCCGGGGAAGTGGAGATTTTCCGTTCGGATCGCGTTCTGCTGGCCACGGGCGGCTGCGGCCGCGTGTACCTGTACACCACCAACAACGATTCCGCCACGGGCGACGGCGTAGCCATGGCGTGGCGCGCGGGGGCCACGATTGCCAACATGGAGTTCGTCCAGTTCCATCCCACCTGCTTTTTCAACACGCGGGCGGAAGGCGCGGAAGCCCGGTCCTTCCTCATTTCCGAGGCTGTCCGCGGCGAAGGCGGCGTACTGACCGGTGCGGACGGCAGGGAATTCATGCACAAGTATGATCCCCGTAAATCCCTGGCCCCGCGGGACATCACCGCCCGGGCCGTGGACTCCGAGATGAAAAGGACGGGCAGCATGTGCGTTTACCTGGACATTTCCCACAAGCCGGACGGTTTTGTCCAGGAACGCTTCCCCCTGATTTACGAAACCTGCAACCGTTACGGAATCAACCCCGCCAAAGAACCCATTCCGGTGGTTCCCGCCGCCCATTTCCAATGCGGCGGAGTGCTGACGGACGTCAACGGCCAAACCACGCTGGACGGCCTTTACGCCGCTGGGGAAACCGGATGCACCGGGCTGCACGGAGCCAACAGGCTGGCCTCCAATTCCCTGCTGGAATGCGTGGTGGTGGCCAAGCGCGCCCTGAACGCCATGCTGGCCCAGCAGCCCCTGCGGAAAGACGCCCCCACCGACTACAGCATTCCCGCGTGGCACCACGGAGATACGGCCCTGCCGGATGAACTTTCCGTCATTTACCACAATTGGGATGAAATCCGCCGCCTGATGTGGGATTATGTCTCCATCGTACGGACCAACAAGAGGCTGGACCGCGCCGCAACGCGCCTGCGCATGCTGCACCGGGAGGTGAAGGATTTCTACTGGGGGTACCGCATTACGCCGGATATTCTGGAACTGCGCAACCTGGTAGCCGTGGCCTCCCTGATCGTGGATTGCGCCATGCGCCGCAACGAAAGCCGCGGCCTGAATTTCAATACGGATTATCCCGGCAAGCTGGATCACCGTTTCGTCACTCAACTGCACCGATGGTAAATCACAGGCAGCGTCAACAGGCATCATGGAAGGGTTCCTGCTGGAACCCCTCTCTTGCCGCATGCCTGCTGCCGCTGCTCGTCGCCGTACTGGCGGGGAATGCCCGTGCCGACATCCAGTCCGGACGGACTGCCGCCCGCGCCCTGTCCAGCACGGAACGGCCCAAAGGCCCCGTCGTCATCACCCCAACGCGCCGGGACCCGCTGCCCGGCGTCGTCGTCAAATCTCCTACGGCGTCCGGAGCGGGCAAGCGCCCGGCGCCCCAGCCGCGCATTCTCCCCCGGACGGCTCCGCAAAGCCCCGGAACCTATCCGTGGCGGCTCAACATCACCGCCACCGTGTTCTGGGTGGGAGAAGACGCCACGGAGCGCAATCCGGTAGCCAACCACAAAAGTTCCTGGGATTCCGCGTGGAAGGAAAGCTTCGGCGGATTCGATAATCCGGACCCCTTGCACCGCACGATGGATTTCCGACCCAAGACTTTTATTCCCAGGCAGAATCCCTTTTATGTGGCTCTTCCCTACAACGACGTCTGCAAGGGGGAACACAAGCCGGAAGCCTCCCGCGTCATTCCCTGGTTCCACCGGGAATTCTCCGGAAAAGGACAATCCGTTTGCAAGGGAAGGTGGGTGCAAATCATTTACAACAAGCGGAGCTGCTTTGCCCAATGGGAGGACTGCGGCCCGTTCACCACGGAGGACTGGCCCTATGTTTTTGGCGACAAGCCCCCCGTCAACACCCACAACAAGGGGGCCGGCATCGACATTTCCCCTGCCGTTCGCGATTATCTGGGCATTCCCGGTGGAACGGCCATCGTCCACTGGCGCTTTGTGGAATTCTACCGCATTCCCCGCGGCCCCTGGTCCAAGTGGGGAGACAACAACCCCTTTGTCAATCCCAGTCTGGGGCCAGGCAAGAGAGCACTCCAGACCCGGGAAGACCGCCTGCGCCAGCAGCAGGAAGCCATTCAGCGGGAACTGTTGAAGGATCCACAGAAACTCAGGAGGGAACTTCAGGGATAACCCCATTCCGCCGCGGTCATGCAACATCCACGCATTCTACACATTTTTAGCCGCTACGGCGGGGTGGGGGGAGAAGAAGTCTGCTTCCACGCCATTACGGAAGCGCTGGGCGCCGTGGCAGACGTTACCCCCTTTGTCTATTCCACCGCGGAACTGTTCCAAAGCTCCCACGGCGCGCTGACGAAAATGCGCTACATGCTCCACAATAGAGACGTGGAGGAAAAGCTGCGCGAATGCCTGCGCCGCGGCCGCTATGACGCGTGGATCATCCACAACACGTTTCCGGCCATGTCTCCCTGCGTCTATGAGCTGGCCCTGCAACAATCCGTTCCGGTCATCCACTATGTGCACAACTACCGCTCCGGCTGCCTCAATGGCGTATTCTACCGGGACGGCGCGCCCTGCTTCTCCTGTAAAAACGGCAATTACCTTCCCGGCGTCATGCACGCCTGCTGGCGCGGCAACGCGGCCTATTCCGCCCTGGCGGCGGCCGTGCTCTCTAAAACACGCCGCATGGGCGCCTGGACCCGCCTTTCCTCCTACATCGCCGTCAGCCGCCGCCAGAGGGAACTTCTCATCCAGTCCGGAATACCTGAAGAAAAAATCAGGGTTATTCCCCATTTCATCCGGCAAAAACCCGTCCCCATACCGGACGCCCCGCGCCGGGACGTTCTGTACGCCGGACGCCTCGCCCCGGAAAAGGGCGTCTTCCAGCTTATCCGTGCATGGGAGCTTCTTTCCCCGCCCGGACGCACTCTTTACCTGATGGGAGACGGCCCCCTGCGCGGGGAACTGGAGCACTACGTGTCTTCCCGCCGCCTTGAATCCATCCGCCTGACGGGATTCATTCCCCATGAGGAACAGGGAACCGTACGCGCCTCCTGCGGCATAGCCGTCGCACCCTCCCTCTGGGAGGAAACCTTCGGCATGGTCGTTCTGGAATCATGGCTGCACGGCACGCCTGTCATCGTCACGCCGTGCGGCGGCCTGCCGGAACTCATCACCCACGACCGGAACGGCTGGATTGCCCGGGAACCCTCCGCGGACGCGCTGGCGGAAATGCTGCACACTGCCCTGAAGGAAGAAGAACGTTGGCCATCAATGGGCGCACACGGGCAAGAGCTTCTGTCCTCCACGCACTCCCCCGCCGCATGGCTCCAGGCCATGGGCTGCCTTCTTGAAGAACTCCGCATCTTACGTCAATCCTCAACCACCTCGGCATCATGAAATGGTACACCTGCACGCCCGTTCCCTTTAAAGGAGATCACACCTTCTTCTGCCGTGATTCCGGCGCTTTCTGCAAGGCCTTCCAGCGAATCGGCGTGGAAAGCAGGGCTATCATGCCCACGCCCATCCAGGAAGGGGACGACCCCGACCTCATCCGCACGGAATACTCCAACCTGGAAGATTCCGGCTGGTGGAAATCCCTGGGTATTGACGGACTGGTTCTGTATGCTTGGGGAATGGGAAAGTACACTCCCGTAGCCCGCGCTGTGCATGAGGCAGGCATTTACCTGGTGGTATATATGGACACTTCCGGGCTGTTTTATCCCTGGCGTTACTGGAGCGTGCTTACGCGTCATCTCTGGAATATGGAAAGAGTCCGGAAAGGGAAATGGAAAGGGACCGCTTATTTCTGCCTGCGCTTTCTCAGGGCCCACACTATCGGAGCCCTGAACACGGGCGTCAGGAAGCATCTGGAAATGGCTGATCTCATCACATTTCCCATCCCGCTTGCCCTTGACTCCATCCGGGGAAACAGACGGCTTTACGGAACACGTCTCGGCAGCCGCGTTGCCCTGATACCCACCCCCATTGCTTCGCATGAATCCAGGGGGAGCCTCTTTCAAAAACGGAACCTGGTCGTTGCTGTGGGACGCTGGGATGACCGCTTTCAAAAAAATCCGGAACTCCTCATGGAGACCCTGGAAAAGTTCTTGAACGGGAATGACGACTGGGATATTGATATCTACGGAACCGTACCCTCCTTCATGAGGGTATGGCATGATGCCCTTCCCTCCGGGCAACAGACAAGAATACGCCTGGAGGGCGTGGTCCCCAATGAAGAATTGCAGAAAAGCTATGCAGAAGCAAAGATATGCCTCTGTACCTCGCGTTATGAAAGCTCGCATATCGTCTCCGCGGAAGCTTTGTGCGCCGGAGCTTCCATCGTCGCGCCCGAACTTATTCCCATGCTTTCCTGCGCGGAATGGTACATTTCCCATGATTCCGGCACGCTGAGCCCCCGGAACACGCCGGAAGGCATGGTGGCAGCCCTGATGGAGGAAGTTCACCTCTGGGAAACCGGAAAACGTGACCCCCGGGAAATTTCCAGATACTGGAAAGACCAGCTGCTCGCTGTCAATTCCTGCAAACGCATCCTGGATTTTTACGAAAAATCCAAGCACCGGGACTGACGTTTACTTCCCCAACAGTACACGCGCCTCAATCCATACGTCTTCCCACTTCCTGTCCGCCAATGCTCCATAAAGAGGGTGGTTCCACAACCTGGCCCGCATAGCGGCCGGGGAGGCCAGCCCCAGCAAAAAGCGCGTCAACTGAGAAAGGCGGGCCAGCGCGGGTTTCCTCTGCCCCACCAGTTCCATGATGGCAGCGCGCAATTCCCCGGTCAAGGGAGCACTTTCCCGCACCTCCGGCTTTTCCGGGACCAATCCGCAACACGCCGGGCAATGACCGCACGGCGTGGAGGAATCCCCAAATCCAAAGTAAGCGTCCACTCCCTTGTTGAGGCAGGAAGCCGCCGTCAGGACGGAAACACACATCTCCCACCGTTCCAGGCCATTCTGCCGCGCGCGTGAAAAATACCGGTTAAATTCCCCGGCGGCATCTTCCGCATCAAACCCTTGGGAATGCAAATGAAGGGCTATCTGGCGCAGCTCCACCTTCCATTCCCCGGAAAGGGCCAGTTCGTCAAGCCAGGCGGCGGCATCTTCCCATGAAATGCCCCATTCCGAGGCCAGATCCCGGACTTCCCCCTCCCTCCTGGCATCCATCCATTGAAGGCGTCCGGCCTCTTCCCCGTCCCTGCCGCACAAGATTTCCTCCATCTGGAACAGGGGGCACACCTTGTAATACTTGTACCCCATGCCCTGTTCGGAAAGTTTTCCACGGTTTTTCAAATCAAACAATATCCGGTCCACGGCCACATCCGGCAAATCGTAAAGGGTGGAAGCTTCATACAGGGAAAGGATATGTTCCCCGCGCCGGGCCAGGACTGAAAGCAGCCCTTTCAGGCCATGAGGGTCCGGAACGCCTGCATGCAGGCGGTTGACCACCGCCGTATCATCCTGCGGCGACAATATCACCAGGCTGGCGGAAGAAAGTCCGTCCCGCCCGGCACGGCCGGACTCCTGAACATAGGCCTCCAGACTGGAAGGCGGGTGGTAATGCACCACGGAGCGCACGTCCGGCTTGTCTATTCCCATGCCGAAGGCAATCGTCGCCACCAGTACGTCCGCCGTCCCCTTCAAAAAATCGTCCTGAACCCCGGCGCGCGTTTCCGGAGGCATGCCCGCATGGTAGGATTTGGCGGCAAACCCGGCACGGCCCAGCTCATAGGACAGGCTTTCCGCATCCTTCCGGGTGCGCGCGTACACCACGGCGGGACGGTGGCCGTCCTCCTTCAAAAACTCAACCAGCCGAGCGGTTTTATCCTCCTCCTTCAGCGTTTCCACCTGGCGGACGATATTCGCGCGGTACGGCGGGGTGCGGAAAATGCACTCCTCCTTCACGCTGAAAAGGGAGGCCAGGTCGCGACAGACCCGTTCCGTAGCCGTAGCCGTAAGAGCCATGACGCTCCGGAAGCCGTATTTTCTGAAAAAATCCGGCAATCCCAGATAATCGGGTCGGAAGCTATGCCCCCATTCCGAGAGGCAATGAGCCTCATCCACCACAAACAGACCTGGGGAAACGAACTCCATGGCCTGCTGCATCCATGGGGATTCCAGGGATTCCGGAGCAGCGAACAACAGACGGACAACGCCGGATTTCAGGGAGCCCATCAAGGCCTCCTTTTCTTCATCACTCAGGGAAGAATCATACCTGGCCGCAGCCACGCCCAGTTTTTCCAGTCCGGCCACCTGGTCACGCATCAGCGCAATGAGAGGAGAAACCACTACAGTCACTCCGTCCATCAGAACTGCAGGAATCTGGTAGCAAAGGCTTTTGCCGGCCCCCGTCGGGAGAATGCCAATGCAGGAAAGGCCGCGCAGGGAGCATTCCATCAGTTCCCGCTGCATGGGGCGGAATTCCCGTTTGCCGAACTGGTGCAACGCATCTTCCAGAGAGGAGGAATACATGAGAGTTACTGTACCATAACGCAAAATTACGGCAAAAGGAATCCTATGACATTGACATGGTGTGTGCGTTCTATATTCTTCACCACTATGAGCTCTCTAAAAACCATCCTCGCCGGAACACTGGCGCTGCTGGCGGCTTCTCCCCTGATGGCGCAGACTGCGTCCGGAAAGGATAAAAAACCGAACATCCTGTTCATCATTACGGATGACCATGCCTACCAGACGCTGGGCACCAGCAAGCATGATTCTCCCGTTGCCCTGCCCAATTTCAACAAGCTGGCCAAACAGGGCATGGTCTTTGACCGCAGCTATTGCGCCAATTCCCTGTGCGGCCCGTCACGCGCCTGCATCCTGACCGGGCGGCATTCCCATATGAACGGCTTCGTCTTTAACGGCCAAAGGCCGCTTGACGGCTCCCAGCCCACCTACCCGAAGATGCTGCAAAAAGCCGGCTACCAGACGGCTCTATTCGGGAAATGGCATTTGGAATCCAACCCCACCGGATTTGATACCTGGGAAATTTTCCCCGGCCAGGGCAGTTATTACAATCCGGACTTCATCATCCCCAAGCCGAACGGCAAGGGACGCCAGACGAAGCGCTTCCCCGGCTATGCCACGGACGTGGTCACGGACAAATCCATCCAGTGGCTGGAAAACCGGGACAAGGACAAGCCCTTCCTGCTCGTGGTGGGCCACAAGGCACCCCACCGCGCCTGGTGTCCCGCCCTGCGCCACCTGGGCAAGGTGAATACCTCCAGGCTGTCGCCGCCCACCAACTTCCACGACGATTACGCCAACCGTCCGGAGTTCCTGAAGAAAAACCAGCAGACCGTCGCCAGACACATGGCGATCTATTCCGACCTCAAGGTTCTCAAGGACCAGGTACCGGAAGAGATGCGCAAGAGCATCGTCTCCCCGGGCTACGGCTGGGATCTGGGGGAACTGAACCGCATGACTCCGGAAGAAAAGAAAACCTGGACGGATTATTACGCCAAGCGTACCAAATCCCTGGTGGACGGCATGAAATCCGGAAAGCTGAAAGATCCGAAAGCCTTTGCGGAATGGAAATGGCACGCGTATATGGAAGACTACCTGGGCTGCCTGCTCTCCGTGGACGACAGCATCGGGCGCCTCATGAAATATCTGGACAAGGAAGGCATTTCCAAAGACACGCTGGTCATCTATTGCGGGGACCAGGGCTTTTACATGGGTGAACACGGCATGTACGACAAGCGCTGGATTTTTGAAGAATCACTCCGCATGCCGCTCATCATGAAATGGCCCGGAAAGATTCCCGCAGGCACGCGCAACAACACGATGGTGCAGAACATCGACTATGCCCCCACCATCGTCTCCGCGGCCGGGGCCGACACGCTGGAAAACATGAACACGTTCCAGGGCGTCTCCCTGCTCCCGACGGCTTTCACCAACAAGAAGCCGGACCAATGGAGGGATGCCATCTACTACTGCTTCTACGAGAATCCCGGCGAACACAACGCTCCGCGCCACGACGGCATCCGGACGGACCGCTATACACTTTCCTACATCTGGACAAGCGACGAATGGATGCTTTTCGACATGCAGAAGGACCCCATGCAGATGAAGAACGTCATTAACGATCCGGCCTACAAAACCACGGCGGAACAGCTCAAGAAGCGCTACCAGGAACTCCGGAAGACCTACAAAGTCCCGGAAAACTGTCCCGGAGGAAAGGGTACGCCCATTCCCAAATTTGACGCCACCTGGTAACAGGGCGGTCTGTCAATCCTCTCTTTCCAAGCGCCGGAAAATTCCGGCGCTTTTTTATTTCAAATACGTTATATTCTTGATTCATTATCGGCATTTTTCCTAACATGGAAGAATGCCATTCACTCTCCTGAATCCGGTTTTACGGTCCTGCCTGTTCCTTCTGCTTTTTTCCGCCGTGGGGAATGCCGCTCTTTCCGCCATGCCAGGGGAAAATCTCTCCCCTTCCTCTCCGGAAATCTGCCGGCACACTGCCAGCCAAATGTCCAACATGGTGCTCCAATGCATTCGCCAAAAGAACCTGGATCAAGCCGTAAAGCAGTTACGTCAAAACATGGAAGAGCTTCCTCCTGACATCAGGAAAGAGGAGGAAGGAGCTCAATTACTGGGTCATTTGCAAAACCTGCTGGATTCTATCAGTCAGCCCAGAGGAGGATTTTTATATTCCTTTCTTTATACGCCCGTTTCAGAAGGCGTCGAATTCCCGTTTTTTTCCCGGAATGCCGACCAGGCAACTCTGCGGCTGGAACAGTTGAATTTGGTTCAGGCTATCCGTCAAAAAATACAGGAATGGAAGGAAACGCCTCCCACACAGGAGGAACTTCAGGCATTTTTTGACGTATTCGATAACTCGGAAAAATTTTTGCGCGCCATCGGCCTTCGTCCCTCCCTTGCGGAAAACAGACAGCCAGCCATTTCCTTTCTGCCCTTTTTGGAAACCCAGGGAGAGCCGTTGATGCGGAAACTCAATAAACCAGAGGATCACAGCGACCTTGCCACCACACTTTTCATACCTGTAGCCCAGCCAGGTTCCTACATCCTCAGGGCTTCCGTCCATCCTTCCAGCGAATCCCGCCTTCTGATCCATCTCAACCGCATACGCATTCAAAGCATTACCCTGAAAACAGGAATCCTGTGGTATATTTCCGACAGCCGGACAGGTAATCCCATTCCCTCAGCCAACATCCATCTGGCCATTTGCAAACAGGGAGCTTCCCCTCTTCTCCTGACAGAGACAACCAATGCAAAAGGCTATTGCTTCCAGCAGCCCCTTCTGCCCGATACATGCATGATCATGGGATGGGTTGACACTAATCGGGAAGGGACATTCCCGATTCTTCCATTTCATACGCAGTCTCCCAGCTCCGACAACGATCCGTTCCATTTCCTCTCCGAAGAGACTCCTCCCGAAGAAACGCTTCCCAAAAACCATGGGGCAAAAACATTTTGCATCACCAGCCAGCCGGCCTATTTCCCTGAACAGACTGTACATGTCAAAGGAATCCATTGGAGAGCCGGCAATCACGAATCCAGCGCATCCACGACAGCCGGCCTTTCCCTGCGCGTCCGCATTGCAACCGGCACACAGGAACAACATACTCTTCTGGAAAAAAACGTCACAACGGATGAAGCCGGCGAGTTCGATCTGGACTTTCGCCTCCCTCTCACTGTTCCGGCCGGAGCCTGCCATATCCTGGTCTCCCTGGAGCCCCCTCCCAGAAAAACTCCCCCGGAATGGTTTGAGAATGAGGACGACAGGTTTTCATGGGAAACCGCCGCGGAATTTCAGATAGTGGAACCGGAGTCTGTACCGCCACCCATGGTGACTGTGCAGGCGGACCCGGCAGAAATGATGTCTCCCATTCATGTTCAGGTGAACGTTCCTTCCTCGAATTCCCGGATAAAAGTCGCCGTCCGGGAGTTCACCATCCCCAGGGAACGGGAGTGGAAACCGCTTCCCGCCGCTTTGGAAAATCTGTTCAGCAACCCTTATGAATACGTCCCAGCTCCATTGAACAATGATCCTGTCTTTCAGGATACGCTGCTACCGGATGCAGAGGGACGTGCGGAGTTCACTTTCCATCCGAACCCGGATGCAGAGGGAAGGCCGGACGGAGATCTTTGCTATCAAATAACCGCATCCATGGAAACGGAGGGAAACGCCCTCCCGTCTTCTACAACCAAATTCATTGTCAAGTCCTCCCGGCCTTTCCGCATTTTCTTCACGGGAGAACGGCTGTTTGCCGAATCCGGGCGTGTTTTCAAAGGAACCGTCGTTGCTGCCGATGCTTACGGAAACAGAGTACCCGGAGCGCAGGGGCATTTGAAAATCATTCATCAGCAGATGGGCATGAAGGAGAACCGCCCTGTTCCCACAGCAAAGAAAACCATTGAGGATTTTCCCGTTGCGACGGATGAACGGGGACAGGCGGTTTTTTCGTTCATTCCGCCCAGCCCGGGCCAGTATATCCTGCAGGCCGTACTGAAAGACAAAGAGGGGCGCACAGTGGAGAAAAATACTTATTTGTCATGCTCCGGGCCTGGAAAACATGAGCTTTTGGATTATGAAGACATCAGGCTGATTCCCGACAAGGCATTCTACCGTCCGGGAGACACGGCGCGCCTGCTGATTACAACACGGAAACCGGATACCCGGGTGTGCCTTGTACTGAGAGGTGGATGGGAAACAGAAAGCTATGAGATATTGCATGTGAAAGGACAGCAAAAAGTCGTCAAGGTCCCCGTCACAACGGGGGACATGCCCAATCTGGGAATTCAGGCTTTCACTCTGGAAGGGAAATTTTCCGCCGAACACGCGGTTGAGCTATCGGTGCCCCACACCGGAAAAGAATTGAATGTGGCACTTTCCATGGAGTTCCCAGACAAGGCAAACAGCCGAAACGCTGCAGCCCTTGTGACCGTACGCGACAAATGCGGAAATCCCGTCAAAAACAGCCGGGTGACCCTGAGTGCCTATGACAATTCCCTGCATCTCCATTCCCCTCTTCACAATTCCATGTTCACACAGTTCATCTGGCGAAAACCGAATACCATTCTGAAAGCATGCAGCAATGATTTTTTACTGCCATCCATGAACGACCATAAACATGTTGACCACAGCCTGTCAGATCCGGATCAACATCCTTACCTGATCAAACACGAATATCATTTTCTCACTCCGGATACGCCCGCCATCCCCGGTCCCTACTTCGAGCATTCATGGGGCTCAGCCCATAACCTGGAGCAGTTTGACGCATATGCGGCATCGTTTTCAAAAATCTCCGAGGCATGGCGGCATGCCGTTTCCAACAAAGCTTTTCTTCAAACCGGGCTGCCGTTCCACGGCACGCTCCGGTCTCCCGGGTGTGTCAAATGGTGCAGCACACTTTATACGGATGAGAAGGGAACAGTACGGGTTCCCATCAACTTCGATCCTCATTCAAATGCCTGGCGCATTTGTGCATGGGCACGCACGCAGGACTTGAAAACCGGACAGGCTTCCATCAAGGTCCGTCTGGACAGGCACTAAATGAGGCGCATCATTGTTACGGTAACAAATTTTATCAGAATCATGCCGAAAACGGTGCACCCCTTCCCATAATACCCGGGATATGGAGACGCGGCGGGAGATTTTTTATCCCCCACCACACGGGAAGGCAAAAGCAGTGGCGGAAAAGGATTCCCCTCTTGCGGCATTACTGAAAATAAAACTGCCGCAGCCGCCAACAAGGGGCTGCGGCCATGAAAGGAGAAATACGGACGGCCGTTTTCCCCGTCCTGTTCTAATATCGGTAGAAGTCCGGCTTGTAGGGGCCTTCCACCGGAACGCCGATGTAGTCCGCCTGTTCCGGACTAAGGACGGTGAGCTTGCAACCGATCTTGCCCAGGTGCAGGCGGGCGACTTCCTCGTCCAGTACCTTGGGCAGCACTTCGACGCCCACCGAACGATTTTCACGGGTGTTCCACAGTTCAAGCTGGGCCAGCACCTGGTTGGCGAAGCTGTTGGACATCACGAAGCTGGGATGGCCCGTAGCGCAGCCCAGGTTGACCAGGCGCCCTTCCGCCAGCAGGTACAGGCTGTTGCCGGACGGGAACGTGTAACGGTCCACCTGCGGCTTGATGTTGAGGTGCCTGATGCCGGGGTAGGTCTGGAGCTTGTGCACCTGGATTTCATTGTCGAAGTGGCCTATGTTGCACACAATGGCCTGGTCCTTCATTTTTTCCATGTGTTCAATGCGGATGATGTTGCAGTTGCCCGTGGTGGTCACGTAAATGTCCGCCCAGCCCAGCGTGTCCTCCACCGTCAGCACGCGGTAGCCCTCCATGGCGGCCTGAAGGGCGCAGATGGGATCGACTTCCGTCACTACCACCTGGGCGCCCATGCCGCGCAGGGATTGCGCGCAGCCCTTCCCCACGTCTCCGTAGCCGCAGACCACGGCCACCTTGCCCGCAATCATTACGTCCGTGGCGCGCTTGATACCGTCCACCAGGGATTCGCGGCAGCCGTACAGGTTGTCGAATTTGGATTTGGTGACGGAGTCGTTCACGTTGATGGCGGGAATCAGAAGCCTGCCGGCAGCCTGCATCTGGTACAGGCGGTGCACGCCTGTGGTCGTTTCCTCGGAAACGCCCTTGAGTTCCGGCAGCCAGCGGTGGAAGATGCCCGGCGTTTCTGCGGAGATTTTTTTCAGCAGGTCCTTGATGACCTGTTCTTCCTCGGATTCGGACGGGGTGTTCACCCAGTCACTGCCGTTTTCCATTTCATAACCGCGGTGAATGAGCAGCGTGGCGTCCCCACCGTCGTCCACAATCAACTGCGGTCCCAGGTCGCCGGGGAAGTTCATGGCCTTCCAGGTACAGTCCCAGTATTCCTTGAGGGTCTCCCCTTTCCAGGCAAAAACGGGCGTGCCGGATTCGGCGATGGCGGCGGCGGCATGGTCCTGGGTGGAGAAGATGTTGCAGCTTGCCCACCGGACGGAAGCGCCCAGGGCCGTCAGCGTTTCAATGAGTACGGCGGTCTGCACGGTCATGTGCAGGGAGCCCATGATGCGCACTCCGTCCAGAGGCCGGGAAGCGGCGTATTTTTCACGCACGGCCATCAGGCCGGGCATTTCATGTTCGGCAATGTCCAGTTCCTTGCGTCCGAAGTCGGCAAGGCTGATGTCGCGCACCTTGTAGTGTTCCGTTTCTGAAAACATGTGGTCAGTGTGGTGATGGTTTAATGGAGGAGGTTTTTCAGGGACGCAAGACGCGCTTCGTCCAGCGTCTCCCAGGGGAGGTCCGGCTTGGTGAAGTGCCCGTAATGGGTCGTCTGGCGGTAGATGGGCCGCAGCAGGTCCAGCTGGGTGACCATGTCCGCGGGTTTGAAGGAGAAGATGCCTTCCAGCGCGTCTTCAATAACGTTTTCCTCCACTTTTCCGGTGCCGAAGGTGTCCACGCGGATGGATACCGGTGTGGGGTAGCCGATGGCGTAGGCCACCTGAAGCTCGCATTTGTCCGCCAGTCCGGCGGCCACGATGTGCTTGGCCACCCAGCGGCACATGTACGCGGCGGAGCGGTCCACCTTGGACGGGTCCTTGCCGGAGAAGGCGCCGCCGCCGTGACGCCCCATTCCCCCGTACGTGTCCACAATGATCTTGCGCCCTGTCAGGCCGGAATCCCCATGGGGGCCGCCTACCACGAATTTGCCGGTGGGGTTGATGAAGTATTCCGTCTTTTCATCCAGCAGTTCTTCAGGCAGGACGCTTTTGACCAGCTTTTTGCAGTAGTCGGAGATCGTTTCATGGCTTACGTCCTCCGTATGCTGGGTGGAAATGACCACGTTTTCAATATGGGCCGGGCGCCCGTCCTCGCCGTAGGCCACGGCCACCTGGGACTTGCAGTCCGGACGCAGCCAGTCCACATGGCCCCGCTTGCGGCGTTTGGCCAGTTCAATAAGAATTCTGTGGGCGAACACGATCGGGGCCGGAAGAAGTTCCGGAGTTTCGTTCGTGGCGAAGCCAAACATGATGCCCTGGTCCCCCGCGCCCTGTTCCGCATGGCCCTTGCCCTCCGCCTCGCGGGCGTCCACGCCCTGTGCAATGTCCGGGGACTGTTCCGTAAGAAGGTTCGTGAAAAAGACGGTGTCCGCATGGAACACGTCGTCATCCTGCCCGTTGCAGTAGCCGATCTCCCGGATGGCCTGGCGGGCGATTTTTTCCGGATTGATGACCGCCTTGGTCGTCAGTTCCCCGGCAATGATGACCATGTTGCTTTTCACCAAGGTTTCGCACGCAACGCGGCTAGTTTTGTCTTGAGCCAGGCAGGCGTCTAAAATAGAGTCGGAAATGTAGTCGGCCACTTTGTCCGGGTGGCCTTCTCCTACGGATTCCGAGGTGAAGATGTGAGGGTTGTTTTTACTCATATCGATAAATCGTGATGCGTTGATATATTATTCTGCCATGAAGTCAATCCTAAAAACGCTAAAACTCCTGACGGACCCCACCCGCCTGCGCATCATCAACGTTCTGGATGAAGAATCCCTGAGCGTTGCGGAACTTCAGGAAATTCTCGGCATGGGGCAGAGCCGCATTTCCACCCAGCTCGCCCAGTTGCGGCAGGAAGAGCTGGTGGAAGACACGCGCTCCGGCAAGAACGTTTTTTACACGCTCTCCCTGGCCGACGACCTGCACAACGTAGCGATGAAGGCCTGTGAGGAACTGCCGGAGGCGGAGGCGGACAAAAAGGCTCTCCAGGTTATTCTGGACAAGCGCAGAAACCGTACGCAGGCCTATTTTGACGAAGTGGTGTGCCGCCTGGGAAAGAATTACGCCCCAGGCCGTTCATGGAAGGCGCTGGCCGGAGCGCTGCTCCGCATCCTGAATTACGACGTAGTAGCCGATCTGGGGGCTGGAGAAGGCTTCGTCTCCCAGCTCATTTCCCCCAGCGCCAAAAGGGTCATTGCGGTGGACAATTCCCCGAGCATGGTGGAACTGGGGCAGGAACTGGCCCGCAAGCACGGCCTGGACAATCTGGAATACCGCCTGGGAGACATTGAATCTCCCCCCATTGAACCCGGAACGGTGGATCTGGCCCTGCTCAGCCAAGCCCTGCACCATGCGCAAAAACCCGCCAAAGCGCTGGAAGCCGCCTGGAACATCCTGAAACCGGGCGGGTGCCTGGTCGTTCTTGACCTGCTCCAGCACGGCCAGGAGGAGGCACGGGAACTGTATGCGGACCGCTGGCTGGGCTTCACCCCCGCCGCCCTGGAGAGCATGCTGAAGGAAGCGGGATTCGGGAACATCCACACGGACATCGTGGACAGGGAGCCGGAACCGCCCCATTTCCAGACCCTGATGGCCGCTGCCTGGAAACGATAAAATAAATTGACCTTCCATTATTTTTAGTTAATCTCTAACATATAGAGACATCCAACTTCATCCTCATGAGCTTTATTAAATACGTTTGTGCCTTCACTGCCGCATTTATTCTTTCCTTCATTCTTGCAGCTGTTGCCGTCTTTTGCTTTATTCATCCGTCGTGCAGTTTCTCCCGTGATAAAGCGGACAAGCAGCCTGTAGAGCATTCCACTGAAGAACTGTATGCCCAATACATGGAGCTCTCCCCTGCGGAAAGAACCGGAAAGCGGCAAACGCTACTGGCCAAGGCAGCCCACGGAGGCTATCTTCCCGCAGTTCGCCAAATGGCCGCAGAAGCGCGTGAAGGAGGAACTCCCAAAGGCACGATAGGAAATGAATATGATTTCTGGATAAGGAAGGCAGCGAACATGGGAGACCCGGAAGCGCAATATGAAGCCTTCCGCGAATGCGACATGAGCGACTTAGAAGGCCTTGCCTACCTGTCCAGGGCAGCTGAACAAAATCATGGCCCGGCTCTCCTGGCCCTCGGTCTCCTCTACGCCGAGGGAAGTCCAAGACATTATATTGCCAGAAATGAGAGAAAAGCGATCGAATGTTATCGGCGCGCCGCCGAAGCCAAAGAACCGGATGCCCGTTGCCTGATGTATCTCCTGGCCCGGCTCCAGATTCTTCCGGAAGCGGAAATTGCTCAAATAACCCAACGCTATCAGAAAGACGTAAAACAGGCGGAGCATCAAATTTCCCCATCGCTTGACTATCCGGAAGACGTGACAGAAAGCTCTCAGGCGTATGATCTCCTAAGGACCTACCTCCCGGCTAACGAAAAAGTCAAAGCTCTCCCGGAACCGGATTTCCTGCTGCCTGAGGAGGACCCATTTGGAGAAAATAACAGCTGATTCGTCTGACTGAAGACAAAATCCCGGAGGATAAACGCTCATCAACCATGAAAGTCAAATCCGCGCTAATCATTTCCGGCTGTGTTCTCGCAGCCTCGCTGGGTGTTTACTGGATAGCCTCCCCGAGGGAACCCTCCCCTGAGGAACTGTACCGGCAATACATGGAGTTATCTCCATCCCTGCGGTTTGGTCAGAGAGAGAATCTTCTGCAGAAAGCGGCGCAGGGAGGGCATGTGCCGGCCATGGTCCAGATGGCGAAGGATATCTTCATGGACAAAGAGAGCCTCCTCTCTGAAGATTATGAGTTCTGGCTGAAAAAAGCGGCCGACACGGGAGGGAACCCGGCAGTTCAAATGGACGTGTATTATAATGTTGATCTTTCGGAGGAGGAGCTTTTCAGCTATTTGACTAAAGCCGCCGGGCAGTCTTACGGACCCGCTCTTTGGGAATTGGGCTGCATTTATTCATCATTCAACAATTACAACATTGTACCAGACGAGCAAAGAGCCCTCGCCCTCTTCCGGCAGGCGGCGGATGCCAATAATTCCGATGCCCTTTATCTCCTCTACGCTCTGGACCGGTTGAATATCTTTCCTTTAACAGAAGCAGAAAAGAAAACTGACTTTTACCGACGCTACCGGACGGCGCTCGGCAGCCATGAGACGCCGCTGCCCTCTCTTACAAACATTCATGAGCTGGATTCATTTGAATATGAATTTGTTCTCAAGTTTCTTCTGAAATCCATGGGCGCCAATGAAAAAGTAAAATCAACCTTGAAAAATATTAATGAAGAGGCGTTTGACAATGCTTGCAAAGATGTTTTCTGAAGCCTAGAAGGCTGACTGAACCGGAGACACTTAATTCTCCGGCACCAGCTCATCGGCGGAGCGTTCTTCCGGAAACGGGCGCTTTCCGGCCTGCAGGGATTCCCTCAATTCCTGAACGATGGCCGTCATCCGCTCCACGGACAGGTCTTCCTTCCCTTCAATTTCCTCATCTACCAGGGCTTTCATTTCCTCCAGAAGGAGGTTCGGTTCCAGACGGTAGTTGAGCAATACGCGGAACAGTTCTCTGCCGGCCTCCTGCACGGTAACGGCCGGAAAGTCCTTGACACTCTTCAGGCTCTTTTCCTCAAAGGAGTTCAGAAGACCTGCATAACGGCGGAAAGCGCGCTGGAATTCCTCCGGGCACGCAGCTACATCCACGGAGGAAAGATAACGCCGGAAGGCTATTTCCGCGGCCAGGTGGGCGGAGGGATCTTCCGCGGATTCCGCCAGCCATGCTTCCTTCTGCTTCAGGTACACGAGCAAAAGAACCTTCCGGATGGCTTCCCTCTGCCTGCCCTTGGGCCCCTTTTTCAATTTGACCAGATCCAGGTCCAGTTCCGCGGCATCCGGACTGGCCACATCCTGGGCCGGGCACACCTCCAGCGCCGCCGCCATCACAACGAAGGGCAGCCATTTCCCCATACATTCCCGGAGGTATGCCATTGCGGTCAGCAATTACACGAAAAGTTCCGCAAAAGCAATCCAAATCCAGCCTGTACCGGGCATGACCGATGCCGTGAGCGGAGATTGACGGGAAAAGCGGGATATGAGAAAGATCACCCTATGCTTTTCGCAGTAGTGATTTTCCTTTCCCTGGTGGTGCTTGGCGTCATTGCAGCGCTGCGCTTCACCAAGGGCGTCATTCCGCTGCGTACCTATGAATCCCGAGAACTGCCGGGATTTCCCGGTCCCGCGGGACTGATCCGCCGTTTGGACGGCGCCGAAAAACGCCGGAGGAAACTGGCGGAAGCCCGCACACCCGGCGTGGATGAAAACGGTCTGATCAGCCTGCCCCCCGCCTGGGAGGGCAAGGTGACCGCGGGCCGGATGGCCTGTGTAGCCCACACCTGGGCTCTAAGCCGCCTGGTCAAGGAAAACGCGGAAGCGGCAAAAGCCCGCAAAACGGCAATCGCACGCGCCACGATGATTCCCTTTTTCACCGGCCTGGTCCTGCTGGGCATGATAGCGGCAGGCCTGCTGAAATTCCAGATTGCCCTGGCCATAGGCCTGGCGTGCTGGGCTTTCTTCACCTTTTCCGCCATTCCCACCCAGTTCCGTGAATGGAAAGCTGCGGAAATAGCCAAATCCGGGCTCAAGGAAGCCGGACTCTGGCCCCAGCTCCCTTCGGACGCCATGGCCATTGAACAGTGCCTGAAGGCACTCACCTGGTGCCATGTGGCCGGGTTCCGGCGCATCCTGCCCAGGTAGGCGGCAGGGGGCGGCGTTATTCTGCATTTTACCGGATAATCCGGCTTTTGGGAGAAAAAAATCTTGAATCGGCAGGGCGTGTAACCCACTCTTTCACCGTCGTTAAATTTCACTTTTCCTCCCTATTTCCGCATGAATGAATCCGCCAACCCCATCGTTAAATATTTTTCCGAGTTCAAGATACTAAAAACCGTTTCCAAAGATTTCTGGCTCACGAACGTCGTCCAGTTTTTTGACGGCATGGCCTATTTCTCCATGATCACGGTGTTCGTCCTTTACTTGACGGATTATTGCAGCTTCAACGATGCGGACGCGGCCCTGTGGGTGGGACTGTACACCCTGTTCATTTCCGCATTCGTGTTTGCAGTGGGTTCCATCTGTGACATCATCGGCATCCGGCGCGCCTACCTGATCGGCTTCATCATCCTCATCACCGGACGCCTCATCATGGGGCTGGGCCCGGATATCTGCCCCACGGTGGAGAGCGGACGCCTGGCCGTCATGACGGGCATCCTGATCATGTCGTTCGGCACGGCGTTCATGTCTCCCGTCATTCAGACTTCCATCCGGCGCTTTTCCCCGCTGAATGCGCGTTCCACGGGGTTCAATATCTATTATCTGCTGATGAACATTTCCGCCGTCGTCGCGAATGTCTTCCTGATCGAATTTTTCCGGAAACACTTCGGGGCCGTGGACAGCGGCTTCTGGATCATTAACTTCGGCACGCTGATGGTGCTGCTGGGCTGCATCACCACCCGTTTCATTGATGAAAACAATTTCGCGGAGCCAAGCGAAAAGGAGGCAAACCTCAACGCCCCGCAGCGCCGCCCCCTTCAGCTTTTCAGGGAGGTCTGGAAGGAATCCGCCTTCCGCAAGCTGATCCTGTTCCTCGTCCTCACCATGGGCGTGCGCATCGTCTTCACGCTGCAATTCCTGGTCATGCCCAAGTATTATGTGCGCACGCTTTACGATGATTTCGCCATCGGCACCATCAATGCCATCAACCCGGCCATCATCGTTTCAGGCCTCATTCTTCTCATTCCCCTGCTGGGACGCTTCTCCACCGTCAGCCTGATGATCGTGGGCATGTCCATCTCCGCGTTTTCCCTTGTTTTCATGGCTATTCCCATTGAATGGTACTATGTGGTTCCCGGAATTGAAACACGCTCCCAGGCGTATCTGGTGGCCATCGTGGCCCAGATCCTGGTCTTTGCATTCGGCGAATTGCTGTTCTCCCCCCGTTTTTCCGAATATGTGGCACGCGTAGCTCCCAAGGACAAGGTAGCCTCCTATATGTCCCTGGCCGCCCTGCCCATGTTCATCGCCAAGCCCATCAACGGGATCATCGGCGGCCTGCTCGTAGCCTACCTCTGCTATGACGGCATCTGCGCCAAGATGGACACCGGGCACATCGGCTTCTGGTCCTCCCCCGAATTCATGTGGACCATTTACCTCGCCCTGGCCGTCATTAGTCCCATTGCCATCATTATGACCCGCAAGACCATCACTTCCGACCACCCGGAAGAAGACGCGGACTCTCCACCCATTGAAGCCATTACGGCAGAAACGGACCCGGCCGTGACAGCGGAAGAACTTACGGAAGCCAACTCCTGACAGAACGAGACGATGACCCAACACACGCGCAACATCATTTTGGACACCCTCGTCCTGGTGGCCTTCAGTTCCGTCCTCGGCGGCCTCAGCCTGCTGATTTCCAAATCCTTTTCGGGGGAAGACAATCCGGCCCTGGACCTCATCACCGTCATGAAAAAGGCAGAGGCCAAGGAAGTGAATGCCTCCACGGAAAAGGAGGAGCGGGAAGCCCGGGAAAAGGGCATGCAGGAATTTGAACAGAATCTGGAAAAAGGGGAAAAGCTGGCTGAAAAACAGGGGAAAGCCTTTGTCAACATGACGGACCCGCATGGCAGAACACCCGTCATGTGGGTGTGCTACGCCAATTACAATAATATTGAAACAACGCTCAAGCTGGAAGCCAAGCGGGCCCCTTATCTGGGAAGGCTTTTGCAGGATCCCCGCCTGAAGATCGACCAGAAGGACAAGGATGGATGGACCGCACTGCACTGGGCCTCCTGGAGCGGGCTGGACCGACTGTCCGAAATGCTGATTGAGAAAAAGGCGGACATCAACAACAAGGAGGACAACGGCTTCACGCCCCTGATGCTGGCGGCCATGCGGGGCAATATCCAGGTAGCGGCCCTTCTGCTGGAAAAAGGAGCGGACATGAACGCCGTCAACAAATTCGGAAAAACCGCTCTTCAACTTGCAGAAGAAGGGGCAGCAGCCTACCAGGGCAGCTTTAAACTGACCAAAACGAAAGTTTCCAAAGCTCCACTTGATACTTTTACGGAAGCCTATGAAAAGGTGGTCTCCACCACCTCCCCCGAACACGCTTCCGAATTCATGGAGGCCATGAAAACCGCAGTCGGCCGTCAGGCTTTTGTGGAAACAGACTATGTCCTCCAAGTCATTACGCGCAACCTGATTTCCAAAGAATTGCTCACGGAGAAGAGCGCCGGAAAGTTCAAGGAAGAAATCATGGGAGCCGTAGCGAAGCATTCTCAGATCATCGACGTCCGCGGCATGGCTTTTGAGCGCACCGTGGACCTGCTCCGCAAGGCGGCGGTGAAATAACCAGTGTAGAAAGGAATTTCCTACCCGCACACCCGGCCGGCGGCAGCCATGCCTTCCCGACTGTACGGTTTCTACGCCATTTCAGGCTCAGGCAATAAATCCAGGACTGGACAGGATGTGTGAAAATGGGGCGGATTGGGAAAGAAAACTGTTCCCAGAGCTTGTTTTAATGACAAAACTCACTTCCTGCTCCCCCCTAAAAAGATGGCATAACTACGATCAACAGGACGGGGAAAAATAAAAAGATCACTGCTGAGAATTCCGGCCAAATGATAGCCCCTTCTTAAAACAGATATTCATGGCTCTTTTGAATGCTCCATGAGGGATTCAATCATCGCATATACTTTTTCTGCCTGCGGAATGTTTAGCAATCCGTTCATTTTCCCCGTTTCATCCGTCTCATAGGCATTGACCTTTCCTTTGCCAAACAATTTATCCAGACAGGCATTAATACGGGTTCTGCGTGAAATATAGACGCTTCCCAGCAATTCATGGTGCATCTGCAAGGAAACATACGGTTCATCTTTCCAGAAAAACTGGCGTAAATCATTTCCCTCCGCCAGAAAAACACGTCTGGAAGTGATAAAATAATCAGTCCGGGAAAGCCTCTTTTTCCACCGGGCCGGAGAAAAGACCAACAAACACCCTACCGAGAAAAAGACAAGAAGCATCACGAAGAGCGCCCAGAAAATGAGCGAGACACCAGACTGGGAAACGACCTTGAAAAGCATGGATGCCACCCATGCAGATGCAAAAATAAACGGCACGCCTATTATGAATTCCATACGGGTCTGCCTGTTAAAAGCGTAGGGAACAGGTGCGGCCATGGCCAGAAGTTCCTCACCGGCCTCCATCTCCTTCATTATCTTTCCGTAATGGACGTCAAAGAGGATGGAACGACCTCCGTGTTCTTCAGCCCGTACATTCAGCGGCACAGTGTACGAAGAAGTTCTTGAATCATCCTTTTCCTCAGCCACTTTCTCCTTACCCAGATTCGGTTCAAACCATTCCATCATGAAATGGCTGATGGAATACGGCTGAATGGGAAAGATAAAAACCAGAATGAAAAAGACAATGCATGAGAGGTAGGACGGAAGGAAAAGAGACGCATCCAGGTTCACCCCTCCCCATCGTTGCAAGGCATGCTGCGACAGGAGATTGACCAGCCACAACGTGCCATAAATAACATGCGGCACCAAGAGAATAATGATGCTTGTCATTCTGACGAGCCTGTTCAACCCTCTCACATATTTTTCCCGGTTTTGCTCCGGAACCCTTTTATTTTTTATCTGCTGAAAAAGGGACAGAAAGATGCCCGGCCACGTGCACAGCCAATACCAAACTTCATTAATAATGAAAAATACAAGAAGCTGAAAAAACAGAACCGCTCTCCAGTTTTCCAAAAGGGTGTTGGCTTGCCCAAACGCACAGGCAAACACAGCTAAAGACACGATATAAATAATGGCTGTACGAACCACTTTTTTAATCATAAATGATCTGCATTAAAATAGCTGAGGAATATTTCATTAAGCAACGGAGTCTCTCCCGTTTATTCATTGCATTTCTTCATAATCAGTTAAATTTTTTATCCATTCCAGAAAATCATCCATCCCATCCGAAAGCACCTTCAGCGCCACCACTTCCTTTGGTCCCGTATATGAATTATTGCGTCCTGTAAACGGAATGGAATCTCCCTGGTCTTCACTGAGAAATATTTCTGTCAGATCATTCAACCTGATTCTCATATCCGCACAAAAACCTACCTTTTTAAAAAATATAAGATTTATATCAAAAATAACGGATAGCTCCTCTCGAGACAATTTGTGGTAATAAAGACAGAAACTCTTCACCCGTTTTTCATAGAAATTCCTGAGCTGCTCCAACGATATTTTCTTTTCTTCGT
>PPYE01320280.1_pt1 | contig 26198 bp, 30 predicted proteins | sample 1559881 | NCBI WGS metagenome assembly PPYE01 (sample SAMN08240022, study PRJNA423297) | Human gut metagenome, whole genome shotgun sequencing project. | reverse complement strand
TAATAAGCAACTTGGGGGCAAAGTCAAACGTCAGTGATGTCGGGTTACTGCTCCCCCATCCGGTTCCACTGTTATAATCCCCCGTCCCTACATAGCTCCCCGTGGCAACCCTTGCCCCCGCGTGCTCGTCCACGTACTGCTTATTTGCGGCACTATTGGATGCCGTTGGTGCGGACAACCCTATCAGCTCAACTGTTCCGCCAATCGAGCCGCCACTGAACCCGCCGGAAGCATTAGCCACCAATTCAAGCCGACTTGCAGATGAGGGAGATAGTTCTATCGAATTGCTGCCATAGCCAAATTCAATCCCTGATCTAATTTCGAGGACGCCCTCAACTGTTCCTCCGCTCAGCGGCAGGAATGGAGCACTTTGCATACCAGCCAGAGCGGTGTTAAACTCCTCTTCGGTTCCGGTATATCCTTTCTCTTTTGCCGCCTGATAGGCGGACTTTCCAGGTGCACCATCCTTGCCGTCTGCCCCTGGAGCTCCGTCTTTGCCGGGCAGTCCCACCCCGGCAACTTTTTTGCCGTTTACAACGATAGCCATGTGCTACACCTCCACCCATTGCCACATGCCGGGACTGTCGGGCGGCCACGTACAGGGAATCATGTCCCCACCCTCGGCAACCTTGTAGACCTTGCCGTTGTAGCTGTAGTGCTTGCCCGCGTGGCAGTCCATGCCGTACACCCACGGGATGGGGTCGTCCGCTGTGCCAGCGTGCTCGCGGTCAATAGGCCGGTAGATGGCGAGCATGCCGTCGTCGTGCGGGGGCATCTCCTCTTGAGGAGTTACCGCCTGCACCACCCGGTAGAGCTGGCCGCCGTCGTTGAGGATACGGCCCGCCGGGAGCTCCTCTCCTGCCTCCAAAACAGTCTCCCACGCCGGAAACAGATCGGGCATGTCCAGAGCGTAGGTGTCAAGTATGGCCGTGCTGGTGGCCGCATAGGCCCGCATAGCGGCGGCGTATTGCGGAGTTAGTTCAGGTTCCGGCGGTCTTGTGTCCGGGGTGGCCTGTCCTGTTTCGGGGTTGTAGCGCCACCCCTGCTCTACATCGTCCTGTACCTCTACACAGCGCCGTGCAAATGCCTCGCTATACCACTTCTCCGGCGGGAGTGCATATTCCGGGATGATTTCGCGGACAGTGTTATCCTCGTTCAAATAAACCGTTTTCATCAAAACGCCCCCCTACCGTAAATCGCTACATATCCGTGTCCGCCTCTCCCCCCATTTCCAGAGGATTTTTGCTGGTAAAGGAAATTGCAGCCGCCGCCAGCACCACCACCGCCGCCACCTCTGCTGCCATCCGCACCATTGGTTCCGTTTGCGGATGAGGTGGCTCCGTTGCCTCCCCTTCCGCCGCCGCTGCTTCCACCGGATGCTCCTTTCCCATCAGAATTACCGGTCGATGAACCTTTGCTGTTACCGCCGCCACCGCCGCCACCTGGGGCCCTTATTCCAAATGTCATTATAAGAGAGCCATCTTCTCCCTGTTCAGATACAGTTTCATTAACATGTCCTCTTCCGCCAAAGCCAGGACCAGAAGTGATATTTGAAGCCACACCACCAGCTTTACCAGCATAGAAGCTATCCCCTGGAGATCCTCCTGCCGCTGTAATTCCGAAAGCGCTGCTACTGCCTCCGTTCATGCCTTTTCTGCCGCCGATATCGCTGTTTGCACCGTTGGGGCTCACTGAAGTCCCCCCGCTTCCACCAGAGCCGATAACAATATTTTTATTTGAAATTTTAGTGCTGTCTAAAAAATAAGCAACAACTACTTCTCCAGCACCGCCGCCACCGCCGCCTCTACCTTCCCACTCGTTGTAATATTCGTTTGTTTTTCTTATCTCGCCCACACCGCCTCCTCCGCCAGCGCCAACCACAATCACAAAAATATCTGTATATTTGCGGTCGAACGTATGGGTAAAGCTCCCCGGCGATGTGTATTCCTTTACTAGGCTATATCCGATTGAGCCAAGCGCCTGTTCAACACTCGTATCCACGTACCGCTTGTTGGCGGCGTGGTTTTCGCTGGTCGGTAGCCCGCTTAAAGTGAGAGGCCCCGTCATAGTCCCGCCAGTCAAAGGCAGATACTCGCCTCCGCCCTTCCCCGCCAGCTCGTCGATAGCCTCTTGCACATTGGTGGCCTCCAGGCCGCTGCCCGTGTTGCTGTAGCCCACATATTCGGCGGAGAGGTCGCCGCCCTCTCCGTCTTCTGTCACCTCAATGGTGTACGGCCCTTCGCCCAGGCTCTCCCCCATCTGCATCGTGCCGCCGCCGGGTATTGAGAGCCAGGGCGCAGCCGTGGCGATAGCGGCTAACTGGGCGGCGTACTGCTCCAGTGTGGTGCCCTCCGGGGGTTCTATGCCCATAGCCTGTAGTGACGCTGCAATACTTGCCTTAGCGGCGGACAACCGGTCGATTTCGCCCTGAATACTCATACCACACCTCCCATCAGATTGCCGCAAGGGCCTCCTCAATGTCGTTGGTCAGTGCCACCTTTCCTGTGCCGGTGTGGTAACCTGCGGGCACAGCGTACTCGGTGACCGTCAGTCCATCAATGGTAGCCTGCACCGCCCCATTGTTGGGCATGGCGCCCGCCGCTTCCGCTCCATCCTGTCCCACGAATACCTTATTCGCCAAGACATCACCGGCCGCCGCGGTCACCCCGGAGACATCGGCGTACTCCACCGGAATGGCCTCCACTGTGACTTGGGACAGGGCGTCGTAGCCTTCGTCGGCGGTGATATCCTGCTTGGCCTTGGTGGGCGTGACAGTCTTGGCCTGTAGCTTAGATGCCTCCCCGGAATAGGTGCCAGCCACGCCCAGGATGGTAACACCACTCTTGATATTGCCCGCCACCAGCTTCTCTTTTTCCGTGTTGGCAATACCTACAGTTCCCTGGCCATTGTGGTAGCCGGCGGGGACATTGTAAGGCTTGGCCGCGTCGGTAATGGACCCGGAGACGGCCCCATTGTTCTTAATACCCTCCACGGCGGTAACACAGTCCTCCAGATCGGCGGTGGACTGGGCCAGGCCCAGGGCCACCAACGCCGCCCGCATGGTGTTGCGCAGGCCCTGAAGCCTGGTAATCTCGGTCTGTATGCTCATACTCTTTGCCCCTTTCACAGTGAGGCCAGCAGGGCCTCAATATTTCCAATCTCTACAAACACCGCCGCCGAGGTGACCGGCTTGGTGTTGTCCTCCTCCACGGCATTGGCGGCGTCTACCATCAGCACGTTCTCTTCTACCTTGAGGCCCGCCCCAATCTGGTAGGGGACGCCTCCTCCGCCAGCGGCGCCGCCCAGTTGCCCCTTGAGGGCCCCGCGTGTCCCCAAACTTCCATGAAGTTCAGTCACGGGTCACATCCCCCTCCAGTACGAACCGGGCGGGCGGGATGATGGTGGCCACCGTCCCGTCCTTTGCTGTGAGCTGCACATCATAGGCATATTCGCCAGGAGTCAGATCGTTGGTGTCCTCATGATTCAGCAACACGAAGGCCGTGCCCTCCCGAAAGGAGGTCACTGTCTTTTGCAACACCTCCCGTCCCATGGGCCAGGCCACGGTGAGGGTGACTGTGTCCCCATCCTCAAATGGCCGCTCCGTGCCGTCGGAGAGCTGGCAGGTCACCACTAGTTGCTCCGTGTCTCCCCGGATCATACGAATATCGTTGCCGTTGATGGTCACGCGGCCTCACCTCCCTTACATCGCTGCAACCTTGTCCAGCAGCTCGTCAATCTGTTCGCCGCTGTATTTACTGGTGTAGTATTCGGTTGGTTCTTCTGCTGCTTCTCTGGCTGATAATTTCCGCTCAAGTGCCGCTACACGCTCCTCCAGAGTCAGTTCCATTTTCTCACCTCACACAATTAGCCGACGGCCAAGCCGATCCAGCAATGCACGGCCGCTTTTATCCCGGATCGGGCCGGAGACCAGTTTTTTTCTCACTCCAAAATACAGGATTACACCGCCTGGCCCTCCGTTTGACCCACGAGAGCCTTTCCCCGCCGAGCCGCCGTCATTAGTAATCCAGATGCCAGCCGCTCCTCCAAACTCAAAGGGCTCCGCGGATGCAAAAACGCCTCCGGCGCCACCACCGCCGCCGCCGCCATGTCCACCATTTCCTCCAGTCCCAATTTTATTTGGGGCTTCAGGGGGATCAGGGGATGCGCCATCTCCGCCTTCGGCTCCTTTCCCGCTTGTTTCGCCGCCTCCTGGTCCTCCATTCTTCCCAAGTGCGGCTCCGCCGCCGGCTCCACCGCCGTAAATCCGCACTTGTTCTGATCTTAGATTATCATATGACCACTCATAGGGAGTTCCGCTTTGACCGCCAGTATTCGGAGGGACATCCTCGCCGCTCTCTCCATATTCCCCTCTTCGGCTGGATGCCTGCCCGCCACGGCCACCCGCAGCACCGTTAACACCTTCAGTTCCCGGCTTTGCAAGTTCTTCTTCCGTTACCGGGTCCACGTATCCGATCTCAGACGAGGCCCCCTGTGCAGACGATAGATCCCCGAACGTGGTCTCACCACCAGCAGCACCCACGGCCCCATTCGTCGCTCCTCCAACGCCTGGGGTGCCGCACTCATAGTGGATGACCTGACCAGGGGCAACATCAATTGTCGCCCGGTAGACCTTTCCGCCAGCGCCTGGAGAGCCCTTGTCTCCGCCTTGCCCGCCATCTTCTGGCGAATCGGACCAAGATCCTCCGGCGTTTTGATCCTTCAAAGTCACAATAAGCTGAGATGAGCCGCCCGATTCGCCGTCAAAACCAGCCTGCGCACCGGTCCCAGCCTGGATACATACCACTGTAAGGGTGTATACTCCCTCTGGCACGGTATAATCGCCGCTCCCGGTCAGCACCACCCGCTCGTCCAGGACTTCCTCTGTCTCGAACTTGGGTGGAACATACCCGATGACAGCCTGCTCAGATGCTACCAACCGGCCTCCCATTGTAATGGCGGTATCCTTGATACACCCTTTGGATTCTCCCCCATAAGGGTGCTCAAAGGCCACCACATCACCCGGCCGCTCACCGCCGTATACCACCTCATGGTCCAGCGCCTCGATGTACTGATAGTATCCAGCCAGCCGCTGGGCCACGGCCGCCGAGTTGGTCAGTGAGACCAGGGTGGCCTCCTTGACCTCAATGACGTTGTCCACATCGTCCTCTAACACTGGCACCCGCAAATCGCGGGTCATATGGACATACTTTTTCCCAGTGAGGGTGCCGGTCCCGGCAGAGAGCACGGCATAGTTGGCGCCGCTGGACTGGACGGAAAAACCGGAGGCCACCAGATCATAGGCCGGCTCCTCGAACTGGATGATGTCGCCCTCCTCAGCTACCCCCTCGAACAGCGTCGCTTCTTCGGTCCCCTTGATATATTGGTGCTCCAGCACCGACACCTCGGTGACCTTGCTCTCATAGGTGACCTTATCGCCCCAAAAGATTCGATCCGGCGGGATGGAGTTGGAGACACCATCCCACAGGGATTCGATGCGCAGCACCCCGTTCTGGTCAGTCTTTGCATGGGCTCCGATGGCAAAAAGCACCTGCGCCAGATTGGCCCGCCGGGTAGCGACAGGCAGCCATCCATATACGCTCCATTCATCGCGCCCAAGATCGCACGATAAGCATCCTCCACCAAAGCGTCTGGATGCAGTTCTTGTCGCATTTCAGCGACCTTTTTTTCTACGTCGATAGGACATTTCATACTTGACAGTCTCCTTCAAGCCCTCTAAAATAAGGGCGGATCAACTTTTCTTTTCCCTTTAGGCCGCTTGGTGTTGCAGCACCGGCGGTCTTTTTTCTTGAAAAATTCGCAAGCGGTTGGGAATTTGAAAAGGTGATAAAATTTGCGTCCCTTTGTGCTGGGGGTAGTTCCCCATTCGATAGGCCGCATTTCAAATGCAACCCTTTTGACCTCGTCCATCCTTTTTTCACAGGATCACTCAAAGAAAAGGACTGCGCCGGTCTGTTCCTCGAAAATCTCGCAGTTCGTCAGGCCCATTGCTCTGATTTCACGGTCGCCGTCGGCCAGCTCCACTAGGGCAAGGCAGGCGACGGGCTGCGCTGTCCCTCCGTCATACCCATACATGAGGTTAGAGGGGGCGGGGATGATCTGAATAATCGTTTCGTTCATGGTTCAGCTCTCCTTTTTTATGTGTGAATTTTTGTGCATTTCCATTCAGTCCTCAAGGCGCTGTGTCACCAGTCAGCCGGAGTGATTAGGGCGATGGCGGCTCTCATTGCGGGCTCTTATAAACTCACCACCTTCATACCCGGCTTGTACTGAAATCTTCTGATCTGAACGACTTCCGCGCGCTCAACCGGCTTGACCGCTTGAGCCGCCAGATACCTCTCCACTTCGTCCTCTTTGAAACGAATGCACCGCCCAACCCGGTATCCGGGAAGCCCGTTCGGCTTCGTAGTCAGTCGATAAATGGTGTAAATACTGACTCCGAAACGTTCGGCCAGATCCTGGGCCGTCAGCATTGATTTTTGGTTCATAGTGACTCCGCCCTTCTTATCCCATAAAGCCTGTTCTGCGATGCTCATTCCTTCTTGTAGACAACCGCATAGTTCTTCCCGTTGACCGTGATCGGGCTGGGCCTGCCGTGCGCCTCAATCCATGCCCGCACCTTCTCAACCACGCTCTCGGTATACTGGTAATCTACGCCGTCGTGCCCGTTGTTGCAGTAGGGAAGCCGTTCGCGCTCGTCCTCCGAGATGTCCAGCGCGGAGATAATTGCACCGATGGCCTGCGCATGGGGCACCTTGCCGCCGGATGCTTTGGAGTAGATGCCGAGCATTTCCGCGATGGTGCCCTTGTCATAGGTCTGCTTCATATTTTGGAAGGCCATGCGGGGGAGGTGAATCCCATCCTCGGAATAGAAATCGCTGAGAGCCATCGCCTGATACTCCGGCTTGGTGCCTGCCCGGTCATAGAGCTTTTGAAGGAAACTCGCCGCCCGGTTCTTGGCATTGAGCAGCATCGCCGTGGCCCGTTTGTCGGCGGCGGCCAGCTCCTCCGGGGTCTTACCGTTCTTTGCGGTCTTTCCGCCGATAGCGGCCTTCTCGCGCTCCTCCATGATATTGAAGCGGGTTACATACAGGGCAGTGAACTTCGTCCCCTTCTCGCCGGTGAGCTTGTTGGCGATGAACTCACAACCCTTCTTGGTAACGAGGAAGCAAGGGAGTTCCCGACCGGTGCTATCGGTATAAGTACTGGGGATGAAAAATTCGCTCGGCTCAATTTTGAGCTCAGCCGCACTCAGCCCAACTTTGGGCTCAGTGCCCTGTTTCATGTTTTCGATATACCCATTGATGTCTCGAAGAAGATGCTTGTGCTGTTTGCCTACCATCTCAGCCACTTCGCGGCTGTCCAGGGTTTCCGCTTCTGCGGGGTTGTAGTTCTTGATGTCGTCCATGATGTTCTCCTTTCCAATAGTCCTGTTTATTGCCCTTCTGCTTTGGTATTCTGACTCTGCATAGAAATGATTTGTGCAAGCGCGCCCTTAAATCGCCCGGCGGCCCCGTCCGGCTCTCTGTGTCCATTCAGAACCATGCTCACATACTCAGGAGTTACCCCGAGGTGTTCCGCAAGCTGTTTCTTGGAAACGCGGGCTAGGTGCATTTCACCAATTAGATCCGCCGTCCATTGTGCAGGCATACAAAGTTCACCTCCATCCGTTCGTTTTGTGTTGATATTCTTAAACCGACGTGATATCATTCAAGCATAGAAGTTGTATTTCTTTAACACTCCCGTTTGGCAGAACGAGGGTGCGGCTTGTTTGCGTTTATGACTATCAACACTGCGGCTACAGTATAGCTTATAATCATAAACATGTCAAGCCAATTCGTTGATAATTATAAACATCGTCTTTTGTGACAATTTGGAGGCTTGATTTTTGTGTTTTATGACGTATACTGTGCTCTATGCGAAAAGAATGGCCTTACCCCGAGCGGTGCAGCATCTAAAATTGGGTTTAACCGTGCCAGCGTAACAGTATGGAAGAATACCGGAAAGGCCCCGAAGCAGGAACTTTTGCTAAAAATTGCCGACTTTTTCGGCGTTACTACCGATTACCTGTTGACTGGAGACGAAAATAAAAAAGCGCCCACCCAAGAGGGTGAGCGCAAAGTCAGCGACGATGATATTAAATTTGCTTTGTGGGGCACAAGGGAGATAGACGATGATGTCCTCGACCGCGTTAGACAGTTCGCAAAATTTGCCCAAGAAAACGAAAAAAATAAATAATGTAGTTGAACTGTATGAGTACGCCGAACAGCAGGGGTATGATGTTTATTGGTACAATTTAGACTGCGATGGGCTTGAAAGTATATCTGTTATGCGAGTATCAGATTGCAAATGCTTTATTGCGATTGACCCCTTTACCCTCTTGTCCGATGCCGACGAGTTAGTAAAAGGGCTCCACGAAATCGGACATTGTGATACAGGGTCGTTCTATAACGAGTATGCCGCCTGCGATATTCGGAAAAAGCATGAGAACCGTGCGGATAAACGAGCCATTGAACTGCGCTTGTCCGCTGATGATCTGGATCAAGCCGTGGCTGATGGACATACAGATCTGTGGGATTTGGCTGAATATTTTGGTGTGACTGAGGACTTCATGCGCAAAGCTGTTTGTTGGTACACGCACGGGAATCTAGCGACAGAATTGTATTTTTAGTAACTTGCCGCGCTGGGGAACGGTAAAACAAAAGCCCGCAGAGCTACGTCCACGGGCCTTTGGTGTTTTCTATATCGTGTAGAATTTCTCCATGCACTTTTATGACTGTGTATTTTTCTGTTCCTTTGATTGGGTTTCCTTGCGGGTCAATATCAACATATATCTCTAGCGTCGCGTGTATATGATCGCCGCGATTTACTGTTCCGTGAGTTTGGAACCACTCCAAGAAATAGTCATCCTCAATAGAAGCATTTATGATCCTTCCGTTATAAGTAAATCCCCATTTGGAGGAGCCCTCCAAATCAGGTTTTCGGATCAAAAGGTCTGTTTCAACCCGGCTCCTCTGGCAGGTTGACGTTTCGGTTATATCAGATGCTTTTGCCATTTCAGATATATCGCAAGACGAGCAGTACACATTTCCAGCTCCATCCGAAACGGTAAATCCACCGTTTGGATTATGTTCTTTTGCATAGTTTGAGATGTTGGTAATCAGCTGGTCTGCCTGAATGTTATACATAACAACTTGACTGGCAGAGGGGACCGTTACTTTCTCCCCGTTCTGCGCTTCAACAGATATTTTCCCGCCCGGAAGATGTTCTAAAGATTTTGGCGCTTTCCCTTTTAAGAGTTTTTTATCTCAATGCCACCCTTAACCGCGCCAATCACAGCGCCAGCGGTTGTCGCGGCAACACCTACCCCAGTAAACAGCGTTTCAGCAGCTTGGCAGACGGCTGAAAATAGGACTTCAAAACTCCCATTTTTGAACGCAGTAACATTCATTTTGAGGTAAGCGTCCGGATTCACTTCTTTTGCTATGATTTTTGTGAATCCAACCATGTCAGAGATCATGTGGGAAAGCAGTGTTGCGTCAATCTCGTTTTCTCCATCAAGGTGAAAGGACATACCAGCCCTGCTTTCGATAAGTTCGTTCTCCATAAGACATTCACCTCAATTAGAATTATATCATCACTTTTTCCAGATAGCAATAGAAGGGAGATACACTATTATGTTGGACGAAAAAGACTTACAGTCCATTCAGACCATGATTGACGCATCCATCCGGGCGTCTGAAAAGCGTATGATTGCCTATTTTGACACGGATGTCATGCCGAAGTTTGACCTGCTGGCGGAGGGCCTGCAAGGCGTGCAGGCAAAGCTCACCCCCATGACCAGAATCGAGGCCATAGAGGACGACGTGGCTCTCTTGAAACAGGTGATCCGCTCCATGAGCAAGGAACTGGCCGAGCTGAAAAAAGCACAGTAAAAAACCACTCCCGGAATACTCCAAGAGCGGCGGCCTTGACAATCGAATACAAGACGGTTTATAATAGGTGTAGAAGGGCGTTGCAACAAGCGGTTAGCCCAGAAAGTGAATCAATTTCTTAAAGAAACCGTCACCGGCCAGGGTGGCGGTTTCTGCGTTTTACGATAATCGTCACCGTGAAGGCTCCGATATGTAACGTAATCCGCATGGGCCTCACCCCCTTTCGGGAGGTGTGGCTAACCGCCTGCCGTTGTGCAACGCCAAAAATAGGATAGCATATCGTTTGACAAAAAGCAAGAGAAACCGCCCCTGGTGCTACCAACACCAAGGACGGCTCACATAGAGGGTGATAAGGTTTGACAGGCCCATATCACCCTCTCATATTATCATACTTGTGGGAGGGATTCAAGATGGCAAGACGCCCCGAGTTTTATTTTGATGAAAAAACCGGGTACTACCGTAAACGGGTCAAGCTGCAAAGCGGTGCCTACAAAGACGTTCGCGCCAAGAGTAAAGAGGAACTGCGGGCCAAGCTCTACGACCTGGAGACTGCCCAGCGGATGGGGGTCATCTTGGATGACAAAACGACCGTTGCCCAGCTTCTGGCACAGTGGTATACGAACCGGAAGGATGGGCTTTCCTACTCTCGCCGACGGGACTACGTGAACGCCATCAACAACCACATCTGCCCCATCATCGGAGGGTATAGGTTAAGGTCCGTCAAGCCGGAGGACTGTCAGCGTGTCATGGCGGCCCTTGCCAGCAAGTCAAACTCTCTCCAAACCAAGGTGCTGGGCGTCATGAACATGGGGTTTGACTGCGCGGTGGAAAATGGCTTGATTTTCCGTTCGCCCTGTGCCAAAATAAAGGCGGGTGGTGTCCCCACCGAGGAGAAGGTGCCGCTGACACCCGAGCAATGCGCCGCTCTGGAGGATGCCACAAAGGGCACCCGCGCTTATCTCTTCGTGCTGATCGGCCTTTACACCGGCCTACGGCGAGAGGAGATCTGTGGCCTGCGCTGGAGCGACTTGGATCTCAATGCCGCCGCCCCCCACCTCACCATAAACAACGCGGTGCGTTTTGAAGGCGGAAAGGGTATTTTCCCCTCCCCGCTAAAAACAAAAGCAGCCCACCGTACAATTCCTCTGCCCAGCAAGCTGGCGGACGCTCTTCGCGCTGCGAAGTCCAAGAGTAATAGCGTCTTCGTCGTTCCCGCAAAAAATGGTTCAAATGCTAGTCTCCAGACTGTACGCAATCTCATGGCAATTATCGGGCGGCGCACAGTCAAAGCTTCAGCGGCCACCTCTGAGAAAGAGGCCAAAAAGCGCGGCCCACAAATCCAGCAGACGCTGGACTTCAAGGTGACTCCGCACTTGCTTCGCCATACTTATATCACACGTCTTTGCCAGTCCGGCATGGACATCAAGAAGATACAGTATCTTGCCGGGCACAGCGATATAAAGGTCACGCTTGGCATCTATAGCCACGTAGTCGGAAATACCCCTGATGAATTGATTAGTGCCGTAGAAAGCGCCTTTTCGGGGCAAACTTCGGGGCAAATTCAAAAAGCTCAACAGGAGAAAGTATTAAGTATCAATGAATAGCCGGGTTTTGTTTTTCATGCTTCACACGCAAGGGGTCACAGATTCGAGTTCTGTCGTCTCCACCAGAAAAGGACATCCGTAAGGATGTCCTTTTTGCTTTGATCTTTACCGCCCGGAGGGCGGCTCCCCTTTCCGCATTTTCATGCTGGGGACGGCGCGGCCCGCAAAGGCCCGGACATGCTTCAAGTTGGTTCATCGAGACTTTGCAATATCTGAATTGCATTGAATTTTCAGAACGCTGGCATCCAGATGAATGCCCGTTTCTGCTGCCCAAGGCGGAGAACCACAACACGCGGGGCGGGCCGAAAAGGCCCGCCCCGCGTGTCTCACACTGCCGTCTCCCGCTCCAGCGCCCGCACCTGCGGAACCGCCAGGAGCTTTGCAAACAGGATGCCGATGATGCCGCCGCAGATCTGCCCCACAAACACGGGAACCAGCAGATTGGGCTGGAAATTGACGTTGAAGGCCAGGAAGTCCCCCAGGCTGTATCCGCCGCAGGCCAGGAAGGCCATACACACCACCTTGTCCCGGGGGCGCATCTCCTTTACAAAGGGGAACATCGCCAGGCCGTTGGGCAGGCAGGCCACCAGGCCCACGCTCCCGCTGGCCTCCAGCCCGGCCAGACGGCCCAGCTTTTCCAGGGGCTTGCCCAAATACCGGCGGATCAGCGTCACCATGGGGAAGGCGCCGGTGAGCATCATGGCGATGGTGCCCAGCAGCTCCACGGCCCGGAAGGTGTTCTCCTCGTCGGCCAGTATGGGATCAAAGCCCCAGCCGATGCCCAGAATGTCGGTAAACAGGCCGGTGTAGTGCTGGAGGATGCAGGCCACCACCAGGGTGAGGGCGCCGGTCATCAGCTTTCCAAACACCATGAAGCCCTTGACCATCCCGTTGGGAAAGAACTTCAGCCCCAGGGCCAGCAGCACGCAGATGACCACCAGGGGGATCATGTTGCGCAGGAGCATCCCCAGGGTCAGCATCACCACATGATCCGGCTCGCCCACACTGGAGAAGGTGGAGCGGATGGCCGGGTGGGTAAACATCACGATGACGCTGGTGATGAACACGCCGAAGGGCACGGAGAGAAAGCCGCTCATGGTGCCCAGGGCCAGGTATTTGTGATCCCCCTTGTCCAGCATGGACAGGCCGATGGGGACGTTGAAGGCGATGGTGGAGGCGCACATGAAGCCGATGGCGATGATCACCGGGAACAGATCCGCGCTCTGGCCGATCTCGGTGGCCAGGGCGAAGGAACCGCAGTCCGGCGGCATGATGATCGCGGCGGCTACCACCGGATCTCCGCCAAAGAGGGCGAATACCGGCCCGAACACCTTGGAGATGAAGACTTTCAGGAAGGGAACCGAGGCCATCAGCCCGCAAATGGGGATGAACATGTTCGCCATGGCGTGCAGGCCGTCCTGAAAGGCCCGGCCCAGCTCCGACTGGTCATTGACAATGTAGGAGATTCCGCCGGCGACACAGCAGGCCATCATGAGATAGGTAATAAGCGTTCCGATGAATTCCATGGGCTGCCCCTCCTGCCCGTCAGCCGCCCAGCAGGGTCAGGCTGCTGGAAAAGCTGGGGTCGTCCAGGAAGGAGCATGCCTGGACTGCACGGGTACGGCCGTACTCCCAGTAGAAGTCCGCGTCCTTGCCGTAGCAGATCTGAACCAGCGACCAGGTAGACCAGTGGGAGGTCACCAGGAACTTGTTGATCAGCAGGCGGGCCTTGGCCTCCTCGCTGGGTTCGCCGCCGCAGTAGGCGCGGAAGAACACATCCTCACAGCGGGCGTCCAGGGGGTTCTCCACGCAGACGCAGGCGATGTCGTAGTAGCCGCCGTTCATGCCGCCGTACTCCCAGTCGATGACCCGCATCTGCTCGCCCTAGAGCATGAAGTTCTCCGCCAGCGCGTCGTTGTGGCAGGGCACGCGGCGGGGCGGCTGCTTGGCGTAGGCGGCGCGGATGCGCTCCAGCGCCTCCACCATGCGCTCCCAGCCCTCGTAGCGCTTCCCGTAGCTGTGCTCGTCCAGGATGGCCTTGTACTCGTCAATCTTGGCGACGGGATCGAAGGAGGTCTTGAACTCCAGGCCGCTGTCGTGATAGCGGCGCATGACCGCTCCCGCCTTGACCAGTACCTCGTCCCGGGTCTGAAAGTCCACGGGGTGCATGGTGGGCGCATCAATGTACTCAACAATTTGTGAACCCGTCTTGGGATCGTAGTAATAGATCTCCGGCGCAATGCCCAGTCCGGCGATCTCACCGGCATTGTGCTTTTCACCAGGGCGGTTGATATAGTTGGCGGTACCCTGTCCGGCCAGGCGGATGGCAATCTGGGTGCCGTTTTCGGTCACGGCCCGGAAATTCTTATTGGTCAGGCCGCCCGGCATGATCTCCACCACCGTCAGCTCCTGCTTGAAGATTTCGCGCGCCAGATTCAGAAGGCGCATGAAATCGGCAATCTCTTCGTTGCGGATCACGGTGCCAAAAACGGACATATTATTTTCCTGCATAATAAAGCCCTCCGTTTGTTCTCTGTTTTAACAAAGTGGAATTGAGGAATTGCCGCAGTGAGGCGCTGAGTCTGAGGAAAAAGTGCGGCCAGGGGGGGGGGCGCTCTTTCCGTCTGTAACGAGCATATACCTTTGTGTTACACAAAAGTCAATGCATCTTTCTCTCTCGTGCAGCATTTTGTTTTATTCTCACAGTAATTATTTGCTATTTTTATTTAATTTCACTAATATAAGAGCCTTTTGACAGGTCCGGCCGCCTGTGATAGAATGTCTTATCCGCGCAGGAGGTGAGTCCCATCAAGGAAAATCTGTTGTCCATCACAGAGCTTGCGAAGCTGCGGCAAGTGACCAGCGAAACGCTTCGGTACTATGACCGTATTGGACTGATCACACCGGACTATGTAGATCCCCAAACCCGCTACCGCTACTATTCCATCCGCCAATACGAAAAACTTGGCACCATCAAGGAGCTGCGGCAGCTTGGCATGTCCATCCACGACATCACCGACTATTTTTCGGGCCGCAATTTGAGGAAATCCCACCAGCTTCTCCTCCATCAGCTGGAGCTGCTGGAGGAGGAGATCCGCAAACAGCAGCTTCTCAGCGAAATTCTGCGCCGCAAGCTCCACTTTCTGAGTGAGATCACCCCGCCCCCGCCGGTGGACAAGGTCCTCTGCCGCGCCTTTCCCCAGCGGTATATGATTACCTTCGGAGAGCCTGCCGGCGGCTCCCGGGAGCACGCCTTTGCCTTCACCCGGCTGGAGCGCTACCTGGACGAGGTGGCCCCCATCCTGGCCAGCGACCGTATCGGCGTCTACGCGGACTGGCACCTGCTGGAGCCCAGCGACGATTATATTCCCGCCGTCCCCATGATCTTTGTGGAGCGTGACGCCATTGAGTCCGAGCATAAGCGCACGATACCCCCGGGGGATTACCTGTGTATGAATTACCGCAGAGGCGAGCTGGAGCGGTACCACCCCTCCTTTGCCCGCCTGCATACATATATGGCGGAGCATGGCTGGGTCCTGAATGGAATGATTTTTCAGTTCTACAAAATTGACGTCACCCTCACCAGCGATCCCGACGAGACGCTGATGGAGATCCAGGTGCCGGTGCGGCCGGCGGAGTCTTAGCGGCTCCGCCGGCGTCTTTCTGCTCTGCGCAAAATCCATCCGGGCCCGGCCGAAAAATCGGCCGGGCCCGGATGGATTTTGCGCGAAAAGAGAATATAGAGAGTTGAGGTGGAGTGCAAAAAATTAGAAGACAATGCCGTTTTTCTTTTTATAGGCCACGTGGGAGATGAACTCCTGCATGAGGCCCGCCGCGGCAATGGAGGTAATGCCGGTGGGATCATACGGGGGAGAGACCTCCACCACGTCATAGCCCACGATATTCAGATCTGCCAGACCGCGCACCAGCTCCAGGGCCTGGGCGGTGGTGAAGCCGCCGGGTACGGGCGTACCAGTTCCCGGCGCATAGGCGGGATCCAGAAAGTCGATGTCGAAGGTCAGGAAGGCCTTGGCGCTGCCCACCCGCGCGCGGATGGCCTTCAGAACGGCCTCCATGCCCATCTTGTGGCACTCGTCGGCGCGCAGCACCTGGTAGCCCAGATCGGTGGAGTTGGTCAGGTCCTCCGGGCCGTACAGCCCCTCGCGGATGCCCACCTGGATGGATTTGGAGGTGTCCACCAGCCCCTCCTTCGCCGCGTGATAGAAGGGGGTGCCGTGGTTGTACGGCTTGCCGAAGTACTCGTGAATGGTGTCGTAGTGGGCGTCAAAGTGGATCAGCGCCACAGGGCCGTTTACCTTGGCGCAGGCCCGCAGCTCGGGCAGGGTGACGCTGTGGTCGCCGCCCATGGCCACTGGCACAATCCCCTTCTCAAAGAAGGGCAGCATTCCCTCTGTGATGAGCTCAAAGGACTCCTCGATATAGCCGGGCACAGACCCCAGATCGCCGTAATCCACACCGGAGCACCAGTCAAAAATACCCACATTCAGCGGGCCGTTAAAGGGCTTGGCCGCCAGGGCGGAGGCGTCGCGGATCGCGGCAGGCCCCAGGCGCGTGCCCACCCGGAAGGAGGCGCAGGTGTCGTAGGGGATGCCGACCACGGCAAAGTCGATGTCGTCGGTGGTGACCACGTGCTCCATGCGCATGAAGGTCTTTACACCGGCAAACCGGGGAGACTTCAAGGAATTCTTTGCTTTGTACTTAATCATAGCCCTTTGCTCCTTCTTCAATTAAGATCGTGCGAGGCCCGCCGGGAGCGCCTCCGCGCGGAAACTGGACTGCGGCACCCGTTCCGCTCTGTGGGGCGCTCCTGCGGCCCTCTTCCCCCTGTATTCCCCATTCTATACCCTTGTGTTACACAAAAGTCAACCCCTGTTTTTCTTTCTTATAAAAAGCGTCTGAGACGGCAGTAGGGCGGCGGAAGTTCCGCCGCCCTACTGCCGTTTAATAGAGCTCAGTATAGATTTTCAGCACCCGCGCCGCATCCAGAGGGACGAAGTTGTTGCCCATCAGCCGGCCCTGGGTCTCCATCACGCTCCTGGTGAACTCCTCCAGATCCGCCTCCGTCACCCCGTAGGCGTGCAGCGGCTTCTTGGGCAGAATCTGGTTCAGGAGGTCCTCCAGCCGGTCATATACCTCCGGAACCCCGCAGCCCAGCAGCTCCGCCAGATAGCGGTTCATCACCGCAAGCTCGCCGTCCTGCTTGATCTCCATGTAGTTCTTCAACACGCCGGTAAACATCGCGTAGTTGCTCTCCCCGTGGGGCACGTGGTATTTTCCCCCCAGCGGGTAGCTCATGGCGTGCACCGCCGCGCACCCAGCCGTACCGAATGCAAAGCCCGCATAGTTCGACGCAATCAGGAAGTCCTCCAGCAGGGGCAGGCGGGCCTCCCGCCCCTCCCGGGCGATCGTCTGATATCCCCGGATGAGCATCTCAATGGCCTTATACCCGAACAGCTTGGTATACGGCGTCGCCTTCGGCGACAGGCTGGACTCCACCGCGTGCACCAGCGCGTCGATCGAGCTCGTCGCAAATACCCCGAAGGGCAGCCCCTCCAGGAGCTGCGGGATGAGCACCGCCGCGTCCGCATACATGGCCGGCCCTACCAGCCCCATCTTCGTCCCCAGGCGGGTTCGGTTCAGAATTGAGATGTTGGTCACCTCGCTGCCCGTGCCGCAGGTGGTGGGGATGAGGACCAGCTCCCGCCGCTTGGGCAGCTCCGGCGCCATGCCGTACAGCTCGTCAATGCTCTCCCCGCCGCCCACCGCCAGCACCTTGGCGATGTCGATGACCGTGCCGCCGCCGATGGCCACAACCCGGCTGCAGCCCGTGGCGGCCGCATCACGCAGGATGGCCTCCGCCATCACGTCGGTGGGCTCACCCATGCCGTACTGCTCCTGGTACAGCACGGCACACTCCAGGTTCATCGCCCCGAAGTAGGGCTGGTAGATGTACTCGTTGGTCAGGATCAGGTCGGACGCACCCAGCCGGAATTCCTCCACGAACTCCTTGCAGCTCGAAAAGCGGTGCAGCTCCGGCTTCCATATGATTTCTTTCATGGCATATTTCCCCTTTTCATATCCAGCTGCCTTTACTTTCGCTTTTTCTGCTCCGCGCTCTCCCGGATATAGGCCACAGCCTTTGGATCATCCGTAAACTTACATGCTTCCGTTTCCGCTGTGGTGATGTCGATGACCACTGGCCCTTCCAGCTCCAGTGCCGTCTTCAGCTCTTCCCGAAGGGTCCTGGGGTCCCGAATGGATATGCCTTTACAATTGAGCCCCCTAGCTACCGCGGCGTAGTCGATGGTTTCGGTGTCCACCTCGGTAAAGCGGCCGTCCCACATGGCCGCCTCGTACCACTTAATCCAACCCAGGATGCTGTTGTTGAGAACCACCACCTTGACATCCATGTTTTGCTCATGGAGCACTGCCATTTCTCCTAAGCAGTAGTTCAGCCCTCCGTCACCGGTGAGCACCACCACCTTGTTCCCCGGCCGCGCCGCCGCTGCGCCGATGCCGGCAGGAAGTCCATAGCCCAGGCCGCCGGCGCCCCGGGGAAGAATGGTACGACGGGCACCATATACGTCAAAGAAGCTGCCCGCCCAGCCGCAGGAGAAACTGGCGTCGCAGGCCAGGATTGTATCGTCGCCGCACAATTCATTCAATAAGGAGACGACCCTCTGCGGAGTAATACAATCGTCAGCCTCCACCGCCGGCCGGTTTTTTTCCGCCAAGCGCGGTACAACTTCGCGATTTCTTTCTCTACAGCAGTGGGATCTCTCTGCGCATCCAGCCGATCCAGCAGAAGCTGCAGGGTGGCCTTGGCATCGCCTACCAGCCCTACATCTGTAGTATGCAGTTTATTCATTTCAGTCTCGTCAATGTCAATGCGGATCTCCTTCTGGCCCTTCCTGGGAATTGTCCAGCCATAGGTGGAGTTTTGACTGAACTTAAAGCCGATGGCGAGAATCACGTCGGCCTCCTCCACCATTTTTCTGGAGACATCATTGCCGCCCAGACTTCCTACCACACCCAGGGACAGTGGGTGGTTCTCAGGCAGCACACCTTTTCCGGTCAGGGAGGCGGCTGCGGGCATAGCCATGCGCTCTGCCAGCGCCGTGATCTCCGCTCTGGCGCCGGAACGCCAAGCACCGCCGCCCAGCAGCATAACCGGCCTCTTGGCCTCCTTCAGTACCTGGATCGCCTCGTCGATTTCGTCGCGGGACGGGGTAGGACGGTGGGCGGGCAGGCTGGCCAGTTTTCGGTTGCTCTCATAGTCCGGCCCGGTATATTCCTCCCGGAAGGGCCGCCATGGACACTCGATAAATACGGGTCCGGGACGGCCACTGACCGCCATCTGGGCGGCAGTCTGCACCAACTCCGGCATTTTGTTCACATGGGGCAGGCACGCCTGCCACTTGGTCACTGGCTTGAGCACCTCCTTGGAGTCTACCACTTGGGAGCCCGTACCGCGGTACCGGGCGGCCAGCCAATCCCCCTCCATCTCAGAACCGATGGCGATGACGGGGATGGAGGTGTTGTACGCCTCCGCCAAGCCCGAAATAAACTTGATGGCACCGCAGCCGGCGGTGGCGTCGCATACTCCGATACCGCCGCTGATACGGGCGTAGGCGTCCGCGGCAAAGGTGGCATCAATCTCATCCTTCATGAGAATATGCCTGATACGGTTCCCCTCATCCAAAATTCCGTAGTAGAGCGGCAAAATCTGCCCGCCGGGCACACCAAATACCGCCGTCACACCATAGTCGGCCAGCAGGCCGGCCATTACATTTCCTCCATGCTTTTTCATCCGCTTGTCCATACCTTTCTGATTTAGACTTAGTAAATGGTTCTATCAGACACGTTTGCCTGCGGCAATTGCAGCCTTCATCTCTTTTCTGGCCTCTTTATAAAGCTGGTAGCTGTCGGAGCGCTCACCGGACCTGGTAGTGACCAGCGTGACAATGATCTGGGTCGCCAGTCCGACAATACCGCCGGCATAGGTAATCTGAATACCGAATGGACTCGTACCGAAGACGTAGCCGTAGACGATCCAGACAACACATACGATGATACCCAACACCATGCTGTAGAAAATGGACTTCTCGTTAGGCCGCTTCCAGAGCAGAAACAGGGTAAAGGTCAAACCGCATACCGCGCGCACTGTCAGCGCGTTGGACAGGATGTCCACCACATCGCTGGAGAGCAGGCCGAGCAACTGGAACAGGATTCCGAATACCACAATGAGCAGCTTGGTCAGAAACATTTTCTGCTTCTCACTCATAGGGCTCTTACGCAGGGGAGTATAGAGCTCCATTGCAGTACTGGACATTACCATGATGTAGGTCGGCGCCGTAGACATACTGGCCGCCAGCACGCCGCAACTGGCCAGCGCCGCCATGGCGGGACCGTAATGACCGGCAATGGTGTACCAGGCAGTCCCCGGATCCATGTCGGGCCACAGGAACTTGCCACAGCAGGCAGCTATGATGACCAATCCAAAAAAGAAAATTGCAAAAATAGGCATGATGGATTGAGCCTTCTGTGCGGTCTTGGCGTCCTTGGCGCCGATCGCCGCAGAGATGGACAATGCATTTACAACCGTAACAAAGGGCTGAATGGCAAGCGTACCGATGATGTAGGAATTGCTTCTGGAGCCTCCAATGAGCTTAAAGGTACCCTGGGGCTCCAGCGCACGGTAAACTTGTCCGAAGTCCCATCCCACAGAGGTCATTACCGCAATAAAAATTGCCACAACGGACACGCTAAGTACAACCACATGCACCATATTGATGCGGGCCAGACCCTTCATGCCGCCCTGAAGTGCCAGCAGGATCATGGCCGCAATGGTGACGGTCATGGTAACCTCGCTGCGGATGCCCAGCAGGGACTGAAGCAGATTGGAGACGATGACCGTCTGTGCGCTGACCGCACTGGCAAAAGATACGAAGATCATGACCGACACACAGACGGATACCCGCTTGCTGAACAGCTTTCCAAAGATTTCCCCCAAGGAGGAACAGCCATATTTATAGCAGATGGAGCGATAAATGGGGATATAGGCACAGGTCAGCGCCCAGCCGATGATATAGCCGTAGAAGGTCCACTGATAGGCGATATCATGCTCAATAACTGCAGATGAGTTGCCAATAATGTAGCTGGAACTGATCAGGTTGCCGCACATCAGCGAGAAAGCCATAAACAACCCCATGCTGTTTTTACCGGTAGAGTACTCCACTGCGGTTTCATTCAGTTTTCTTTTTTTGGTTCTGTAGTCCAGAAAAAAGGCCATGCCCACGCAAAACAGGAAGTACCCTACCACCAGTATGATTGTCAACATGTTTTCCACCTCACAAAAACGTCTTTTGCTCTCTTTTCCATTGCTCTGCCGCCTGTTTTAGCCTCCTTTTCTTTTATTCTCCTTCGCTTTATGCGATATAACCACCCAGCACATCCACGCAGGAGCCGGATACATAGCTGGCCTGCTCTGATGCCAGAAATGCAATTACGGAGGCTACTTCTGACGGCTCTCCAATACGCCCCAGAGGTATCTGACTGCAGATTTCGTTCTGGACTTTCTGCGGCAGCACCCTCGTAAGTTCCGTATTAATGCGGCCGGGCGATACGCAGTTTACAGTGATATTGTACGGCCCCAGTGTCTTTGCCAAACTTAGAGTCATCCCAACGATTCCCGCCTTGGTAGCGGCGTAGTGCGCTCCGGACTTATTTGCCCCAAAACGTCCCGCCATTGAGGCCAGACTGATAATGCGTCCCCAGCGTTTTTCTTTCATCTGCGCCGCAGCCTCCTGTGCACAGAGAAATGCCCCCATTAGGTTTACCCGCAGAACCTGTTCAAGCTGCTCCAGCGGGATATCTTCAAATGGAACTTTGGGGGAGATCGCTGCATTATTAATTAAAATATCCACGCTTCCCAACCGCTCTGCAGCCGTCCGAAAGAGGTGCTTGATCTCCTCCGGCACCCCCACATCCGCATGAATATAGATTCCAGTTCCCCCCCCTCTCACAGATTTCCTCCACTGTTTCTTTTCCGCGGCTGTCATTGATGTCACTTACACAGACCACGGCACCCTCCTGGGCTAAGACCAGAGCAGTTTCCCGGCCGATACCCTGACCAGCCCCAGTAACTACCGCTCTCTTTCCCTTGATTCCCAACTCCATTTTCTGCCTTTCCTTTCCTCATACTTTGTTGCCTATTAACCTGCTGTACGCTGGCAGCTCTCCGAGGTCCCTCAGACGCTATTATCAAAAGCAATTTTAATTCCATATCGCTGCAAATGAATCCTTTTTAAACTTTTTTTATTTTTTAGCGAAAATACTTTGCAGATATTTGGAGTAATCTCACAAATTTGTTTTATCCTTTTCTTCTCATACATCTGTTTGTATCTCATATCTGGATATCTTAAATCATTTTAATAATGTCCAAATTGCATTGACGGGCCATGCTCTGTCTGTTATCCTTTTAAGAGGCAATGTTTCACCCATGCGCTTCAAGGAGGGACACCCTATGGCCAAACAAACTCTTGGTGTTTTTACGGAAAACGAGCTGGACCGTAACTATATGTGTAAAATTCTCTCACAGGTTTTTTCCTCGTCTCTGGATATTGTCCCTGTTACCCTTGCCACCGTACACACGCTTGCGGCAGAACCCGCCGCTATTTTGGTCAATATTACCTCCCTTGCGTACGCCGACAAATATTTTCCAAACAGCCAAATCATATTTGCCCGGCGTTTTTTGGACAGCAATCACTTACATCGGCTTTTGGAACTGCCCGAAGGTACGCCAGTGCTGGTTGCAAACAAGCCCAGACGGATTGCGGAGGATTTGGTAGAAAACCTGCAACAGCTCGGGATCAATCATCTGAACTATATCCCTTATTGGCCCGGCTGTGACATAGACACTACTCCCTATGACACCGTTGTTTATGCCGGTTTTCGCAGCTATTGTCCAGAAAACAAAAAGGTCTACATCAACCTGGGATACCGAAATATCACTCCCTCTACTCTTGCTGAAATTGTCAAAATATATAATCTGCCGCCTGACTTTTTGAACCAGTTCCATATACCGGTGATGCAGCAACTGGTATCTGAGCTGTACCACCGACAGGATATCCACACCCAGAACCAACTACTCAAAAGCCAGTTATCCCAGACACTCGCTCTTACAGGCACTGCTCTGTTCCACCTGGATGAGAACCAACAGATCGTGGAGCTGAACGAGGCCGCCGCCCGTCTCCTGCCCGCCGGACAGAAGGGATTGCCTGGCCACCCGCTTCTCCCGTGTTTTCCAGAGTTGGCCCACCTCGCCGCCTCCCTGTCCGAAGGTCGTGAGGAAAAGGAAGTCGTATATTTAGGGAAAAAGCCCTATACACTGCACCTCCACTTCGAGTCCCCCCTCCAGCACCGCCACTGTTTCATCCTGCTCACCCCAATCGCCGCGTCCTCCTCCGAAAAACGGTGCTCTCATGGTGTAAAAAAGAACTCCTTGCCAGCCAAGTACCACTTTTCAGACATTTTAGGACACTCCCCCGCTGTTCAAAAGGCAATTCGCCTGGCACAGTACTATTCTGGTACAGATGAGACCATCCTCATCTTTGGGGAGAGCGGCACAGGCAAGGAGTTGTTTGCCCAGTCCATCCACAATGCCTCGCGTCGCCGTCAAAGCCCCTTTGTGGCCGTAAACTGTGCCGCCATTCCAGATACCCTAATTGAAAGCGAACTTTTTGGTTATGAAGAGGGGGCTTTTACTGGGGCACGCAAAGGGGGAAAGCAGGGCCTCTTTCAAACCGCCGATAACGGCACCATTTTTCTTGATGAAATTGGCGACATTCCCCTCTCTCTTCAAAGTCGCCTTCTACGGGTTCTGGAAGAGCGGGAAGTGATGCCGGTTGGCTCCACCAGTGTGATCCCTATTGACGTACGGGTTATCTGCGCAACCAACCGGAATTTGAACGAGATGGTCCGGCAGGGTACCTTCCGTGAGGATCTCTATTATCGACTCAAGATCCTGCCCCTAGTTATCCCTCCGCTCCGCGAACGCGTGGAGGATATCCCGGAACTTCTCCATTCCATGGCCGAGGGTGCGCGACTTCCAGCACAATTAGAGCACAGACTTTTACATTATACATGGCCCGGGAACGTCCGCGAGCTGCGGGCTTTTTCTAGTAACCTGACTATTTTTTATCAGCAGGATATTGCCCCTGATCAGCAGCAATCGCTTTTAAATGATTTAATTCGCAACTTTTTTGGCCACCGAATTTCTGCGTTCACCGACTGTTCTGAACCACTGTCCCAGGAAGACCGCCTCCTTTTGAACTCCATTCAGGAGCTTACCGCCGCCGGGCGCCCTGCAGGCCGCGGTTCCCTGCTTCGCCTTTCGCCTTTGTTGGCGGCGGGTTTTACCGAGGCCAAGCTGAAATTAAGAATTCGCCGACTGGCGGAGTCCGGCTACATATCAGTAGGGAAAACCCGGCAGGGACTCCGCCTTACCCTATTGGGCACCGAAGCACTCGCACAGGGTGAAGTATAGCAGGCCTCTCCGGTCCACTGTAAAAACCGTCTGTCTCAACGGCAGGAAAAAGCCTGTAGTCGTTTGACTACAGGCTTTTTCCTTTTATTCTTTTTTTTCCCCTTGGGTCAGTTTATCTCCGGTACTGTCCACGCCGGACTCCAGCGCTGCAATAGCCTTGGACAGCCATGCAGGCAAAGGGGCCCCCAGCCGCCCGGCATTTTCTACGATACTCCCCAGCTCGGTCAGGATATACCAGACCAGCACCAGCACCGTGAGAAATACCGTATAATCGAAGGGCAGGGTCAGGGCGGGGATATGATCCAGGATCAAGCCCAGCACCCCGTCCAGGATGGCGGCCACCAGGACGGCGGCCATGGCTCCCACCTTGTGCCAGAGGCCCTCCCGGGCCGCCTTGCAGGACCACTTCCCCGCCTTGAGGGCGGCGGCGGTGCCGGTGGCGTAGTCCAGCAGCATACAGGCCACCCACGCCACCACCAGCCAGCCGAACCATCCCCACAGGGCGGTCAGGCAGCCCAGGACAGCGGCTACGGCGGCCTTGAAGCCGTTGATGTGGTCCATCAGGCCCCGCCCCCGTCCAGCAAGCCCAGGTTGCGGAGCATCTGAAGGTTAACCAGGTTGTCGTCGGTCAGGCGGAGTCCGCCGCCCTGGTCTCCCCGCAGCACTCCCTCGTCAACGGCTTTCTGCACCGTCTCCCTGGCCCACGCGGGGCAGTTCTCCACACTGGTGTAGACCGGCGGCCGGGCGGCCGTCACGGCCGCGTCGATCATGGCCTGAATTTCCTCTTTCGTCATGTCGGTGTCCTCCTCTCGATATGGGGGCATGGCGGGCGGGTAGTCCCCCGCCCGGATCATACTGCTGGTGTATTTTCCGCCGTCGCTCCACTGGAGATGGGGCCGGTCAGGGAAGCTCTTCCACCGGCCGCCCCACTCAAAGCCCACCTGCTCCCCCAGCTCTCCGGCCCGCTGAAAGAACGCGGAATCCGAATACTCCTGTCCCTTGATGTTCTGGCAGAAGTCGAAGGCCAGCCCCGCCTGCTCCCCGTGAAAGCTGGGTACAGGCGTGGCGGCCGTGCCGTTTTCAAAACAGTATTGCTGGTACTCCTCATCCCGCACGGTTCCGGTGACCAGCACCAGAAGCCCCGCCGCGCGGCACAGCTCCAGCCAGGCGCGGCAGTTGGCCGCCACGTCGGGGCGCAGCCGATCAATATCCCGGCTGTTCAGCATTGCTGTTCCCTCCGTTCGCTCGCTCCATGGCTCTCATCCTTTCTCCTGTGGTTCAAAAGGGGGCGGCAAATCCGCCCCCTTCATCTTATGCCTGCACTTCCTCCCACTGCCACATGCCGGGGGTGTCGGGGGGCCAGGTGCAGGGGATCATATCCCCGCCCTCGGCCACCTGGTAGACCTTGCCGTTGTAGCGGTAGCACTTGCCCGCATGGCAATCCATGCCGTACACCCAGGGGATGGGGTCGTCCGCCGTGCCGGCGTGCTCCCGGTCGATGGGCCGGTAGACGGCCAGCATCCCCTCGTCGTGGGGGGCCTGGTGGGCCTGGGGTGTCACCGCCTGCACCACCCGGTAGAGCTGGCCGCCGTCGTTGAGGACCCGCCCCTCAGGCAGCTCCTCGCCGTCTGCCAGTACCGCCGCCCAGGTGGGAAACAGATCGGACATGTCCAGGGCATAGCTGTCCGGGATGGCTGTGCTGGTGGCCGCATAGGACAGCATGGCTGTGCGGAACTGGGGCGTCAGGTCCGGCTCCGGCTCCGGCTTGGGCGGCTGCTCCCGGGGCGTCAGGCCCACCAGCTTGCCGTCCTGTATGTCCAGGTCGCAGTAGCCCGCACAGTCCCAGGCCGTCTGCTCCAGCTCCGGCGGTACGGCAAGCCACCCCTCCAGCCAGCACTCCGTCCGGTGGCTCTGGCTCTGCAGGCCATGGCCGCCGTCCTCCCTGTCCTTAATTTCGATGATGGTCAGCATACAATTCCCTCCTGATCCATTCAAACAGTTTGAGCAGCAGGCGGCCCAGCTTCTGCCGCCTCCCCTCCTTTTCCCTGCCCCGGCCGGGCAGGCGCTCCACCC
>PPYE01776428.1_pt1 | contig 26201 bp, 19 predicted proteins | sample 1559881 | NCBI WGS metagenome assembly PPYE01 (sample SAMN08240022, study PRJNA423297) | Human gut metagenome, whole genome shotgun sequencing project. | reverse complement strand
ATTAATAAAATCCGTGTCGGTCAGGCTTAATCGGGTTCTCCCGATCATCACGAAGTGTTAATTATAGAACCCCTCTTAAGAGAAATAACCGGGTCGGCCATAGCCAAACCATTACAGACAATCATCAATTGAATTACAAAAATTAATCTCTTCATAATAAAACTCTTATTTAAATTAATCAAAAACAAATGCCATTAAACTTCTTGCTATTCTTAATTCTGTCTAACTAAAGTCTCCCACCTTATTTATAATAGATTATAAGTGATATGTATTTCCCTAAGAAATTGATTGTTAACACCATTAACATTTACATAAAAACACTATTAATATATCATAGGGAACTGCTAAAAACAGCTACAATGAAGATTCCATTTGTTAACGAAGTTCTGAACCTCCCAAACCTACTTATTCATAGATATTTACGAGGTATTAAATTTTAGTTATCTAACAATATCCTTACTTCAATTCCAAATCCCGCCTAACTTGTGCTTTTATGAAATCAATGGTATTAGATTGAATTTTAATAGGTTTCTCAAGAATTAATTGTGCCATTGCTGTTGCTTCCTTTCCATCTCCTATTCTTCTATACAAAGAATAGATTTTATATAATGGAGTAAACCTGGAAGGACACATAAATGAAGCTTTTCTATAGTGACTCTCAGCCTCGATATGTTCATTTTTATCTAAATAAATATCGCCTAACAATAGTTCCAAATCATAGTCAGCCCAATAAGTTCTACATTGTAGAGCAACATTCAAACTCTCTTCCAAACAACCCTTGCCATAAAGAGCAACTGCATAATTGTATAAAAAATATGGATCATCACCCAAAATCGGCATTAAATCTTTATAAGCTCTCACATTCTCATTGGTCGGGAAATAAGCTATAGCATTCCATTTGTATTCAGCATCTATCCGCATACATAGTTTATAAAAAACCACCATCCCTGCAATAATAGCAACCACACATAATATCCTCTTGACCAAAGAAGGGATTACCCATATAAAGCTACCACGTAATATCACATAAACATCAAAATACATTACAATCCAAACAAACGGATATTTTAATGGATAAGAGAACATGGAAAATACAGCTATTCCCAAAAGAGAAAGTAGTGCTACCCTTTTTTCATACTTATAGTCTTTATAATAACAAACGATAAGAAATAAGACGCCAAAGACCAATATCAGTACACCCAAAAAACCACAACTTAATGCCACATTCAAATATTCATTAAATGGAGATATTACATTGTCAGCAAGCATCGCATATTCATTATTAGGGTATTGACTCAAATAGTTTGCCTGATAGTCCATATAATGAGCCCTAAAAGCATCAAATCCATGTCCATACATAGGAGAATCTATTATCATTCTCCAAGAACAGTTCCAAATCAGCAATCGTCCATCGGCAGAATCTTTTTTCAAAAAATAACTGCCAAATAATAATGAGATAAATAGACAGCAAGTTATAATGACTTTGAAATTTATCCTTATTGGAAGACGTTTGTATAATTCTACACAAATAATAGCCATCCCCCCTATCATGCCCGACCTAGATTCAGATATAACTATTGCAAAAATAAATAGTAAAGCCAACAACTGCATTACAAATATCCAAAACCTTGAAGAGATTGATTTTATACACAATAATATAAAAGGCAAGCCAATACACAGACTAACTGCAAAACCTGCTGGATTATCAAAGCTACCAGTTATCCCATATTTATTATCAAAACGAACCAACTGTAACCATTGAGATATCCCATATAAAGCTTGAAAAGTACATACAACAACTATAATATATGACATCGTCAAAACATTAAAGTTTAAAATCTTATTATACAAACTCTTGATTGAAATAACAATCAAGTACAACACAAAAACCAAAATAGTATAACACCATTTTGGCACAATGTAAGTATCAGTCATACTATTGGAAAAAGCAAAAACACTTACGATGCATAATAAAGAAAACAGTATATACTCAATCTTACTCAGTTTCTTTATCATAAAAAATACACTCAACTTAATACCTCCTCAAATATTTTACAATAGTAGTAAAACTACAGACTCAAAATTAGCACTCAGAAATAAAATTTCTTAAGTTTCGCAAGAAAAAATAGGACCAGATAAAGGATACTAATACCCCCAACTAGTCCCAATAAGGATTTACTTGAATATGAAATCAACCAACTTTGCGGCTCCTTCAATGTCACCGAAATAAATCATATTCCCATCAGGATTTAATACGACCACTGCAGGAAAACATTTTATTCCAAATCCTTTGAGTACACTACTGTCAAAGCTTGTCGAGAAAGTAGAATAAGTATAGCCTTCATTTCTCAAAATAGAAGTACCTTCTTGATGTTCTTCCCCTTGTTTATAAGCAAATACTCCAGCGACAAGAATATCATTCTTTTCCCTATAGCGTTTATATAAATTTTCTACCATAGGCATTTTTGAATAGCAAACTCCACAGTATTTATGCCAAAAGTCCAATACCACATATTTCCCTTTTAGTTGCGACAGTTTAATCTCTTTATGCATCTCATCAAATAAAGAGTAATCAGAAGTTACTACTTTTTCTATTTTCCCAGTGAAACTCCCAAAATTCAGTTTATGAATCCACATAGAATACCCATAGTAACTCATCCATAAGGTAAAGAGGAAAGGCAGCAAAACAACAATTACTTTTAGCCAACTTCGAGATACCTTCCAATATAAATAGCCACATAAAATCCCCAGCCACCATAACAAAGAACTAGGAATAGAAATAATACTACTCTTAAAGCTATAACAACGATAAATAGTTTCTAACAATCCTACTCCCATCCATATAGCAAGAAGAATGTATTTAGGTGGCAATTTTACCCTAAACTTATATAAACAAATAACCGTCAGAAAGCCATATAGTAAGAAACCGACTAATGAACTTAAGGGAAAGCCGACTAAATTTAATAAGTTGATATAACCTGAACGACAGAAAGCAACACCAAATAACAGCACCAAAGATATTCCACAAATAAAAATGAATATTTTTGTTCGCATTGTTCTTTCTACTATTTGCTACATAAACCATCACATCCATCACTTCCCAAAAATCCACATCCCCCATTTGTTGTACTACAAGAACGAGTAATACAATTTGATGTTGAACACGTTGTCCATATTACATTTGAACTATTACAATTACAAGTAAATTCGGATCTATTTTTTACTCCATTTAGCCCATTACTGAATTCTATCAACGCTATTCCATTCATAATTTTAATTCTATTTGCAGTCCCAACAATAGCAGAAAGCAAATCATTAGACCATCCCAATTCTTTTTGAGCAAATGCAAGCCATTTATACGTAAATATTTTAAATGCATCAAAGTCTTCTTCTGCTTTTTCAGTATTTGGAATGAGCCATTCCGAATGCATACTTAAAGCATCATAAAGTTGTTGTAAATGCTCTATCTCTTCAGTTTTCCATTCGTTATTCATCATCACATCTTCTAACTTTTCCATCCAAACTGATTGTTTTTGTTCCAATGAAAATGCTCTATAAACTGGGAGTTTCAATTTTTCACTAATCGAAAACCACTCTGTCGTTTCCATCTTCCGAATAGAAGATAAGTTTTCCTTTACCCAAGCATCCTCTGCTTCATCACAACTATAGTACACATTCTCTTCATTCTGGCAAGAGAAAAATGTCAAGAGACTTAATAGTCCAACAATAAAAAATAATTTTTTCATAATAAATTCTACTTTAAATTTTTATTCAACTTTTCCTTTTAATTTAAGTAATATCACATCTTCGTTTGCATTGGATTCTACAAAAATAGTTTTTGTAAATACGCCCTTTTGTTTCTTTGTTTCAAAATCCACTTTTATCAAACTCTTACCATCAGGTTTTATAGGGGCTTTAGGCCATGTTGGAACCGTACAACCACAAGACGCTTTTACATCATAAATCACTAAAGGAGTCTTTCCCTTATTGGAAAAGATAAAATTAACACTGACACAAGGCGTCTTTTCTGATGGTATAATTCCCAGATCGATCGTTTTATTTGAAAAAAAAATCTTAGGTTTCTCTTGTCCCACTGCAGCTAAACTACACTGCAACAGTAACAACAAAATTATTTTTCTCATATAATTAAATTAACAGTAATTATCACCAAACTTAGTCACAAAAATGAAACTATAAATATTCAACATTATCAATCACTCCATAAAAAAATAGTCATCCTTCTGTTATTACAAATAAGAAAATACACTTTCTTGAATGGGCCTAATAATTTATTGAGAATATGATAAAATGATGTAACTACATAGTATGAAACATCATTTTATTCTTGATTGACAATCTAATAGTCTCAATCTACATTAATATACAAATGCATTTCACTATATTCTAACCTGATTGATAATTACACATGTTTATAATGCAAATAACCATCATCAGGAAAATTAGAATTATAGGAAAATAGTCTATTTCTTCCTTTTTATCATTTTTTTTAACATTATATTGTTTCCTAATCTCAAGGAATAATAGGACAATCCAACTAAAAAGATATACAATATCTACTAAAAATGAACTTACAGAATAAATTCGGCTTACTACCAATAAGGCTGCATATGCAACAACAATGATTATGTATAATTTACGGTATTTCCTCATAAATTATTCATTTACCATTTTGACAATTTTCAAAATCACGTTTAGCATTTGCCAAATCATCATTTAGTTTAAGATAAGCAGCTAGAACACATGCACAAGAACCAACACATGCACATGCCAAAACTGCTATAGAACATTGGCGTTCTGCACGATTACATTCAGCAGTATATTGCTCATAACATTTTAGATTCAAAATTTCACCTCTGGTTTTCACTGCTGTATACATTGGCTTTTCGAAATAATTCATAAAAAGTATTTTTCTCTCTTCTTGATTCAATTTACCATATCCAGCATCCGCTAATAAACAGTTTTTCTTTATTTCCAAACTCTGTAGTAAACTTGATAGGTTTGTTACCTCTACAATCTTTTGTATGTACTCGTCATCATTTACATTATACTTAAATTCACTTAATTCTGTATCTGACAATCTTCTTGTATATACCATAAACTGTTCCATTACCAATTTATGTTCTAATATAAAATCTAAAAACACATCCGATTCTGCAACAGACTTTATTAATAGATTTCTATCAATATCTTCTATTTTTGCAGAATAATCTGCATCAGAACTACAAGCGTAAACAAAAAGAAATACAAAAAACATAAGACCTAATGTCACTAAACAATTTACTGATTTTCTTATCATTGATTTAATTTTTACCATTATTATATTGAAATTTGGTTAAACAACAAGATACATTATTAAAACAACATATCAAATAACGTCTTAGGGCATTGAAAACCATCCCCTATTCTTAAAGAAATTCTATTATATAAATACACTCCTATTAAAACTTCAAATTCTTACTTTCTTAAAACATTTTTATCTACCTCCTTTCTTTAATATTGCAGCAATAGCATCAAAACATTTCAATATTTGCATACAACTAATATCACCACCATACCTGGGTGTCATTTTCATATGTAAAAGGTCTTTCTTCTCTTCCTCGTGTCAAATTACTCAAGAGATACAAGGCTTTATCCGGCCCACCAGAAAACTCTAAAAAATATGTTCGCGCAGTTTGTCTTCCCAAAGAAACCCATCCGTCCATTGATAAATATTTCAGTTCATATTCATCACCTTCACGGACTGAATTGTCATCTCCACGAGGAGCAAAACGAATTTTATTTATTTCTGTTTTTTTCCCAAAATCAAGGCCAACCCACGCATTGTTTAGATTTGCGGACGCATAGCATGTTAATGGATCACCATCAAATGCCATTTCCATCCGATGGCTATTATCACCATCGACCGGCGGATTTCCCATAGGAATACCTTTCAACGGATTTACTGAATCAGAAGGAGAATAAAATTCCACTTCGCTTATATCTGACCGAATGCCATCTCTCGCCAAAAAACGGACATACCGAAATTTATACACAGTATCAAGCTTCACTGTAAGATAAGAGCCTGGAGGCCTTTGGGTAATGACATGCATATCAATCGTGTTTTTGAAATCAGGCGAGTTAGAACCTTGAAACCGCCCATCAAGCAACAAATCCCTAAGAAAAATAATAATGGGAGCTTCTGTATATTTACGTTCAAGCCTCATCTTGTTTTTCTTTTGCATATTTGGACGTGCTGATATAGTATGTTTAGCCATTTCAGTCGTAAGGATAGGAGGAGCAGCGGGTATAATTCTACCCTCCTTATAATACCCAACTAAATAGACTATGTTCCTCCAGTCCATATGTTCAAATCTTGCAGTGTCATCCTTTATTTCTGCCCAATCTACCGGAATCCACTCACTATTATTAAATAGACACAAATAAGCAATATTGGTCCTTTTGGGTATATTTTCGCATCGAACTGCAATCCTTTCATTGGGGAAATATTCACCTGATACATCCTTTTCATGTTTATCAGAAAGAGAAAACGGAATACCCTTTTCTTGATTAACCTCTTCCAACTGGAGCTTTTGGGAAGCAAACATTTTCCGATAAATCTTTCCTTTCAGCTCATAAAATGTAACAAAACGGTCTCTAATAGGCATTCTATGATCTCCTCCTTCAAAATCACATGTCAACCCCGTGGTATCTACGATAAAACTCCAACAATGGTTGGTTGCACTTTTAGGTGCTTGCTTCAGATAGTCAACGCCACAAGGAATACCTATAGAACGAAGAAGATAAGTAGTAAAATAAGTTCTGTTCCAGCAGTTCCCAATACGGTTGTTCCACATATATTCAGCACTCATATCAAACAATCCCACACTTGATGTACGTATGGTAAAAAACCAGTCAGGTTTCATTATAATATTTTCGTTTATCAGCTTGTACGCTTGTAATACGTCACTTCCGATAAACAAAGAATCCAATATCTGCTCTGCCGCCTCGGCATAAGTCTCTCTCCACTCTGAAAGTGGTTCAAAAGCCACACGGTAAGGCAGTATATATTCACAGAAATCTTCAAATTTAATATATTTCCCCCATGGTTGTTTTTCCCACATACCAAAAGCATGATCAATATTCCGGATCAGATAAGAAGCTGTGATTACGTGCGAGTCGTATATAACCTTTTGATTTCGCTCCAAAAATGGAACAAACTTTTTTTGAGCTACTTCAATAGCTACATCTTCACTCATTTTCTTTTGAGCAACAGCTTGGTACAAATCCTTTATGGAATCATTTTCCGGAGAATAATACGAATAATAATCCGGCATATTTCTTATAAGAAAATGAGCTGCCTTATACTTCAAACTATCTGCAACACATTGGTTATAATGATATAAAACTTTTTCCAGTTCTACACGATTATCACCGGCAAATATTAAAGCTTTTTCCAACTGTATAGCTTCCTCTGTCTTTTTATCAGTACATGATAATAACAGAACGGGAACCAGCACAATGAATAGGAAACAACATCTACTTGAATAACTCATAAATATCTATATGTCAATAAAATTACTGTAGGAAGCTATAATACCTCCTACAGCATATAATCAATAAAGCTCCACCTCATTGATGCGTAACACCCTTCCTCCTGCATGCTGCATAGGACGGGTTATCATCAAGCGTACATAGCGTACCTGCGCCGGAGTGTCAATCATACGTGATACGACATTCTGCCGGTTTCCATCTATATTGTCAAGTGTCTTCCATTCTTCAGTCTGGCTGTTTCTGCCTTGCAGGAAGCAAGCGGAAGTAATGTACCCTTTGTCCTCACGGCCTGCATTCACCAGTTTCCAACCGCTCACAGTTTTCGCCTCACCCAAATCAAAATCCACATAGTTCAACGCACTTCCCACTTCACACCATTTGGTATCGACATCCCCGTCAACGATGCGTTCGGGCTTCTCATTATCATTAAAATAGCCGGAATAGGCGATAATCTTCGCGCCCTTCAACAGATTTTCTTTTTCCACCTCCACACTGTTCAACTCCATCTCATTGTCACGGATGGCTGTATGGAACAAGCTAGTGGCAACCTGGACGGGTTTCAGAGTTTCCTCCACCAATGTGGCAGCAAAAAGAACAACCTTTTCATTCTTCGGAAGTATAAGGCTGGCAGCACCTGCCGGAATATCAACACCGAACTTGAACATATAGGTAAACTCATAGGCCTCATCGGCTGTAGGAGAGTGGCGGTGAGTTCCCACATAAGCCACTTCGGCATCCTTCAGATAACCTTTGGTATGTCCCGAATGTCCCCACTGTCCGACAAATCCGGTATAGGAAGGTACAATGACCTCACTCTTGTTCCCTCCGCACCGGAAAGTGGCGGCATAGTCCCCGTCCGTAGCGGCAGCCAGAAAATACAGTTTATTATACTTTTTACCTTCCGGTAGAACAATAGTATCACCATTGCACGTCATTCCGTTGGCGGCATCTTTCTCGCCGAGCTGGAAAGGAATCCCGTTTACAGTCAGGGATTCGGGCAACAGTTCTGCCGCAAACGAATAACCCGACTCAAAATCAGCTTCACCGCGGAACTCGTTGAATGAGGAACATTTACAGTTATAGGACAACGGTAAAGAGGCATACTGCAATTGATAAGCGTCCTCGCCCGATGACTTCAAACGTACCTTGAATGTCTTTATAGAATAAGGCTTTATACTTACAGACAGCCCGTTTCCACTGAATTCGGCCGAACCGATACTCTTTTCAGTGCCATCCGCTTCGTAGGCACTGGCAATTTCGCCTGCAAAAGAAAGTACCGCATCCTGCACCTTCTCACCGCCTATCTCATAGACACGCACTACATACTCATCCGAGTTCTCGGCTTTCTTCAATGCCTTGATAATGACATTGCGGTTATTGGAAGAGACGAAAGAGAACTCCTTACCCAATGTACCCCTATGTTTATCGGTACGGAAAGCTTTCAGCTTCTGGTTCAATATCTCCGCCTTCTCTATGGTGACAGCCTTGTCAAGTCCACCGGCATGACCCACCAGACTGTATGTAAAGCAATGATGCCCGAAGTCCTGGCGGTTCTGGTAAGCATAATCCTTGTCTGTTTCGGGGGTATGCAGCAGGGTCAGGCGGAGGGTGTTGTCGTCCGGCTTGTCCCAGCCGTATTTGCTGTCATTCAAGACAGATATGCCATAGTTTCCACTACGGTCAGTCAAATCGGCCCAATACTGTGCATAGACTTCGTAGGCAGTCTCCGTATTGTTGCCCCGCCTCACACTTCCAAGTCCCAAATCGTAGGTGGCTTCCGTATTTGCCATGTTCAAAGGAAATTCGGCCTTCAATAAAGCATTGGACAACTGCCAGTCCACCTCATTGTAAAAGTCTATGCGGTCGGCACGGCTACCCTCATACAAACGGATGTACTGCTTGAAGAGTGACTCTCCATAACGTTTCTCGATGCAGAGTGACTTGCGCAGCTCACCATCCTCCACCAGTGTCATCTTCACATCCTCTGTGATGGAAACCGGTTCCCGGTCTATAGTCTCCTTCAAGATCTCCCAAGCAGGCCACATGTAGGACTTGTTCTGCGTGAAGAGTGCCAGACGAATGGATTTACCGGGTTTCACCAGCTCCTTGCCGTTCTTCTTGTCAAACAACGAAACGATATCACCCTTTGTATCCAGCGTTATCTTATAAATGGAATTCTCCAATGCATTGGAATCCACAGATACCCGGGTGTCAGCCGACGGACCAGAAGTACGGACATCATATACCGCATAACCGGTAGCGGGCACAATAGCCTCTATCAAGAGTCTGGCTTTACCGTCAGCATAGGACAGCAATTGGGCGGCCACTTTCCGGCCATTCATATCATATACGGTAATCCCTTTCGGTTTCTTTGGCAAGGCAAGTTCCACCTCTGCCATATCGGCAACCTGGAATCCAAGCGCATTGTAAAGCACCACCGGTATCCCTTTCACCCTGGTATCCATCTTTCTTGCCACAGCGTCAATGGAGGAAGTAAGAATACCGGAGAACTGCTTGAGGGAAATCAACTCGTCATTCCATGAGAATTCATAAGCCCGCGGTATACTTGTTCCCGTAAGGTCATCATGGAACTGATGGAAAATGAAACGCTGCCAGTTCTCAGTCAATGCAGCTCCGGGATAGGAAGCTTGGTTCAGCCATTCGGCTACAACGGAGGAGCGTTCCGCTGCATCCCCCAAAAGCTCATTCTGACGGTTGTACAGCTTCATGGCAGCCTGGGAAGTATAACATCCGGTACCGTGAACATCCATCAACAGTTCACCGTTGAACTTGGGCAGTTCCGGATGGCTTGCGTAAGGCTGGAAGTCTTTATATATCCGGTCACTCGTGGCACTGACAATCTGCAACGGACCATTGCCTTGCAGGCCTTTCTCTACGGCACGTACAGACTCCAATGTAGGTGAACCACCTATGTCTCCCGTACCGTAATAGCGGTAGACCATGTGAAGCGGAGAGTGGCCGGTCAATTCCAACAAGTCCTTGTTTTCCGACAGGTCCCCGTCCTCAAAACGTTGGTTATAATCATATCCATGAGTCATCATGATGGTAGAGCCGTCTATACCTTGCCATAAGCCGACAGTGAAAGGATATTTGTCGTTGCCGTAGAACGGTTTGTTGCGCCACTGCAACTTCTGGGAGGAGAAGCCGATCAGTCCGCAATGGGACGCAATGGCAGGAAGTGTCCAGCCAAAACCGAAACAATCCGGCAAAAAGATGTCAGTGCTTTCCACACCAAATTCCTTCCGATAATAATTCTGACCAAGCATGATGTTACGAATCGCAGACTCTATGGAAGGAACCAGTGTATCAGTGGCATCCCAGCTGGCTCCGCTGATATGCCAACGACCGCTCTCTATGAATTTCTTCATCTCTTCGTATTGCGCCGGATAATATTCCTTCATCCAGGCATACTTGACCGCACCTTCAAAATTAAAGATGTATTCCGGATACTGCTTCAGCAGAAACAAATTCTGACTGATCGTGTTCCATACATAATCCTTTATTGTGGTCTAGATATCCCAGTTCCACTGTGTGTCCAAATGTGCATCAGACACCATGTAGGCTTTCGGTCTTTGCGCCTGAGCACCATTCTGAGCATAGGTACCGCCACCCATTAGCAAGGCGGATACCAATACTGCAATCTGTCTTTTCATTTTCTGTTTATTTATTGTTTATTGTGTTTAAAGGTTTTATTCATTGCAATTCGCTGATCTCGGCGAAAAGCTCAATCATACAGGCATTCTCCAGTAGACTCTTGAACTGCTCTTTTCTGTTTCCCGACCAATCATTACTAAACAAGCCATTCTCATCACGCGTATAGTTCCAGGCATAATCCGCATTCTCAATCATGGTCTTTATGTACGCCTCATTCCTATCCACCAGATATAGCGCCTTCAAACCTCTGAACAAGATTACATTAAACCAAGGAGTTCCCGGAAAGAATTTCATCTCTCCTGTTGCGATAGGCTGTACCTTCAGAAAGAAACGGCAGGCACCCTCGGCTGTCTGCTGCGCTTCCTTCAAGTAATGCTTCTCTCCAGTTACCTGATAGAGAAGTACACCGGCCTGAATCATCTGCCCGCTGTTATAAGTATATTTGGCCGGATCCACTTTTCCCTGCAAATTCTTGTTGTCCCAATATACAAAGTCAGAAGGGTCACAAAGATTGTCACGGGTCCATTGATAGGTCTTCTTAGCTTGCTCAAGGTATTTTGCATCCTTAGTCAACTTAAACAGCTTCATACAAAGAACAGTAGCCGGAGCATTCGAACAAGTGTTTTTTGATTCTTTCTTCTGTTCGCACCAATAGATTCCTCCCCCCAACTCTTCGGACCATCCGGAATAAATATAGTCATGCAGCTGGATGGCTTTTTCCAGATACTCCTTGTCACCAGTCCGTTCATAGTAATCACAGAAATCAATGGCCACCCAGTCATTGTCATCGTAATAACGATCATTATGACCTGCAAAAGCCGGATACGACTGGTAACAATGGGGAATCCGGGTAGAGTCCCAATAAAGGTCCAGTCCCGGCTTTATCTGCCGGTCCATCAGTTTTCTGTACTTCTTTTGCCCGGAAACCTTATACAAAGAAACACAACCGGATACCAAGGCTGAATAAGGCCACAAGAAAGAGACCTCCTGCTGGTTAACAACAGCGCCGGTATTGGCCGTATATGTAATTCTCTGCTCCGGGTTTCTTGGATAAGTTTCCGTCAGCAGGCCATACTTCTCCACTTTATAGAGAGTAAGTATCTGCTGAAGCAAAGAATCGGCTCGTTGCAGATAGATTTGTTTGCTTGTCTGTGCAGACAAGCAAACCGGTAACGAGAGAGCTATTAATAAAAATAAATTCCTAAGCTTCATATCCAATTCAAGTCAAGTGATTATTATTCCAGCTTCATATCGGCACACATCAGGAAAGCATTGTATGGCCCCCACATGGACATGATGAACCAAAGCTGGTCATCATTGTCTTTCAACGGATGTATGTAAGCGCAATACAAAGCTGGATATCTGTCCGCTTCCGCCAATACTTTCGGCTCGCTCCACTGGACGAGATCCTTCGATGTACAATAAAGAATGGCATGCCTTTTGGTCAAAGGAGTCTCGTCATGATTCGGATCATAATTATAAGTCAGAATCCAACGCTCAAACTTCTTGTGCCATATCAGCGACGCTTCTCCTACGGGACCTCTCAATACCGGAGTAGCGGCAGCCTCATTTCCACGTATCCACTCTTTACTTTCACCGTTCCAGTATTCATAGGCCTTCATATCCAGAAGATCTTTCTCAAGGAAACGCGCCAGATACGCAGCATCACCACGTCCGGCCTGTGTGCCGAGCATATAAATCCATCCGTCACATTTGGCATAAGCCACTTGCGAAAAATGACTGTCGGGAGAAAAAGTCACCTCTTCACGCCGCTCCCATGTCCGACCGTCATCATTGGAAGTATAGACAGAAGAAAAATTGGTAAGCCAGCGTCCATGAGGCGCTCCCCAATCATAGATGTTCATAATATGGACACAATCCGTTTTACCGGCCCGAATAGCACTCGTAGGGATGGAAGTCTGGTATACCTCCGGATTCGTCTTACCGCCCGCACATACCTCAAGCGCCTTACCATCGGCATCAAGCAGCATTGAATCTATTTTAAGACCGTCTGTAAGCTCTGTATCCGATGAAAAAGCCAGTACGTTGGAACGCCAGTTGGAACCATTGCCACCATTTTTATTCACGACAAAACCTTCTCCACTGGTATCTCCGAAAAACATGCCCACACGGTTTCCATCCATATGCCACATTAACCCCAAATCCGTTCCATATACATCAAAGTCAGGTCCGGTATTATTGGGATTCAGCAATGTATCTCCCGGCAAAGGATCACCCGTGACACGGGATATCATACGTACATTATCAATACACAGCGTTTTTTCACTATCAGCATCCTTACAAGCCATATTGCCCGTCAAACTACAGGTAACAAGCCCGAACAGTAAAATTTGTTTAGTTCTCATTCTTATCAATTCCATATACAAGTACACATTCCCACATCTATTCCTTTATTCTTTCCAGGATAATCAGTCCCAGTTCAAACTGGTCCCCACCGTTATTATTTCTCACATGGAAAGTGACCGAATTGGTTTGTTCCGTCAAATTGATGTCTCCTACATGTACTCTGTCTTTAGACACTTCTTTGTCCTTCTTAGTAGAGATCCATCCGGACAGTTGCTTCTGGCGTTGCCAAACCTGGAAGTCGGCACCATTCGGTTTCTCAAAATAGTTTATCAGCACTTTATATTTTCCTTCGGGCACATCGTTCAGCATGATGCGCACTACTCCTCCATGCTGGGTGGTCATACGGATTCCACGCTCATTTGTTACCTGGACACCTCCACCAAGACTCAGCTGCATCAGTTGAGGGAAATAGATATGTTCTGTCGGCTGATATACAGTGCGTAATTCAGCAGTAGGCTCTTCTCTGCCTTGCAATGGCTGGGCTGCATAGAAGAATCCAACAGATGTATAATCTACCGGAAAATTATTTTTTACTTCACCATGTTCCATTCCATGATAGATTTCCTTCTCATAGGACATTTTGTCGGCCAAGAAGAAACGGTATCCACCGGTTCTGGCCATCGGAAGCGAATAATCCAGGCAACCATGGAGGGGGAGGCTGTTTCCTCTGTCCCAACGATCCAATAAAGCATACCAGCCACCGTTGTAATAGTCTTCGGAGCCAGTGCCGTGCAGACGCATTTTATTATCTACGTAAGTGCTGTCATCCCCTTCGAAGAACAAGGTCATTCCCGGACGCAGGCCTTGTGCCTGATGGATGGTTCCTACATAATGTCCTTTTCCTTTTTGTGCAGCAAACTTATGGAAAATGCCGAGAGGAGTTTTCTCTCTACGCCATACAGAATAGAACTTACCCTCTTCCTTCACATTACGCTTATTACTGTTATAGTACACTTTAACGTTTACAGAAATAGGAGATTGCTGAATACCTTCTCTCTTTTTATAAATCATCTTCATAGAAGCTGACTTGTCAAAAGGCATTGGCAGATAGCAGTAGTTGGAAGTACCTTGCTTACCCATTAAGATACTCCGCATTGCTCCTTTTCCATAGGCATATCCAAAAAAATCAGCAACGGGGGCATAAATAGCCTCCACCTTCTCATTATCCCATTTAGCTGAAAGAATCACATCTTTGTATAAACCTTCGAAAGATGTTCCGCCATCAATCGACATACCTACAATACGTCCCGGTTCTGCCATCTCAAAGAAAGAAACTTCTTCTCCCGGACTCAGTGTAAATACCTTTTCTTCCGTCTGTACACCAGCTGATTTTCCAAAGGTATAATTCGTTACAGCAGGAGACAAGTCAGCCCATATTCTATTCACCTCAGCCAACAAATCCTTATCCTGCTGTGAGAATTCACCGGTATAGGTTTCCACCTTCTTTTCCGGCAAGTTACGGTATTGTATCTGAATGAATTCCAATTTAGGTCCATCGAAAACAATTTTGCAGGACTTTTTGTACGTAATGGGCAGATAACAATAAAAACCACCGATTTCATTACCACAAACGGGCTTTGTAAACGGATAAACCTTACCGGAAAACAAATCCGAGAACTTTATTTTCAGACCGGGCTCTTTCTGTCCATCAAAATAGAAATAGAGCATATTGTCCGTCGGTGTAGGAGTCCAGATTCGGTTGATGACTCCGGGGCCTTCCATCTCAGCAATCACCAACTTATCACCTTCCTTACGAAGGAAAGAATAAGTACCCGCAAAACCATCATCATTGCCTCCGGTACGGTCGTAACTCGAGAACTGCTCCACATAAGAGCCAGTGCGATACTCCGGCAATTTATCCACTCTTTTCAATAACTCCAGCTCATCCGTCCATCTGTATGGATTCTGAGCCACGGCATACGAGCCTGCCAATAGAATGGCAGACAAGAAAACAGAAACTTCTTTCAAATTAATTTTCATAAACTATTTTACTATATGTTTTTTAAAAAGGCAAGGAGAGAATGCCTGTTTAAACGGTATCTCTCCTCACTGACAGTATTATTTCAATAGAAAAGATTATGGTCTATAAAACCACATCAATTCTACTCTTCTGAAAGTACCATGGTATTTACGCCAAAGAATTTGGCCCATTGTACATTGTTCGGGCCCGGTTTCATTTCGATATAAACAACACCTTCGTCATTAGGCTCAATACCCTTAATCTCTACCGTTCTATCGAAATTATCGTCATTAACCAAATAAGCAACGCCATCGTTCTTTCCGATTACATGGAACTCGGTTTCAGTTCCACGGTCATTGATGTGACCATAGAAACTGAACGTATATTTTGTTCCTTGAGAGAGACCTGTCACCTTAAATCCACTGAGCGGAATAGCAATACCGTCGCTGAAAAACATATCCTCAGAAGCTGTTTTTGGAAGACCCAAATTATTATTCAAACCGCGAGCCAATTCTCCGGAAAACGGTTTGTCCACCTCGATGCCGAAAGTAGTAGGACGACCTCTATGGTCGAGCATATTTACCAATCCGGGGTCTCTGGGATTCCTATAGTTGTTAAACGGAGCCGGAGAATCAATGACACCAAAGTCAATGTAACACGTCTTAGGAGTCTTGGTAACAGTCAAGTCGCTAAAGTAGCACAACTTGCCATCAGCCGTTTCTACCTTGATGACCGTTTTTCCAACAGCAACAGGTGTAATTACAGCTGCATTATTTTCCACACCTTCAATGGTAGCCACATCGGAGTTGAGGACACTCCACTTCAACTGATAGGAATCGCCTGCCAGGTCATCAACAGAAGCGGTAACTGTGGCAGTTTCGTCAATCTCCAAATAAACCGATGATTGGTCAATACGTACAAACTTACGATTGGACAAGTCCACACTGTTATCATCCGAACAGGATGTCAATGCAGCAAATGCCAATGTCATCGCACTAAAAATGAATTTTATTGATTTCATACTTGTTCTCTAATTATTTATTAATATCCGGGAGCTTGTCTCAAATTGGGGTTGATGTCCATCTGAGCCTGCGGAACGGGCCATAAATACATTCTTTTGTTGAAGGTACGGCTCTTGTAGTAAGTTCTCTTATAAAAAGCCTTCGGATTGTTCACATCATCGCTCTTCTCAGAACCGTCATGATTCATACCATAAAGCTTGCCGCCCAGGTATTTGTCGGCAATCTTCCAACGACGGAGGTCATGGAAACGGATACCTTCACAATTGAACTCTACCCGACGTTCTTGCTGAATGGCGGCACGCATTTCTTCCTTACTCAGCCCTTCCTTCAAAGCGGGAATTCCGGCACGTTCACGAATCAAGTTCACATACTTATATACATCGGGAGTGGGAGCTGGCGAAGACTCGTTCAATGCTTCCGCATAGCCCAAATACGCTTCAGCCATTCTGTATAAGATACCCGGCTGATATACATACTTTCCATCTCTGGGAAGTACATCCAAAGAGATTCGCTTACGGACATTATAACCGTTCTGCGGAGAGTCGAAAGTCATATCCGTATCACGGCCTCCTTGAAGGAAGTCCACACGACGGTTATCAACTCCCAGCCATGCGCCATTATAGATGACGGAAACATAGAAGCGAGGCTCCCGGTTGCAATACATGTTGTAGGTACCTTCTTCTGTTACCGGGCTTACACCGGTTTCTTTATTGGCAAGGTTCGAAGGTCCACCGCCCGGCCACTTCGTGGTTCTATACTCTGTATTGGTAGAGAATCCGTTTTCCACATACCCCGATTCCGGGTTGATAATGGGCGAACCATCCTCGTTATATCCCAATATAGGCATTTCACCGTTCTTCATATAAAAAGCGTCCACCAGTTCCTGAGTAACACCCATAGCGGCATTTCCACCGATACCTTTCGGCAGATGATGAGCCTGCCAGTAGTTCAGGTCCACATTTTCGGGGCGTCCGAAAAGAATCTCCTTGTTGCCTTCTGAGAAGCGTTTCAACGACATGTTGTAGTAAGACATGAAGGGGTCGATACTTCCATCCACATTATACTCATAGTACAGCTTATGTCCGGCCGCTTCGGCTGCCTTTATCAAGTCGAGATGAGCTTTGGCAGCCTTTTCCCATCTTTCCGGCTTGGCTTCGGCATCAAAGAGGAATTCTCCTTCCGAATTCTTCCAGTCCTTGAGATCCGGATTGCCGTTGAACAATGGACTTGCGGCAAATAACAGTGTTTTGGCACGTATTGCCAAAGCCATGATAGAGGTAGCCCTGCCCCAATCGGTATTATTGGGATAGACAGCGGGCAAATGCTCTGACACTTCCAGCAGCTCTTTGTCAATCCAATCTACCACTTCGGCATAGGGTCTTTGGGGAGTCATCATCTCCGATTCGGGCGCATCGACGGAAACAAGCACACCGGGAGTAAACGGTATGGCACCATACAACTCAATCATCAAAGAGTAATAGTAGGCTATCAGGAAACGGACTTCGTACTTCATCTGGTTGACATAAGATTCCTTCAGGTCTTTTTCCGGAAGTACTTTTGCCTCTTGCAAGAAGATAAGGCCGGAACGTATGCGCTTGTGTAATTCTACCCAATAATAGGGGTCCCATGTTGAGATAGGACTCCAGTTTCCGGTGGTGTAGGCATACACATTGCTCCATCCATACGGCGACCAATCTTGGGGAATAGTGATATCATCGCCCATAATGTTATAACCTTGTGCCTTGAAATACCCCCACATGGGGCTGGGAATGGATGAATAAACACCTGCCAACCAGTCCTCAGTCCTTATCTTGTCCGTGAAAATCATCTCCATGGTAAGCTGGTCGTCGGGAGCCTTGTCCAAGAAATCGTTGCAACTCGTTGTCAATGCCAGGGTGCACGACAATAAGACAGCTTTTGCTATAGATTTATATTTTTTCATTTTCTTCGTATCTTAATTAATTGTTGAAATTGATGCTAAAACCCACTGATACAGATTTCATCTGTGGGTATCTCAATCCATCGGTAGTTTCCAGTTCGGGGTCCCAAAGCTTGAAGTTGGAGAACGTCAGCAGATTGGTTCCTCTTGCAAACAAACGGCAGCCGCGGATGCCAATTTTGGTAGTCCAACGTTGCGGAAGGGTATATCCAAGTTCCAGATTCTTCAAGCGCAGGAAACTCATGTCACGCAACCACCATGTGGAAGCTTGTTCATTGTTTGCCACAGCCTTGTCTCCCATACGGGGCCAGAATACATCTTGCCTCGGATTTTCGGGTGTCCAACGGTCGTCAATGTTCGAATAGATGTTACCAGCACCTAAGGAAGAACCCGGCAACCAGGTCTCTCCGCCCAAGAGCTGGTAGGTTTTACCTGTTCCTTGGAAGAATACTCCCAAATCGAACGACTTATAGCTTACTGTAGCTCCAAAACCATAGACAATCTCGGGAATACGTGTACCACCAATGGCTGTTTTATCTACTGCGGTCACTTCACCATCCCCGTTCAAATCTTTGTATTTAATGTCACCGGGACGTAGGTTACTCATATCACTGAACTTCTGTGCCGGAATTCCTTCCTTAAGCATACCGTTTTCATCGAAATCATCTTCCGTAAAGAGCCTTTCGGCTATCAAGCCAAACAATTGCCCTATAGGCTTACCGGTTTGCGAACGGTATGTACCCAAGATGGCGGCAGGTTCGTCTATTTCCACAACCTTATTGTGTGCGTAGGTATAGTTTGCCATAGCGGAAATGGCCCAATCGCTATTGAACTTATGGTTGACATTCAAAGACACATCAAATCCCTGATTCTCGACCTTGCCATAATTGGCCCAAACAGGGCGGTTGAATCCGGCAGAACCAGGCACATTCTTACGCTGCATGAAGATGTCATCGCGCTTTTCCTTGAACACATCCACTACGAGGTTCACGCTACCATTCCATAGACCTAAGTCGATACCGGCATTCATCTTGGTCACGGTTTCCCATGTCAAGTTGTTCACACCGATTTCGCCTTCCGAACGTCCAAGGCGATAGATTTCCGCATCTGTACCCCATCTGTACGAACCGGTATTGACAATGGTAGAAATATAGGCGAAACGTCTGTTACCACCAATGTTACTGTTACCGGCCTTACCCCAAGTAGCTCTCAGCTTCAAGTTGGAGATGACATCGGAAACCGGCTCCATGAATTTCTCGGAAGATACAATCCATCCCAACGCCACGGCGGGGAAGAAGCCGAAGCGCTTGCCTTTGGCAAAGTTCTCGGAGCCGTTGTAACCGAAGTTCAGCTCGGCAACATAGCGGCTGTCGTAAGTATAAGAGAATCTTCCGGCTATGCCTTGGGTACGATAGGGAAGCGCATCACCATTGTCATACTCCTTCTGGTTGTAGAGGAACATGGCGTTCACATCGTGCACTTTGCCGAAAATGCGGTTGTACGAGAACATTCCTTCCAGATAGATGGACTGGTCGCCCCATTCAGCTCCTTTTGCATAGCCCAGGAACTCTTGTCCGGTGGTCTGCACATCAGTGATGATGTTGCCCTCTGCATCGCGTGCGGTGGCGGGATTGTAGTAATAGGGGTTCTTGGAACGTGTTACGGAAGTTGCCGAGAACTTGTCGAAAGAGAAGGTTCCTTTGAACTTCAATCCCGGTGTAACGAACTTCAAATCTTGTTCCAACGATACTAAGGATTCAATCTTATTATGATTTAGTTTTTCGTATCCACGCTGCGTGGCCCACGCCCAAGGGTTCTCCTTGTACATCACACGTGGAATGCGCCCATCGGCATAGATAGCCGGATGCACGTAGGGAGGTACACGCATGGCTTGATAGAAAATGCCCTGGTTGGTTTCCGTGTCTCCCGGAGGAGCGTTACGAGTTTGCAGGAATACGCCCACATTGGCGCGGAACAAAGTGGTGGGAGTCACATTCACATCTACATTGGAACGCACCGTATATCGGCTCACCTTCAGGGAAGAGTCCCACTCCTGGTTTTTGTCGCGTTCAATGATACCGTTCTCATTGTAATATCCTGCCACCAACGCATAGCGAAGGATGTCCGTACCACCGTTGACACTAACGTTCGCTTTTGTGTTGTCTGCATGGTCTTTGGAGATAACATCCCACCAATTCACATCGGGATAGAGTTCCGGGTCGGTCTGGTTCTTGTAGTTCAGCAGGGTGGCTTCGCTTACAAACGGGTTTCTACCCTGCTCGGCATACATTTCGTTAATCAGTTCCAGATACTTCACACTGCCGATGTAGTCGGGTATCTTGATGGGTTGCGTAAAGGAGTGTTCGAAGCGGACGTTCACCTGCGGCTTTCCAATCTTGCCGCGCTTGGTCTCAATCATCACTACACCATTGGCACCGCGCACACCATAGACGGCACTGGCGGCAGCATCCTTCAACACGGAAAAGGAGGCGATTTCTTCAGGGTCGATGTCGTGGAGCGAACGCTCGACGCCGTCCACCAATACCAGCGGATTGGTATTGCCAGTAAAGCTACTGATACCACGAATCCAGAAGTCGGAGTTATTGAACCAAGGGTCACCGCTACGCTGAACCGCAATCACACCGGGAACCATACCCGCCAAGTTGTTACTAAGCGAACGGCTGGGAGCCGCGGCAAGTTTGGCCGGCTCTATATTGGTAATGGAGCCGACCACAGAAGCTTTCTTCTGCGTTCCGAAGCCCACTACCACCACTTCGTCAAGGGCTGCCACATCTTCTTCCAAAGCTACATCAAGCACTCCTTTGGAGCCTACCGCTACCACTTTATCCTTAAAGCCAATATAAGAGAATTTTAATGACGGCTTATTACCTTTCAACGTAATCGTATACGTACCGTTGATGTCCGTCACCACACCATTAGAAGGGTCTGCCGCCTCCGTCACATTCACACCGATGAGTAACTCACCTTGTGCATCCATCACACGTCCGGTCACCTTCTTAGGCGACTGGGCAAATGCCGAGATACTGATGCACAACAGTAGCATCAGCATCCAGCCCGCAAATTGCTTTTTGGGAATATTCTTCATTTCGTACCTTTATTAATGATTTATTGAATTTGCTGCTCCGTAGAACTATTTTTCCATAGTCGTGCCAATATAGTGGCACAGTTTTGCCAATATAGAGACACAGTTTTGCCAATATAATGGCAAAACCCCGGATATAAATATCAGCCTATGAACGTATAAAAAAAGAGCGTTACAAAAGTTTACTCGTTGCCCCACAGAGTGGCTTTGTTACCCTTGGACTTACGCCAGGCATCCCGCCAACGATGTATATCAACATGGTTGATGAAAGGTTTCGGAGCACGCTGTGCCTTTGTAGGAGCTTCGGGAAGAGCCACAGCCGAATCTTGGTACCAATAAGCCACGGTAGACAAATCCAACGTCAAGTTGTTGTTGGAGCCATGTTCGATGGTTCCCTTCAGGCTCTTTTCAAAGAAAATGGGATCTTCAATGAAGAATCGGTAAACGTGGGTACGACCCAGCCAGCCTATATCATTGTTCACACGGGGATAACCGAAGTAAGGATGCGAGAAGGCTTCTTTAGGACACCAGGCCGTATTGAAGAAGTCTTCCGTACCTGTACCTATCAGCGAGGGAACCTTTTCTCCATCAATGAACCACATGTCGTCACCTTCGCCATACCACATGGGAGTGGGACAATGCACATAGTAATTGATACCTACAAAGTGTCCCTTGCCTTGGGTTTCCATGAACACATAGTTGCGTTCGCCGGTGGTGTTCGGCTTCTGGGCACCGGTAACTCCCCACTCCGTCTCGCCTTCGGGAAGTGCTTCAGTCAGGTTGTGGTTATACCAGGCATGAAAGCGGCCCATGTCCTTGGGAAGCTTCGCCATCTCCAGATAATCCACGTAGAAGTAGAAAGCATCTATGTTGCGGTCGCTCTGGTTCTCAATTTCAATGCGTGCGCCCTTCTCGAAAGGCATAGCGAAATAGCACGACAGACCGGTACCGTTTTCAGGACCGGCCGAAAGAGGCAAGGATGCGTAGTTGTATCTCTCATCCCAGCCTTGTCCGAAGAAAGGGCCGATGGGAGACTCTACCGAAGGATAATCGTTGCCGTCCCAATACATGCGAATGATAATGTCGTTTCTGCTCAAAGTGGGAGGTGGAGGCGCAATCGTCACCCAAATGTGGTTGATGACTCCCATTCCCTTGATGTCTGCAATGATGCGTTTCTCACCTGGTTTGAAGGGCTCCAAGTGATCTCTGTTACCTCCGGTAGGATCTGTACTGGAGATTCTTTTGTTTTTTACACCCGACTTCAACTTTGCCAAGTCAAACATTTCGTTCGTCATGTTCGACTGTGCAAAAACAGTAGGAAAGTACAATCCCAGAACAAGGGAGAGTAACAAACTGAATTTTGTAATTCTTCTCATAAATTTTTGTTTACATTGATTAATTAGATGATTAATATTCCAATAAATATGGTTTCTCATTGAATGTTTTCCACAGCAATTCTCCAAACAATGTATTGGCCCATGCAAACCAGCTCCTTGTGAATTTCTTGGGGTCATCCTTGTGGAATGACTCGTGCATGAACCCGGTACCGGCATGCGTTTTCTGGAGCATCTGGATACATTGCTGTAACTCTTTATCGTCTTGAGCAGTCAGGGCTTTCATTATCAGGCTCATCGGCCATATCATGTCCGTACCAATATGATGTCCTCCTATCCCTTCAAAATAAGAACCTTTAAAGAAATAAGGATTGTATTCCGACCACACGAATCTTCTGGTATTGGCATAAATTGCATCATCACTATCAACACCACCCAGATAGGGTAACGCCAGCAGATTAGGGACGTTGGCATCATCACTAAGATAAGCCGATCCAAAGCCATCTATTTCAAAAGCATAGATTTTACCGAACTTCGGATGATTCACCACGGCATAAGTCTGCAAAGCATTATAAACTTCTTTACTCAACGCCAACAGTTCATCAGCCAGTACATTGTCTTTGGTTATCTTTTGAACCATTTCGGAAGCCTGCCTCAAACTGGCCACCGCAAAGAAATTGGACGGGACGAGAAAAGGAAAGATAGTGGCATCATCACTAGGCCTGAAAGTAGAGCAAATCAATCCGACCGGATTTACTTTATAGCCCACTCCACCCATAGGAACAGCATCTATAGCCCATTCCGAAGTTCTGCGAAAGCTATAAGGCCCGTTACCATGTTTTCTCTGCTGTTCCTTGCAGACCCTTAAAACGGTTTCTATCGCCTTCTTCCATTGCGCATCGAAAGGAGAAGCATCATTTGTCTTTTTCCAGTATCCATATGCCAGGCGAATGGGATAGCAAAGCGAATCCAACTCGTATTTACGCTCATGAATACCCGGTTTCATCTCCGTATGATCGCTGTTCCATCTTGTATACTTCGTATCATCATCATAAAAGGCATTGGCATACGGATCCTTCAATATAAAGGAGGTCTGCTTATTGATAACGCCAATTATCAGTCTTTGCAGGTTTTTATCTTCAGACATGAAATCCAAATACGGATATACTTGGGCAGAACTATCCCTTAACCACATGGCATCAATATCACCGGTAATCACATATGTATCCGGTCGGCCATCCTTTTCTGAATAAAAAACGGTTGTGTCCAACGTATTCGGAAAACAATTCCCAAACAGCCAGCCCAGTTCTTCATTCTTGACCTTCTGTTTAAAAGTAGTAATGGCCTTTTCAATGGCAGGACTTTTGAAGTTCCTTTCCGATATAGGCTTCCTTACTGTTGGAAACGACGAAAAAGAGGCAGCTGTCGAAGCTACGCCTGAATTCGCAAACATCAAGTTTTTATTCAGCGCATATCCTGCCCCCAAAAGGCCCACTCTCTTTATAAAATTTCTTCTGTTCATGTTATAAATCCATTGATTAAAAATATTATCCTGGAACAATCTTCTTATCCTAACAAACTAACAACTGATTGAAACGGTACGGAGCACCTCGAACCCCGGTTGACCTTCATAAGCCTTTGGCGTATCGCACAACGAGGTGAGATGGTTTTCCAAGCTGCCAATGATAGCATTGATACCAATGCTACGAAACCATTTCTTTTGAAATATTTCATAATATAAATAAAAAGGTTAATAACTATTTATCTACCGTGCAGTACAATTCATCTTACCAGAAATTGTACTGCACAGCTTCTATATCTTAAACTCTCATTCTTACCATCTTGGTATTTCGAGTTCGTCCTTGTTCGGAAGACTTGGGAATCTTGCATGCGGCTCGGTCTGGTACCAGAAGGTGGTCGAGGAGATGTCCGACTTCTGGTTGTTGTAGCGTCCGTCGTGGCGCCATCCCAGGTCCTGTATGGTTACCTTCAGGTCCTTGTCGAATCGCACCGGGTCTAGTATGTGCCAGCGGTATAGCCCGAAAGCTGTCACCGCACGGTACAGCCCGTCGGGACGGATCACCTGGTGCATGCCGGCGTAAGGGGTGGTGAACTCCTGGTACCGGCGCGTCTTCTGGTTCTCGAAATTGTACGAGCCGCAGAAGTAGTCCTCGGCCCCTGTCCCGCAGATGGTCGGGTATTCCTTGTCGCCGTCCATGTAGAACTTGATCTCGCCTTCCCCCCACCAGCAGTTGTCGTTCACGCGCCATGCCATGTATGTGCCCACGTACTGTCCCTTGCCCTTCACTCCGTCGATTAATGTGTGCAGCGACCCTTGGGTCGGGTTGGAGCGGCGGAACTGCGCGTGGAAGTAGGCCTCGTCCTCGGGAACTTCCGTCAGGGTGTAGTTGACCTGGTAGTACAGGCGCATCTCCTCGGCGGTGTTGATGTTTTCCAGCGTGATACGGGCTTTCTTGCGGAAAGGCATCTTCCAGTAGCAGTTGAAGGCGCTGCCCGGATTCACGCAGACGGCCAGTGAGGAGAGCTGTGCATATTCATTGTATGCGCTGCAGAAGAAGTCACCCACCGGACATTCGACGGAAGGCTCCTTCTCGTCGTCCCAGTACATTCTCAGGATGGAGAAGCGCCAGTTCCCGGTCGGTGTCATCCAGATCTGCTGGATGGCTCCCGGACCCTCGATCTCCGCAATCGTGATTGTCTCTCCCGGTTTCACGATGATGAAGGGGTTTACCTTCCAACCCTTGCCTAGGTCTTTGGCCGCATGGTGGGCGTTGGCCACATTCCGCTGGTCCTTGTCCCTGACCGGGTCGGCCATGCCGCCCTTGCCCTTCTCACCCGTGAAGTTCTCGGGACTGATGGAACGTGTCTTCGCATCGGACAGTCTTGACAGGTTGCCCATGTTCATGTCCAGACCGTTGAACGGGTAGTTGCTTTGGGCGTAAGCACCCACGGTGACCATGCATAAGGCCGCCAAAATTAATGATTTGATTCTCATGTTTTAAATAGATTAATGGTTTGTATACTTAGTTAATGGTTTCAGCAAGTTTTGCCAGTTCAAGATATTTCTTGTATATTTTTTCGTAGATGAGGGTTCTTTTCTCATCCGGCCGGTATTCAGCCTCGATGTCCGACCCCATGTGCCTTGTCGCTTCATTGATATCCTTGTACACCCCTGCGGCAACTGCCGCGAACATTGCCGCTCCCAAGGCACAGGTCTGTTCCGAGCGGA